>Ga0209697_10010315_pt1 | contig 10126 bp, 10 predicted proteins | sample AliMusrvi5mmetaG_FD_184115 | JGI IMG/M metagenome (GOLD analysis project Ga0209697, IMG submission 184115) | Freshwater lake bacterial and archeal communities from Alinen Mustajarvi, Finland, to study Microbial Dark Matter (Phase II) - Alinen... | ecosystem: Environmental > Aquatic > Freshwater... | reverse complement strand
GTAAACTACTACAACACCGTGAAACCGCATAAAGGCATTGAAAACATGACACCTCTGGAAAAACTGATACAATACTTCTATCCAGAGAATCTATGAGAAACTGTAAACAACGCTCTAGAATCTAACAATTAAATTGTTCTACGTGAAACATGTGAGGTAATTATATTATTTCATTCTTAATATGGAGTACGAACAAAACTTAATGTTGACAAATATACTATTATTCTCTATAATAATAAATTCCGGTTTGGAATGAGAAGAAAAAAAGACTCAGTTGAGGGCCAGAAGTCTATTTGATAAGACTTCCGATGAGGTGCGCGAGCTTCAGGTGGAAAGGAATAAGATCTACGGAGGTATTATCCGGATGAGGCGACAATGTGGATACGCCTGTTCCCGCTGAAGATAGATATGGGAACATGGTTCCAAAAGGATGGGATTGGGGAGATAATGAAAATGAAGGATAGGCACCTTCAGTGGATTATGTTTGTTAATCGTATGAATATCCCTCTCAAATCTCACCGCGACAATAAGCCGAAAGCTCCGCTTGCCGGATAGGATCACGAAATTTCAGCCAACCGCCCGAATCGCTACGCCCGCCACCATGACCGCCGTCAGGCTGTCGGGCCGGCGAGGCGTTGCGGACGGACAAACCCTTCACGTCTTGTCAGGTTACGACAGTAATCCGCACCCGACGTTCAGGGTTTTTCACCAGAGAGAGTGACTAACCTTTGGTTGGCGCTCAAACGGAATTTCGTGATTGTATCCCGACATAGGATCTGAGAGGGGTACTGAGAATTATTGGTTTGTTGTTTTTGAAAAAAATGATATAATAGGAAAAACAAAATCAATTATGGGAAACAACAAGAAATACCGCGTTTCGATAGGAGTCAGAAAGGACTTCTTTCTTTTGCTCACGTTGCTATTTTTTGGAGGGGTTTTTGTCGTATCGGCTGCGGATCAAATGAGCGGATATAATATTGCGGAAGATTCCGATCATGATGGACTGACGAATGCCGAAGAAAAGATATACGGGACTGATCCGAATAATCCCGATACCGATGGGGACGGATATTCCGACGGTGTCGAGGTCCGAGGCGGATATGACCCTCTCAAGAAGGCCCCTAGTGATAAGATTGTCGTGCAGTCGGATGTCGCATCCGCGGGCGTGGCAGAGTCCGGAAAAGGGGGTGATAGTATGACTGAGCAGGCTTCCCAGCAGATCGCCTCGGTGGTGAAGAATGCGAGTACAGGGTCCGATGGGACGTCGGAAGTCTCTCTTGAAGACCTGAACACCCTCTCTCAGCAGATCTCGGGAGGGGATTCGACGGACGTTGTCCTGCCTGAAATCGACAGGAGTAAGATCAAGATGATGGATCAGTCGTACGGGAATCTCTCGAAGGCGAAGCGGCAGGAGCGCATCAAGGAAGACATCGTCCAATATCTTACGACGATCTCATATATCTTCGCGAACAACTCCCCGAAGCAGTTCAAGACGCAGGATGATTTGGCAAATATTGCCCAGAGTCTCGTAAGTGAGTCTGTTTCGTCTATGTCGATGGGAAACTATTCACAGATTCAGGCCCTAACGACAAATAGTGATAAAATGTTGAAGGAGATTCAGGACGTGGAAGTTCCTGAACAGATGTTGGATATCCATGTAAAGGCGTTACAGCTGGCGACATATGCGTCTCAATTGAAGAATGAGGTCGCGTCCTCATCACCGGACGACCCTTTGGGAACCATGAAATCGCTGTCGAAAACGCAGGGCTTGCTGAACGTGATGATTTCCTTTGTTTCGGATGTGCAATCCGAATTGTCCAAATACCAGATTGACAATATCCCGATAGATTTATAGGAAGGACTGATTATCAAGATACGAAATATGAAAAGTCTGATGACTCGAAGAATTCGAATGGCGTCACTTACGGTAGCGCTTTTGTTTTTCGTAGTATCTGCCCCGTCAGCGCATGCCGATGTCTGGGGAGCTGCGTACGGTGCAGCCGTTCTTTCGCGAACATTGACGAATATACAGAATCAGATCGACGGGGTATTGTTGGCGACGTTGAAATCCACCGCGGTCACGCTTTTGAATACCAGAGTGATGAGTCTCGTCGGAGGATCTTCTGTGGGCACCTCCCAAGTCATAACAGACTGGAAAGCATACCTTTATACCCAACCGGAAACGAAGGTCACCTCCGCGATGGATAATTTTTACGCGACGACGCTGAGAAGTCGCTCATCGGCTTCCGGATATGTCGCCGCATCGGGGCAATCGAGCTATGAATCGTATCTTGAGGCTCGTACGAAGAGTCAGCTTTCAACGGCCGCTTCGACGACTACTGCCACTACCGGAACCGCTCTTTTAAGCGAGGTGAGTTCTGATCCCGCGGCATCGATCGGGAACGGCGATATAAGGGTTTTCTCGGCGATGACCGAATCGGGCAGTGATCCGTTCGGGTATGCGCTCAAGGCACAAGGGTATCAGATGGCCGTTCGGGAACAGGAACAGAAGGCCGCTCAGGTGCAGGCGGCCGCGTCGGCCGGATATAAGGGAGTGAAAGATGATAAGGGTAATGTGATTCTTCCGGGTGCGACTATCGGTCTGATGGTCGCCAATACTCAGGATATCGGAAACAAGGTGATAGCGGCGGCCAGTAATCCTGGAGAGCTTGTCGGAGGCGTCATCTCTTCCCTGACGAACAAGATGATAACGAACCTTATCCAGAAAGGGGTTGGGAGCGTCCAATCTTCGATACAGCGTGAGATTACGAGTGTGGATAACAAGATCATGGGACAGGTGACTACCGTGAATACCGCACTCGGGACCGGGGCGAAATATACCGCGGCAGTCAAACAACAGACGACGACCAACCTGAACGCGGCCGGTTCCGGCGCGGCGATCCCGATCCTGAAATGACCGAAAAAGGACGTTCCTTTATCGGGTCGGGTCAAAAAGGAAACGAAAAAGACGACCGATGGTCGTCTTTTTTCGGTAAACCCCTCTTTTCGTTGAGTCCCTTATCGGAACAAGAATTCCGATCTTCAGTCATTCGTGGGCGACACAAGATTCGAACTTGTGACCTCCACAATGTCAATGTGGCGCTCTAACCAACTGAGCTAGCCGCCCACGGATGACTGAATGGCGTTTCCCAGCCGGTCTTCTTAACCGGCTTCCGGTACTTCCTTTTGTATCACCTTTTCCTTGTCTTGTGAAGTCTCCGTCTCCTCGGTCGGTTTTTGTCGCGTATTCAGACGAAGAAAGAAGGAGAGCCAAGTAGCTTTTCCGACAAAAAGAAATAGGGTTTGAAGGAAGAGAAACAGGGTTACAAGTATCGTTGTCTTGTTTGTTTGATTGAGGGGGAGAAAAGAGAATCCGTATAAGATTGACTGTGAGACGAGGGATGCGATGAATGAAAAGAAAAGGTACAGCGCTCCGAAGAGGAGACTTTCGCGGAATGAGGCGGAAAACAGGGCATATCCGAGACGAATGGAGGATGTGATGCCGGTCTTCGAGAGGAGGATATGAAAGGATGCGTATATCCGGGTCAGGGTGAGGATGATGAAGACGGGAATGAATATCAGGAATCCGAGAATAAGGAGCCATTGAGAGAGGGCCTCAGTTTTTTCCGAAGCGAGAAGGCTTGGGGAAAGAAGGACGAGAAGCCCGAGTAGGGCGGAAGTGAAATAGGATACCTCGACCCCGACTGATTTTGAAAGGACGGAAAAGGATTCTTTTATAGCGGGACGGATTTTTTTTCCGAACAGCGAGAGCGTGAGTACTCCCGCTGAAAAGACGGAAAAAAGAAGGGAACAAAGAACGAAAAGGATGAAAAGTGGATTGGTGGAAATAAGCGTATTGAACGTGTCGGCATACGTCGAAAGTGGGGCGCCTTCCTGGAGGAGTTCCGGGACGGCGATTCCGGTAAGGGTGGCTGTCGTAGCGAATAAGATAGCGGCACGATTTCGTGGGATTTGTTTCAGGGCATCAATATAGAATCCGAAAAAGACGCCAAACATGTTTTCGGACGGGCCATCAGTGATATTTTTTGACATATCAGTCTGTCTTTCCTAGTTTTCGGATTTTTTTGAAGATACGTTCACCTTGATCCGGTCCTCTTCCGTATCTGCATCCGCCTTTTTCTCCTCCTCGGCTGGCTCCCTTTCCGGAAGAGGTTTTCCGGCGATAATGGCATCGAACTCGTCCTTTTCCAAGGTCTCTTGCTCGAGAAGTGCGTCCGCGAGTGCCTTGAGAAGGGATTTTTTTTCGGTCAGGATACCGGTCGAACGGTTCAGCGCGTCTTCGACGAATTTCGCGACCTCGTTATCGATCATCTTTGCGGTTTCGTCGGAATAATTCCGCTCCTCATGAAGGTCCTTACCGAGGAAAACGAGCTCTTCCTTGTGTCCGAAGGTTCGTGCACCGAGACGGCTCATGCCGTAACGGGTGACCATACCGCGGGCCAGGGCGGTTGCTCGCTCGAGATCGTTCGAGGGTCCGGTGGTTGTATCGTTGAAGGTGAGCCGTTCCGCGGAATATCCACCGAGTAGGACCGAGAGTTCGTCTTGGAAATACGCTGAAGAGTGGAGACTTTTGTCCTCGGTCGGAACGGCGAGCGTATATCCGCCGGCGCTCCCGCGGGAAATGATGGAAATCTTCTGTACCGGATCGGCATTCGGCAGACTGGCCGCCACAAGCGCGTGTCCGGCTTCGTGATAGGCGATGATCTCCTTCTCTTTCGGGTTGATGACCCGGCTTCGTCGTTCCGGACCGAGAATGACCTTCTCGATCGACTCCGCGAGTTCGTCCATACCGATTGACTTTCGCGAACGACGGGTGGCGAGAATCGCCGCCTCGTTGACGAGATTGGCGAGATCGGCACCGGAGAATCCCGGGGTCCGTTCGGCGAGGCGGCGGACATTTACCCTTTTCGAAAGCGGTTTCCCCTTGAGATGGATGGCGAGAATAGCTTCGCGATCGTTGATATCGGGCAGGTCCATGGTGACGCGGCGATCGAACCGACCGGGACGGAGGAGTGCCGGATCGAGAACATCGGGGCGGTTGGTCGCGGCGATGACGATGACATTGGTTTCCGTCTCGAAGCCGTCCATCTCGACGAGGATCTGGTTCAGGGTCTGTTCCCGCTCGTCGTGTCCGCCTCCGAGGCCGGCCCCACGGTGCCGACCGACCGCGTCGATCTCATCGATGAAGACGATCGCCGGAGCGCTCTTTTTCGCCTGTTTGAAAAGGTCTCGGACGCGGCTTGCACCGACGCCGACGAACATCTCGACGAATTCAGATCCGGAGATGTTGAAAAAGGGGACGCCAGCCTCTCCCGCGACCGCCTTGGCGATCAGGGTCTTCCCGGTGCCCGGAGAACCGAGCAGAAGGACGCCTTTCGGGATCTTGGCACCCATGGCAAGGAACTTCTTCGGGTGCTTGAGAAATTCGACGATCTCGCTCAGTTCCTCCTTGGCTTCTTTGGACCCGGCGACATCGGCGAAGGTGACACGCCTGTTCTTGTTTTTCGGATCAAGGATACGCGCCCGGGAAAGACCGAAGTTCATCGCCTGTGAATTGCCACGCTGTGCCTGCCGCATCATGAACCACACGAATCCGCCGACGAGCAGGAACGGGAGAAGGAAAGGGAGGATGGTCGTCGCCCAGAACGAGGCATCGGATTCTTTCTTGATATTGATCGAGACCGCATCGAGTTTGCCCGAATCAACCCCGTAGTTCTTGAACGTTTCAGTCAGTGAAGACTCGGACTCTTTCCGGGTGTCTTCCTTTTTTCCGTCCGAAAGGGTGACGGAAAGATCGTTCGTGGAAACGTCGATGGTCTTTACTTGCCCGTCATTTATCTGAGAAACGAGCGTGGAAAGGGTTATATCTTCGGGCTTCGGCGCGCTTTCCTGGGAAAGGATGAGGATGCCGGAGACGATGAAGAAAATAATGACGATCGTGACGATATTTTTCATGAGTTTGTCCATAGGATTGCGTAAGAGGGGCTTATTTGTTCCGTATCATGGTAACCTTATCACCTTTCGCCTCTATTTTCAACCGTCCGGAGACGTAGGTTCGGATTTTTCCTTTCGTGCTTCCGATCAGCTTTTCCATCTCATTGACGAAGGATCCGGCCGGATTTGATTCCGTTTCGGATACGACGCGATAGAGGCGTCTGAGTTCGCTTACGCGGATCCGTTCCGGAAGACGCATATAATCGCTGCGGAAGAATGTGATGCCGAGAGGAATCTCGATGAGAGGAAGGGTTTGCGGATCCTGCCGTTCGGAGTGGCCACTTTTTTCGAAAATCCGGGCGGTCCGGGCGAGAATCTTCCGAATGCCCGGTCGGTAGTCCCGTTCAAGCAATGGAAGAAGCTCGTGTCTCACGCGATTTCGGAGGATGGATGTGTCGTTGTTCGTCACATCCGTATGAAAGGTGAGTCGTTCTTCCCCGAGAAACTGGAGAATGTCGCTTTTTGGAATGCTGAGCAGTGGACGGATGATGTGACCGTTTTGTGGTCGCATGGCAGCAAGCCCATCCGGTCCCGCTCCGCGAAGAAGTCGGATGAGGACGGTTTCCGCCTGGTCATCCTCGGTATGGGCGACCGCGATCGAATTGAAACGTTCCCGTTTCCGGATAGTTTCGAAAAAACGGTAGCGGATATCCCGAAGCACTTCCTCGTTCTTTCCTGTGGCGTCTTTCGGATGAAAGACGAAGAAGGGAATCCCGTAAACCGTACAATAGTCGCGGACAAGACGTTCGTCCTGGTCGGCATCCATGGCCCGAATATGATAATTCACGTGTGCGACACCGAGTCGGAACCCGAGCTTGTCCCGTAAGGAAAGGAGGATGTGGAACAGTGCGACACTGTCCGGTCCGCCCGAGCAGGCAATCAGGATGGCACGGTCTTTTGTGAGAAGCCCGTCCTGGAAATCGTGATTCCGGATCCTTTTGACCAATACCCGACTGAAAGGGGATGATACGGAAAACGGCTTACCTGCAATACGCATTGCCGACGTGTTTCCTGATGATGGCTTCTGCTCGGTCGGCGGCTTTTTCGAGTTCGCCGTCGCGGTTTTCGATGATGTAGTCATAAATATCGGTATGGAGCAGCCATTCCTTCGTATAAGTCATCCGTTCCGCCAGATAGGCTTCCGAAAGATTATCCCGTTTTCGAAGTCGTGCCGCGATGCTTTCCAATGAGGCGGTGATGAATATGGCTATGATGCCCGGAAACATCCGTTTTGCCGTCATGACGCCTTTCCATTCTATCTTCCACAATCCTATTTTTTCCGAAGACGCTACTCGTTCAAGCTCCTTATGTGTTACGCCGTACAGTTGCCCGTTATATTCCTCGGCCCATTCTGCGAATCCGTTCTCGTCCCGTATCCCCTCGAATTCTTTTTTGGAAATGAAATAATAGGGATTGCCGTTCGTTTCGTTCGGACGCATGGTCCGGGTCGTCGTCGTGATGACACGTTCGACGGGGAGGCGCTTGTAGAGTTCCGCGATGATGGAGTCCTCACCGGCTCCGGACGGTCCCGAGATGATAAACAGACGGTTTGTATCCATAAGAAGTTTCAAAAATGAACGGGAAACGAAAAGTCCCGCGCGCGGCGGGACTTTCGAAGGCTTATTGCTCATCCTTCTCTTCGACGCCCTTCTTTTTTTTCATGCTGTCCTTGATGGGGAGGAGTCCCATGCGGTGCGCTTTCGGCTCGATGGAAAGAATCTTCCAATCATAGGTTTCACCGACCCGGAAGATGTCCTCCATCTTCTTTCCAGGGTAGATGTCGTGGAATTCGGAGACGTGTGCCAGGCCGTGGATGTCCTTGTCGAGATAAACGAACGCTCCGAAATGGTTGATTTTGTCGACTTTTCCGGAAACGGTCTGATTCACCTCGTACCGTTCGGACACCTTTGACCACGGGTCGTCCTTGAGGGCCTTCATGGAAAGCGAGATGCGGGTATCCTCGATGCCGATGATCTTCGCCTTGACCACGTCGCCGGTCTTGATGATCTCGCGCGGATCGTCGATAAGCTGCCAGGCGAGCTCGGAGATATGGACGAGTCCTTCGAGTTTCTGGCCGGCCTTCTTTCCGTCCTTGTCGGTCGGGGCATCGAATTTGACGAATGCGCCGAAATCGACGACGCCGGACACTTCGCCCTCGATCTCGTCCCCGGCACGGAGGCGGTTGATGAGTTCGCGGTCGCGTTCGCTCTGCGCGGCCTTCTCGCTGACAATGAGTTTCTCGTTCTCGCGGTCGGTATCGAGGATGCGCACGTTGATAGTGACGCCGATAAGGGCTTTGAGGAGCTCGAGGATTTTATTCTTGTCGCCGTCCTCGACACGCGGATAGTGTTCGTTGGCGAGCTGAGAGACCGGAAGGAAGCCCATGATACCGTTCAATTCGACCATGAGTCCGCCTTTGTTCGCGTCGAGCACCTTCGTGTCAACGACGACCTTGTTCTCGAGCTTCTCCTGGAGATCCTCCCAGGACTTCTCGTAGGAGGCTTCGCGGATGGAAATCTCGATATCGCCGTCCTCGTTCTCGAAGCTGGTCAGAGTCGCGCTCACTTCCTCGCCGACGTGGAGCTTGGCGTTGCCTCCGAGCCCGCTTTTCATCTCCTTGCCCAAGACGACGCCGGTGCCGAGCGGGCCGAGGTCGACCAACGCGTTATTCGAAGCAACGCTGATGACGGTGCCGTTGATGACATCACCCACCGCGGGAATGTGCAGGGAATCTTCCGTCAGAAGGGTCGAGAGATCCTTCTCTGTAGCCGTTTTAGTCATAGTGGTACGATCGTGGGACAAGGCGCGGAATCCCGGTTATCGATTAAGGCGCCCTTCTGAAAATTCCGCGGGCGGATACCCGGGAAACATTACGAGAAAGGATACATCATTTTATTTTTTTTGGCAAGGCGACGACGCGACTAGCCTCTTGGCAGGAAGCTTATTTCCGTGCTAGACTTCTTTTTGACCGGAAGGTTTTTTCTTTTTTGAAGACCGTCATGAATATCCAGTACTACGGGGACTATTGCTTCAAGATAACGACGAAGCCCGGTGGACGTGCCACCGACGATATCGTCATCTGGACCGACCTTCCCGGAAAGAAGACCGGTATCCGTTTGCCGTTCGGACATGCGGACATAGTCTTGCTTTCGCATGTCGACCCGTCCGATGAGGCCCTCTCGGGTCTCAAAGGCGACCCAGTCATCGTACATACTCCCGGCGAATATGCGGCGGACGGCGTCGGTATCCTCGGATTCCCGGCTTTTCGTGACGCGGAAGGGGGAGCGGACCGCGGCCAGAATACCGTGTATGTGTTCGATTCCGAGGAAATACGCATCGCTTTTCTCGGGGCGCTCGGCCACGAGCTTGACAACGCGACGGTTGAAAAGATCGGCGATGTCGATATATTGTTCGTGCCGATCGGGGGCGGGGATGCCATCTTGATGAAGAAGGTCGATGAACTGATCCACGCCATCGAGCCGAAGATCGTCATCCCAATGCACTACAAGACGACCGGCGTGGAGATAGAGGCCGCCAGTCGGGAGGAATTTGTCCGTGAGACGAGTTGCAAGATCGGTGAAGAGCTTCCGAAGCTTAATTTCAAGAAGAAGGACCTCGATGGGAAGAGTGTGGAAATCACTTTTCTTCAGAAGTCATAAGCTTATGGCCTCCTTTCTTGAGCGGAAAATCGAAGAGATACGGAAGGAACCGGAGTATGTGAGGCTTCGTTACGTATGGGGACTGGTGGCATTCATCATGATTCTCCTATTCTCGTTCTGGGTGGCGACACTCCGCGACAGTTTCCGTCCCCCGTCGGATGCCGAGGCGCAGCCCATCAAGGGGGCTATCCCGTCGTCGGCCACCGATCTGCAGAAGGACGGCCAGTCGATCCGACAGATGGTCGACGGGGCCCAGTCGCTCTCCGCCGAGGGATTGTCCGGATCGGTTCCGGCAAACGGACAGTAAATCGAAGATCGACTAAGCTGTTAGATTCTAGAGCGTTGTTTACAGTTTCTCATAGATTCTCTGGATAGAAGTATTGTATCAGTTTTTCCAGAGGTGTCATGTTTTCAATGCCTTTATGCGGTTTCACGGTGTTGTAGTAGTTTAC
>Ga0209697_10010314_pt1 | contig 10127 bp, 8 predicted proteins | sample AliMusrvi5mmetaG_FD_184115 | JGI IMG/M metagenome (GOLD analysis project Ga0209697, IMG submission 184115) | Freshwater lake bacterial and archeal communities from Alinen Mustajarvi, Finland, to study Microbial Dark Matter (Phase II) - Alinen... | ecosystem: Environmental > Aquatic > Freshwater... | reverse complement strand
GGCCCGGTCCTCTACAACGGCATGATCTATCCGCTGGTTCCCTACGCGATCCGCGGCGCGTTGTGGTATCAGGGGGAATCCAATTGCGGTGACGGCCCACGCTATCTGGACAAGATGAAAGCGCTCGTCGCCGGCTGGCGGAAAGTCTGGCAGCAAGGCGATTTCCCGTTCTATTATGTGCAGATCACGCCTAACACATACAACGGCGCCCTGCCATTTTTGCTAGAAGCCCAGCAACAGGCGATGACCATTCCCAACACCGGCATGGCCGCATCCACCGACACCACCGACCCGAGCGATCATTTCGGCGGCGGCCATCCGCGCAACAAACAGGAAATCGGCAGGCGTTTGGCATTGTGGGCGTTGGCCAAGGATTACGGGCAAAAGAATCTCGTCTATTGCGGACCGCAATTCCAGACACTCAAGGCGGAAGGCGATCATCTGCGCGTCACGTTCACCGCCGTGGGCACCGGCCTGGTGACCCGCGATCACAAAACCCCCGACAACTTCGAGATCGCCGGTGCCGATGGCAACTTTGTCGAAGCGGCGGCGAAAATCGATGGAGCATCGGTCGTGATCCGCTCTGACAAAGTGGCCAAGCCGGTGGCGATGCGTCATGGCTGGAAGGATTTGGCCCAACCGAACCTGATGAACAAGGAAGGTCTGCCGGTGTCGGTGTTCCGCGCGGAGTTGGGGAAATGACCGTTCACCCCATCATGAAAGCCGACCCTCTGGCACTCCAGGCTGAACGCCATATTCTTTTGATTCGCAAACAAAGGGTCATGTTGGGCCATGATCTCGCCGCACTCTATGGCGTGGAGACCAAGGCTCTGAATCGTGCAGTCAAGAGGAACTTGCAACGATTTCCAGATGACTTCATGTTCCAACTCAGCGTGGAAGAGTACAATGACTTGAAGTGCCAATTTGGCACCTCAAGTTGGGGAGGTAGCCGAATCGCCCCCTATGCCTTCACTGAATAACTCAATATGATTCCGAGAGTACACATCCAAGCAGTGAAGATCCCGACGATAAAAGTTACTTCCCTCGCCGTCATCGCGTTCGCATCCATCGCCCATGCCGCGCCGTCCGGCGTGCGCGATCCATTCGGGATCCTGCTCAAGCCGGTGCCCGACAAGACCGTGGTCCTGACGTTCGACGACGGCGTTGCCAGCCACGCGACCAATGTGGCCCCGATCCTCAAGAAAGCTGGCTTCGGCGGTTCGTTTTACATCGCGGATTTCGATAGTTTCAACACGCGCAAGGATTTCTACATGACCTGGGCGCAGATCAAATCGCTGGTCGCTGACGGGTTTGACGTGGGCAACCACACCAAGGGCCACGGCGGCGCGTCCATCGACCCATGGTTGAACATGGAAACCGAGTTTTCCGAAAACCACATCCCCAAACCCATCACCCTGGCTTGGCCTGTGTATGCGGTTTACACCCATCTTTACCCGGCGCTGATAGACCATCAGTACACGTTCGGTCGGGCGGGTGGCGACCGTCCCTACAATCCGACGGTGGATCATCCGCTGGATGTTCCGTCGTTCTCTCCAGGCGACGTCGATGCCTTCATCAAGGATGCCCAGCAGGCGAGCCATGGCAAAATGGTGGTGTTCACTTTTCACGGTGTGCCGGAAGGCGAACACATGGCGGTGAGCCTCGATCCGGAGAAATTCGCGAAGATGATGAAATTCCTGAAGGACAACCAATACAATGTTATCTCCCTGCGGGACGTGGCCAAGTACGTGGATGTCAAACGGGCGGGCATGTTTCTGCCGTTTCCAGACCGCTACCCGTGGGGCGGCATGACCCAGGCCGGCAATTTGTTATATGTCACCATCACCAAGCTTCCGGCCGACCGCAAGGTGGCCCTGCCCGGCATCACCACCCGGATCACCAACGCATGGTTCGCCGATGATGCGAAAAAACAGCCGCTGAAAATCACCGTCGCGGACAACGGCATCCAGACGCTCGACGTGCCGCAATCGCCCCATTCCACACCCGCCGAGGACGCCGCGGTGGTCATCGCCGAACTCAAGGGCGGACCGGTCGCCACCTTGCTGGATTTCGTCATCCCCGGTGCGCCGGAGGCGGTGATTTCCGGCAACGACGTGCGCGTGACCGTGCCGCTGGCCACCGATCTGACAAAACTTGCGCCGGTGTACCACACGGGCTCGCCGCAGGTCACGGGCAAACCCGTGTCAGGATCCATCAACGATTTCAGCAGGCCACAAAGTTATGTGATCACCGCGCCCGACGGCACCACGCGGCGCTACAATGTGACAGTCGCCAAAGCCCTCGGCATGGCCGTCGTCACCAATTCGGGATTTGAAATATTTGATACCAATGGTGAATATGACAATGCCAAGGAAACCAATCCGAGCGGCACTACCTGGGTTTTCAAAAAGGAGAACGGCAACGGGGAATTGGGTATCCGGGATCTCAAAAAGGGCGGCGGCGCACCACCGGTGCCCGATGGCTCCAGAAATTGTGTCTTCATGCGCGGCACCGGCAACGGCGTCTCGCAGACCATCACTTTCGACAAGGGAAATTATACCGTCACTCTGGATGCGGTGAAACGCAGCGGCTATGAGAAAACAGCCGCCGCAGTGCGTGTCACCATCGACGGCACCGCCGTGTTCACCATCGACGTGCCCCAAATCACCGAAAAATGGGCCAGCTACACGTCTCCCGCGTTTCCCGTTACTCCCGGCCCCCACAATTTCGCCGTCACCCTCGGCGATGGTGGCGGCATGGACATGGTTGATAACGTGCGGATTCACTATCAGAAATAGGATCGCGGGATGGCGCGACGCAATCACAATAGATGACGCTAACCGTGGATTGAAACCCACGGCTACCTTCAATGGTCGCTCCACCACCAGAGAACTCCGCTTCTTGGAAAACCTACCCCCGGCGGATTTGCGTTTTCTTTTTCATGGAATGCGCCTACCATGGCATCATCGTTGGTCGAAAGCCGCCGATCCGAACACTCCAACCTAGCCATGAATCCACCATCCCAAAACACCATCTTGCCATTTCCCCATCCGAATCTGCCCTTTTCGCCCCGTTTGCTGGTTACGGTGCCGGTGGCGATACTCCTGCTCATCGGCGTTTTCTCGGCATATTACACCGTGCCTCCCGAAGCGGTGGTGGTCGTCCAGCGCTTCGGCAAAGTCATTGCCACCGCACCGCCGGGACTGCATTTCAAACTCCCGTTCGGCATTGACACCACGACCAGCGTGCCGATCCGGCGGCGCCTCAAACTGGAGTTCGGATTTGCCACGCCGGGTGCGACCAACCTTGACCAGGCAGGCACGGAACCGGAAAAGGAACGCGACATGGTCACCGGCGATCTCAACGCCGCGAATGTCGAGTGGATCGTGCAGTATCACATCTCGGATCCGGTGGACTATCTGTTCCAATTGCGCAACCCGGGAGCGACGTTGCGCGACCTCACCGAGGGAGTGATGTGCGAGGTCATCGGCGACCGCACCGTGGACGAAGTGCTGACCATCGGCCGCAATGAGATCGAAGTGGAATCCCACAAGCGCCTGACCGCCATACTCGATCACCTGAAGATGGGGTTGTTTGTGGATCAGATCCAGCTCAAGAACGTGCATCCTCCCGGGCCGGTGCAGCGGTCGTTCGACGAGGTCAGCCGCTCGCAGCAGGAGCGGGAACAATTGATCAACGAGGCCAACGGCGAATACAACCGCGTCATTCCGAAAGCCAGCGGCCTGGCCGCCCAGAAGATCTCGGCGGCAGAAGGGTTTGCCACGCAGCGCACCAACGAGGCCGAGGGTGACGTGACGCGATTCAAGCAGCTCCTCGCCCAATATGAGAAAGCGCCCGCCATCACCAAACAACGCCTCTATCTGGAAACCATGAGCGAGGTGCTGCCCAAGCTCGGCACGAAGATCATCCTTGACGAGGACGCCAAGCAATTCCTGCCCCTGATGAACCTCAACAAGTGAACCGGCACGGTTTCCAACCACCTCATCCCATGAACAAGCTTACCATCTATATCATCCTCGGCATTGCCTTCATCCTCATTCTCAGCGGCACCTATACCATCGACCAAAGGGAGCAGGTCTTCATCACCCAATTCGGCAAACCGGTGTGCATCGTCAATGCCAACCCGGCCCGCAACGAAGCCGGCCTGCATTTCAAGCTGCCCTTCGTCCAGCAGGTCAACCGCATCGAGAAACGCGTCCTCGCGTGGAATGGTCCGGCTATTGAAATGCCGACCCGCGACAAACTCTACATCACCGTGGAGAACTTCGCCCGCTGGCGCATCTCCAACCCCCAGACCTATTTCGAGACACTGCATGACGAACGCAGCGCGTTGTCCCGGCTCGATGACATCGTCGGCAGCGAAACCCGCAAGGTGATAGGCGATCATGACCTGATCGAAGTGATCCGCAGCGAAAAGGACCGCAAACCCGAACGCGACGAAAGCCTGGCCGTCGGCAACACCACGGCCGGCACGCTCCCGCCCATCCAATATGGGCGCAGCAAACTGAATGCACAGATCCTCGAGGCGGCCAAGGACAAGGTCAAGGAATTGGGCATCGAACTGCTCGATGTGCGCTTCAAGCGCATCAACTACAAAGCCGGGGTGATCGAGAAGATCTATACCCGCATGTCGTCGGAGCGCCTGCAAATCGCCGACCGCTTCCGCTCGGAAGGCGCCAGCGAGGCGGCGAAAATCATCGGCCGCAAGGAGCGCGACCTGCTGACCATCGAATCCAAAGCCTACCGCCAGGAACAGGAGATCAAAGGCGAGGCGGACGCCAAGGCCACCGCCATCTACGCCGGCGCCTATACCTCAAGCCCGACCGCGGCTGAGTTCTATCAATTTACCAAAACCCTTGAAACCTATCAGAAGGCGCTCGGCAAGGACAGCACCGTGATCCTGACCTCGGACAGCGACCTGTTCCGCTTGTTCAAGCACATGGACAAACCGGCGGGGAAGTGAGGGGAACGAGTCATACCACTTCCAACAAATGATGAGACTCGATGCAAACTGAGGGATCTGGGGCTAGGGGCTAGGGGCTAGCGAAGAAGTGACACTTCTTTCTCTGGTCTCTGGTCTCTGGTCTCTGGTATCTGGTATCTTTTCTAGCCCCTGGCCCCTGGCCCCTCTGTTCACCCGGCCAACAGATCGCTTTCATTTTGAAAGATGGTCTCACCTCTCGCCTTCCTGCGCGGGCGGGCCGGACTCGAAGCGCATGAGGTCGGCGATGAAGGTGAGCGGGATGTGGCCGGTGGCACCGTTGCGGTTTTTGGCGAGCACGAGTTCGGCCTTGCCGGCTTCGGCCTCTTTGTCCTCGGGGGTTTCGGCATAGTAGGCGCTGCGATAGAGCAGGCCGACGAGGTCGGCGTCCTGTTCGATGGCGCCGGATTCGCGGAGGTCTGCCATGCGGGGGACGCCGAGACTCTTGCCGGTGCGGCTTTCGGGACCGCGGTTGAGCTGGGCGAGAATGACGATGGGGATCTTCAATTCCTTGGCGAGCCCCTTGATGCCGGCGGAAATTTCCGCGATCTCCCGCTCGCGCGAGTTTTCCGCCTGGCGGGTGCGCGATTTCATCAACTGCAAATAGTCGATGGCGATGAGCTGAAGGCCCTCGTCGCGTTTTTTGCGCCGGGCTTTGGCGCGCAGTTCGTTGATCGTGATACCCGGCGTGTCATCAATGAATAACTTGGCTGCGGCGGTTTCCATCGCCGCGCGCTGGATGCGCTGGAGGTCGCCCTTGTTAGGCGTGTAGCCGCGCGAGAGCTGGCTCATGGCAAATTTGGCCCGCGAGAACATGAGCCGCTGCACCAGTTGGAACGCGCTCATTTCACAGGAAAACACCATACTCGGCTTGCCATGCTCGAGGCAGATGTGTTCAACGATATTCATCATCAGCGAGGTCTTGCCCATCGACGGGCGGGCGGCGATAACGAACATTTCCCCCGGTTTGAGGCCGCCGCTCATCCGGTCGAGTTCCTCAAAGCCGCTGGACAACCCCTGGGTGCCCTGTTCACCGGCAAGCAGCGCTTGGAATTGCTCGGACACCTCTTCCACCAGGCTCTTGATGGTGAGCGTCTTGTTGGTTTCCGACCCTTCGCGGATGGCGAGAATCTTCGCCTCAACCGTATCTAACAAAGTTGCGGCCTCGTCCGGCGCGTCATAAGCCGCGGCGATGGCCTCGTTGGAATTCTGGATGATCGAGCGCAGGACGAACTTGTCCTTGACGAGTTGGAGATGGTGCCGGAAGTGCCCCGGACTCGGCGCGTAGGTGTACAAATCGGTGAGCGCCGACGGCCCGCCAACCCGGTCTAACAACCCACGGTCCAGCAACCGCTGCACCAGTGACACCAATTCAATCTCATGCCCGGCCTCGAACAACTCGATCAGGAAAGCAAACAGGGTGGCATGGCCCGGCATGTAGAAATGCTCCGCAGTGAGGCGTTCCTCGACGGCCACCCCGATGTAATCCTGCGGGTCCTGCAACATCGAGGACAACAGGCTTTTCTCAGGTCCGAGCGCATGCGGCAGGGCGCGTGTCACATCGTCCACCACGCTTGCCCCCTGTTGCAGGGACGCGGGCTTCGGAAAATTCGCAGGAGAGGCTTGAGTTTCGGATATCATGCGCGGGCCGGACAATGGGCAATGCCATGCGCCGACGCAACATCCAAGAAACCCCGTCAACAGGGAATTCGCCTAAACCTTTGCCAACCAATCAAATCGAATCTCAAACCGACATGATTGCGAACAACCCGCTAATAACCGTGAGCAACCGTAAACAAGTCCACAACTCGCTGATCACCAAACAAGCGATTTCATATCGTCTCATCGGGACGGAGATTTACGGTCCACTCGGGACCCAAAACACCTGGTGGGTTTGCGCCTGGAGAAGGCGGCACCGACTACTCCTCCAACAGCGATTCCGCAGTGACATGCATCAGGACCCGGTCGCCAACAAAGGCCCGGCCTTCCAACACCACCTTGCGGATCCGCGGCACCAACCCGATGATCCTGACCTCGATGCGGACATCATCCCCCGGCCGCGCCGGGGCCTTGAATCTCACGTTCAGCCCCCGTGCCACCGCGCCCGGCCCGGGCAGTTGGGTCGCGATCAATGCCGAGAAAAAACCCACCAGAAGCACCCCGTGGGCGATGATGCCGCCAAAGCGCGGTTCAGCATAGGCCGGGTCGGTGTGCAACGGGTTATGATCACCCGTGACGTCAGCAAAGCTGGCGACCATTTCCGGGGTGATGTGAATGGTTTGGTTGGCCGTTTGGCCAAGGACGATATCTGAGAATTTCATGGAAGAGGAACATGCGTTGGAATCAGGCAGTTGGCCGTCTTCGCCCTGCGTTCGTCAGCATGCCGGAGAATGAAGCGACGCGCAAGGCCCACCTACAGTTCACGTTCATTCACAGCGTCCAAGACGCTCAATCCGCCTCCCCTCCCGGCTCCGGGACGTGGCTGATGCTGATCCGCATGGGAGCCTTGTGGCGAATCTCCTGCACGCTGCCGAAGTAAACCACCTTGCAATCGGCCCCGCCCTCCGGTGGCAGTGAACCGAATCGGTCGTCCTGAACGTACGGTCGGGAGAAAACCACTCGGTCAACGACTGCGGTGTAGTGCATTCGATGACAGATCTTTCACGGTTTTGGCAATAGACATCCGCCCGGATTCTTCCAGCATTGATGTGCTTTCCTAGCATATTGGGTCGTGCCTACAGACGCTGAACCCAACAAACAGGCACAACCCATGAATACTACCCATTTCCCGGCCCTCCGGTCCGGCCCTGGCTTTTTCAACGGCCTTCACCGGGAAAGCCATTCCCTTGCAGTCAGTAATATGTGTCCATGTCTCCGCCGCTGCGGATTACGTGCAAATTGTTATCTTGCAGAAGATTATGTGAGAGGTAGATATACAAAAATATAATATGAAAAATCCACGATTGATATTGGGTGACGGTTTCGCCGGTGTGAAAGGTCTTGTGGTCGGGCTGGCGCTGTTGGTGCCGGTCTTGGCGACCCATGTGGAGGCGCAGAGCTACGCGCTGCTGAACTGGCCCATGGGGCCCGGCGGTGAGACAACGCCCAGCGTGTACACCCAAAACAGCACCAACACCTGGTTCTCCGCGGCCAATTTCAACGGGTATGTCTATGTCGTCGATTCCTACCAGAACTGGAACAACGGGAAACCCAGCAACAATAACCTCGACCTCCTGAGGCTGGGGATCGGCAGCGCCGGCGCGCTCAACAACCTCTCGCGGGTCGGCCAGGCCTCCACCAGCGGCACCTTCGCCACCACCTGCCAGCCAGCGACATGCGTCTTCAACAATTGTTTGTACTATTTCTACGCCTCCTCCCCGGGGCTCCAGCAGGCGCTCCTGTGGTACGGGTGCTACAACGGCAGCGATTTCGTTTTCCAGCAAAACACCATCCCCAACTTCTATTCCTACACCAACTACATCGCCGCCACCGTTATCGACGGCTCCATGGTCGTGTTCACCTATTCCTTCATCAACGGCGTAGGCTATTGCCTCAACTACACGGCGACCACCGACGGCGTGAACTGGTCGGCCCCCGCCTCCCTCATGACCTTCTCAGGCGGCCCGGGCGGCTATGTCGGGCTGGCCGCCGCCAGCTTCTACAACACCTCGACCGGCAAAATGAACGTGATGCTGACCCGCGGCGCGCTGATCCTTCCCGCTCAGACGGAGTGGGAGTTCATCACCGATGTGTGGGACGGGACCACTTACACCAAGAACTACGCCCCGCCCGTCACCACCCCCTATCCGCTGTCCACGTTCACCCTCCAGAACGGCACCGTCCAAGGCGGGACCAAAACCACCGACGCCATGCAGTTGTGGACCCAATGCATGCTCCCCAACAAAAGCACGGGCCCGCCGGACAACTCTGCCCTCTACTGCAATACCCAAGTTTACCACTATGAGCTCGCGCTCGGCCAGGCAGCCCCGGCGTGGAACGGCACCGGGCAATTGACGATCCCGACGCCCCAGGGAAGCTACCTGGGCTACGACGGCTCCTGCCAGGCGCTGTGCTCGGCCGTGGTGGGTTCCAACGCGGCTGGCGGTGCCACCATCCAGCAATATGTCGAGGTGATCGGCCTCAATGCCGCCGAGGGGGGGTTGCGGGGAAGATTTTCACCCCCAACCTCGGTGCCTTCGCCGCCGCATACTGTTCCGACCAACTGATCTACGACGCGGCGGACCCTGTCAGCAACGGGCTCTTCGACGTGGCCGGGGCCATCAGCTCCAACTCCGAGGCAGCCAACCAGCAGATGGTCACCGCTGTGTCCCCCTTGGGTTACATCGCCGGCCTGCCTCCCTTCACCTACAACGGCAACAGCGTCGCCGACGTGGATGCCACGTACAAGTCCTTGTCCTCCTTCTCCCTGGACATCTCCAAGACCAGCGGCACCAGCTCCTCCACCACCTGGGCGGGAAGCGTCTCGGCAGGCATGAGTTCAGGTATCAAGGACGTTTACAACATGGGGCTTACGGCGGGCTACAACCTCTCCCAAGCCGTGGTCTCGGGGAGTTCCTTCACCGCCAGCCAGACCTATAGTTTCGACGCCCCCGACTTGCTCAACACCGTGGATGACAATGGCGACTTGGGGTATTTCTTCTACGAGGCCCCCATGCTGAACCAAACACTCTACAAACGGTTCACCTGGGACGGCTCCACGCAGTTGCAGCCGGACTTCAACTACGTCTTCGTCTCCGCCGTTTCCCTGGGCAGTTTCTATTTCCAGTTGGCCGACCCCAGCCAGACCACCCCCGCGGGATTCGCGTATTTCACGCAGGGCATTCCGCCGCTCTGGAACTCCACCGACCTGACCTCCTGGACCCAGAACAACAGCACGGTCAATGGCCAGATCCTGGCCAGCACCTCCACCCCGGCCGGCACCATGTCGCTCAACGGTGCAGGCCCGGCGAGCGACACCAACACATGGACGTTTAGCAAGGAGGACACCAGCCAGCATGGCTACAGCCTCGCCATCACCGGCACCATTGGCGAGGAGCTCTTCAACGCCAGCTCGGCGTCGCAGGGGTCGGTCAATTTCAGCACCACCAACTCGACCTTCTCCAGC
>Ga0209697_10010303_pt1 | contig 10130 bp, 10 predicted proteins | sample AliMusrvi5mmetaG_FD_184115 | JGI IMG/M metagenome (GOLD analysis project Ga0209697, IMG submission 184115) | Freshwater lake bacterial and archeal communities from Alinen Mustajarvi, Finland, to study Microbial Dark Matter (Phase II) - Alinen... | ecosystem: Environmental > Aquatic > Freshwater... | reverse complement strand
TCCTGGTCCAGTCCGGCACGGCGATGCTGGCGCAGGCCAATACGCAAGCGCAGTCCGTCCTAAGGTTGCTCGGTTAAACCGGTTGATCCGAGCGATCCTGTCCAAGGACCTCCCGGACAGCGCCCACGCGCTGTCCGGGTTTTTTGTTGCTTGACGCGCTCCTGCACGCTGGGAAGCCCCGCGCAAGGAAAATAAAACAGCGGTTAAAGTTTCGCCATCTCCAGCCGATATAATAGCCGTCAGCAATAGCTGACAAGGACAACGGTGGATGCCTGAAGTTCCGCCAAACGGCACGGATGCCGTTAGATAAACAAATCCCCGCAAGGGGTAACTCACGGAAAGAGTATATATGGTAATCAACACAAACACAACGGCGCAACAAAGCTCCGATCTGCTCGCAACCTCGTCTGCGAACCTCGCCAAGTCATTGCAACGCCTCTCGTCCGGCAAGAAAATCGTCTCGCCGGAAGACGATGCTGCGGGGCTGGCGGTGTCGATGAAATTCGACGCCCAATCCAAACGCATTGGCGCGGCGGTCGCCAATATCAGCAACGCCATTTCGTTCACTAAAACGCAGGATGGCTATCTGGGACAGGTCAGCAAGGCGCTGAACCGCATGAGTGAGCTGGCCGTGTCCGCTCAGGACGTCACCAAGACGACCACCGACTTGTCCCTGTATAACAAGGAATTCCAAACGCTCGGGTCATACATCACCGACATCGGGACGAAGGACTTCAACGGCGTGAGTCTGTTTAACGCCACCGACGGCACCACAGGTAACGACAAAAAGAGCGTTACGACCGACGATAGTACCAGCAAGTTCGACCTGACGGGGATCGAGATCGGGAAGTCGGGCGGGGCGTACGCAACCGCCAGTGCCAAAACGATCGACACCTTCGCCAACGCCACGACGGCACTAGGCGCGGTCAAGAGTGCCATCGTTCAGCTCGCAAGTGACCGCGCACAAGAAGGCGCCAGCTTGACGCGCCTGAACTACTCGAAAGATGCGTTGACCGTCCAAAAGACGAACATTGATTCCGCCAACAGCGTCATCAGTGACGTGGATGTGGCCAGCGAAAGCACGAACTTCGCCAAACAAAACATCCTGGTCCAATCCGGCACGGCGATGTTGGCGCAGGCCAATACGCAAGCGCAGTCCGTCCTAAGGCTGCTCGGTTAAACCGGTTGATCCGAGCGATCCTGTCCAAGGACCTCCCGGACAGCGCCCACGCGCTGTCCGGGTTTTTCTTTAGCTATTGCCGCCGGATGCGCGGAGCAAGGTTTCGGGCTAAAGCGCCCCTCGCGGAAAGCCGATATACTGGCGTGTCTATGCGTGTCCTTTTTGCGGCCGCCGCGATCGCGGTTCTCCTGGCGGGGTGTAGCGTAATGCCGCATTCCGTGCGCCGGGCTTACACCACACCGTACCAGCCCGCCAACGTAGCACGGGTCCAGGCCAGTTTGCCCGCATCCATGCGGCGTGTCGCCCTCCTGCCGATTCCTCGCAGCCGGACGGACGCCAACCTGGCGGCGGGTGCGGATTCGCTGGAGCCGCTGTTCCTCCTCGAGTTGAACAAGCACCACGCGTTCGAGGTGATCCCGGTTTCACCGGACCGGCTGCGCGCGTTCACCGGGGGCGGCGCCTGGGGGGAGGATGAGCGGTTGCCGGCGGATTTCTTCGAACGGCTGCGCGAAGCCACCGGCTGCGACGCGGTGATCTTCATCAGCCTGACAGCTTTCCACGCTTATCCGCCGCTGCAAATCGGCTGGAAAGCGCGACTGGTGGATTGCCAGCAACGCACGACCTGGTGGGCGGTGGATGAGGTGTTCAACGCGGGATCCGACGCGGTGGCCTCGGCGGCGATGGCCTTCGCCAAGAGCGAATTGAATCCGCCTGACTCGGCGGTGGACGAGGCGGCGGTCCTGCGCTCGCCCAGCCGTTTTGGCCGATATACGGCCAACGCCATCGTCAATACCCTGCCCGGGCGCTAGTTTGTGATTTGTGCTAAAGCTGGCATGAAATCTGCCGATAACTCGATGGACAAGAACAACTGCCTGCCACAGTTGAAAGGCGTCAGAATATGAGAGTTAATTCGAACAGCGATCTGGGTGGTGTGACCCGAGTTCCCTTTCAGACTGGGGCGGGAGATCCCCGCCTGGGAGCGGACAAGCAGTCATTCACGACCGCGGAGAGTCTGACCAGCGCTTTGGAGCAAACCCCGGCATCGCGCGGGGAAAAAGTGGCGCAAGCCCGGAACCTGGTCGATGACTATACCTATCCTCCACCCGAACTCATCCGGAGAATCTCGGTCCTCCTCGCCATGAATATCGATGCGGGAACAGGGGCTGACCAGTCAAAATAGAACTCGTCCTTAAGCGCCCACTTCGCATCTGCCACCATCCAGATTATGAACGCTGCCTACTCATTCCGATCGTATAAGACCATTGCCGCCCAAACTGCCCCCCCTGGCCAGTTGGTCGTCATGCTCCACGACGGCGCCATCCGGTTCCTCGAACGCGCCCTCGCCGGCTTCCAGTATGACGACCCGAAGGAATTTAACGAAACCATCAACAATAACGTCCTCCGAGCGCAGGAAATCATCAGCGAGCTGGACTGCTCGCTGGATTTGGCTCAAGGCGGCGAACTGGCCGTCACTCTGCGCCGGCTTTACAACTTCATGGATAACCAGCTCACGCACAGCAACGCGAGCAAGTCCCCAGAGGGGATTCGCGACGCGCTTCAACGGCTCTCAACGCTGCGCGACGCCTGGAGAGAAATGCTAGCTCAGCGAGGAAGTTCGCAGCGGGAACCGGCGTCCTATGCCCCCCTATCCATGGCTTCCTGAAGAGATACTGGTATGCAGACTACTGATGATTTGATGAACGTTCTGGCCGAGTGGCGCCGACTGACTGAGCGCGAGGCTCAGGCCATTTTGAAGGACGACTGGAAAAGCGTTTCGGAGCAGCAGCGGTGCAAGGTGCAGCTCCGCGAAGCGATCAGCCTTGCCCGTGACTGGGCCGGAGCCGCCCAGGCCGCCAGCGGAAGGGCCGGCGGTGGGGGCGAGGACAAGCTGCAGGCCGCCGTCGCCGAATTGGTGGCGCTCGAGACGCGCAACCGCGACGTTCTAAGCGTCAAACGCGAGCGCTGCCGAGCAGAGCTCGAGCGCGTTAACGAGACCGTACGTAATCTCCACGCTGTGCGCCGAACCTACGGGGGAAGCCACTCTCACCGCTGGCACTCGTATTCCTGAGAGGGGCTAACTGTTTAGGTGTGGGATAGATCTCTGGTCTACCCGTTTACGGAGCTTTTGGCTGGTGGCTCTGGGGGGTGCCGAAACTCCGGGCCGGAGAGCCGCTAACCGCAGACCGGAGGTCGGTTACGCGCTGGTGATCCAAAATCCGGCGCACCGTCTGCAGCAGTTCAATATTGCCGAACGGCTTGTTTAGGACGCCATCGAATTTCGCGGCTGGGTTTCGGGGATTGTCTTCGCTGTCGAAGGGGGTGCCGCTCAACGCCAACGCGCGCGCCGCGGAATCCTGCGCGCGGATTTGTTCCAGCGCCTCACGCCCGCCGAGTGTCGGCATAGTCATGTCCAGAATCACCAGATCGAACGGCCCGCCCGCGCGATGCTTGTTCACCGCGTCCGCGCCATCCACCGCTTCAACGACCTTGTAGCCCCGGTACGTGAGCACCGCCCGCATCACATCCCGAATTGACTTATCGTCTTCGGCCAACAGGACGCGCTCTGAGCCTTCGAGCAATTCCGGTGAAGGGTTGGCGAGATGTGCTGGATGACCCGCGGCTTTTGGTTCAACAAAGCCGGTCTTGGGTCCGGCGAGACCCGGCAGGTCCCCGACCCGCTTCCGAAGTTCGTTGACGAGCCCCGCGCCCTCCCAAGCGCTCTCCTGCGCTTGCATGAGAAGGGAATCGGCTTTCGTGTGCTCCTTCTTAACCAGCGCCAGATCGAGACTCGAAACAATCTTGGTGAAAACGTTGTTCAACTGGTGCAGTATTTGCCCCCCGGCCGATCCTCCCTTGCTCATAAACGAGTGACCGGAATTGTGGCTGGCCTTCTCGCCGCTTTCCACCGCTCGCAAAACAAACAGATGTCCATACACTCCGCTGCCGGCGTCAGCCAGAGGAATGATCTGGGCTTCAAGTAATTCCACCGTTCCATTCTTAGTTCGCATCTTGACACGCCTGGATGCTGGTGCCCCGTCCTCCGTCGAAATCAACCCCTGAATTCCCAACTCACGTGCTTCGGTATCACTCCAGCCGAACTTGCTCGCCGCAGCCGGACTCCAATAGCCCACTTTGCCGTCCGGCGAAGCGATCAAAACCGCCCCGGAAAGCCCGTCGCAAGAGATCATGCGCGAATGATACTCGCGCAGCCAAACCGGCTCAAGTCAAAACCACACCGAAGCCGCGACCCGAAGGGCAAATTCTCCGCCATGTTTAAACCGTTGACAACACTGGCATTAGGTTGCGGAGAGCCGATGCACGTCGCGAGGGTAACAGCGCCAGGTAGAGCTTGAACTCTAAACGACGTCCTGATTTCGCCGGGCGCGGCCGGGCAGCAGTCAGTGGCCTGACGTTGCTTGGGCCCTCTTCTTTGCCATTTACCGGAGTCTTGGTTGACACCGCCGACCCAGGTCGGCGCGCCAAACAGGCGAGCCGTTGGCTCCTCACCGGCTGCCGCCCGCTCAGCCCACCGCCGCGGACAGGTCGGGAGCCTCGCCGGACACTCGCCGGATACTCGCCGTAGTACCTCTATCCTGGGGACAGAGGTACTACGGCGAGTGTCCGGCGAGGCTCCGGCGGGGCCCGCGCGAGGCTGGGGAGGGATGGGCGATGGTAGGGTGGGCGACCTGCAATGGGTGGCCGGGTAGTGTCAGAGCAAGAGTATCCGCGCATCCAATCGATTGCCAGGCAGTTGCGGAGCCGCCAATTCCCTGGGCCCGGACTGTGCGCGTTGGTAGCTAGAGCGCCAAATCCACCTGCCAGCGCCAAACATCGGGGTATTGGCGCGGCAGCGTCCAGCGGCAATGCCGTTGGCGAAGTGACTCGATAGTCAGGCGGACGGGCTGCCCGCCGGTCCTGACTGGAGGTTGGCGAGTTCTGACGTTACGAGCTGCAAAAGTCCCTCCCAGTCACCCGGAGCTGGTTGTCGAAAGAGCCGCATGGTCGGATACCATGGAGTGTCCTCCCGCCCTAGCATCCAGCGCCATTCCGCTGCGAACGGGTGCAAGCTCCAAACCGGTTTGCCCAACGCGCCGGCAAGATGCGCGACGGCGGTGTCCACCGAAATGACCAGGTCCAACTGAGAAATCACGCGAGCGGTATCGCCGAAGTTTCGGAACCGGCTGCCCCAGTCCGTGATCTTTTCGGCGAGATTCAGACGGTTCAAGTCCGCCGTCCGGCTGCCAACTTGAAGGCTGTGCCACTGAATTCCCGGCCAGTCGGCCCAGGGCCTAAAGAGTTCCAGGGGCAGGGAGCGGCGGCGGTCGTTTTTGTGGGTCGGTTCGCCGGCCCAAACCAGGCCCACTTTCAATCGTCCGCCGGGTTGGGCGGATAAATCGAGTCCCGTCGCCGGCGCAGTGAGATAAGGAATCTCACGCGGGAGGTTCTCCAGTGTGGTTTGAAAGATGGCGGGCAGGCTCATCAAAGGGGCATGGAGATCGAACGGCGGCAGGGCCGAGCGATCGGTGACGACCTGCGCAACGCCGGGAACGGTGGCTAGCAGCGACCGCAATGGCGGTGGACAGCCAACCACTACCTCGCCGCCCCGGCGGGCCACCAGCGTCGCGTAGCGGACAAACTGGATGATGTCGCCGTAACCCTGTTCCGAATGGAGCAGAATGCGCTGACCCCGCAGATCCGCCCCGTCCCAAAGCGGCTGTGGATAGCGTGGCTGCGGGGTGGCGAAGTCCCGCTGTTGCCACCGCCATTCGTATTCCCGCCAGCCGCGCTCGAAGTCGCCCCGTGCCAGCAAGGCCGTGCACAACTGCCAATGCGGTTCCGGGTTTTGCGGTTCCCAACCGATCGCCTGCTCATACCAATGGATGGCGGCGGCCAGGTCCAATTTGTCCTGAAAGACTGAGCCGAGGTTCACCAGCGCATCCACATAATTTGGCCGGAGTGCGAGCGCCGTTTGGTAGGCGGCGATGGCTTCCTCGGGCCGGTCCAGGTTCTGAAGCACCAGCCCCAGGTTGTAGTGCGCGTCGGCGTTGGCTGGGTCGATCTGGATTTCCCGGCGGCAGCACTCCGCCGCCGCCTCGAAGTGGCCCTGCTGCTTGTGCAGGGAGCCGATCAGCAGATTCAGCTTGGGGAAACCGGGTTTGAGTTGAACCGCCTTTTGAAGTGAGGCCAAGGCACCGTCCCATTGGTTCAACTGCCTCAGTATCAAACCAAGCTGGCAATAAGCCTCGAAGCAGTCCGGCCGAAGCCGCGTTACCTCCAGGAAAAGCTGGGCCGCCGCCAGCGGCTGGTTTTGTTGGGCGCGGAGGAGGGCGGTGCGGAACAGTTCCTCGGTGTTGTCAGAACAGGGTCGGTTCTCCGATGTCGCAGCCTTCGGTTTCAAGGGGGCGGCAGCTAAGGGACTGGGGGCAGAGAAAGCATGCTGGCGTGGACTTCATGCTGATGCTCGGTCGGCGCGGGCTTCTTCCGTCCCATCCCCGCTCAAATCCTCGCCCAAAGCGTGGTCGCCCATTTCCGGCAAACCGTCGCCCGAATGTTCGCAATCCCCGCTGTATTCGTGCAGCTTGTTCCGCAAGGTCCGCACGCTGATATCGAGCATCTTGGCCGCCTGCGTGCGGTTGTTGTGACATCTTTCGAGCGCGGCGAAGATATGACGTTTTTCCAGTTCGTGCAGGGGCGGAAACGCTCCTGATTCCTCGGCCACGGAAACGACCGGCCTGTCGGGGCCGGCCAACGTGGGCGCGGGCGATTCCAAAGGCTGTCCTGTAAGGCAAAAGTGCGAGGAATCGATGACAAGGGAATCGCCAGTGATGATCACGGCGCGTTCGATGACATTTTGCAGCTCGCGCACGTTGCCGGGCCAGTGGTGGCCAAGCAGCGTGGCCTCGCAGTCGTCGGAGAACCGGCTCGCGGCGCAGCCATGCTTGCGGGCGTACCAATTCAGGAAATGTCCGGCCAGGGGGAGGATGTCCTGGCGCCGTTCGCGCAGCGGCGGGACCAGGATGGGGACAACGTTGAGCCGGAAGAACAAATCCTCGCGGAATTCCTTGCGTTGGACGCTTTGTTCGAGCCGGCGGTTAGTAGTGGCAATGACGCGCACGTCCACCTTGATGGTGCGGTTGCCGCCGACGCGTTCAAACTCCCGTTCCTGGAGGACGCGTAGCAATTTGGCCTGCAAAGCGGGGGAGATTTCACTGATTTCATCGAGCAGAATCGTTCCGCCGTGCGCCAGTTCGAAGCGGCCTTCACGCTTGTTAAGAGCGCCCGTGAAGGCACCCTTCTCGTGGCCGAAGAACTCGCTCTCGATGAGGTTCTCCGGTATGGCGGCGCAGTTCACTTTGATGAGCGGCGCCGAACTGCGAGGGCTTTCGTTGTGGAGCGCCCGGGCCACGAGTTCCTTGCCGGTGCCACTTTCGCCCTGGATGAGTACGGTGGCTTGGGTGCGGGCGACCTGGCGGATCAACTGGCGCATCCTCTCCATGGGGGCGCTGCGGCCCAGCAATTCATAGCTCGTGTCGCCGCCATCTTTGGTGAGAAACTGGTTGACCCGGAGGATGCGGGTAAACTCTTCCGCCTTCTTGAGGACGACGTCAATTTGATTCTCCGCAAATGGTTTGATGAGGTAATCGAAGGCGCCCCCGCGCATGCACTCGACGGCTGATTCGACCGAGCCGAAGCCGGTCATGATAACGACGATCGGCCGCTGCGGGCGAAGTTGCAGTTCCTTCAACCAGTCCGTGCCTTCACCGTCGGGCAGCCGAACGTCCAGGAAAATAAGGTCAAAAGTGTCCTTGCCGAGGGCCTCCTTAGCGGCGGCCAGGGTGGCCACGGCGAGCACGTCACAACGGCGCTGACGGAGCATCGACTCCAGGCTCCGACGGATGATCTGATCGTCCTCGACTAGGATGATTTTCTCGATTGGCACAAACCGGCTTTATGCTCTCGCATGATGTTGGTATAAACGGGCCACGCAGTGAGGGCGAGATTGCTCAACGGGCGGCAAGGAGCGAGGCGGCAGCAGCCCCCGCCGCAAAAGCGCTTGCTCGTTTTCGCGGTCGATGACGAGGACCCGCATGATCGTGTCCAATGTGGTTTGGATAAGTTGATTCATCCGAGCTTTGTGCGCCTGGCGTTCGGTACCAAGTTGCTGCCATAAAAGCTGTTTCTGACCTAGTAAGTGTAGCGCAGATTCGAGCCGGCTTAGCAAGGCTCTTCTTTCCGACTGGATCGTTGCAGTCGGAAAAGACGCCGCGCTCTCCAGTGCCTGTGCTTCTTTCTGCGCCAAGGCCAGCAATTTGTTGCAAACGCCGAGGTGATCCTGGATCGCGGCGGCGATGGAGTCGGTGGTATCGTTCGTAGTATTCATAGCGTTGGATCTTTGGAATGAAGCGGGGGAGCGGTGACGGGGGACGAAGGGGCGGCCGCTGCATCCCCAAGACTCGATCGGAATTCGAGCCCGGCCTTCTCCGTCTTGACCCGCCATCCAAGGAAGTCGGTGCGCCAGCGGGCCATCTCGACCACGGCTTTGAGGCTGGGTGTGGCAGTGGCGGGCAGTTCTTTTTCTCGCCGCGCGATGTTCCCGTAGTATTCAAGAGCCTTCACGGGCTGGTTGAGCCGCTCATAGACCAGCCCGAGCTGGTACCAGACCGGGAATTGCCATTCGGGCGAAGATCCCAGCGCCGCGAGGATGAGATAAATGTCCAAGGCCTTCAAAGGCTCGCCCTCCTGGTAGAACTGGTTGGCGATTTCGTTGCCCGCGCGGCGCTGCCAGTAGGTGAGGGTGTCCGTCTCACGTGTTTTGCCACTGTGTTGTTCCTCGAGCAAGGCGAGCACCTGGCTCAGGGCGTCGGCCCCCCGGCCGATTTGCTTAAGTGAGGTGGCATAGAGGAAATGCACCTCAGGCCGCTCCGGGGCATTGGTTTGACAGTTTAAGAAATCCTGTGCCTGGGCGCAGGCATCGGCGTGACGGCCCAGGGCCACCAGGCAACGGATGAGTTTGCATTGAACCGTGGAGTGGTTATCGGGGGGGGGATCCAGCTTGAGGAGGCGGCCCAGGGAATCCGCGGCCTCGGTCCACCGGCCGAGGTCATATTGCGCGCCGGCAATCTCATTTTGCGCGCGCAGAACCAGTTGCTGGTAGTAGTCGAATCGCTCACTCTTGATCGTCAGAGCGCTGGTCATCACAGTGTAGAACTTCGCGATAGCAAGGCTGTTCAGCCCCATCTGGCGGTAAACCAAGCCCTGGCGAAGAATGAGCTCCGGCACGCCGTCATCCTGCGGCCAGCGGGCCAGACCCTGTGCGTAAATCTGCTGGGCGCGGACCAGGTTGTTCTGGTCCAGCGCCGTTTGCGCCAGTTCGATTAGCGCGTTGCGCTGCAAAGATTCGGGGGCCGCGCTCTGCAGAATCGCGACGTAACCCGCCGTCGCTACAGCGAATTGGCGGGACAGGCGGTTGTGGCGGGCCGTTTCGAGCTTCGCCGCAAAATCTTCCACCTCCACCTGTTTCGGCGGAGCGGCTGCTTGCGAAAAAGAGTTGCTGCCCCCGGCGAAGTGCTGCCATGCGGTCTTTGTCTCCTCGCCGAGGGCCGGAAGTGCGTGAAGATTTGTTTCGTTTGCCGCCGGCACGGCTGGGACAAGGGGGGGGACCGGATTGCGCTGCGAGGCGTTCGGTTCCTGGGCGCCACCTTGCGCGATAAATGCGAGAGCGACGACGACTGGCCCGCCCCAGCGGCAGATAGTCTGGATTAATCGAGTGGAGGCGCGTGGAGGCGGCCGGTGCATGCGGGTGACATCATTTGCTCTCGTACACGGCCTGGCTGGGACGTGGTGGCGGCGTTGCGGGGACGAAGACCGGGAACAGGACGCTGCTGACTGGCGCATTCGTGGCATTCGGCAGCAGCCAACTTAACAACGACCGCATATCAATCATGGGATT
>Ga0209697_10010301_pt1 | contig 10131 bp, 8 predicted proteins | sample AliMusrvi5mmetaG_FD_184115 | JGI IMG/M metagenome (GOLD analysis project Ga0209697, IMG submission 184115) | Freshwater lake bacterial and archeal communities from Alinen Mustajarvi, Finland, to study Microbial Dark Matter (Phase II) - Alinen... | ecosystem: Environmental > Aquatic > Freshwater... | reverse complement strand
AACCGACATCTTCTGCGCGCTCCTCGGTTACACCCGGCCCGCCGGATCACCCGGCGGCTACACCTTGTCGCGTGAAACCAAGGTGGTGGTGGACGGTCAACAGGCCGATGCCGTGCTCGGCCGTTTCCAACCGGACAAGCGGGAATACATTGTAGCCCTTGAGGGGAAGGGCACCCGTGATCCGCTGGAAATCCCCTTCGGCGGGCGGAAAATGTCCGCGGTGGATCAATGCTACCGCTACGCCATCAATCTCCCGTGCGACTGGATCATCGTCACCTCCATGCGGGAAACGCGGCTCTATCACAAGGGCTCGAACCAGCAAACCTACGAGCGCTTCGACACCGTCCGCCTGGCCGGCGATGCCGGCTTGCTCAAGCGCTTCGTCTTCCTGCTCGGTGCGGCCCGCGTGGTGCCGGACTCCGGCGTCTGCCATTTCAAGGATCTGCTCGGCAAATCCGAAACCGTCGGGCGCGAGATCACTAACAGGTTCTATGCTTTCTATGCCCACTTGCGGCAGACTGTCTTCGCCCGCCTCCGCACCGCGAATCCCGCCGTCCTCCCGCAGGACATCCTCCGCTGCACGCAAAAACTGTTGGATCGCATCCTGTTCTGCTCGTTCTGCGAGGACCGCGGCCTGCTCCCGCCGGAAACCGTGCGCGGCGCCTTCGATCACAGCGATCCCTACAACCCCAGGCCCGTCTGGAACAACTTCCGCGGCCTGTTCCGCTCCATCGATAAAGGCAACAGCGGCATGAAAATCCCCGCCTACAACGGCGGCCTCTTCGCCCATGACGAGGGACTCGATGACCTGCTGGTCCCCGACGACGTCTGCGCCCTGTTCCGCGATCTCGCCGCCCATGATTTCCGCCCCGCCCGCGAGGTGGCCGAGGCGGACGAGACCATGGAAATCCGCTCCTTCATCGATGTGGACATCCTCGGGCACATCTTCGAGCAATCCATCACCGACCTCGAACGCATCCGCCGGGACCTCGAGCGCGGCAGCCAGCCCGCCGCCGCGAAGGACGCCAAGACCCGGCGGAAACAGGAAGGCGCTTTCTACACCCCGGCCTTCATCACCCGCTACATCGTCGGCCAAACGCTCGGCGCCGTGCTCGCCACCCGCTTCGAGTCCCTGCGGAAATCGGAGAAAACCTGGATCATCTTCACCCGACGCGGTATCGATATTGATGCCTATCCAGCGGTAAAAGCGCACCTGAACTTGTTCCGCTCACAGCTCGAACCAAAGCCTGAAGAATGGATCGGTTCCGAATGGCCGGGACGAAAAGGTGGTTCATACAAATGGTTCGAAATTCAGGACTCGATAGATTACTGGCAGCAATTCAAACGGCCCAAGATCAGCTATCAGGAGATCCAATTCCATCCATCCTATGCACTGGATACCCAAGGCTTCTTTGGCAACAACAAGACATTCTTCATTACCTGTGATGATCTTTACCTGCTTGCAGCGCTGAACTCTCCTCTGATGTGGTGGCACAATTGGCGCTACCTTCCGCACATGAAAGACGAAGCGCTGTCGCCGCTGGGCCGACTTATGGAGACACTACCGATGGCCGAACCGACAAGCGCCATTCGCGAAGCCGCAGAAGCCGCCGTCCGTCGCTTGATAGAAATCACCGCGTCCCAGCAAAGAACCAAACACACGCTTCTCGACTGGCTGCGCGTGGAATACGCCATCGGGAAGCCGACCAACAAACTCCAGAACCTGACCGCTCTGGATTCGGACAGTTTCATTGCCGAAGTGAGGCACATCCGGGGCAAGAAACACCCGCTCACCGCCGCCGGGCTGCAAGCCCTGCGCGAGGAATACACCCGCACCATCGAACCCGCCCGCACCCGCGCCGCCGAAGCCCTGCAACTGGAACGCGACCTCAGCGACCTCGTCAACCAAGCCTACGGACTAACACCCGCCGAGATCGCCCTCATGTGGGCCACCGCCCCGCCAAGGATGCCGATCCCGAATCCAGCTAACTGTAGCGGCGGTCTGTGACCGTCGCACTTCACTCTGCGGGAAATGAAGTGAGACCATTGGGTTCCGGGCGTTCGGCGAGCTCAGCCCGCCGCAGAATGCCCAATATTGTTTACTTAGCCCCCTAGCAGCGAAATTTGAATATCCAACAGCCAACATTGCCTTCGGCCATGCGATTCAGGGCTTCGCCGGTTTTTTCCAGGCTCGCTAGCGCTCGCTCCGCGTTCAATATCCAATGATCAAATGAAGAAATGCCCCGCAACGGCCAGCGCCCGACAAACTGACGAAATGATTGCCATCAGTTTCGCCATGGTCGAAACAACCGGGAACAACTACCGCGCGTGAGCGCCTCTTCCCTTGGAAATTGGATATTGAGTGTTGGGCGTTGGGTGTTGGGTGCCGGCTTTCGGGGACTGGATGACATTGGATTCGTCCGGTGCTAAGTAAACAGTATCGGCCACAATGCCCGGACCACTGTGGCGCGGGCATTCTGCGGCTCGGCTGAGCTCGCCGAACGCCCGCCGCCTCTCATTCACAAGGTTTCATGCCCTTTCTCCGCAACCCGTCTCCTTGAATCCGCTGCTGACACCGCCAAGAATAGGGATTGCAAGAAGTCCGATCACTGGTATGTTCCTTTCATGACCTTGAAGGCAATAATTCATGATGCGGAAGAGGGAGGGTTCTGGGCAGAAGTGCCGGCCCTTCCCGGATGTTTCACCCAAGGGGAAACAATCAAGGAGCTAGAGACGAATCTCCTCGAGGCTATTGAGGGTTGGTTGCTGGCGGCAGAGCCTGAAGGAGCTGTTCCAGACGGCAGGGTTCTTGAAGTCGCGGAGCGACGCTGCGGCCCTGCAATCATGAGATGTGTATACTCGTCAGCCCAACGGGCTGGGCTAAGAAACGGAGCGACGGGAGATTTGATCCAATATCAGATCCCTATGATTCGGCGGATTCCTTTAGAGAGATTCACAATTCATCATTCCATACCGTTCCCTAGCAAAACAGGTCATGGATGCCAACCTTCCATTCGCCACTCAACCACCCAGCAAAGAAATATGATGAGACCTTGTGAAGAAAGGCGGCGGGCAGGATGCCCGCGCCACCGTGGCCCGGGCATCCTGCCCGGAGCCAAATGGACTTGCATGATTGCCCGGGTAATTGCCAGAGTCCAGCGGGATTCATGGTGTCTCAGCCTGATCGCCCTTGGTGTCATGGGGTTGACAAGTTGTTCGATGTTCGATGCCAAGCCGGCCGCTGATTCCGGGTTCAACCCGACCACCGCGCCGCAGGCCACGCGCGCGGCATTCCTGCAGCAGATATGGGTAGCCTAAATGGGAAAATGGAATCGGTTCGCCGGGCAGCAGTTACCACTGATTATACTGATTATACTGATTATACTGATTTCACTGAAAGAATTGGATTGGAAATAGCAGCTAGGAAGCTCACCTCCTGGGTTAGCGGACACGGTAACATAACGTATTCAAAATCAGTATAATCAGTGAAATCAGTGGTTCCCATTTCCCTTCCTAGGGTTACGCGTTGTTTTTCATGGATGACGACGCCATCCGCAACCTCAACCGCAGCGGCGGGTGGGAGGTCGGCAGCAGCCCGAGTCTGGTCATCGTTGACAAGGGCCTGGCCGGTTCCTTCACCACCGCCACCCTCAACAAGGGCACCTATGCTTTCCAGCCCGATCGCCATGCGGCTGCCTCACACCAGCCGCACCGCGTGTGTTTTGGAGAGCTTGAGGATGTCGCCGGGGTTGAGACAAACGGCGGCGGCGGGGTCGGTGAGTTTTTCGCCGTTGAGCTGGACGGAGCCGGAGGTGATGAATTGTTTGCGCAGTTCGCTGTTGGACTTTTCGATCCCGAAGGCGGATTTGAAGGCGTGAGCGGCGAGCGCCAGCACGGTGGGTCCCGCGGGCATTTCCGTTAGATGCAATTCTGGCAGATCGGCGTCCACTAGGTTCTTTTTCGAGAAGCGGGTATCCCAATCGTCGCGGGCGGCGGTGGCGGCCTGCGCGCCGTGGTAGCGGGCGGTGAGTTTTTCCGCGAGCGCCTTCTTGGCGTCCATCGGATGGCCGGCGGGATCGCGGGTCTCGCCTAACAACAACAGGTAATAGCGGTCCATCAGCCCGTCGGACACACTCATGAGTTTGCCGAACATCTCCTGCGGCGGATCGGACACGCCGATGTAGTTGCCATAAGACTTGGACATTTTCCTGACGCCATCGAGGCCCTCTAACAACGGCATGACCATGACGATTTGCTGCGGCTGGCCCTCATCCTTCTGGAGGTCGCGGCCGACCAGGATATTGAAAAGCTGGTCGGTGCCGCCGAGTTCGACGTCGGCACGGATTTCCACCGAGTCCCACCCCTGCATGATCGGATACTGCAGCTCGTGGAGCCGGATTTCCTGGCCAACGTCCAGGCGGTTGCGGAAATCCTCGCGCTGGAGCATTTGTTGCAGGGTGACCCGCGAGTTGAGTTTCAGGATTTCCTCATAACTCATCCTGCGGAACCAATCGCCGTTGTACACGATCTCGGTTTTGGCCCTATCAAGGATCTTGAACGCCTGGTCGGTGTAGGTCGCGGCGTTGACCAGCACCTCGTCGCGGGTGAGCGGCGGACGGGTCACCGACCGCCCCGACGGATCACCCACGGTGGCCGTGAAATCCCCGATCAACAACACCGCCTGATGCCCGAGAAGCTGGAACTGCCGCAACTTCTCCAACGCCACCGTGTGACCGAAATGAATGTCCGGCGCGGTCGGATCCACCCCCAGCTTGATCCGCAACGGACGCCCGAGACGAAGCCTTTCGAGAAGCTCCTTTTCTGATAGAACCTTGGCGGCTCCCGCGGTGAGGTGGGTGAGTTGCTGTTCGGGTGTCATGGTGGGGGTGTGGAGAGTAATCAGTGATCAGTGATCAGTGATCAGTGATCAGTGATCAGTAATCAGTAATCAGTGATCAGTGATGAGTGATGAGCAGGATGGGAAGAGGTGTTTGAGGCGGGTTGCTCTTCAGTTAGATCGCGGGAAGAACATGTGCGGCGAATCTTTTCTTGCGTCTTGTGTCTTCAAGTCTTGTTTCTCGTGTCTTGTGGCGATGATCGTGCTTTGAGATGAAATTGAAGGATGCGTTTGAGTTCGGCAGCGGCTTGCGGGTCGTTTTGCACGCTGTGATAGCTGGGGACAATGAGTTCGGAGGCGACCGGAGTGATGTGGGACGAGCGGTAGGGGACGACGCCGTCGCTGCTGTCCGGGGTGTCGCCCTTGCCGCGGTCGCCCATGATCGAGTGGAAGGTGACCCGGCCGGGCAGGGGCAGCTTGTTGAGCGCGACGGTGAGATTGTTGTTAGGCGAGAGGCTGTTGATGGAGGTGGGCAGTTGGGATGATGGATCCCCGCCGCGCATGGCGTCGCCGACAGCATGCACGGTGGCGTCGAGCAGATCGACAGTCAGGGTTTTTGGCAGTCTGATGAGGCGGGAGATCCACAGCGAGATGCGGAAATCGGCGACCGGGCTGCCGCGGTGGGGGCAGGCGAGGAAGACGACGCGTTGCGGTTCCTTGAGCGGCTGATAGAGATAGGTGTCGCGGATGAGCCGGCGGTTCTTGTCAGGAACCTTGAGCGTATCGAGCGGCTTTTTGAATTCGGCATCAAACAACACCGTTTGGGGATCGGTGATGCTGGAGCGGGTGAGCAGGCCACCCATCGAGTGGGCGACGACCACCATGCGTTTCAGGTTGCGGTCGTCGCCCTTGGTCCGCGCATAGGCACAGGCACCACGCATCGACTCGCGGAATTTCATGCTGCTGAAGACCCACGGGGTGCCGGTCGGATAGTTGTAGAGCCAGATCTGATAGTGCTGGCGGAACCACGGCTCGGGTGCCAGTTCGTTGATCATGTTCTTGAAGGCGTCCGGGCTGGAAACCAGGCCGTGGACGAACACCAGCGGGATTCTATCAGGATCGTAGGATTGGACGAAATAGAGTCCGGTTTCCTCCGTGTAACGCTCCGGCAGGATCACGTTCTGGATGCACAGGTTATCCAGTTCGCACATGTGCCAGAAGAACGCGTTGGGCGCGGTCCAATCCGCCGCGAGCGGGTGGGACGTGCCGGAAACCGGCAGGTCCTCGCGCAGCCAGCGTTTGACAAAATGCCAGACGGGCGGGCCGGTGCGCTGGAATTCGAGGGTGGCGGTGAGGACATACGGGTGTCCGTTAGGCAGCAGGTAGGGATCCCGCTTGACACCCACGGGCGTGGTCATTTTCCACCCGACCACGGGCAGACCGACACCCTCGGTGGTGGCATGGCGGTTGACCGCGCGGACGTTCACCGAGGCGGCGGGAAACACGGCATCGAGCGTGCCGGGGTCGCAATCGAGGAGGCTCGGCGGCGCGATGCGTGTGCCGAGGGCCGCCGCGCGCTGGTCCCAGCCAGCGGCGGAGCCGCAACGGAGTTGGTCGAACAATTTGGCGATGGCGGCGTTGTATTGGTCGCGGGCCGCCGGCCATTGCTCGTGGCGCGAGGCATCCCCGAGGACCGCCCAATCGTGGCCGGCTTCCGCAATGAGCGAGGCCGCAGGCACCCGCGAAGACAACGGCACATGCCGACACTGCGGCGGCTGCGGCACGCCGCACTGGCAGAACAGGGCGGCGGCTAACAACAGCGGAACAAATGAGCGGTAGGGCAGCGGCATGGGCGGGCTTCGCCGGAAAGAATGCCTGCTGCGGACGATCTGCCAAGCATGGAAAACCGCAGGGAAATAGAGCCACAGACGACTTATAAGATCCGGACAAGGGAATGGCAAGAGGTTTTCGCACGGCAGCGCGCGGCGATGGGGAATGATCGCGCTGGGAAGTTGCCAATTCCGCCAATAGCGGATTGATTTTCCGTGAATCCGGGTTAGGGAGTGAGGATGATCCAATCACCCACCGCCATGAACCGCCGCCACTTTGTCCAACTGGGCACGCTTGCCGTCGGCACCGCCCTCGTTTCCGGCCAGGCGCGGGCTGCGGTTCCTGCCGCTGCGGCCCCTGCCGCTCCCGCACCTGTGGTCACGCTGCCACCCCTGCCTTTCGCGTTCAACGCGCTGGAGCCGCACATCGATGCCAGAACGATGGAGATCCACCACGACAAGCACCACGCGGCCTATGTTGCCGGTCTCCATGCCGCCCTCGCCAAGGCTCCCGCCATGGCGGGGTTGTCTCTGGAAGAGATTCTTCCCAACCTGCCTGGGGTCAATGATGAAGCATCGCGCACCGCGCTGCGCAATCACGGCGGCGGTCACTGGAACCACACGTTCTTCTGGCAAACACTCACTCCCGCCGCCAAATCCGGCGATCCCTCGGAAGCGCTCGCCGTGGGGATTCAGTCCGCCTTCGGCTCAATGGATGCCTTCAAAAAATCGTTTGCCGACGCCGCCGCCAAACGTTTCGGTTCCGGTTGGGCCTGGCTCATCCTGCAACATGGAAAATTGAAGATCACCAGCACTCCCAATCAGGACAATCCCCTGATGAAAGGGCTGGTGCCCGCCGCCGATATCGGAACCCCGATCCTCGGCCTCGATGTCTGGGAACACGCCTACTACCTGCTCTATCAAAACCGCCGCGCCGACCACATCGCCGCCTGGTGGAACGTCGTCAACTGGGTCGAAGCTTCCAAACGCTTTGAGGAAACCCCGGCCTGACCGCGTGGGATAGATAGATCTTCAGCGGCTGATATCATTCTGATACAGCAGTTTGAAGCCGCTCTGGCGCAGGATGGAGATTGCGAATTCATAATCCTCGACATGCAGCGCGAGCAGCGGCTGACCGCCGGGAACGGGCAGCAGGGCGTATGCGAAGTCGATATTGGTTTCCGCGACCATCAGCGTGTCCAGGCAATGGAGGAGGCCGGGGCCGGTTTCGCGCAGCGCGACCACCACCATCTCGCAGGTGGTGTGGCCGATGCCTTTTTCCATGAAGAGCTGTTCGGCGGTGTCCGGGGCGGAGACGATCAGGCGGGCCACCGTGGCGTCCTGCGAGTCCTGCATGCTCAGGCCGATCACGTCAACGCTCGCGTGATGCAACAGTTTGAACAGGGCGGCGAGAGCGCCAACTCTGTTAGGAAGGAGGACTGAGAACTGGCGGACGGGTTCTCCATGCTCGACGAGAATATCGGTTTCCATCAGCGTACGCTACCAGAGGTCGCGCGGTGCGGCAATCGAAAACCCGGGCATCTTCATGATGCGGTCGGTGGTGGAAATCGACTTGTCGGACTTCAAAACCGTCGCGCCCGCAGTGCGCACGATCCTCGCCATTCCGCTCACCTTCAGCATCGCCGAAGGAATCGGCATTGGCCTGATCACCGCCGCAATCCTCGCCCTGGCGCTTGGCAAACCGAAGTCATTCACCCTCATCGGCTACATCGTCGCCGGTATCTTCTTCCTCCAGTTCTTCAAAATCTTCCCGTTCTGCGGGTGGGTCTAACAAAACTCATTGTGCCACCTTGGCGTTTGACCGTCCGGCGGCTGGCGGGTAGGATCGCGGCGAAATGACCCTTGACCGATACGCGAACCGCTTTGTGTGTGACCTGGTAGCCTACGAACCCGGCAAACCCATCAGTGAAACCGCCCGCGAACTCGGACTCGATCCGGCGCAAATCGTCAAAGTCGCGTCCAACGAGAATCCGCTGGGTCCATCGCCGCTGGCCAAGGCCGCGATGCGTGAGGCGTTGGATGACGGGCATATCTATCCGGATGGCGGCGGCTACCGGCTGCGCACGGCCATCGCGGAGGCGTTGGGGCTGGGCCGCGAAAACGTGGTGCTGGGCAACGGGTCGAATGAAATCATCGAGCTGTTGTGCCACACGTTTCTCAACCCGCAGACCGAGCTGATCGCCGCGGAGCACGCGTTTGTGGTTTACAAACTGATGGCCACGCTCTTCGGGGCGAAATACGTTGAGGTTGCCGATCCGGATTTCATTCACGATCTCGATGCGATGGCGGCCGCGATCACTGCGGACACCCGCCTCGTATTCATCGCCAATCCTAACAATCCCACGGGAACGATGGTGGAGCAGGCGGCCATCGACCGGTTCATGGACCGGCTGCCGCCGCAGGTGATCGCGGTGTTTGACGAGGCCTACATCGAGTTTCCGGCCGCGCCGCCGGACACCCTGCGCTATGTGCGTGAGGGCCGCAATGTCTGCGTGCTGCGGACATTTTCCAAACTCCACGGGCTGGCGGGTCTGCGCGTCGGTTATGGATTGGCACCGGCGCACCTGGCCAATCTCCTGCAAAAGGCCCGCCAACCGTTCAACGTGAACGCGATCGCCCAGGCCGGCGCGCTGGCCGCCATGGGAGACAAGGATCACATCGCCAACACCCTGCGGACAAACCGCGAAGGCATGGAGTTCTATCAGAATGCCTGCCGCCAGCGCGGACTCGAATTCGTACCCAGCCACGCGAATTTCCTGTTAGTGAAAACCGGCGATGGCGACCGCGTGTTCCGCGACATGCTCAAGCAGGGGGTCATCGTGCGGGCCATGAGCGGCTACAAACTGCCTGCTTGGATCCGCATCTCCATCGGCACCGCGGCCCAGAACAAGCGCTGCCTGGAAGTGCTGGACGCCGTACTTTAGAAACCAGAGACCAGACACCAGAGACCAGAGAATAGAAAGAACAAGCACAAGTTAGAGACCACAGAATCAGGCACAGCACGGACAAAGCCATTTCCTCTTCTCTGGTTTCTGGTCTCTGGATTCTGGTTTCTTACTGATCACTGCTTACCGACCCATGGACCCGCACCGCACGACAATCGCCGCGCTCGCCACGCCACCCGGCACGGGTGCGGTTGCGTTGGTGCGGATCTCCGGGCCTGAGGCGGTGGCGGTGGCGGATCGGGCGGCCGACGGCATGGTGTCGGCGCAGGCACCGCGGAGTGCGCGTCATTGCCGGGTGAGGGATGCCGGGGGTGAGGTCATCGACAACGGTTTGCTCACGGTTTTTCCGGGTCCGCATAGTTATACGGGCGAGGATTGTGTGGAATTCTCCGGGCATGGCGGCGTGCTCGTCAGCCGCGAGGTGCTGGCACGGTTGCTTGCCTGCGGGGCCGTGCTGGCCGCACCGGGCGAGTTCACCCGCCGCGCGTTCCTCAATGGC
>Ga0209697_10010299_pt1 | contig 10133 bp, 4 predicted proteins | sample AliMusrvi5mmetaG_FD_184115 | JGI IMG/M metagenome (GOLD analysis project Ga0209697, IMG submission 184115) | Freshwater lake bacterial and archeal communities from Alinen Mustajarvi, Finland, to study Microbial Dark Matter (Phase II) - Alinen... | ecosystem: Environmental > Aquatic > Freshwater... | reverse complement strand
AGTCGCTCCCAAAGCAGCACGAATTTTATGCCACGCGCTCGCTTGACGGCGGCGAGGAGCGAGCATTACGATGACCGCAAGCAGATCGAATCATACCAAAATCAACACGAATTCTGCGGAGGATCCTTTTATTGGAGTAAGTTCGCTTGTCAGCCAGGGTGTGTGATCCCGTGACCGACAGTCACTCATGGCCATGTCACATTGCTGAACACAGCTGTATTCAGAGCGCCGCCCGCATTGCTATTCACGGCCAGACCAACGAGGGTGTTGCTGGTCATGGAAATGGTCTGCGGTGAGCCGATCGTCGTGTAGCTGCTTCCCGTAGTCGAGTAAGAGGCGGTGAACGTGCTACCAGAGCGGACCAACTTTAACCAGATGGGTGCCGGCAGTCCAGTGAGCGTAGTGTAAGTAGTAGGCAAGCCACCAGCCACCGTGCGTCCATTGAAGACGATGCTGCCGTTGGCAGTAACGAATAAGCCCGCAGAGACAGCGGCTGGGTAGGTGGAATCCCGGATCACCAAGCCAGCCTGGGCACCCGGAGAGGTATAGCTCAAGGAGTTAACCTTCGTGATGACTGTAGCAGAGCTACTTGTCACTGATTTATAGACACCACGGAACGCGTCTGGCGTTCCGCTCCCGCAAATGGCCACCTCCTGAATTACCAATGCGTTCGCAGACCCGTTCACTGGTGCAGAATACACAAGCTGCACAGATACCACGTTACTAGCGATCGTCCCCAGACTATCAGTCAGCACCGTCCTCGTCGAGGCTGTCGAGCTTGTCACAGTGGGGTCCACGAAGTTGCCACCCACTTGCACATAACTGGAACTTCCCACCGTCTTGACCCAGACGGTATAGCGTTGATCCACGAAACTGCCAGTCCACCCTCCGATGGTTTCAATTTTCGAAATGTTGTAGCCGGTGGCACTGCCTCCGGCGCTGGGATTCAGGTTCAAGTTGAAGGTTAGCGTGAGTGGCCAACCTGACTGCCAAAACGTGGAACTGGAACCAGGAGGCAGTACGGTGGAGACCGATCCATCTGTTAGTCCGGCCACGGTGAAGCCACTATATGGGGGCACACTGCTTGTGCAACCGGCAAATGAAGGCTGGCCAGTAAACACCAAGTCTGTGGCGAGAACGCCATCCGCAGTTGGAGAATAGGCTAGTGGTGTGGTCGAGTTGGAATAAGTGGCCTGCATGTTGCTGCCTCCCATAATTGTCCCTGATCCCGAACCTTGGACAGTGTACGTTCCTGTCCCGCTGTTGTATGATGCGCCACCGCAGGAAGAGACCAAGCCAATATCCATCGTTTGCAAAGGCGATGGCAAAGTGTTGGACAGATCGACCGTTTGACCAGCTCCAGTGAGTTTAGTCAGCCAAGTGTTGTACTCTGCGTTCTCATCGGACACTAGCGGGAACCCGCCGTTGGCCGTCCATGGAATATTTCCGGTGAAATAACTGTACGAGGCACTACCGCTCCACTGGTTTTGGACGAAAGGAACACCACTATTTTGATAGGGATGGGTGTCCACATATCCGCACACGTTGGTGTTCATATTATTGTTGTAGTAGTAGGAGGAAGTTTGCCCGCGATAATTGTACAGAAGCATAGCGCAGTTTCCATGCGGTGACAATGCACCATTACGGAGGTGGCCCGACGAAAGCACCCGGTTGTTGTATAGCGTATTATCATGGCCGAAGTCGCTAGATAGACCGTAACTGAGGGTTGCTATCACTTGGTTGTTGTAAACGCTGGCATACCCTGCATTAACAGTCAAATCGCTGCCACCAGCGCCGTCCCCGGCCATGATCCCGCCGCCACTGAAGTAACCATAGGCCGATGTTAGGGGGTCGCCTGGATAGGCACCGAAGATGAAGTTGTCATGGATCAGAATGGGGTTGGTGCTGGTGCCCAGGCTCTCATATAAGTTGATGACATCCTCTCCGGTACTTTGGTATGGCTCTTTGACAAATTCGTTCCATGCGATTTCCACCCCCTGCACTCCGATGCCGGGTGATCCGTAGTAGAGATTTTGCAGTAGGATATCATGGCCATATGCATGGTCAGTCACAGCGCCTGTCACAGGGTCAGTGTGGCTGACCAGATACCCGTCGGTGCCGTTGCTATACCGGGAATCCATGTTGACGAAGCGGTTATTCTTGATCTTGACGATGTTAGTCACGCCGTCGTTGTTCCCTTGGTATTGGACTACATCCACACCGTAGCTCCAACTCTCAATATGGCAATTGGTGACGACGACGTTTGCCGGCTTGTATGCATAAATACAGGTTCCCTTGATCTGCCCCGAGACATTCGGGTTGAGTCCGAGCCCGTAAGTGTTTTGGACAGTCACATTCCCCGCAGTGCCGATAGATATCCCTGCGCCTTTGGCAAGGACACAGGAGTTGGAAATAGTCACCGCAGCAGTGGTCGTTATGTTCACCGCTGGCGTGCTCTGGTCTAGACTTTTCCAGTTGCCGGAATAGGTTCCGCCTAGGGAAATCGTGACGGGCCCGGCAAAAGTCACGTCAGCCCATGTCGAGCCAACGCGAAACTCGTCAACACTGGAGGTGTGAGAAGACTCGTTGAAAATCCGGATACTGTCCGCGACTTGGTTATTTAGGTTCACCGTCCAGCCACCCCCGGTGGCCAGGGTGGCGCTGGGGGTAGTTTCCAGCGAGCCCGGTGATGGATCCACCCACATTTTGATAGAGTTAGCCTGGTAATCTAGCTTGTAGACGATCAGATGCGGCAGGTTATTGGCGACCGCAGTGACCCCTTTCCATGTGTAATAGGGGGCACCACCGGGAGCTGTAACTCCCGTGTCTCCAGCAGGACCTGTCAAGATGCCCCATCCGCCATTCACGCGGCCAAAGAGATTGCCGTCGTGCAAGGGGAGGTAGCTATGCTGGAATTCAAACCCGGTCCGGTTACTTTCCACGGTCCCGTTCATGTTGATGACCATGCTAAAATAGATGGAGGCGCCACTTACTGGCGTGCTCATCACTCGCGAAGGAGTTGCGCCATTTCCCAAGTCTAGCCGCCCTGCTCCGTTGGTACACAAGATTCCTGAAGAGGAGGAGAATCCAAGTCCGGGAGTGGCGATGGAATTGGTAATGCTGGTTCCCCAGTTACCGGTTAGACCAAGGCCGCCGGCCTGAGTGCCGTTAAGTGCTCCCGCCGCATAACCGAACCCTTCTTCGACGATCAGCCCTGCATGGGCGATGGATGTCAAACCGAGTGCCGATAACAGAAATGCCATTCTGGTCACGGCCCGGTATTTTTTTAGGCCCGTATCATGCGATACTTCTGTTTGTGAGTTTCTTAGAATAGAGTTTTTTTTCATAATTATTTTGTTTTTTGGGTTGGCCGCCTTGGAATTTTTTGATCCAGACGAATTGAAACGAACGGGCATCCGAAAAGTATGTTTTGAATATTATATCTGATATCTTGGGGACGGAATTCCGAAATTCCTCCCGCCATTAATGTTAAGGGTGTAGGTGGTATGCTGATTGCCCAAAATTTCTTGCTATAATGGGGTTGTTGGGATTGGGAATTCTAGCATCTTCGCATGTTATAGGAGTCAGATTACGGCAATCTCTTTTAGTAATACGTATAACGCATAATAATCGGGATATGCTTCAATGGGAGAATCCTTCGTCAGCTTTCGCAAGGCGCTGGAATGATTACGGGTCCGTAGGCGCGGGGCTGTTGACCGTATGTCTAATCAACAGCCCCGCCAGATCGGAGGGAATCCAATAACTCCGAAAAAACGTTAGCTATCCCGGTGGCGGGCGATTCCATACCTGCCACCTTGTGCAGATAAGTTTACGGGGTTTGCACCACTTTAAGGCGGGCGAACACCTTGGCATGTCCGCTGGGGTAGGTGTAGGTGATGGTGTCACCATACGAAACCGATCCTAACGTCGGGGCTCCCCAAGTGACCAGGTCGGTGGACTCCTCAATGGTGTAGGCGAGGTTACTGTCAGCCTTGGCCATCGTGCCCTTGGTGAAGGTCAGGGAACTGCCAGTGTGGGTGCCTGCTGGTTGGGCCGATACCGTCGGATTGAGATCCAAGGCATATTTGACCAAGTTGTTTATTCCGTCGTGGCTGGGGTTGGCTCCAGGAAGCGCGTCAGATCCGGTGATGCTCGGATAGTTGGTGTTCATCCAGTTGGAGAACGTGTTGGTGGGCGTCAGACTGAGTTGCAGTTGGGTGCCTGTGTTGGTCAGGGTGTAACCTGCGGTCACGCTAGGCGTGCCAGTGATGCTGCTGGCTGCAGCAATCACATAATAGGGTTGCGTGAAACCGCCGCCGCCTACTGTGACGTCAATGGTGCCACCGGTCAAGTTGATGGTGCCGGTGCTAATCAGTTCATTGGCAGACAAATCGTCCACATTCGCGGCCAGATGGCCGGAGATGGTGGTATTTCCGGCGTGCAATGCGCCCACCGCGACCAGTCCCGGTGACACGACACCCGTGCCAGCCACGCTGAGCGTGTTGGTAACAGTGCCTGTGCCCTGTAGGGTGCCACCAGTGCCCACGCTGACTCCGCTGGAGGCAATCGTGTTATCCACTTCCAGGGTGCCAGCCGACACACTCGTCGTGCCGGTGTAGGACTTGGCCGTGCTGAATTTCACCAAGCCAGACCCTTGCGCTGTGACACCGTAGCCTCCGGTGATATCACCCGAGAAGGTGACCGTGCCACTGCTGGCGGCCTGAACTGCAAGATTCTTGGCGAGAATGACCGTGCCGCTGAAGGTTGATGTAACAGCGGAGTTACCGCCGAGGATGCTCTGTCCGCTGCTTAGGTTATTGGTGACGTCGATGTTGCGACTGATGGTGTAAGCCCCGTTGGTCAGGATCGCCACGTTCGTGTTAGATGGAGCATCCTGATTGAACACGAACTTTGCGCTGGTGGCGTTGCCGCTCCCATCGTTCATGGCAGGAGACTGGTATTGCCGCACGATCAGTCCTTCATACAAATAGAAGTTCTGGCCACCGTTCACCGTTCCGTAACCCACATGCACACGCAAACCGGCGCTGAAAGCGGCCGGAGTGTTCAGGTCAGCGGCCCGCGTCCAGTGCGTGGAATCCACAACGGTGTAAACGCCAGTGCGCTCGGGATTATAGGTCCAATCCTTGCAGAGGATGCGGTTGCCGGGGCTGATAGATACTCCGTCAACCGAGCTCACCGCGCTCGAGAACGTGATGGTCCCGAAGTTGGTGACGTTGTCAGAAGTGAAACCGCTGACATTGGCCAAGTCGATGGTCGTGGCAGCCGCGACATCGCCACCGGATGGCGCGGTGACGGTGTCACCCAAAGAAACGGCGCTGGTGCCAATGCCCAGGGCGTTGTTGTGTCCCAACAGCAGCGTGCCACCGCGGACGGCGGTCGTGCCATTATAAGTGTTGTTGCCGCTCAGTTGCACCGTGCCGCCTGCCAAGATCTTGACTGGTATATAGGCGTAAGTTGACGGAACACTCCAGTCGGAAATCACACCGCTGAAGGTGGCTGTGCCGCCTGCTGGCGCTGTCAGCTTCAGGCGCTGCATTTGGTACCCGTTGTTGGTGCCCCCATAGTTCCCAAGAACAATGGGGCAGGCGAAGGTCACGCTGCCCGTGCCGCTAAGGCCCAGTTCAGACACCGGATTGTGCTGGTTGGCGCCGTTTTCCTCCGGGCGGATGAAGATATGGCCGGAGTTGGAAATACCATTGCCGCTTGTGGCTAACAGCCCACAATACTGGTTGGTGTTCTGGCTGGCATTGTGGCCGATGAAGAACGACAGGTTGTTGCCAGAACCTGCGGCGTTGGGAGCGTTAAGAACCATCGTGCCTTGGGCTAGGTGCATGATGCCGTTTGCCCAGGTGCCGGGAGTCGCTGCGGTCACTCCGGACCAATCACCCTGATAGACAATCTTATAACGGTCGTCCGTGCAGAGAATGGAATTGAGCGCTGAAGCGATGAAGCCAGTGCTGTTAGTCCATCCGCCGGCAACGGTTCCGGCCCATGTTCCCGTGAAAGTCATCGTCCCACCGTTGGCCGTGGTGCCATTGAAACAGTAGAGGTTCAAGCTAGTGTTGCCGCCTGCCAGGGAACCGACAATGTTGACGTTGTTTGAGAAAGTCCCGCCAGCGGAGTCAACAAAGCTGAGAGTGTCTCTGTAGTGTGTGTTGCTGGTGATCGTCAGGGGATTGGTTCCCAATCGTCCAAATTGGCCCGCACCTTCGAACACGAACGCACCACCGTCCAGAGTGAAGGCTCCCGAGCCAATGGTGGTCGTTGTCCCTCTCATGAAGTATAGGTCCTTGCAGGCGCTGTCGGATGCCACTGTGCTGGTCTTGGTGACCATAACCCCGTCGTTCAGGGTGATGTTCCCGCCGCTGGCGGCCGTCCCGCCCCAACCGTCCCCCCCTATAAACATGCCGCCCGTATTGTTAGGATACCAGTTGTTGATGTTCCAGTGCTGGCTGGCGGTGCAAATGACTGGCACGGTGAAGTTGGGACTGCTTTGGTCGTCGATGATGATACCGCCAGCCCCTATTGACAGCGTTGCCGCAGTATTCTTCCCCGATATTGTGCGCTGAGAACGCACATTTGCCCCGCCGACGTCATTGAAGTCAATGCTATGGATAGACCAGTTGTCCGACGGATTGTTCGAGTTTTGAGGGTCAACCGGCATCGTGAGGGCATTTCCGGCGGCGTAGTCGACAAACACCACATCGGCGGTGCCATCATTGACCGGGACCCCGTTTGAATCCCAGTTTGCAGCGGTGCTCCACGCGGTGGTCGTCGCGGCAGTGTTAGTCCACGTGTAGGTGGTGGCGTATGCGTTGGACATGAGCGCGCCTGTGGTGGCCACGGCTAGCATGATTTGATTCAGGCGGGACAAACGATTGTATTTGGATTTCATTATTTGGTTATTTTTGGGAGTTGGATGGAGGGATTCCTAGAGTTCACTTTCTGGGTTTTGTCGGATGGGTTATATGGATAAATGGATAATGTTAGTGACTGGCACTGCGCCATTTTTCACAATAACGCCTAGACAATCGCAGTCGGTGGATAACCCTGCAATGCCTCGTTTGAGGGGGGGGGGCATGCGAACGCCAAACCCCCTTAAAAACTCAAAATTCCACGTTCAAATCCGAGCGTCACAGCTTCGGAGCGGTTGGCAGCACCAAGCTTGGCGAAGATGGCTTTCATATGAGCCTTTACAGTGTATTCGCTGATGCCAAGCACCTGGCTGATTTCTTGGTTGCTGAGGCCACGCCGGAGATTTTCCAGTACCTCGAGTTCGCGAGGGCTAAGGGCAGGTGCGGCGGAAATCGGAGAGGCCTGCGTTTCAAAGCAGGTTCCCCCAGCCATGACCGTACGGATCGCACTGATCAGCGTGGCGCGCCGCACACTTTTGGGCAAATGGCCGACTGCTCCTAGGCTGCGCGCAAGGGCCACTTCGCTTGGGGTGGCAGAAGCGGTCATCATGATAACGTGGCTCTGGGGTGCAATTTGGCCCAGTTCCACAAGGAGATCGAAGCCATCGCCCTCGGGCATCCGGCGATCTAGCAGGATAATGTCAGGCGCAGCGGCTCGCACAGCGGCAAGGGCTTCGCGACAGGATTCGGCGTGGACAATGTGATGAAAGTCGGGCTCAAGTTGTAGAATGGCCTCCACCCCATCCCGCACCAACGAGTGATCGTCCACTAAAAGAATACGGATGCCGGTTTTCATAATGATTGATGGGATTCGTGGTGTGACATGTCCCCGGTGGTTTGCGGATCGGGAATCTCCCGGCCCCGCAGCACGCTCCACGGGAGCTTGGCAAGGATTTCCATGCCGCTGGGACGGCGAAGGATCTGCAGTGTGCCGCCCAGCCAGCGCATGCGCTGATTCATCCCGTCGATCCCGAAGTGGCCCGCACGTGACCCGGGCACAGCGCGGGGATCGAAGCCGGTGCCATTGTCCACCACACGCAAATCAAGTGACTCTGCGGCGTAGTTCACGGTCACCGCAAGGTGGGTGGCGTGGCCGTGGAGGAACGCATTGCCGCCGGCTTCTTGAAATAGCAGCAGGAGACCGCCTGCCACATCGCGTGGAAGATAGCGGGGTGTGCCTTCAAGGGTGATCAAGACCGAGTCTTTAGGCCAATGCTCGTTGCTCGCGATGACGTGGTGAAGGAGGTTCACGAAATCTGGCGTCCCTTCTGCTACAGCGTGCAAGCCCCAGAGACACTCTTCCAGCTCGGTCTGGGTGCGCAGCAGTGTGTTGTGGGCGGTTTCCAGATGGGCTGCAGCGGCCACCGGAGCATCTGGCAGATAGCCGGCGGCTGCATCCACTCGGAAGGTAGCAGCCGCAAGATATTGCTTGATGCCGTCGTGCAAATCCACGGCTAGCCGCAAGCGCTCTCGCTGTGCGGAGTCGTACTCCAATTCCACATCCCGGTGGCTGCGCATCACCTGCTCCAGCCGCTCGGTGCGCCGCCGCAACAGCCAGCGCAATAGAAAAATCCATACCGCAGCCACACCGATAATGACTGTGGCAAAGCCCAGCGCATGCTGGAGCCGGGCTGGCGTCCACCAAGATGGGCGACTCAGTACCTTGACACCCCCCGGTGTGTGCATCCAGAGCTTAAAACCTGTGATGTTAGCTGGACTGTTTCGTTTGAGAGCCACATCCATAAATTCGAGTTCGCAGGCTCCGCTCAGTTCTAACTCAGATCCCTCCACCCAGGCCTCGGACTGCGCCGACCACTCGGATTCCTGGTCGGACGGCATGGCCAAAAATGTTTGCCCCTCCGACTCAAGCAATAGGCTGCGCAAAAACTTCTTCTCATCACGCTCGATCAAAATCAATTTTCCCCTCAGTCGCAAAAGACGACCACTGACGTCCTCAATGTCTGGCTTTCCGGGATAGTGGCGACGTTTGGAGTTTAAAATCTGTTTCACACCAACCGCTAGTGGCGCGGGCACTGTGCCTTTACCCAAACTGCGTACCATGCCACCAGCGATGGATGCTAAGGTATGAGTTGTTTCGACAAATCCCGCAACTTCGACCGAGTCTCCCACCGTGACATTCGCACTGGTAGACTCGACCCTGACGCCTGTGTCACCCTGCTGCAGGAAAAAAAAGTGACCGGCCTTCGAAAAAATGACGACCCCATTGATGACCCGGCGATGGAACGGTTCACGGTCCGGAGAAAATGAAAGCAGATGATCCAGTGCAAAGCGCGGGGCAAGAAAAGGGTCCACTGGTGCAGGTGTTACGATCTGCAAATCACCAGCACCCATAGTGATAATCGTGCAACCTGTCACCTCGGAGCGGAGATTCAACCTAGGTGATAAAATACCGCTAACCCGCACCCTTGCATCAACTAGGCTAGCATCGATCTCACTCCCGCGCCAGAAACCAATCAGGAAACTGTGCCCTTCCACCATCAATGTCATCGATGTGATGCCCAATGTATCAGGGCCATCCACCTGCTGCACCACACCTTCCACCTCGATACGTTGTGCATCTTCATTGCCTGCAAGCAGCCGCTCCATAGGCGGATGCCGCGGTGCGGGCAAGGGTGCGGACCCGACGCGCCGGATCACCTTTGGAGCGATCACTGGCGCGTAACCGCCAGGATCACTAACACCCTCGATTTCCACCAAAGCACCCGGTTCAGTCGCTGGTTCCAGAGGATGAGCGTCATACGTAACGGAACATTGTCTCGCAGCGATATACGTAACATAGATGCCCTGCTCACCGTCATCCACCACGAAGTCACCATTCTTAGATAAGTCACACCATGTGACCACGCCGCGGATCCGCACCGGCAACGCCCGCCCGGCGTCCTCGCGCGAAAGTGCCCGGATCTCCGCGACCCGGGTGATGACCGATCTGCCGGCGGGCGTCACCTCGCCACTGAGCGTTGGCAGCATGAGCACCGCCCCGAGAAAAACGCTGTAAGCAATGTGGAAAAAACGCATGTATCGAACTTGGGAAAGACAACTAAAGGGCAATTACCCTTTCGCATCAACCTAAGGCGTAAGGCACTAAAAACGAGCGACTTCTGAAAAAATATTTTCGGTTTTTTCCTTGACGCGCCAATGGCGCGGCCAAAATCGGAATGTTAGAGACACTTCATTCCA
>Ga0209697_10010298_pt1 | contig 10133 bp, 10 predicted proteins | sample AliMusrvi5mmetaG_FD_184115 | JGI IMG/M metagenome (GOLD analysis project Ga0209697, IMG submission 184115) | Freshwater lake bacterial and archeal communities from Alinen Mustajarvi, Finland, to study Microbial Dark Matter (Phase II) - Alinen... | ecosystem: Environmental > Aquatic > Freshwater... | reverse complement strand
TGATCATCAGTTGGGAAACGCAACGCGCCAAGCTGTTCGGCATTGACCACTTCACCTGCATCGCCATGAACCCGCGCGAAGCGAACAACGTCCCGCTGACCCAAGCCGTCTTACCGGTGGTCGCGCAGTATTGCCGGCGCGAAACGTGCGTGGCCATCGGCGAAATCGGCTTTGACCGGCAGACCGATGCCGAGGAAGTCGCCATCCGCGCCCAACTCCAGCTCGCCAAACAACTCGACATGCCGGTGGTCATTCACCTGCCGCACCAATTCAAAAAAGTCGGCACCGAACGCCAATTGAAAGTCGTCAGCGAGGAAGGCTTGCATCCCGGCAAGGTCCTGCTCGACCACAACACCGAGGAAACCATGCCGCTCTATGCCGGGACGAAGTTCTGGCGCGGCCTGAGCATGTATCCGATCACCAAGCTGACCGTGGCCCGCGCCGCCGACATCGTGGAGCAATACGGCGTCGAGCGGTTGCTGGTGAACAGCGCCTGCGACTGGGGCCCGTCCGACCCGTTGAATGTCCCCAAGCTGGTGCAAGAGTTGGTGGCCCGCAAATTTCCGAGCGACCAGATCGAGCAACTCGTCTTCCGCAACCCGATTGCCTTCTACGGCCAAAGCGACCGCTGGACGTTCAAGGCGTAAGCAACGCCGTGACTACCAACATGGATGTAGCCGCACCCTTTAGGGTGCGTTTTTTCTTCGGGTGGGCTTCTTCGAACGCAGGCTGAAGCCTGCGGCTACGCGGCCTCGACCGTCAACAACGCAGTCGGGTCGCAGCCGGCAATCCGCGTGTAAACGCCGACCGGATCGTTGCCGCCGGCTTTTGTGCCGTGCCAGACTTCGCGGACTTCGTAGGTCACGTAATCCGTGGCTTGAATGACCAACGTCCACTGCGCCGTCGCGGTGTCGTAGTAAAGGCGCTGCGATGCACCGGCGAGCAGTTGCGCGGGGTCGTCGTTCAAGAGATGGGAATAGGCGCAACCGAAGTTGATCCAGTAACCGTTCTTGTTGCCGGGCCCGGTGCCGGGCTTGAAATATGCGCACCAAAACAATTGCCCACCGGCGGGATACCGGCTCGCGTCTCGGTAAAACGTGCCATCCCACCAAAGCCCGGCGGTGACACCGCCGCCCCAAAGCAAGTCGGTGGGTTGCGGATTATTCTTGTCGGGCCATTTCAGGCCGGAGTTCCACTTCGGCGCGATGACCAAACATCCCGGCGTCTTGGAATTGCCGATGAGGTTCTGCTGATAACCAACAATCCGGTACATCTCCGCCGTCGGACCGGTCGGTGGTGTTGTGTGTTGGCCGAGTTGTGCGCGCAGAAACTCAGCATCGCCGGGATGCGGATGCCGGTGATGGTGATGATGGGGCGTGATTGATGGCGGTACCGGGCCAGATTGGGGCGAGCCGTTAGAGGAGTTCACGGCCCCTTTATTTACTCTGTCATGCCGAGCTTGTCGAGGCATCTCAACACAACAACCGTCGAAAACTGTTTATGGACAAATGGAATCATGTTCAGTTGGCAACTTTCCATGAATGCAACAATTAGGGCTTAAAAGTAGAGTTATTTGCTGTTGATCGCGGTTTAAAATTTGCGGCCATTTGCTTCGCTTGCGCAATTTGTTCAGACGTCATTTGTTTCTCTAAGAGAGCCGAACATTCTTTTGCTATTTTGAATCCATCAGCCGTTCCCTCGGAAAGGAAGAAATCACCTGCTAAAGCAATAGCGGCCCACTTATACGCCTCGATCAGATTCTGAGTTATCCCATTACCGTCAGCATAGCAACCGGCCAGTGCCATCTGCGCTATTGTTTCTCCTTGCTCTGAAGCTTTATTTAGCCACTTCACAGCTTCAACTGGATTTGTTTTCACACCTACACCAGATAGGTTAGACATCCCAAGGTAAGTTTGCGCCTTTGCGTGTCCTTGCTCAGCAGCTTTAGAAAACCATTCTATCGCTTCAGACAGATTTCTTCCAACTCCCTTGCCCTTAATATAGCAAACCCCCAAGCTGTATTGTGCCTCAACATCTCCTTGATCAGCGGCTTTTCTCAACGATTTCATTTCATCAACCGGGTCTTTTTCGTTGGATCCGAATGACAAAGGACTTGTGGTAAAGAGTAAGTGGCAAATCGTTATGGTCAAGATAGCTATTCGCATAATTGAAATCCTCACTTTGTATGTTCTGAGATGTAAGGAAAGAATTGAGCAGAGAGTGCTATTGCTGCTCTCCATGTTGCTTGTACCACATCTGCCGCCGATCCAGTTCATAATCTCGCATGGGGAGCGTGCCTAATACTATGAAGAAGCCAGCGATTCCCCCAGCAATTATGATGCGAAAAATAATCGCGCGTCTTCGTCTATTCGTTTTGTAACCGGTTTTTCGTATAGCCCTTATTGCAACTGCAAATCCAGTCGCAATAATGCTTGTGTAAAAATACCAATGTAGGCGCTGGTAGTCCGACGAGATTTCGAGGGTAGTCGCATTATTCCACGCCGACCATAAGCACGCCCACATAAACAGACATAATACCCAGAATAAAGTGTAAACAACGGTCGATATATAGCGACTCGTGCTAAGCGGAGAGAACATGTACCGAAAGACGTCAAGGAGCATAGCCCCAACCAAACAACCCATCGAAATTGTTGCCGCCCACATACTAGAACTTCCCATATCTGGTAGTTGAAATAGAAATGAAGAACCAGCAAGAACCAACAACCCTGCTATGAATGCAAGAATCCATGAAAGCCCGGTTCTAAATGATGAAGGATAATGATAGAAGCGGGTTTTCTTGTAATCAACCTTGTTGGTTGATTCTATGGCTGCTGTACAAGATTCATTTATTGGTGTTGGGTGGGCTAAAATAGATATTTGTTTCCTCAACATGAACCCGTCACACACCCATCTAGTGATGCGAACAATAACCAAGTAGGAGGCAAACGACATAAAGGCTGACGTGAACCAATCTTTAAATGAACTATAACAATCATTGATGCGTACCATGTTAAAAACGGCTATTGGCACGATAATGAGCCCTAAAAGAAACAGGCGCTTAACACCTAGGTTTGCAAATTTGAATCCGCCCCAAAAGTCCTTCCACAACCTAATCATGGCATGCAGCATAAACCTGACAATGATTTTAGTACAAGCTATGAATGGAAACAAAAAAGCCATGCCGGTGGGAGAAATATTGCCAGTGGGCGTGTTCAACTAGCCAGTGGGCTGTTTTTTCCTGCCAGTGCGCCGTTTTTTCTGCCAGTGCGGCGAAATTATGCTTCCCGACCGTGTTCAGAGAGCCAGTGCGCGTGTTCAAAGTGCCAGTGCGTTGTTTTTTCTGCCAGTGGGCGTGTTCAACCAGCCAGTGCGTTGTTTTTTTAGCCAGTGCGGCGTGAAATTCAGGCGGGGGGCTGTTTTTTCCTGCCAGTGTGCCGTTTTTCCTGCCCGTGCGGTGAAATTATGCTTCCCGACCGTGTTCAGGGAGCCAGTGCGCTGTTTTTCCTAGCCAGTGCGCATGTTCGGCCTGCCAGTGCGGGGAAAAGATGGGTTGGGCGGAACGGCGGAGACCTTTCGACAGGCTCAAGGTGACAAATTAACCGCTTTTCCGGTGACTATTTTGTGTCAAAATCGGCTTGAAATCACCGGGCGTAGTGGCAAAATCCGCCCAAAGGAGATTGTTACCATGAACAAATTAGACCAGCGGTTGCAGGCAGCGTTCGGACGGGTGACTCAATTCGGGATCGCACATGGAACGGACTTTGCGGCGGGCGGGACGGCGGCGAACGCCTTCGCGTTCATCGCCACGCTCGTGACCAAGGGCGGCACCGATGCGGGAACTCAGGCGGCGGGCAAGGGTGAGGCGAAAGCCGGCACGGCCAGCCGGGCGGGAGTGCGGGTGGCGTTGCATAACGAGTTGAAAAGTTTTTCGGACACGGCGCATGGCATTGCCTTGACCACGCCGGGCTTCGACCAGAAGTTTCGGTTGCCGCGGTCGGGCAGCGATCAGGCGTTACTGGCCAGCGCGGTCGCGTTCGTGGCGGATGCGACACCGGTGCAAGCGACCTTCCTCGCAAACGAGATGCCGGCGGATTTTCTGACGGTCACGCAGGCGCTGATTGACCAATTCAAAGCAACTGGCGTGGATCAGATCACCGGCACGGCGAAGGAGGTCGGGGCGACGGCGGACTTGAAGGATGACCGGCACAAGGGCGCGTTGATGCTGGAGACGTTGAAAGCCATCGTGCCGAACAAATACGCGAACAATCCGGCGGTATTGGCCGAATGGTTGACCGCCTGTCACATCGAACGGCCCGCAGTGAAGAAGAAAGCACCGGCAGCCAAGCCGCAATAATTGATTGACGTCTGGCCGGCCCCAGCAATGGGACCGGTTGTTAGTGAGCGCCCGGCAATTGTACGACTTTGCCGGGCGCTTTGCTTTATTGCCGGTCAGTCGTCCAACTTCAGGAGGATGTTGTTTTTGACGAGGATGGTGCCTTCGGCTTGGTCAAGCGCAACCAGCGATTCGTTATAGTCGGCGCGGGCGCGGATTTCGGCGGAGCGGGCGTCGGCGAGTTGGGCTTGGGCTTGGAGGACGAGGAAGGTGGTGGAGGTGCCGGCGAGCAGTTTCTTTTTCTCGGCGTCGAGCGATTCCTGGGCGAGGCGGGTGGCTTCGTGGGCGGCTTCGTAGCTTTTCAGATTCGCTTCGACGTGGCCGACGGCGTTGTCGACTTGGACGATGATGTCTTGTTCGAGCTCTTTCAGTTGCAAGAGTAGTTGATCCGCGTCGAGCCGGGCGATGTGGTAAGCCGAGCGCGCTTGCCGGTTGCCGAGGGGGAAGGAGACGGCGACGCCGACGCCCCAGACGGGGCTGTCGCCGGTGGTGAGGTTGTCGTTGTAGCCGCTGAAGCTGCGGCCGCGACCGTTCAAGCCGTAGCTGCCTTGGAGATCAATCTCGGGCCAGAGTTGGTTGCGGTTGAATTGGACGCCGATGTTTTGCCGGGCGAGGGCTTCTTGGGCGCTGAGGTAATCGGGGCGGCGGGTCAAGGCCGTGCGCGTGCTCTCGGCCACGTCGGTTTGAATCCTCTGCACGAGCGGGTAATCGACCGGCAGCAGGCTCAGGCCGCGGAACTCGGAGACTTCCCGGCAGATCAGGCGTTTGAGCACGTTTTCGTTGTCCTTGATCGTGCGCGCGGCGAGGATGACGGCCTGTTCGCGTTCGGCGACGCCGGCTTCGGCCTGGGTCACGTCGAGCGGCGTGAGGACGCCGACTTGGACGCGGCGGCGGTCTTCATCGAGCAACTGCTTCGCTTGGTTGAGGTCCTCGACTTTGGCTTTGTGATTCTCGATGGCAAACACCAGTTCGTAGTACGCTGCGCTGACGGCGCCGATTTTTGTCATGACGAGCTGGGCGAAATTCTGGACGGCAATCGCCTTGGATTTGCGGGCGATGCGGATGCTGGCGGAGTTGATGCCCAGCCCGAAGTTTTTCAGCAATGGTTGGGACACGCTCACGCCGGCTTGGCCGGTGTAGAGGAAATTGGTGACGATGTTGCCGGACAGGCGAGTGTCGTTGGCGGTGAAGTCATACGTTGCGCCGGTCGGCAACTTGCCGGCAAGCCCCAGTGTTGGGTCAAGCGTTTGTTGCGTCTTTGACGGCACGCCGGGGTCTTGCGGTGTGGTCGCATCTTGGTAGTTAATTCCACCGGAGAGCACCGGGTCGTACACGCCTTGGGCGCCGGTGATGCCCCAGGTTTGGATATCGGGATTGATCCGCTCGGCGCGGATTTCGATATTGTTGGCCAAGGCGCGTTCGACGCATTCGCGCAACGGCAAGGACTTCACCTGATTGGTCTCAGCGTGGACAGCCAGCCCTGTCAGTAACAGCGCCGGGACGATAATTTGAAATATTTTATTCATAACGAAGGGCCTCAATCGGATCCAGTTGTGACGCTTTTCGCGCCGGATAGAAACCAAAAAATACGCCGACCGCCGCGCTGAACGCAAACGCGATGACCACTGCCGGCACCGAGATCAGCGTCGGCCAGCCAGCAAAGACCGACAGGACTTTGGCTGTGCCCAGCCCAATGGCGATGCCGATGATGCCGCCGAGCGAGCTGAGCGTGATGGCCTCGATCAGAAATTGTAAGAGAATGTCGCGCCCACGCGCGCCGACCGCCATGCGGATGCCGATTTCCCGGGTGCGCTCGGTGACGCTGACGAGCATGATGTTCATGATGCCAATGCCGCCAACGATGAGCGACACGCACGCAATCGCAAACAGCAGCAGCCGCATGATTTTGGAGGTGGCCGTTGCCATCTCGGCAATTTCCTGTTGGTTGCGGACGGTGAAATCATCATCCTTTGGTGGCGCGATGCGGTGATGCTCGCGCAGGATGCCTTCGATCTGCCGTTGCACCGGCTCCAGCAATCTCATCGAGGCGGTTTGCACATTGATCTGTGCTAACACGGTGGTGCGCATCAGGCGTTTCATCACACTGGTATAAGGCGCGATAATCACGTCGTCCTGATCGGTGTTCATCACTGACAATCCTTTCGCGGTGAGGACTCCGATGACAACGAAGGGTACTTGGCGGACGCGAATGATCTGGCCGATAGGGTTGTCATCACCAAATAGTTGGATGGCCACCGTTTTGCCGATGATGCAGACTTTGCTGGCGCTGCGCACATCTTGGTCGGTAAATACCGCCCCATCTGCGAGCGGCCACTGGCGAATGTCAAAATACTCCGGCGATTCGCCCTGCACTGTCGTAACCCAGTTTTGGCTGCCGGCGACGATCTGGGCCCGGGTGCGGGCTTCTGGACTGACCGCCACGACGCCGGGGATTTCGCGGGAAATCGCCGTGCAATCAGGAATCAACAACGTTCCTGCGCTGCCCCAACCGCTTCGCACGCCGCCGCTGGTAAAGTTACCCGGAAACACCAGAATCACGTTCTGGCCAAGGCTGGCGATTTGTGATTCGACTTGCGCCTTGGCGCCGTTCCCGACGCCCACCATTGCAATCACCGCACCGACGCCGATGATGATCCCAAGAGCGGTGAGCACGGAGCGCATCTTGTTACGCCGCAGCGCGCGGAGAGCGATTCGCAATGTGGCAAAAAATCTCATGCCGTCAATTTGATCGCTTGGTGTTGCTGGTCGAGTTGCCGGAGTTCGTCTTGCGCATTCAACCGGTGTGCTACCGGTGTGTCGCTGACAACGAGTCCGTCGCGCATGACGATGTTGCGCTTGGTGTACTGCGCGATGTCGAGTTCGTGCGTAACCATAACGACCGTGATGCCGGACTCATTTAATTTCTGGAAAACGCCCATGACCTCGACGCTGGTGCGAGTGTCGAGGTTGCCGGTCGGTTCGTCAGCGAGCAGCAACTTCGGATTGTTCACCAATGCCCGGGCGATGGCGACGCGTTGTTGCTGGCCGCCGGAAAGTTGGCTTGGGTGATGGTCAGCCCGGTCAGCCAAGCCGACAATTTGCAGGGCGTGCGTGGCGCGCTCAACGGCCGCGTGCGCCGTTAAGCGTTGCCGGCTGTAGAGCAGCGGCAGTTCGACGTTTTCCAGTGCCGAGGTCCGCGCGAGTAAGTTGAAACCTTGAAAAACAAATCCGATTTTTTGGTTGCGGATGTCGGCCAATTGTTCGCGCGCCAGTTTAGACGCGTCGACGCCATCGAGGAGGTATTGGCCGTCAGTCGGCCGGTCAAGACAGCCAAGAATGTTCATCATCGTGGACTTGCCGGAACCGCTGGCACCCATAATCGCAACGAATTCACCAGCTTGGATTTCCAGCGTCACACCACGGACGGCATACACGTCCACCTCACCGGTGTGGTAGGTTTTGTGGACGTCTGCGAACTGAATGACGGCGCTCATCTTCCCGGAGGGCGCATGCCACCAGCGAGCGGATTGCTTGGTTGCGCATTGGCTTTGTAAATTGCGCTGGTAACGACTTGATTACTCTCGCTCAACCCGTCGGTCACTTCGGTGTAAATGCCATCGCTAATGCCGATTTTGATTTTGACAGGAACGGGCTTGCCACCTTGCAGGGTATACACTGTGCGCGCGAACCGGCGCTCGCCTTTATCGTTCTTACCGGCGGCTTGGGGAATGGTGGTGAGAACTGATTCGGCCGGGCGAAATCGCAATGCAGCATTTGGCAGGCCTAAGACATTGTCGTGATGGGCCGTGATAATCGAGACATTCGCGGTCATGCCGGGTTTGAGTTTCATGTCGGGGTTTTCCACAGCGATGACTGTGTCGTAGGTAACGACATTTTGGACGATGATTGGGGCGTTGCGGACTTGGACGATTTTGCCGTGAAATGTTCGATACGAAAACGCATCCACGGTGAAATCCACATCTTGTCCTTCAAACACACTGCCGATATCCGCTTCGGCGACGTTGGCGTCAATCTGCATTTTAGTCAGATCATTGGCGATGGTGAACAGCGTCGGCGCACTGAGACTGGCGGCAACAGTTTGGCCGACATCCACATTGCGGGAAATTACGGTGCCATTGACCGGCGACAAAATAGTGCAATACGCCAAATTGACTTTCGCCATGGAAAGAGAAGCTTCTTTCATCAAGACAGTCGCATCAGCCTGATGCAGCGTTGCCACTGCGGTGTCATGATCCGAATCCGAAATTAGTTTGGCATCATACAATTCTTTGGAGCGCTTAGCGTTGATCTGAGCTAGGTCCCGCGTTGCTTTGGCGTTTGCGAGATCACCTTCGGTCTGTTGGACAATGGCTTTGTAGGTGGCCGCGTCAATCTGGGCAAGTACCTGGCCAATTTTTACTGATGAATTGAAATCCACACTCAAGGTTTGAATGATTCCCGAAATCTGGCAACCGACGGTGACGTTGGTGACCGGGTTGAGCGTCCCTGTGGCAGTAACAGCTTGCGTCATGTCACGCCGCGTCACGGTGGCGGTTTGATATTGCGTGCCATCCTGATTGTACCAGTGCCACCACCAGGCAATGCCGGCCCCAACCAGCGTCAGCATGACGACGATTAAAATCCATTTCCAACTAAATTTTAAATTTGTAGACACAATTATTATCTCCGGTCAACAGGTGCGATGACAAAGCTAACTTGATTAAACCCGCTTGTCTGTAAAAAGTTGCGGATGATTGTCTCGGCATTTTGTTGGGCGTTGCTAAGAATGCCCATCTGCACCGCCGCCAATCGCACGTCTTCCAACGCATCGCGTCGGGCGCTTTGTTCCAGGTCGGGATTGAGGCTGACCCATGGCGTCCACCACGTCTTACTGCGGTCCCAGACTTTCGTTTCCTTGTCATCGATCGATGTATCAAGAATGCTGGCCGGTGGCAGACGGATGATTACGGCGTTGCCGGTCCGGCTCGCTGTCGCACTGGCAAGGTTGACGCCACCCAGCACTTTGGCTTGGACCAACATCAACACCTGCTCATTACCGAATGGGACTTTTTGCTCTTTCAGCCCGATAACCTTTTGGATGTTGTACCGGACGGTGATCAAATCGTTGAGCGGCTGGATTTGCCGGAGAATTGCCGGCGCGTCAACAGTCGATTGGATGACCGCCCGCTGTGGAAAATACCGGTAATACAATGCCAGTCCGGCCAGCCCAATAATCACAACGGAAACAAAATAAAATTTGATGGTACGCCACATTGCTTACCAATCCCGCTGCCGGAACGAAACAAACTTGCCTTTTCCAACAAGCTGGGTGTACGGCCGCGAACTTTTGACGGTGATAAAATACTGCTGACCAATCTTCAGTGCAATCAAGCCAGCCAACGCCTCATCTGTCACCATGAACCCAAACACCTCCCGCTCAATTACGCCTTGCGCCGGTATGTGGATCATGCCACACGTCGTTGGCTCGTAGTATTCTTTCTCATGATCCATCAACACAAACCACTCGCGGTTCAACATCACCTCATACGGATTTGGATTCTCCAACCGTAACGACACGATCACGATACAACCGGTATCAACGCGGCCGACGGCAGTTTCGAGTACTTGCACGATGTAATTCGTACCGCCGTATGTGTGGACCTGGCATGGTTCCAAAAACTCGCGTGCATCCCGCATCCGCAACCATGCTAGCGTTCCGAAGCTGATGGCGTTGACAATG
>Ga0209697_10010296_pt1 | contig 10135 bp, 7 predicted proteins | sample AliMusrvi5mmetaG_FD_184115 | JGI IMG/M metagenome (GOLD analysis project Ga0209697, IMG submission 184115) | Freshwater lake bacterial and archeal communities from Alinen Mustajarvi, Finland, to study Microbial Dark Matter (Phase II) - Alinen... | ecosystem: Environmental > Aquatic > Freshwater... | reverse complement strand
AAGTTGGCCAAATGACAGCCACGCCAGGATTCACAGACCCGCGGTCGGGTTTGAAAACGAACTTGTCTGCGCTCGAGCTAACAGAATTCGGGAATTTTCAGGTGAAAGTCGTTTCCCGACAGCCACTTCAGCCGGCATGTGTGGGTGGCGCAATCAAAGTATATACAATCTCAATCAGTCCGCGCGGGCTGAAACCCATGCTCCGCCAAGATGACGCTACTCATGAGCCTGACCGCGCTTCAAACAAGCCGGCTGAAGCCGGCGCTCCAGTAAGAAACACGCCGGCTGAAGCCGGCGCTCCAGTAAGAAACCAAGACTGCCGATTCGCCTTGCGTTCACCAAAGGTCCGCACAGGGGACTGTGCGGACCAGCCTATTCGGCTAGATATGCCATGGGGCACGCATCTTCTTGGTGAGCATCGCGGTGGCTTCGGGGTCGCCGAGGATTTGCTGTTTGACGGCGTCCCATTTCAATTTGCGGCCGACGACGGAGGCGATGTAGCCGAGATGGCCGGGCGTCTGCGAGCGGTGGGCGATTTCGACCGGGGTGAGCGTGCGCTTGCGCGACTTGACCGAATCAAGGAATTCCTTGTGGTGGCCGGGGCTGTTGTAGAGTTGCACCTTGAGGCTGCCGGCCTTGTCGAGTTTTTGGATTTCCCGGATCCAATCCTTGTTGGATGCGTCGAGAGCGCCGCGATCCACCCGGACCCAACCGTCGGGGCCGATCCATTTGGCGCCGCCCTGAATCTCGTCATAGCCGCCGGCGATGACCAGCTCGATGTTGTTAGGATATTTGCATTCGATGCGGTATTTGGTGGCGGTGTTCCAAACATCGGTCTTGGCGGGGAACTCGGCGGTGGCCGAGACTTCGAGCGGGCCGACCGCGTCGTCCGGGCCGGCGCCGAACTTCGGGTTGGCCAGGCCCCAGTGCGCGATGTCGTTGTGATGGCCGATCCAGTCCATGAGCTGGCCGCCGCCGGTATTGTAATTCCAGCGCCAGTTCTTGTGGAAGCGGCAGGGATTGAAGGGCATCATTTGCGACGGGCCGATCCAACGTTCGTAGTCCACGCCGGCCGGCACCGGTCCGTTGGGCTTGTCCTTGCCGGTGCCTTCGAAATCGCCGTGGCCGGCGGGCAGGCCGACTTCGACGCGGGTGATCTTGCCGAGGTAGCCGTTTTGAACCAACTCGACGGCCCAACGGAACGACGCCTGGGCACGCTGCCACGAGCCGGTCTGCCAGATGCGCTTGTTTTTTTGCACGGCATTGACCATGGCGATGCCTTCGCCGAGGGTATGTGAGAGGGGTTTCTCACAGAAAATGTCCTTGCCCGCGTTGGCGGCGGCAATGGCCGGGATCGAGTGCCAGTGGTCCGGGGTGCAAATGCACACCGCGTCGATGTCCTTGCGAGCCAGCAGATCTTCGAACTTCTTGTAGCCCTTGCAATCCTTGTTGCTGTATTTCCCGTTGACCTTGTTGATGGCGTCGTTGAGGTGGCTTTCGTCCACGTCGCAAACGGCCACCACCCGGCACTCGTCCTGACCGAGGAAGGATTGCAGGTTTTCCCCGCCCTGCATGCCGATGCCGATGCAGCCGATGGTGATTTTTTTCGATGGGGCGTGCGCGCCGAACAAGCGTCCCGGCAGGATGAGTGGGGCGGCCGTCGAGGCGGCCAGGAGTTTGAGAACGTTGCGGCGGTTGGTGTTTGGCAGGCTATTCATGATGTTGGATTCGGGTTGAATTGGAGATGGGCCTCGGGCCTCGGGTAGTTAACGGTGACGGGCACGGGTTTCTTACAGGAACTTTCCCGGATCAACCTCAATCCCCGGCACCCGCTCACTTGTTAGCGCGGATATTCATCAGGTCGTAGTCCTGCACCACGTAGGGTTTCATTTCGAGGCGTTGTTTGCCGGCGCGTTTGGCCTCGGTTTCGCCGCCGGCTTCGAGGAAGTCGTTGAAACCGATCACCTCGGCGCGAATGAAGCCCTTTTGCAGGTCGGTGTGAATGCTGCCAGCGGCTTCCGCGGCGCTCAGGCCTTGGCGGATCGGCCAGGCGCGGTTTTCCGGGCCGCCGACCGTCACGAAGCTGATGTAGCCGCTGCCCTTGAAAGCCTTCACCATCAGGGCCTCGGGGTCCCCGAGTTCGTCCGCCTCGGCGGGCACCACCGGTTTGCTCGTCACAAAGCCGTGGCCGGTGAGAGCCTCCCATTCCGCCTCGCTCAAGCCGGCCGACGCCACCGTTTGCTCGCCCTCCACGTGGGTCTGCAATTTCAACAAGACCGCCCGCTCCTCCTCGGCCGGCTCGCGGCTCAGGCGCGTCTCGATGAACTCCAAATCCTTCAACAGCAGGTCGAGCAGCCGGTCGCGGCTCACCAGGATGACATCGGCCTCGACCACGTCCTGCTCGCCGACCACGTCCACCTGGGCATAGACCTTCTTCTTTGCCTCGACCAACTCATGGACCTTGTCCAGACGCGGGTCCTTGACGTTATGCCTGCCTTCGGGAATGTTAGGGATGCCAATCACGCAAATCTTCATGCGCACGGTCTAGGAACGAATGCCACCAAGGTCAAGACCTGGTTCGACAATTCGCCGAAATTCTGCCGGTCAATCCGCCGGGTTACGCAATATTCCGCCTGGGTCTGAGGCGAATCCTGGCCAGCAAGTCCAAACCACGCGCGATCGGGGCGTTCCGCCGGCTACTTCCCAACGATTTCAAATCCCCGTGGTGTGTTAGCTAACAAACCCACCCACACAATCAAGGTGAAAGTCCCGTCGTTGGCGATGTCAACCCCCTGCCTGAAATCCGGCCCCGCCGGTTGGGAAACAGCATTGATCTTGAGGGCGGCCTTGGCCGTCCGGCTTGGCCAATTCCGGATTTCGAAGCACAAGTTGTGGATGGGGTTGGCCTCGGTTGCGGCAATTTCAAACCTCAATGGCGAGCCGCGCCAATCGAACACATAGGCCCGGTGGGCCGGATCGTATCCCTGGCTGGCCGCGCCGGACAGCCGGATCACAGCCGGGGCGTTCAGCCATGACCTTGCCAGGTTTGCCAGCGAGGCTGAAGACTGGTCCGTCATTCCTTCCATCAGAAGTCGTTCCTGGAAACTGATCTTTCCCTGCTGTTGGGAACTGAGCGGCCAGGACAAATGCGAAATGGAACTGTGGGCCGCTCGATCGGCGAAACTCGCATTGCGGCCGGATGAATTGACCTGCGCCGTCGGCCAATGGTTCCACGAGGGAAACACCGAATACCACGTGCGTTCGCCGCTGTAAACGTCGCCGCCATCAAAATCCTGAATGGCAAACGGATGATACTTCCCGGTGAAGTGGATCTTTTGGACCACCTGCCCCTTGTAGCGGGGATTGGGCGGGTTGGGGTTCCAATCATAATCGGTGGCCTGGCCGGCCCGATCGATCAGGGTCATCACGGGCGACCTGCCGACCACGCTTTCGGGGTGCTGCCCCTCGCCCAGAACCACAATCTGCTCATTCCATTCGTGCCAGGTCTCCGGCTTTGAGGAATAGCAGCGCATGATCTTGCAGGCCACCCCGTCAGGATAGATATAGTAATGCCAGTCGGCAATGTCTCCCCAACCGTTGGCATCATAGTTGGCCCAATGGTGGTCGGGATTTTCCAAGCGGTAGCGCCAGTGGACCACTGCCCTGGCACCGTTGTTTTCAATGATCCTGACATGCGAGTCCCAGCAGGCCTTGTCGGACATCGGTTCACAATCTCCCGGCGCGGAGGCGGTGCCACCGGTCTCGTTGAATTCGTGGGTAAACCATTGGTTCGATTCGTTCACCAGCATCGGGATGTAGCTCACACCCGTCCAGAAAACGAACTTGGTGGGCAACCGGTCGAAACCCACCACCACGTCGGCATGTTCGCCAAATCGCCACAGGTCGTCCCAACTCTCGTAATATCGCAGGCGAGTGTAAATCGCGTTGAACTTACCGTCGGTTGTAGGCACCGGCAGCGCTCGGCGTTGCATGTCGGGCGCGGCGACGATCCCCGGCCCCGGATTGAAATTGGCAAACGCGGTGGCAACCTCGCCGGCGTCCAGAGCGCGCTTGTACACCTTCACTTCATCAAGGAGGCCGTCGATGCCGAAGTCACTGGGGAGCGTGTCATGGGTCCCTTCCGTCGGCACTCTCAGGATGCCCGCCTTGCCCACGCGAACCTCGGCGCCGGCCGTTTGAACTCCTCCCTTGCCGATTGCCTTGTTGGCCACTTCCCTGCCATTGACATATAACCGCATCATTCCGTCGATCTTGTCATAGGTGCCGGACGCGTGATACCAATTGAACAACTCCAGGTGGTTGGCATCGGCATATGGAGGTTTGTTAGGGATGCCGAGTTGCTGCCATGCGCCGTCAACCTTCACCTTGAAGCCGGGGTAGCCATGGCTATCCACCCCGAGGAAATAGCCGTCGTCGTCGCCTTGTTGGATGATGGGCGCCCAGTTCCACGGATAGGCGCCAAGGGCGAACCATCCTTCAAGGGTCAGACTGCCACCGCCCAGTGCCGGTGCCTTGGCTGCCGGCAGCGCAACCACGGTATGATAGCCATCGAACTGAAGGGCGGTGCCCGAAACACCCCTCTTCCAACGGGTCTTCGGCCCGGCAACGGGCAATGCGGATTTTGTGGTATCCTCGTCGGTGGCGTCGCCCAGCCCCTCATCAAACTTGAACCACAAGGATGGGGCGGCAACCGCCGGTCCTCTAACCGGACTGCCCTCAACCCTGGTTTGCGGCAGGGAATGGCGCAGTGCGTTGCGGCTGATTTCGACCACGCCGTCCGCGTTCAATTGCAGCACCTGGGTTATCTGATTGGATGGATCATTCCAATCATCCGTCTTGTCCGATCCCTGTTTGATCACCCGTTTCACCCGGGCGTCCGGAGTGATGGCGAACGTCTCGTCGACAAAGTGATTCGAACTAACATTGCCGTGCGGGTTGCCCGCCGTGAAGCTTGCCAGATACCTCCAGCGCACCACCACCCCGGAGGGCGTGTTTTCCAGCACCTCGACATGGGAATAGGCATTTACCCGATCCGGCATCGGTTTGACTCCGTCGCCACTGCGAGGGATGATCTCCGCGAGATCCCACTGGCCCTTGTCGGTTTTCCAGTACGGCAGGTAGCTCGTGCCTCGCCAAAACACCAGTTTCCCGCCTGCCACGGCGAGTTGCACCACGACGTCGGCATCCTTGCCGGTGCGGGAGTATGCCTCCCATGCCTGGCCCGCATTCAATTGGGTGTAGTAGGCCCCAAATTCAAGCTGTCCGCCAATCAGATCGGTCGCCATCAAGACGGACAGACCCATGAGCGCGCATTTCGTTTTCATCTATCAGTTTCCGGTGAGTGGGCGATTTCAAACACGTCATTTGACTGTGTTGGCTTTGGCCTTGCCGGAAATCGGCTTGGATCCCGGCTGTTCGTAGGCGAACTGGTCGTCGTCCTTGAGTTCCTTTTTCAAGCGATAGAGTTCGGCTTTCAACTTGGCGACCGTTTCGGCCTGGGCGGGGTCCTGATAGAGATTGTGCAGCTCGGCCGGATCGTTCACCAGATCATACATCTCCCACTGGTCTTTCTTCCAGAAATAGATCAGCTTGTGGGTCTCGGTGCGGACGCCGTAATGGGCGCGGGTGTTGTGGTCGCCGGGATCGTGATAGTAGCGATAATACCAACTCGTGCGCCAGTCGGCGGGCCGCTCGCCTTTCATCAGCGGCACAAGACTGTGGCCTTGCATGTCGGCGGGCACGGGCAAGCCGGCCACCTCCATGAAGGTCGGCGCGAAATCGACGTTGATGCCCATGGCCGCCTGGATCGTGCCGGGCGTGATCACGCCGGGCCAACGCACGAGAAACGGCATTTTGATGGATTCCTCGTACATGAAGCGTTTGTCGAAGAGGCCGTGGTCGCCGAGGAAAAACCCCTGATCGCTGGTGTAGATGACAATCGTGTTGTCGGCGAGGCCCGCCTTGGCGAGGTAGTCGAGGAGACGACCGACATTGTCGTCCACCGACTGGACGCAGGCAAGGTAGTCCTGCATGTAGCGCTGGTATTTCCATTTTCTCAAGGCATCGCGGCTCAGATCCGCGGGCGGCGGGCCTTTGGTGTCGTTCGGGTTGAGGTTTTCCAAGACTTTCTGCGTGCACTCGCGGATGGCATCGGTGCGGCTTTCGTATGCATCGCGCAAGGTCGCCGGTTCGGGGATCTGTTTGTTGGCGAACATCGCCTTGTGTTTTTCGTCTGGCTGCCAGTTGCGGTGCGGCGCCTTGTGGTGGCACATCAGGAAGAATGGCTTGTCCGGCGGACGGTTCTTGAGGAACTCGAGCGACAGGTCGGTGATGATGTCCGTGACGTAGCCGTTGATGACGCGGCGCCCGCCGGCCTCAAGAAAGGCGGGATTGAAATAGTCGCCCTGACCGGGAAGAATCGTCCACTTGTCAAACCCGGTCGGATCGCTTTCCAAGTGCCACTTGCCGATCATGCCGGTGTGGTAGCCGGCGGCTTGCAGGTACTTCGCCACGGTGGGCTGGGATCCGTCGAAGCGATTGAAAACCGGCACCCCGTTGATATGGCTGTACTTGCCTGTTAGGATGCAGGCCCGACTCGGCGTGCAAATCGAATTGACGGCAAACACCCGGTCAAAGCGCATCCCTTCCCTGGCCAGCCGGTCGAGGTTGGGTGTCTGGTTGACCCGGCTGCCATACGCGCTGAGGGCGTGCGCGGCATGGTCGTCGGCCATGATGAAGAGAATGTTAGGCCGTTTGGCGTCGGCGGCCTGGAGCGCGGACGGCGAGGCCAGCGACAGCGCGGCGAGGACGAGGAACGAGGAACGAGTGCGTGTTCATGCGTTGGTTTCCCGGGTTGTGTCGCTGATTGGTCAAAGCCGGGTTCGGCGCACCCAATCCGCCCGTGATTCTACCGCCTGGTGCTCACAAGTCCACCGAAATGCGTGCGCGAGCACCGCTCCGCCCCGGGCGGCGTGCAATCGACCTCACCCGCCACCAACGATGGAAAAAGGTATCGACCTTTGGGCGGCTTGTTGCAGAATCCGGGCATGCCCGATCGCGAGGATCTGAACTTGTCATTGCTGGGAAAGCCTGAGACGCGCCTGCCGGCCAGCCCGGATGAGGCACGCTTGGAAACATTTCCGAATCAACGGGCGGGGCGGCGATATTGGATCACGCTCAATTGCCCGGAGTTTTCCTCGCTGTGTCCGGTGACCGGACAGCCGGACAGTGCCCGGCTGCTGATTCGCTATGTGCCGGGCGAGCGTTGTGTGGAAACCAAGAGTCTCAAGTTTTACCTGGCCTCGTTTCGCAATCAACCGGCGTTCAACGAGGAGATCGTGAACCGGATTCTGGATGATTTGGTGTTGGCCCTGCAGCCGGTGGAAATGGTGGTGCGCGGGGATTTCGCGCCGCGCGGAGGGATTCAACTGACCACGGAGGCGACGTTTCCGGATGCTCCGGGCGGGACAACCTGCTGATCAAGAACCGCCTTTGAACAACGTCATGTCGTATCGCATCTGCAAATCCATTGAGATTGAAAACGGCCACATGCTAAGCAAGCATCCGGACAAGTGCCGATTTCCGCACGGGCATACCCGCAAGGTGGAGTTGGTGCTGGAGGCGGATGAACTCGACGCGAATCAGATGGTGTGTGATTTCAAGATCATCCGGGATGCCGTTGGCGATTGGTTGGATGAGTTTGACCATGCGCTGTGCATGAACACGGCGGACCCTGCCTATCAGGATTTCAAGGCGCGTTATGGCGCGCGGGTCATCGGGTTTGAAAACCAGGATCCGACGACGGAACTGATGGCCAGGACGATTTTCGATCACGCGCGACAGGCGCTGGCCGCTTACGCGGCACGCCGCGATGTCGCTTTCCGTCTGGCATCCGGCGTGAGGCTCGTTCGCGTCCGCGTGTGGGAGACCACGTCGTCGTGGGCGGAGTATGAGGCAGGACGGGTGGATGGTGGATAGGTGCCGTGCTCAGTCGTTTCCTGAGCATCGAAGGGTTGCTGCGCCAGTCCGGCATGCTGCATCGCGATGCCATCTGCCCGCACTGATCTCTCAGGGCAACCCTGGCCGAATAGACCGGCACCGCCCAAGCCCGGATCCGCAACATGCTTCGCAATACCGAAGCATCTAAAATATCCATATATGGTGGAAATAAGCAACCACGACCACCATATTTAGGAGTTTTCCCCTTACGGGCTTGCACAACGCGAAACTCTGGCCTAGTTTTTGGCGTCCCCATTCCCTCTCGGGTTTCACCTCCAACCCCTCATGCCACCATGTACCTAAAGACTCTGGAAATCCACGGCTTCAAGTCGTTTGCCGACAAGACCGTTTTTGAATTCGCCCAGGGCGTCACCGGCATTGTTGGACCGAACGGCTGCGGTAAATCCAACATCGTCGATGCCATTCGCTGGGTACTGGGGGAAACCTCCGCCAAAGCCCTCCGCGGTGGCGAAATGGCCGACGTGATTTTCAATGGCACCGAGCGCCGCAAGCCGCTGGGCATGGCGGAAGTCACCCTCACCATGGCCGATTGTGAAGGTCCCTTGAAAGTGGACTTCAACGAGGTGGCCATCGGCCGCCGTGTGTTCCGCGATGGCCGCTCGGAATACCGCATCAATGGCACCCCCTGCCGCCTCAAGGACATCAACGACCTGTTCATGGACACCGGCATCGGCCGCACCGCTTACTCGATCATGGCTCAAGGCCAAATCGACCAAATCCTTTCCTCCAAGCCCGAAGAGCGACGGGCCGTGTTCGAGGAAGCCGCTGGCATCACCAAATTCAAACGCGAGAAAAAGGAAGCCCTCCGCAAACTCGAATACACCGAGGCCAACCTGCTGCGTGTCTCCGATGTGCTCGCCGAGCAGGAGCGGCGCATGAATTCCCTCAGGCGCCAAGTCGCCAAAGCCCGCCGCTATCAGGCGCTCGCCGCCGATGTCCGCGTACTCGACACCCATTTGGGCCACAAACGCTTCATCGAACTCAGCGCCGAGCGTGCCGAACTCACCGTCTCGATCCGCAGTCTGGAAGTCCGCGACACCGAGTTGGAAAACCAACTGCCCGCAAAGGAGGAAGCCGTGGCCCAGGCCCGCGCCGCCGCCCGCGCCCTCGAAGGCGAACTCGCCGAACTCCGCCAGCACCTCAACGAACACCGCAACGCCCTCAATTCCGCCGCCGGCCGCGTCGCCTTCAACGATGAACGCAAAGCCGAACTCGAAAGCCGCATCCGCCAAAACCACGAGGAAATTTCCGCCACCCGCGAAAAACTCGCCCAACAGGAGTGTGCGGTCAACGCCGCCACCGAGGCACTCGAGCAACTCAATCGCCGCATCGCCGAGCAGGAACACCTGCTCGCCGAGCAGGAAACCCGCACTCGCAGCACCCGCGAGGAACACGCCGCCCTGGAAAGCTCCCTCCGCGAAAACCGCGGCGAAGCGACCCGCTGCCAAACTCTCATTGCCGCCATGCAGGCAAAAATCGAAAGTGCCCTCGCCCAACTGGAAGGCACCCGCGAACGCGCCCGCCAACTCGCCGACGAAGAACAACGCCTCAACCTCGAACTCGAGGAATTCCGCGCCGAGCATGCCCGCATCGCCGCGGAAGTTGATGCCACCGGCGCCCAACTGGCTACCCTTGAAGAGGTCTTCCACAGCGCCGAGCGTGCCTATCAACACACCCGTGGCGACCTCGATGCCGCTCGCAGCGCCGCCATCGACACCCATAAGATCCTCGCCCAACGCGCCGCCCGCCTCGACGCCGTCCTACAACTCGTCGAAAGCGGCGAAGGCTTTGAAAAGGGCACTCAAAACGTCCTCGCCGGCCTCGACCAACGCTTCATCTTCGACGACCCGGCCCTCGCCGACCGCCCGCGCCGCCGCCGCCGGTAGGGCGTGGCGGCCCTGCCGCGCCCACTTCACCGCCGCCACGGCGGGAAAGCCACGGCGGCCCGGGCCGGGCCGCCCTACCGTCTTCTTCCAGGTAGGGCGTGGCGGCCCTGCCGCGCCCACTTCACCCCGCCGCAGGCGGGAAAGCCACGGCGGCCCGGGCCGGGCCGCCCTACCGTCTTCTTCCAGGTAGGGCGTGGCGTGTCCAGCGA
>Ga0209697_10010295_pt1 | contig 10136 bp, 1 predicted proteins | sample AliMusrvi5mmetaG_FD_184115 | JGI IMG/M metagenome (GOLD analysis project Ga0209697, IMG submission 184115) | Freshwater lake bacterial and archeal communities from Alinen Mustajarvi, Finland, to study Microbial Dark Matter (Phase II) - Alinen... | ecosystem: Environmental > Aquatic > Freshwater... | reverse complement strand
CTACGTGCTTGATGATGGCACGCTTCTTTCCCTCATTGCGGACCACCTGAACTGCGGTTGCCCCTGAGGCGGTCTTAACCTTCCGGATTGTCAAGTCTCCACGCATGTGGCAAAGATACCATTTAGTGCGGAAATTGACGAACCAAAAAATACTAACTATCTGAAAAACAATGACTTATTTTCAGATACAAGGAATTTAGCAAAGTTGGCAGAAGTCAGGAAAGTTAATGATATTTACCTGGCTTTTCTGTCAGCATTTGACTCGACAGATAAAGATTTTGGTTCATTCTTTTCTGATTTCCAGTCATATTCTGCCTCATTACAGTCTGATATTGAAAGATCTTTGACAGAGATTGTTAATCTTACGGGTTCAGTTTTGCCGACGTATGAAAATATTTCTGCAACACAGTATTATGCTGACTACGGATCTCATCAAGTACAGCTCAGAATTAATGGAAGTGGAATAAATAAGCTTTTTGGAGGTGATATTACAACAGGAATTGTTTCTGTCTCAAGCATAACCGTTGATTATCCTTCAGAAGCTGTTCATTTGTCAGTTTCAGGTACTGGCATTTTTACTAATCTGGATACTGGCGCAATCAGCGGAAGATTTTTTTCATTTCAGTTTACGACACCCTGGATTAATGTTAGTGCTTACGGATCTATTTCTGTTGCAGGTTCTTCTGTTACTTCACCACTTGATGTCGTTGGTTCTCTTCAACATCTTTCAATATCTTATCCTAAAGATAGTGTTCTGCTCTCACTTGTCGGGGAAATTAATTATTACCAGGATGCTTTCGGAAAGATAAATTATAGTGGTGATGTGACTGAAATTTCTCTTGGTAATGATAAAGCTGATTTAACTATTAAAGGAGATTTGTCGTGTACCTTTGATGATCAGAATGGCCTCAACTTGTCTGGAAATAATCTGACAACAGGAGTCATTTCTGTCTCAAGTATAGCGGTTAATTATCCTTCACAATCTCTTCATTTAGCGTTTTCAGGCTTGGGTTCCGGGATCTCTGCTAATCTGGACACCGGAGCAATAAGTGGAACTTTTCACTCGTTTCATTTTACGACACCCTGGCTTGATGTCGTTGCTTCTGGATCAATATCTGTTGCAGGTTCTTCTGTGCTTTCATTTGTCAATGTTTTCGGTGCTCTTGATGCGCTTTCAATAACTTATCCTGACGAAAAATTCTTGCTCTCAATTCTTGGCGATATTAATTATACTCAGGATGCTTCAGGTCAGTTCCATTATGACGGTGGTGCAACGGAAATTCGTATTAGTAAAAATGGTGCAGATTTGGCTATTAAAGGTGATTTTTCGTGCGCCTTTGATGAGCAACATGGCCTTGGCTTGTCGGGAAGTGTTCATGAGATTGATGTACAGCTTGGTGATGTTCTTATTGAATGTATTGGTGATATCCGTTTTGGTGCAAAGGGAGTAGAGTCTGCCGATATTCATGATCTCAGCATTTTAGTTAATGGCAATCATTATGACGCGTCAACGTTAAATCTCAAGGACTTACTTGTGGATTGGGTTGGCAATGACGTGATTTTTGTAGATCAGAATGGTGACTGGTGCATTAACGATGCAAAATTTCCCCTGTTTTCTGATACTATTGATTACTTGCTTGAAAAAATTCATCCAACTTCCCCAACCGTTGTTGCCTTCAGCCCTTCGGATGCCGCTACCGGTGTTGCGGTTGGCCATGATATTGTTCTCACCTTCAGCGAAGCGATTCAGGCAGGTACAGGTGCTATTGAAATCCACCGTGGCTCGGCTACCGGTGAGCTTGTTGAGCATTACGACGCAGCGACAAGCCACAATCTCACCATTGTGGGCAAGACGTTGACAATCAACCCGACAGAGAATCTGGCGAATGGTACCCATTATTTCGTCACCTTTGCGGATGGTTCAGTCAAGGATTTGGCAGGGAACAATTTCGCAGGCACTACGACTTATGACTTTACGACTGCTGGTGGAAACACCGGGGTGAGTATTGATTTCAATGGTACGCCAGTTGGTACTTCAAGCAGTTATGAAGTTTTTCAAGACTTCTTTTTTGATACAACGAAGCAGAGCTTGCCGGGTTATTTAGGTTCTGTTGCAGCTTCTCCAAATGACATATCGGACATGTTTGACGCCAATAACGATGGAGTCGCTGACAGTTTTACTATTACATGGACGGATTCGGCAGGTAAAGCGTGGCTTACATCAGGCACAACAACCTTTGATGCCAATGGTATTTGGTTGTCTCTAGCGACCACCGGCGCCTTTCCATCCCAAACACCTCATTACGGGCGACTTGCTTTCGATGCACAGGGAAAAGTAGTCGGTGTGTACGCCCTTAACCTTAATCCAGTTTTTACATTGACTCCAGATACCATTGCTGGGGACAAACTGGTTGCAACGTTCACTATACCCAATGAGTCAGGAACGTGGTCTTTGCTTGATAACGATCATAACGGCGTGGTTGATCACTTGACGAACGCTGCAAATTATTTTTATAACAATGTCCAGCAAACTAATACTGAGGAGTATGCAATAACCTGGAGCGATACTAACCACTTTACAGCTAGCCGCATTGACAGAAAAATTGATTTCGGAACAACATTTGACAGCCAAGGTCGCCCAACAACAATAACTTATTACACACATGGTGCTACGGAACAAGATGGAGATGTTCGCAATGATGTACCGATTGTTTGGCTGGCTAAGGGAGTTGATAACGTTGTTGCTACTTTCTCTTTTACATCATCAACTAACACGGCGTCAGCTTCTGGTAAGTTTTTTGATACCAATGGTGATTCTATCCCCGATCAAATTAGCGTTATAGAAACAGACAATGGTGTTACCAATACGAAAACTGGTAGGTTATATGGATGGGAGAGTCTGAACAGCAATCACCCTATAGTGTCAATCGAAGTTATTACATCGACCGATCCTTCGGAGTTTTTCACCGGAACCATCACTGGAACCAGCAGTAACCCGACCACTCTTGCCATGCCGTCATATTTTATGGGAAGCAATGGCGTTGAAATTGCTCCCAACATCACGGCCATAGTTACCACTACTGCCAATAGTGGCACAGGCTCGCTCCGTTCGGCAATCGAATACCTCAATGCATCTGGAGGGAATGGCTCCAACATCATAGAATTTACCACAAGTGGCACGATTGTTGTTGATCCAGATAACCCGTTACCGGTCATAACCAGGCCAGTCTCCTTTGTGATGGATGGCCATGCCGTTGAGGTGAAGCTTGAACAAGATCCTGTTCTTGACGGTATCCCGGCAGTAGTGTTTTTGGCAGAGAGCAATATTGCGGTTACCATACCGGAAGATCTGACGGTGACCGTGACGGTTACCGGTAGCCATAAAACATCTGTGCTTGGCAGCAAGGGCACTCTTGTGCTGAATGAAATGGCTGGTGTGCTGAATACATATATTTCTGATGGAGATGCCTCTCTGGTTTATAATTCTGCTGCTGTTGTTGCAGAAAATGATGTTCTTGTCAATGGTGATGTATCCGGCAGTATAACCGTGAGTTCCAATCAAGGGAGTATTGGTATTGCCGCAAACCATGATGTGCTTGTCAAGGGCAATCTCTCGGGCAAAATTGACATGACATCCAGTCAAGGGGATGCTGTAGCTGTTGGAGCTATGCATGATATCACCATTGGAGGAAGCGTTACCAGTAGTGCTGAAATCATTGTAACCGGCAAAAATATCGCTGTCGGGCTCGGCGCACCAAATGGATATTTGGATATTGCTGGAGATATGGCTGGTCATGTCACCGTGACCTCTGATTCTGGTGTGGTTTATGGTGTGGGGGGATGGCAGGGGAGTGCGCGACTTGGCAGTTACTCCGGAACGATTATTGGAACCGCCAAAAACTTTGCTGTCGGTCTGGGCGTTGGGATTGGTTATTTAGCAACGGTGGATCAACAGATCCCTGTGTTATCCCCAGATGCGGGTAATTTCACGATCACCAACGATTTTTCTGGACAAGTGACCTTAACCTCTACAGACGGTTTTGCTATAGGTGTTTTGGCAATACAGAATCTGGCTATTGGCGGTGATCTGTCAGGAAAAGTGGCTGTACATGCACAGAATAATGCTTATGCTCTTCACTCTGCGGAGGATATGGTAATTGGGTCGTTGTCGGGCGATATTTCTGCAATTTCAGAAAACAGCTATTCCTTTGGATTATGGGCTAAAGGAGAGCTGCATGGAGCAACGGCGCAACCACTCCTGATTTCCGGCACCGTAAGCGCCGTGGGTAATATTGCGGGTGCTGTTGTAGCTGGCGGTGCGATGAACCTTATTATCAGTGGAACATTATCGTGCAGTACAACGTCTGTGACCGGTTCTGCCTTTTCAATTATTTCCATTCTTTCCAATACGAATGGTTACGAATCGGCAACCGTGTCAGACCAGGTAACTGTTACCGGAACCGGCAAACTGGTCGGCAATGTTGAATTTGGTGCCGGTGACGATACTATGACGCTTCAGGCTGGCGCTGATGTTACCGGAGTTGCTTTTCTTGATGGTGGCATCGGTACTGACCGTCTTGGTTTCAGTGGGTATGGTGTTGTTGATCTTAATGCACAGTCAGTCAGGGTGCGGAATTTCGAGATCATAGATTTGACGGATGCAACGCATAATACGCTCACTATCTCAAGTGCAGATGATGTTCTGAAGGTGACGGATGCCAATCATGACCTCTATATTGTTGGTGACAGCGGCGACAGTGTAAGATTCTCTTCTTCTGGGGTAACATTTACAAGCAATGGAAGCACGACAATTAATGGTGTTGCTTATGCGCATTATATCGCCTCTTCCGATTCGACGGTTGACCTCTATGTGCAGAGTAACCTTGTTGTTGAGTTTGGGGATAACAATATCACCATCAATACCACTGGCAGCGTTGGTGGTGCACCACAGGCGGGAGAAGGATACTACAAATTTTATTCCAGTACGGGAGTTCTTGCCACAATCGGTGGTAACGACTTCTCCCTTAATCTGTATTCTGACCGTGATAATAACCCGCTTACCTTCGATGCAAGCTGGAGTTGGCGTTTTAATTCAGGTGAAGTCAGTGACACCAGTACAGGTGTTCTAACATTTTTTGATACAGATACATCCAAACCTGGTCCAGAGCTATGGAGTGCAACATTTACGGTTGACAATGGTTTGCTTCTTGCTGATGGTCCCGATAGTGATACACTTCCTGATGGCTTTGTGATCAATGATGATATGGGCAATCGGGTCAATGTTCCATTGGTGTGGCATGCAAAAGATGCAAACAACGTCATTGCGACTTTTACTGTTATTGCTAAAGATAATAATAACAATGATATCACGTTCAGTGGTGTGTTAAAAGACAACAATGGCGATAATCAACCTGACAACATGACGGCAACTGCTGGAACGAGGACATTTAATGTTCCCTTCAGTTTCGCTGATACGAATAGTGATGGTCAACCCGATCATTGGGTTATGCAAATGTCTGAAACATACTCAGGCCGTGTTCAGGTGGATGCATCAGGTAATCCTGCTGGATTGTATTTGTCGAATATTAACCAGGACCCAACAGGTGAGGTGACAATTTCCGGCACAGTGATACAGGGGCAGGCGTTGACCGCAGATACCAGTACACTGGCAGATGCCGATGGTCTTGGTACCATTAGTTACCAATGGAAAGCCGGAGGCAGTGATATCAGTGGCGCAACAAGCAGCACCTATACGTTGACGGAAGCGGAGGTAGGAAAAACTGTCACTGTTGTGGCAAGCTATACCGACGGCCATGCCACTGTAGAACATGTTCCCAGCCTGGCCACTGCTGCCGTTGCGAACGTCAACGATGCTCCGACAGGTAGTGTTACTATTTCCGGCTCAGCCACGCAAGGCCAGACACTGACGGCATCAAATACTCTCATTGATGCCGATGGACTTGGTGTCATCAGCTACCAATGGCAGGCAGATGGAGTTACTATAGCAGGCGCGGCAGGCAATACCCTGCTGTTAGGCGCAGCACAAACCGGTAAAGTCATTACGGTACAGGCAAATTACGTTGACGGCCATGGTACTGCTGAGCATGTAAGCAGCATGCCAACGGCCCTGGTCGTTGGCACACAAAGTGGTATTGTTCAGGATGGTTATCTCTCGCATGCTCTTGTCTGGGTTGATGCCAATAACGATAGCCAGCTTAACTGGAATGATATCAACAGCAATGGAAAGTGGGATGTTGATGAGGGAGAGTCATGGACGCTGACCGATGGCAGTGGTCAGTTTACAGGATTGGTGGGTGACGGCACTGTCCGCATTACCTCAAATCCTCATGGATCTGCGACAAATCCGGAGAATATTGAGACAATTGATATCTCCACCAACAGCCCATTTACAGGCCACTATTCAGCACCTTCTGGTTCAACAGTCGTCAATCCACTGACTACTCTTGTTGTTGCAGCAACAGCAGCAGCTCTTGCCAATAACAATAATCTGACTGCAGAGGAGGCAAACGCTGCGGGTAACGATGCCGTTAAAACCGCACTTGGTCTTGATGCCAATTTGGATTTGAGTACCTACGATGCGCTTGCTGAAGCGGCAAAGACGGGATCGAGCAGTGCGGAGGTCGCCACGGCCCTTAAGGTGCAAAGTGCAGCAATCCAGATTTCCAATATTATGGATATTGCGACCAGTGTTGCCGAGGGTGGTGGAGCAAGCGCCACAGACATAGCAAAAGTTGCAGCAGATGTTGCCAGTACGTTGATTGGGGCAACTCCGGGCTCAACGATCGATCTTGCTGACAGCGGGGTAATTTCTGATGCTCTCAATTCAGCGCTGGAACATGTAATCACAGCACCAACCGCTGACACAGTTACGGCACTCGCTGCTACAGCAGCCTTGGTGAACGATACCATTGTTGCTGCTGCTGCTCAAACGGGTGGTGCAACTGCCTTGGAGAGCCTGACCAAAATGGTTCAAGCTCAGATTGTCGCCCAGGATGTCGCCCAGACAATTCAGGACAATAACTTATTTGTTGCTTTAACCACTGATGAAGTTAATACACAAATCACCGCAGCATCGTTCGGTGTTAAAGATATATTCACGAACCATGCCCCGACAGGTGATGTAACGATGACGGGTATCACGACACAGGGGCAAACACTTACTGCACACAATACACTGGCGGATGGAGACGGTCTTGGCTCGATCAGCTATCAGTGGCAATCTGACGGAGAGAACATCACTGGAGCAACAGGCGCTACGCTGGCATTGGGTGAAGCGCAAGTCAATCATCAGGTAAGGGTTGTTGCAAGCTACACCGATGGCTCTGGTACCCCCGAAAGCATCAACAGCAATGCCGCCACTATTCTGAGCCAGCACGCTCCCACAGGCAGTGTGACGATCGACGGAACAGCTCAGCAGGGTCAGACGCTCACGGCTCACGACACACTGTCGGATGCTGATGGTCTTGGCGCAATCAGTTATCAGTGGCAATCTGACGGAAAGGATATCAGCGGAGCGACGAATAAAACCTATCTCCTTACCTCATCCGAGGTCGACAAGACGATCATGGTCAAAGAGAGCTATACTGACGGCCATGGAACTGCTGAAAGTGTGAGCAGCGGAGCGACTTCGCCGGTATCTCCATCATCCCAAACCTATGGCATTACCGTTAACACAAAATATTGGAATAATGAGACCTCAATCAAGGGAGTTGTACTGGAAACAGGGCATCAAACGGGTGATACCGGCTCAGTGACGCTGGGACGCCATTCTGCAGGGCACACGACCCTCTCGCCTGCATTGACGGCAGATACAGCAGCAAACGGTGCGGTCGATCTGCTTGACGCCATCGCTATTCTCAAGAGTATTGTCGGCCTGACGACCCTGAATAATTATCAGCAGGTCGCCGCCGATTTTGACAAGGCTAACGGAGTGGATCTGAATGACGCCATTGGCATTCTCAAACATGTTGTTGGGCTGACTGCGCCGACACCGGAGTGGGCGTTTGTAGGAAAGACGGATATAGATCCTGAACACGCCATATCCGTCCATGTGATTGCTGATACCACCGTTGAGCTGGTTGGTATCCTGAGAGGCGATGTTGATGGAAGCTGGTCTACCGCAAATCATGCATAAAATATCAATCGTTTATACTATTTTTAGCTCATGAAGAGCACTGAAGCACGAAACCAAAAAGGAGTAAAGAATGTCTGATTTTATAACGATTGCGAACAAGACTTATACTTTTAATGCAGTGACAAACAGGACTGCGGTTCAGTTTGATCTTTGTTTTGCAGCGGCTCAGATTGGTGGATCAAAGATCAGTGGAGCGGTGATTGATCTTGTTTATCCCAATATAAATCCCAATATAGTTGTATCAAGTTCGGTTACAAGTCCAGATTTTACCTATACCGATGAAAATGGAGATCAAATAACTGGAGTTAAAGTCTGGTCTAATACTATCAACAACTTGTCCGGTGCATCGGCCACTGGTGGTATTGCACTGACGGTAGATCCGACACTCATTAATTATGATCCGATTATCATCGACGGGAAAGTGCTTACGGTCAAGTTGTATGTTTCCGGAAATGTGACTGATTTTCCCGTTTCTTTACAAAGTGATGCAAGCGGTGGAGATAATTACATCACTACTGCTGATGCAGTGAAGCACGATCTTGATGGAGGTTATTTAGCTAACACAATAAGTGGTATAGCTCTGAGCGCTGATACCGGGACGAGTGCGACCGACTTCAATACGAATATTGCAGATCAGACGATAACTGGCACCTTGAGCATAACACTTGGTACAAATGACAAGCTGTACGGTTCACTGGATAATGGCTCGAACTGGACGGACATCACAGGGAAAGTGAATGGTACATCAATTAGTTGGACTAATGCGACGCTGGCTGGCAGTAGTGCGATCAAGTTTGAGATACGGGATGCTTCTTCTGGAAACGTGGTGGGGTCTGCCGGAAGTCATGCTTATGTGCTTGACACGGTTGCACCGGCGACAACGATAAGCACGTTGGTGTTCAGCGCAGATACCGGTATGAGCAGCACGGACTTCATAACCAAAACGGCAGCACAGACAATCAGCGGCACGTTGAGTGCCGTGACGGTGACAGGTGAAGTGGTGAAGGTGAGTACAGACAATGGCGCGACATGGACAACAGCGACGAACACCATAGGTCAGAACAGTTTTAGCTTGTCAGGCGTAACCTTGACAGGCAACAATACGCTGAAGGTGCAGGTTGAAGATGCAGCAGGCAACGCGGGTACTGCCACAAGTCAGGCTTATGTGCTTGACACGGTTGCACCGGCGACAACGATAAGCACGTTGGTGTTCAGTGCAGATACCGGTACGAGCAGCACGGACTTCATAACCAAAACGGCAGCACAGACAATCAGCGGCACGTTGAGTGCCGTGACGGTGACCGGTGAAGTGGTGAAGGTGAGTACAGACAACGGCGCAACATGGACAACAGCGACGAACACCATAGGTCAGAACAGTTTTAGCTTGTCAGGCGTAACCTTGACAGGCAACAATACGCTGAAGGTGCAGGTTGAAGATGCAGCAGGCAACGCGGGTACTGCCACAAGTCAGGCTTATGTGCTTGACACGGTTGCACCGGCGACAACGATAAGCACGTTGGTGTTCAGTGCAGATACCGGTACGAGCAGCACGGACTTCATAACCAAAACGGCAGCACAGACAATCAGCGGCACGTTGAGTGCCGTGACGGTGACCGGTGAAGTGGTGAAGGTGAGTACAGACAACGGCGCGACATGGACAACAGCGACGAACACTATAGGTCAGGACAGTTTTAGCTTGTCAGGGGTAACGTTGACGGGCAACAATACACTGAAGGTGCAGGTTGAAGATGCAGCAGGCAACGCGGGTACTGCCACAAGTCATGCTTATGTGCTTGACACGGTTGCACCGGCGACAACGATAAGCACGTTGGTGTTCAGCGCAGATACTGGTACGAGCAGCACGGACTTCATAACCAAAACGGCAGCACAGACAATCAGCGGCACGTTGAGTGCCGTGACGGTGACAGGTGAAGTGGTGAAGGTGAGTACAGACAATGGCGCGACATGGACAACAGCGACG
>Ga0209697_10010292_pt1 | contig 10137 bp, 7 predicted proteins | sample AliMusrvi5mmetaG_FD_184115 | JGI IMG/M metagenome (GOLD analysis project Ga0209697, IMG submission 184115) | Freshwater lake bacterial and archeal communities from Alinen Mustajarvi, Finland, to study Microbial Dark Matter (Phase II) - Alinen... | ecosystem: Environmental > Aquatic > Freshwater... | reverse complement strand
GGGCGGGGGTGATGGCGGCCTCCTGGGGGTCCAGGGCCCGCTCCAGGGCCCGGCGATCCAGGGGGGGCAGCTCGTGGAGGCGGGCCCAGCCCATCTCGCGGAGGAAGAGGACAAAGGCCCCCAGGCGGAAGGGCTCCACCCCGGCCTCCCGGCTCAGCTCCATGAGGGTCCGACTGCCATCCAGGAGGGTGGGCAGCTTGGCCAGATCCGGGGTCAGGGTCAGCTCCTGGTGGCGACGTCCCTCCAGGACCACCACCTGGTTCAGGGGACCCAACTCCTCCAGGACCGCCTCCCGGTCCTCCAGGCTGAGCACCCCGCTCAGCAGCATGCCGGGGGTGTCGAAGGGCAGGCGCACGGTGGTGGCGTCCAGCTCCCGGCTCTCGAAGGACGGGATGGCGTTCGGGGTGGCCATGCTGGCGGCGACCACCCGCTCGACCTGGGCCCGGGCCACTTCCAGGAGATCCCGCTGGGTGATGAAGCCCATCTCGATGAGGTTCTTGCCGATGGACATGCCCGGATTGAGGTTGGCCATGGCGTAGTCGAGCTGGGCCTGGGTGATCTTGCTCCGCTCCACCAGCAGGTGGGTGAGCCGGTCCTGGGGGAAGGTGCTGGACGCGAAGACGATGTCCCCGGATTCCAGGAAGACCGTGCGGTTCGGTTCCAGCCCCAGGCGCCAGAGGCCCGTGGCCTTGGCCCGGTTGCGGGCAAAGAGGTCCTTGAGGGCCGGAAGCGTCATGTGATCACCCATCGTTCCAGCTTGAGTTTGCCCACCTTCACCAATAGGGACTGACCTGGCAGGAGGGTCACCCGAAGGCTGGGCTCCAGCACCTTCTGGCCATCCAGGCTCACGGCGCCCTGACCCAGGAGGCGCTCGGCCTCCTTGCGGCTGGCGGCGAGACTCCGGTCCACCAGGAGGCGGGCCAGGGGCACCTCACCTGCGGTGGCGGGGACGGCGACCTCGGGGGCCTCCTCCTGGCTGCGCTCGGAGAAGCGGCGGATCCAGCGCTCCTGGGCCTCGGCCCCGGCGGCGGCGCCGTGGAAGTCGGCCACGATTTGGCGGGCCAGGCCCTTCTTGGCATCCATGGGATGGCCCTGCTTGAGGGCCTCGATCTCGGCGGGCAGCTTGTCCGTGAGGAGCAGGTACCAGTCCCACATGAGGGCATCGCTGACGCTCATGGCCTTGCCGAACTGGGTGTCCGGGTCCTCCATGAAGCCGATGTAGTTGCCCAGGGACTTGGACATCTTCTCCACGCCGTCCAGGCCCAGCAGCAGGGGCACGGTGAGCACCACCTGGGGCTTCTGGCCCGAGGCTTCCTGGAGAATGCGGCCCTGCATGAGGTTGAAGAGCTGGTCATTGCCGCCCAGTTCCACGTCCGCCTGCAGGGCCACGGAGTCGTAGGCCTGGGTCAGGGGGTAGAGCAGCTCGTGGAGGGCGATGGGCTCCCGGGCCTCCATGCGCTTGGCGAAATCGTTGCGCTCCAGCATCTGGGCCACGGTGAAGCGGGAGGCCAGGCGGATCCAGGCCTCGCCAGCCATGCCGCCCAGCCACTCGCTGTTGAAGCGGACCTTCGTCTGCTCTGGGTCCAGGATCTTGAATACTTGGGTCTTGTATGTCTCGGCGTTGACCAGCACCTCCTCCCGGGTGAGGGGGGGACGGGTGGCCTTCTTGCCGGTGGGGTCGCCGATGAGGCCCGTGAAATCACCTATGAGAAACGTGACCTCGTGCCCCAATTTCTGGAACTGGGCCATCTTCTTGATGAGCACGCCGTGGCCCAGGTGCAGATCGGGGGCTGTGGGATCGAAGCCGGCCTTGATTCGCAAAGGCCGCCCTTCCTTGAGTTTGGCCTCGAGCTGCTCCAGCTTGTGGCACGTCACTGTGCCCTTCGTGAGGAGGGCCAGGGCATCAGTTGTGGAACCGGAAGCGGCAGTCATGTCTGCATCTTGGCGGAAAAAGCCCGCTGGCTCAATTGGGATTGGTCAGCGGACCTCCAGCTCGACCACCTTTCGGGGGCCCTTGTCCCCGGCCTTCCGGGGGCGGTCGAAGGTGACATAGACGGCCCGGCCGCTGCGGGGGCTCCAGCCGATGCTCACCTTGCCACCCATGACCCGGTTGATCTGGAGCCCCTGGTGCTCCATGAGGTCGGGGCTGAGCTCCGTCCGGGGAGGGAGCTCCTTGCGCCAGGTGCTGCTGGCCTCCAGGAAGGCTGCCTCCGTGGGCCAGGACTTTGCCAGGTCGGGGTTGGCGGCATACAGGGCTCGGCTCCCCTCGGGACTGCGGAGCTGGTCCACCACGGCCTGGAAGTCATCCCACTCCGGTCGCACCTTTTCCAGAGCGAAGCCCAGAACCTTGTTCTTGAAGCCATCGGGATCCTTCTTGACCCGGTGCCCCAGGTAGGCGATGCCGCCCACGCAGGTTCCCAGGACCAGCAGGGACACCACACCGCAGCCCAGGAGCACCTTGCCCCAGGTGGGCAGGCCCGTCTTGGCGGGCAGGCCCTGGCCGCTATTGTCCCAGGATGAATCGGCCATTGGGGCCTCCTAGAGGTTGCTGGCCAACTCAGCCAGCTTGCTGCGCTCACCCTTCTGGAGGGTGACGTGGCCGGAGATGTCCAGGTGCTTGAAGTGTTCCGCCAGGAAGCTGAGGCCGTTGGTGCTGGCGTCCACGTAGGGGTTGTCGATCTGGTGGGGATCCCCCGTGAAGATCACCTTGGTGCCCTCCCCAGCCCGGGTGAGGATGGTCTTCACCTCGTGGGGCGTGAGGTTCTGGGCCTCGTCCACCACCAGGTACTGCTTGGGGATGCTGCGACCACGAATGTAGGTGAGGGGCTCCACGCTGAGGTAGCCCGCCTCTTCCAGCTGGCTGGCGGTCATGGTGGTGCGGCGCCGGGCTTCGGTGTTGGCCCCGACGATGAACTCCAGGTTGTCGTAGATGGGCTGCATGTAGGGCCGCAGCTTCTCGCTGATGTCGCCGGGCAGGTAGCCCAGGTCGCGGCCCATGGGCATCACAGGGCGGCTCACGAGGATCTTGTCGTAGGCCTCGTCGTCCACCACCTGCTGCAGGCCAGCAGCAATGGCCAGGAGGGTCTTGCCCGTGCCCGCCTTGCCCAGGAGGGTGACCACCTGGACAGCGGGATCCAGCAGCAGCTCCAAGGCGAACTGCTGTTCCCGGTTGCGGGGCTTGATGCCCCAGGGGTATGCGTCCATGCGCTTCAGAGGGCGCAGGAGCCCCTCGCCCACCATGAACCGGCCCAGGGCCGTGTGGCTGGCGTTGGTCTGGTCCACCAGGGTTAGGAACTGGTTGGGATAGAGGTGCAGTTCGGGGTCCGGCGTGAGGCCGCCATCGTAGAGCAGGTCGATCTTGTCGGGTTCGACCTCCCAGCTCTTGTGGCCCGTGTAGAGCTCGTCCATCTCCACGCGGTCCGTGGTGTAGTCCTCAGCCTGGACGCCAATGGCGTCGGCCTTGATGCGCAGGTTCGTGTCTTTGGTGACCAGGACCACCTGGTTCTTGGCGGTATGGAGCAGCTCCCGGGCGCAGGCCAGGATCTGGTTGTCGGCCTTGTGCTTGTCCGCAGACAGGATGCCGATGTCCAGGTTGTGGGCGGCCACATCCACCTTGAGGGTGCCGCCCCCTTCCAGAGGCACGCCCCGGCTGAGGCTGCCCGTGGTCCGCAGCCTGTCCAGCAGGCGGGACACGGTGCGGGCATTGCGGCCCACCTCGGTCTGATCCTTCTTGAAGTGGTCCACTTCTTCAATCACCACGATGGGCAGGACCACGTCATGTTCTTGGAAGTGCAGGATGGAGTTCGGATCGTGCAGTAGGACATTCGTATCAAGGACGAAAATTTTCTTACTGGATGGTGGGACCAATGAATCCTCCAGGGCTGCCCGCACCCTACCACCAAGCGACCGGAGATGCACGGTTGGGGAAGCACTCGGGGTTGCAGACCAGCCGGAGGAGTTGAGCGGGAGGTCTGCCTTGTTCCGCGCATTTCGGTCAACTTCCCCTTTAATACCCAGCCGAACAGTCCCTTGATAATGACATTGTGTTACGAGGTATGATGGCCCCACCCATCCCGCATTCCTGGAGGTTGTTCATGTCCCTCTCCCGATCCTGCCTGCTGGCCCTGGCGGCCACGGCCTTGGTGGCCCAGGCGCCACCCGCCTATCCCACGACCCGCAAGGGTGATGTGGTCACGGACTATCACGGCACCAAGGTGGCGGATCCCTACCGCTGGCTGGAGGACGACCGCTCTGCCGAGACCGCCGCCTGGGTGGAGGCGCAGAACAAGGTGACCCAGGCCTACCTGGGCGCCATCCCTGAGCGGAAGGCCATCGAAGCCCACCTCACCCAGCTTTGGAACTTTGAGAAGTTCGGAGCCCCCAGCAAGCGGGGGAAGTACTACACCTACACCTACAACACCGGCCTCCAGAGCCAGGCTCTGCTCTTTGTGACGACGGACCTGAAAGAGAAGGGCCGGGTGCTGCTGGATCCCAACGGGCTCAGCAATGACGGCACTGTCTCCCTGGGTGGCACGGTCTTCAGTGAGGACGGCCGCCTCATGGCTTACTCCCTCTCCAAGGGCGGCGCCGACCTGAACATCTGGAAGGTGCGCAGCGTGGACACGGGCCAGGACTTGGCCGATGAGCTGCCCATGGGCCGCAACGGCGTAAGCGACTGGGCCAAGGACGGCAGTGGCTTCTACTACACCCGCTACCCCCTGCCCAAGGACCGCAGCGCCCTCACAGGCGTCTTCAAGAACCAGCAGCTCTGCTTCCACAAGCTGGGGGCCCCCGTGACCCAGGACGCCGTGGTCTATGAGCGGCCGGACCAGCCGGACTGGGGCTTCAGCGCCCACAGCACCGATGACGGCAAGTGGCTGGTGATCAACCAGTCCCAGGGCACTGCGCGGCGCAACCGGATCTTCCTCAAGGATCTCACCAAGCCCGAGGCCAAGGTGGAGCCCTGGCTGGACCAGTACGACGGCAGCTACCAGGTAGTTGGCAATGAAGGGAACAGCTTCTATGTATTCACGGACAAAGGCGCCGCCCGGGGCCGCCTGGTCACCATCGAGCGCACCAAGCCCGCACCCGCGGACTGGAAGACGATCATCGCCGAGGGGCCCAGCCGCGACGTGCTGGGCGGCGTCCACCTGGTGGCCCACCGGTTCGCTGCCACCTGGCGCATCGATGCCCTCAACACCGTCCGCCTCTACGATCTGAATGGCAAGCTGGAGCGCGAGATCGCCCTGCCCGGTGTGGGCAGCCTCATGGGCTTCGCCGGGCGCCGGGAGGACACGGAGGCCTTCTACGCCTTCACCAGCTACAACCTGCCCTCGACTCTCTACCACTACGACTTTGCCACCGGGAAAAGCGAGATCTTCCGCCAGCCCAAGGTGACCTTCAAACCCGCCGACTTCGAGGTGAAGGAGGTCTTCTACCCCAGCAAGGACGGCACGAAGATCCCGATGTTCCTCACCTATCGCAAGGGGCTGAGGCTGGATGGCAAGAACCCCACCCTGCTCTACGGCTATGGCGGCTTCAGCATTTCCGCCTCACCCCGCTTCAACCCCGGCACCCAGGCCTGGCTGGAGATGGGCGGCGTCTTCGCCGAGGCCTGCCTGCGGGGCGGCAGTGAGTACGGTCGCGAGTGGCATGACGCCGGCAAGCACCACCAGAAGCAGAACGTCTTCGATGACTTCATTGCCGCCGCCGAGTGGCTCATCAAGGAGAAATACACTAGCACCCCCAAGCTGGCCATCCATGGTGGCTCCAACGGCGGCCTCCTCGTGGGTGCCTGCCTGACCCAGCGCCCCGACCTCTTTGGCGCGGCCCTGCCCGCCGTGGGCGTCATGGACATGCTGCGCTACCACACCTTCACCATCGGCTGGATGTGGAAGAGCGACTACGACTGTTCCGATGACGCAGAGGGCTTCAAATACCTCATGACCTACAGCCCCCTCCACACCCTGAAGCCCGGCGTGAAGTATCCCCCGACGCTCGTGACCACTGGCGACCACGATGACCGCGTGGTGCCCGCCCACAGCCACAAGTTCATCGCCACCCTCCAGGCCGATCAGGCCGGCCCCGGCGCCGTCCTCACCCGCATCGAGACCAACGCCGGCCATGGCGCCGGCAAACCCACCGCCAAGCAGATCGCCGAAAAGGCCGACCAGTGGGCCTTCCTCGTCAAGAATCTCGGCATGAGCCTGCCCCCCACCTTCGGCCAGTAGTTGATTCCCAGGCCTTCCCAGGTCAAACTAGGAGGCCAGCGCCAACTTAGCTCAGCTGGTAGAGCAGCTGATTCGTAATCACCTTCGGTGAATTGGAAACAGGCTACTTACGCTGAATTAGTCCTCGTGATGCCTTGGTGATGCCTAACCTTTTTCTTCAATTCTGCTTGGGGAATTGCTTGTTTTGAGGCCAAGCGGTGATTGCTGTTTAGACAGCGATATGGACGAGGTCCGGACCTAATCAGCTACCCATAGTTCCCTGGTAAAGAGCGGTCAGAATCCGTGGGTGCTGCTCGCAGTCGCCGACCTGAGAGGCAAGGCACTAGGTCCTCCAGTGTGACCAACGGATCAGTTCCCTAAATTGCCTTCAGCTAAACACCTGTTGCGCCACCAAGGCCCGAAGGAAGATGATAGAAAAAATTGATGATGCATGGAGCGTCTATACCGGTTTCTGACATGGAGAGGGACGATGACGCGCCACACCCACTTACTGCCGGTTCTGACCATCGCAGGCTTGTTAGCCTTTCAGCCCCGTGGGATGGCACAACAGGCACCGCAAGTGGGGACGGCACCAGAAATCCTTAGTCCCGCAGATCCACTTTTGCGCTCGCCGTTTTTTTCTAGCGCAGGCTACACCGATCAGACATTCGATCATCCAAGCAGCCTCGACAATGATCTCTACGGCCAAACTTCAGGTGTATTGCTGGACTCAGGGAAAATTCTCCTATGGTCTGGGAATGAGTTTGGCCAGGGTGGTGGCGGGGTCAGACTCTGGGACCCTGTCAGTTTCCGTTGCGAATCCATTCCACTGGATCCCAGCACCAACCCGCGGAAACAACACCTAACATTCAAGGGGAGCCAGATCCTCGTGGATGAAAGGCCCCTTGGCAACATCGTGAGGTTCGACCCATTCAAGCAAGCCTGGGTGAACGAGGAGCCTGGAGGTTTCAATTATGTGCCGCCGCTTAGCAGTTGGCCTCGGCGTGTCATCACTGGGGGACTGGTCTTGCAGCAGGACGATGTTTCTGGGGGTGAGCACGCCTGGGAGGTGTTCGATCCGAAGACAGGATCCAAAAAGCATCTGGACCTAGTTCCGCTTCGGGGGGTAGAGGTTGGTCGTAGTGATGGTTGCATTGTCTTGCTCGCTGGGAAACAGTCCCAGATCTTGAACCCACAAACTGGCTCGTTGAAGCCTGGCCCGAAAATTCAACTTTCGGGATGGAGCCAGGTCTGTGTCCTTCCAGGTGACAAGGTTCTCTTTGCTGGTGGAACCGTCCAGACGAGTCCGATTCCAGCAGAGGAAGAAGGTGAATTAGATGGCTATGACGGCTATTACTCACCTGTCCGTGGCATCTACCAGATGGACCTTCACACCTTTAGGATCAACAGGGTCGGATTCCTGCGGTACGAGCGGATTGAGGGCTTCGCCATGATTCCTACCCCAAGTGGCAAGTTGCTTATTGCCGGTGGGACTTATGGTTTCGGCCCAAATGGAAAAAGCCCAGTTCCCGAAATTGAGTGGCTAAACCTGAAGACCTATAAGGATACGGCACGCTACAGGCTGCTCGCAGATCGCTCTCATGCAATTGCTAGAGAACTCAAGGATGGGAAGGTCCTCATCGTGGGTGGAAGGATGAACGGCCCATACCACCAACGAGACTTTGTCCAACCCAGCACACCTGAGCTATTCGACCCAAAGGTTGGTTCCACGGTTGCGTTGCAGTCTATTCCTACAGGCTGGGAAGTAGTAAAAATTCTTGAAGATGGATTGATACTGATAAATGAAATCAAGGTGTCTCAAGCCCCTCCATACCTTGCATGGCCCATTAAGTTGTCCCTCTTTGATCCAAAAACGGGGCAGGTAGCACCAGCAGGAGAGTTGAAGACCTCCATCGCTCAATACCGCCTTGAAATGTTGGATGACCGGATTCTGTTCTATGCTCGGACTGATTTCAATCAACCAGACGATGCAGCTACATCGCTAGAGTTATGGGATCGTTTCAATGGCTGCACCCCTCTGAAGACTAGCCCTTACAAATACCTTCACAAGCTCTGTGCTTTGAAGAATGGTGATTTGTTATTCCAAACCATCGGACCAGGTAAGGTATCCATCAACCAAACCTATCTTCTGCCAACTCGCACCCACTCGATGAAAGAAATATCTACTCCGAGCGATGTGAACAGCAGCGCACGCGGATTCGAACTTCCCGATGGGCGCGTGATCCTGCAGAGAGGGTGGCTTCATAGCTACAAATTGAATAAGGGGTTCTTCCTTCTTGATATTGTGTGGGATCCAGTCAGTGGAAAGTATTACCGATGGCCATCCGAGTTATTAGATCCGGTTGAAGATGCAGGGAGGAATCGAATCACCATGATTCCTAGAGTTTCACTATCCGAGTTGTCACTCGCTCTGGGCCTCAAGGCTGAAAACCCGGACCAAGGAGTCATGTCAAACCTTCTGCAATCATCTGTGGTAGATAACCCTCCATTGAAACTAAGAGATGGTCGAATCCTGTTTATTGCTGGTAGCGGCGTTAGATTCCACCCAGGCTTGACAGACCATTAGTCCTTTCGCCCATCTAGCCCCCAGCCTGCATTGTCTTCTAGCCCCTGGTCATGAGGCGTGAGGCCCTTAGTGAAACCCCTGCTACCGCTGGGGTAGCTTCACCCAGCCCCTGATTGGTGGGCGGGGCAACTTATGTCCATTTTTGTAGTCGTGCTTATAGAAATAGACAATCGTTGTCACCTTAGTTAACCGATACTAGGTTTGTGGCACTTAGAAATTTCCACAAGATAAGTGACTGTTTATTGGCTCCAGAACACAATCTCGCCCCTTGTTTCAAAACCGACCGTTATAAGGACACCCAAGTGCTGATCGGATACGCCCGTTGTAGCAAAGCTGATGGCTCCCAGGTCCTGGATCTCCAAATGGATGCTCTGAAGGCCGCTGGAGTCCGTGAGGAGGACACCTACACTGATATGGCCTCAGGCCGTAGGGATGACCGTCCTGGATTGACCGCAGCCCTTAAAGCACTTCGCCCTGGCGATTGCCTCGTGGCATATAAGTTGGACAGAATTGGCCGCTCACTGCTTCACCTGATTTCCACCGTTAATGACCTAGAAAAGCGCGGCATTTCACTGAAGGTTCTCACTGGTGCCCAGGTCGATACCAGCACGCCTGCCGGGAAACTGATGCTTGCAGTGTTTGCCTCATTATCGGCCTTCGAGGCGGACTTAACCCGCGAAAGGACAATGGCGGGGCTTGCCGCCGCTCGCGCCCGTGGGCGCGTTGGCGGTCGGCCCCCCAAGATGAGCCCCGCCAAGGTCCGATTGGCCCAGGCGGCGATGGGTAAACCTGAAACTCGGGTAGGGGTCCTCTGCAAAGAACTCGGCATCAGCCGCCAGACCCTCTACAGGTTTGTCGCTCCGGACGGTTCTCTCCGATCCGATGGACAAAAGGTTCTCAAGGTATAGCGTCCAGCTACCGGAGAGTCCGCTGGAGTCTCTGTGCCGTTATGAGGATCTGCCTTAGGCCTGCTCTTGACTTTGGCTCTAAGAGGGGATCCCTCAGCCTTGCCTGGACGACCTCTTCAAGGATTTCTGCGTTGTACAGACTCTCGCCCTGGCCGACCGATAGGGCCTTCTCGCGTTCCTCCCAGGACAAAGTGTTAGTTTCTTTCGTCACCATAGGTCCTCCACTAGAAGCGGATTCTTGTGGTTGGACCAGGCAAGATTTCCCTCTCAACTCCAATTCAGAGGCTGGTCTAACCCCTAAGTTTTGGTTCATCGCGCTTTACCGGGGAAGGCGGCCTTGATCTTGAGGAAGAAGTAGTCGTCATCACGGAAGCCGTAGGCCATGCGTTTGAGGACCTTGACCTTGTTGTTCATGCCCTCCAGCACTGAGGTA
>Ga0209697_10010291_pt1 | contig 10138 bp, 8 predicted proteins | sample AliMusrvi5mmetaG_FD_184115 | JGI IMG/M metagenome (GOLD analysis project Ga0209697, IMG submission 184115) | Freshwater lake bacterial and archeal communities from Alinen Mustajarvi, Finland, to study Microbial Dark Matter (Phase II) - Alinen... | ecosystem: Environmental > Aquatic > Freshwater... | reverse complement strand
CCTGCATCCGCATGAATGTCCGGAACTTCTCCTTGTCCGCCTGCTCAAATGCGAACCGCCGGTCCACCACCCGCGTCACACAGTGGTAAATCACCGGCCTCACCGCCGAATCCTTCCAGGGAGCCAACCACCGCCTACCCTTCTTCCTGCGCTTGGTCCGGTTAGTCCGGTTAGTCCGGTTAGTCCGGTTACCATCGCGGTTACCATCGCCCCCGTTGTCATTGTTACCCCAGTTGACGCCTCTCTCTCTCGTCAGTTCGTTCATGCCAGCATGTTACCCAACGCCAGCAACCGCGCAAGCACATTTCTTATTATTCCTCTGTGGCCCAGTATGGGTTGTGGGGTTGGGAGGTGGCGTGCCGGGGGATTCGTGATTCGCAACCCGCTCCTTGCGTCCCGCCAAATGCCGGTTATCATGGCGGGGATGTTCGGATGCAAGCACCAGGGCTGCGCAATGCGCCGCAAAATGAATGGGGATGCCGATCCCGTGGGGAACGGTTTGGGAGACGATCCTGGAACGGTGGGGAATCCGCCGGGGCCGCAGGCCGCGGGTGATCTCCGGGAAGCGGCGAATACATTCCGCCTGACAAGTGGGGAGACGCTCGCGGAAGCATCCGAATCGCGGCCATTGGTGCTGGTGTTTCTGCGGCATTTCGGGTGCACGTTCACCCGTCAAATCCTCCGCGGTCTGGAGGTGCTCCAACAATCGGCCCGCCACCATGGCGCGGATCTCGTGCTGGTTCACATGCTGCGCAACGGCGAGGAAACCCGCTATCTCGCAGGTCACCAGGAAACCGTCCGTATTGCCGATCCCAACCGCCAACTCTACCGTGCCTTCGGCTTGAAACAAGGCGGTTGGCGGGAATTGTTAGGACTGCACGTCTGGCGGATGGGATTGGTTTCGATTTTCAAAGGTTGCGGGGTCGGCCACCTCGCCGGGGACGGCCGCCAGATGCCGGGGGTGTTCCTGTTCCATCGCGGCGCGATCATCGCCGCCCAGCGTGCCAAAACCGCCGCCGATATGCCCGACCTGCCATGCTTGTTCGATGCGTTGGACACCGCGCGTTCCGCCCCCATTCCAGACGTCCAGGATACTCCATGACATTCCGTGCCGCCGTGATCCGGGGAATTCTGTTAGCCGTTTGCGGACTGCTCGCCTCCTGCCTTGATGTGCGGGAGGAATACTGGCTCCAGGGCGATGGCGGCGGCCGGGCTGACATTACCTACTCGGTGTCCGCCATGGCTGCGCGGATGCACGGCGGCGAACCCGGAATCCGCAACATGATCGACGGGTTCCTGGCGGATACCCCGTCCATCACGTCGTCCAGTTATCAAATCGTCACCGAGGGCGCACGCATGCGGGTGAGACTCCAACTCGGGTTCGCTTCGGCACGGGATCTGGAAAAGGTGCTGTCCGGGGCGTCGATCAAGCATTTTCCAAGCGCGGCGTCGTATCTGTTAGGAACCCTCCGGATGGACTTGCGCGGTACGACCGTGGATTTCCACCGGGAGATATTCCCGGCCAAAGCGCTGCCGGAAGCAGCCTTGATGCCCGACTCCCAATTCACCAGGCACCGGCTGTTATATATCATGCATTTGCCTGTGGCGGCCACCGAATCCAACGCGACGATGTTGTTGGACGATGGTCGCACCCTGGTGTGGGATATGCCATTGGAGCGGGCGCTCAAGGCACCGGTGGTGACCCGTTTCAGAGCCCGCATCCCGGTACCATGGGGGATGGTGTTTACCGGCGGTCTCGCGCTGTTGCCGGCTGGCGGCTTGGTGTTCTTTGTCATCCGCAAGGCGCGACGCCGACGCTTAAAAACTAAATCTTAAGCACTAAATTTTAAGTATCAAACCCGAAAACTTTGTCTTGGTCGCGGAGCGACCGAATGATGTTAGCCGTGGGTTTCAACCCACGGGCGGCATGGCCCCAAAACAACCCGCGTCGCAGCGCGACGCATGAATCTGCGAGCTAATCGATCTTATCCTCGAGCCGCTGGGCGGCGTGTTCGTCCGCCGTGAGGACATCGCGGGCGGAGCGGCCTTTGCGGCGGTTGCGCCACCAGCCGATTCCGACGACCGCGACGGTGAGGATGATAGCGAGCAGATAGGGCAGTCGATGGAGAAGATCCGGCAGATAGGGTTGAAGCATCTTGTCGCCATGGATCATTTCACCTGCTGTATAGGCGATCAGGCCGGATCCGATGTAAACGATGATCGGGAAACGCTCCATCAATTTCATAATGAGGGTGCTGCCGAAGACCACCAGCGGGATCGACAGCGCCAGGCCGAAGGCAAGCAGCAGATAATTGCCTTTTGACACGGCAGCAATGGCCAGCATGTTGTCGAGGCTCATCACCGCGTCGGCGATCAGGATGGTCTTGACCGCGCTGGCGAGATTGCCATGGTTGTGGTGGTCGGTTCCTTTCGGTTCGTCATCCTCCACCAGCAGTTTAAAGGCGATCCACACCAACAACAGGCCGCCGACACCTTTGAGGAAAGGGATGTTCAACAAGGTGACCACAATCATGGTCAGCAACACCCGCAGGACCACGGCGCCCCCGCTGCCCCAGATGACGGCGGTTTTCTGTTGGTGCGGCGGCAGCCCGCGGGCTGCCATGGCTATCACCACGGCGTTATCGCCGCTCAGCACGATGTCAATGAATGATATTTGCAGCAATGCCGCCCAGAATTCCATGGTCATGCTGTGGTTTTCTTCATTGGGGTTGCCTGCGAATCTCGCGGGTGGGTTTGTTTCCCGCGCGGCGGGAAAGGTCAAGCATTTACGCTTTTTCGAGTGGCGGCAATGATTTTTCCATCGCCATGCGGATTGGCGACATTAGCATGATACGGCAGCGCCGCCGCATCATTCCCATGAAGATTGTTTTCCGTCTGAATTTCCATACCATGCCCGGCCAGTCGCTGTGGTTGAAACTCGCGACCGTGGTGGAGGGCAAGGATGTCCGCATCGAGAAGGTCCTGCCGATGCGCTGGATCAATGACCGGCAATGGGAAACGTCCCTCGAGGTCAAGGGGGGAGGAGCGTTGCGTTTGGAATATGCCTATCAGTTCCGCCAGGAGGACAACGCCGTGGAACTTGACGAGTGGAACGGGCCACGGCTCGCCACGGCCGATCCCGCGGTGGCCGACGTTCTGTTGCTGGAAGATACCTGGTGTTCGGCGGGCACGCCGGATTATGCGTTTGAAACCAATGCGTTCAAATCCGCGCTGCCGACACGCTGGTTGTTCTCGCAGCCGGCGGCGGTGCCGGGAGCGAACCACACGTTCCAGCTCCAGATGGCGGCGGTGCCGGAGGGTATGGTGCCCTGCCTGATCGGCGGAGTCAGCGAAATCGGCGATTGGCAATGGTCGCGCGCGGTGCCGCTGCTGGAAACATGCGCCAACGTCTGGCAAACCCACCTGTATCTGCCGCAAGACTGGCGGATCGAATACAAATACGGCTTGTTCGATCAGGAAACCGGATGCGCGGTGAGTTTGGAAGAAGGATCTAACAGAGTGCTGGAGGCGCGGTCGGAAGGCAGGCGGCAGTGGACAGTGGTGCATGACGAGGGATATCGCCGGGCACCTGCGGACCTCTATCGCGCGGCGGGTGTGGCCATCCCGGTGTTTTCGCTGCGCAGCGACCTCAGCCTGGGCGTGGGCGAGTTCGCGGACCTCAAGGATTTGGCCGATTGGGCGGGCGAGGTCGGCCTGAAGCTCATCCAGATTCTGCCGATCAACGATACCACCTCGGCGCATGATTGGAAGGATTCCTATCCGTATTCGGCGATCAGCGTGTTCGCGCTGCATCCGCTCTATCTGCGGATCGACGATCTCGGGTATCCCATGTCCGACGAATTCGACGCGGACCTCGATGCCGCGCGCGAGTGGCTCAACGCGCTCGAACACATGGACTATGTCGAAGTCATGAAAGCGAAGTTCGCGCTGACCCGCCGGATCTTCGAGGTCCACGGAAAAAATATCACGGCCGGCACGGCATTTCGGAAATTCCTAACTGAACAACGCGACTGGTTGGCACCCTATGCGGTATTTTGTGTGATGCGCGATCAATCCGGCACTGCCGATTTCGCCTGCTGGGGTGATTGGGCGGTCTTCGACCGCGATCGGGTCAACGCCATGGCGGAAACCGGACATCCCGAGTGGCCCGGGGTATCCTATTACTTGTGGCTCCAATACGAATTGGACCGGCAGTTGGCTGCGGCGGTGAGCCACCTGCACCAGCGGGGACTCGCACTCAAGGGCGACCTGCCGATCGGCATCGACCGCCACTCGGTGGACGCATGGTCCGCACCGCATTTGTTCAAAATGGACGCGCAAGCCGGCGCACCGCCCGACGCCTTCGCCGTGAAAGGCCAGGACTGGGGCTTTCCCACCTATAACTGGGCGGTGATGCGGCACGACGGTTATGCCTGGTGGCGGTCGCGCTTCGCCCAACTCAGCCATTACTTCGACGCCTACCGCATCGACCACATCCTCGGGTTTTTCCGCATCTGGCAGATCCCCCATGACCAGGTGGAAGGAATCATGGGCAGTTTTGATCCGGCGCTTCCGATCCACATCGGTGAAATCCTCGAACGCGGCATTCCCTTCGATTTCATCCGCTACTGCCGGCCTTACATCCGCGAACATTTCCTGTGGGAACGCTTTGGCGATACCGCACAGGAGGCGTTGGACACTTATCTGGACGCTTGCGATCACGAATACTATCAACTCCGCGACTTCGTGAACACCCAGCGCAAGATCGCCGAGCATTTCGACGGCCTGCAAGCGGACAACCCCGCGACACAGGGCCGCCTGAACCGCTTGCGGGACGGACTGATGGATTGCGCGAGCGACGTGTTGTTTTTCGAGGTCCCGGGCTCCCACGGATCGCTCTATCATCCGCGGTGTTCGATGGGCATGACGCGTTCCTATCAGGAACTCGACAGCGACGTCCGGTGGCACCTGGATGAATTGTATAATGATTATTTCTACCGGCGGCAGGAAGGTTTCTGGCAGGCGCGGGGTTATGATAAATTGCCGGTGATGCGGCGGGCCAGTCCGATGTTGTTATGCGGCGAGGATCTGGGCATGGTGCCGCACTGCGTGCCGGACGTGCTGCGCGAACTCGGCATCCTGTCACTGGAAATCCAGCGCATGCCGAAACGCGCCGACCTCGCGTTCTCCGACCCCGCCCACGCGCCCTACCTGAGCGTCGTCAGCCCGTCCACCCACGACATGGCGACCTTGCGCGGGTGGTGGCGCGAGGATCCCCAAGTCACCGCGGATTTCGCCTGGCGGATGTTGGGCGAGTCGTTTCCACAGATGGAGCTTTCAACTGAACTCGCCACCCGGATCATCCGCCAGCATCTTGGCTCGCCAGCCATGTGGGCGATCTTTCCGTTGCAGGATCTGTTAGCCATCGACGGGGACCTGCGCCACCCGGACCCCGATGCCGAACGCATCAACGTGCCCGCCATCAAACACCACCCGTGGCGCTACCGCATGCACCTCGCACTGGGCGAGCTGTCTGCCGCGGATGATTTCAATGGCAAACTCGCCGCCATGCTCAGGGCGGCGGGACGGGCGTGAACGGCGAGGCCGGAAATCAGGCTTCCAGCCTGTGAGGGCCGACCTGCCGGAAAAGAAAACCGATCTCGTCAGCGGCAGCTACACGCTCCCCGCACCGGAGGGAGAAACCACCGTGGCAGTGAAGATCATCGACATGCTGGGTGAGGAAGTCCTTGTGACGCTGGAGGCGTGACTCCCATGGCGACGGACTCGGGGCCAGCATGTCGAGCCACCCCAAACAGGCGTCTTCTCGCCCAATAACCGTAAATGGGGATGTCACTATTTCACTGGAGGATTTCCTGCCGATCGCCTGAAAATCAAATATGCGATGAAAACCAACATCCCGCCAATGATCCATTGCCAATTCGAACAGAGCAATGTTACGGAATCGCTGCGCTCCCGATTGGTTTGACCTTCATTGGCAGGAACATGAGGCACATCTTTCCCACCCCGACCATCAATCCTGGCGGGTGGGTTCGCACGTCTCGCCTCTGCGCGTTGCCGCTCCTCGATTTTCTTGAGACTGGATTCGGCAGCATCGCGTCCCTGCCCGTCTTTCCTGCTCAATAGATCCCGGAGCACGTCCGCTTCTTTAGGTCCACCCAGAGACCCAAGCGCAATAACTATATCATCAACACCAACAATAGGAACATCGTTTGCATGAATCTCAAGATACTTCGTCATTGCTCGCAATGGAATTCTCTTGTCTCCTTTGGATTGGACAAAAACAGCCGTGATGGCACCTACCATCATGGAATCCTTGGTTTGCTGCAATTCCTCGGCCAAACCTGGATACGTTGCCTCACCCTTATTTAGGAGAGCCTTGTATTTGTCGAAAGACTCGGCATCATCATCTATCCCAATGCAGTTTGACAGATCTCGAACCACCTCCTCCCGTGTCATCGCCACGATTTCCCCACCCTGGCATGCTGAGGAGATCATTAGAGCCGCAAAAAAAGCCATTACTATCTTACTTTGCATGGGAGTTGCCTTGAATTGCGGTTTCGTCCGAGTTGCTGAGCCGTTTGGAACTTAGTATCCCATCGGCCGCGACCATATCTCTGCCGCGGATCATGAGTTGGATTTCCGGAATAGCTCCCGTATTAGGCGCGTGCCCGGCATCTCTCAAGAGGTGCCCGAGTTCATGAGCTGTCACCAATCCCCCAAGTTGAACCGACGAAGCAACCTTCATGGTGGACACAAAGGCATTGTAGGTGTAGTCCTCTTCTGATGCGGCTAGCGCAAAATGGGCAAAAGCAATTCCCATGGGCGACAGACCAACATCATATACAATATTATTCACATAAAATATATGAATGTCAGCGGAGCCAACGGTTCCCCATCTTTGTATCAAACTTCTTGCCTCATTTGAGATTGTGGTTTCCGATGGTGTTGTTTGAACTGTCAAACCGTCAGACAAATCCACGCCGGGGGGAGGATCTTCTATCGCCACCCTAACCACCTCGATATCAACGCCCACCTGTGCATATCGTTCCTTGGTAATCCGCAGGTATTCGGCAACCGTGGTAAAAGGCACTAACTCCACGCCTCCCTCCGCAAGGGCTTTATTGCGGAGAATCACGACATTTACCTGAACCGTCTTTACCACACGGACTGGATACTTCTTCCCGCTGACCTGCCAAGGCCCATCTCCCACTTTAACCGAATCGGTCATAAAACTCCCACCTAACTGGATTTTGAATGTCTGGTCATTAGGTTCATTATCGGCGATCCCTTCAATCGGCCAGGCATCATCTTCATTGTCAGAAACAAGGAGCATGGCATTTGAAATCGCATCGTCACCATCTGGGTGCAAATTGATCTGGGTGGGGCCATCGTTATATGGGGAGTCAGGATTATCAACGGTCGAGACCATTACAGAAATTTGACCGAGTGATGCGCCACCTTCCACTCGAATATAGAAACAGTCCTGGTCATTGCTCGGGATAATTGTGCGGTTTTGATTAAGAACTCCGAATTCGATCATCTTTGCCACTTTGAGTTCAGCAACAGGATTCTTATCAATATTGACTACCTCCACATGCGTAATTCTCACATTGTCCACCAAACAGCCGGTGGTGTCATTCAAGGTGTTGACTGGAACGAGCGAGATTTGCGTTAGGGGTTTCGTGGCTGTGAAGGGCACGGCGACGGTGAACCAAGCGCCGGGAGTTACGAATTTGGTGAGAGGAACCGTTCCGGTGGAGTCGGTGAAACTGATCTTACTCTTGATTGCTCCATCGATCAGGACATTGAAGTTACTGCATGCCGGATCCACGGCCGCCCGGTCCCTGCAATCGAGGACCAATAGGTAGGTAGTACCCTTGTGGGTGCCGACATCCTGCTTGATGCCATAGTGGCCCACGGGATGGGCTTTCAGTTCAACGTATGGATTTCCCGCCGTTTTGGGTGTGATGTTCTGAAACTCGATGTTCGTGCCGAAATATGCGGACCAGCCCTTCACACCTCCTGCTCCCCAGTAATCCCAAGTGGAATCCGATGTGTTGGAAGGTACGGAGCCGATTATGGGCTCAGAAAAGGTGCCGTTGACGATGGCTTCCTGACCAATTTTCCCCGTGATTGGGGTGTTTGGGGTGTTCGGGTTGGTACCCAAATACGCCTCCTGCTCGTTGGTGTACCCGTCATTGTCCGGGTCCGCATTGAGGTCGATCATATTGGGGCCGCCGGCCAGGAGGATGTTGGTGAAATGAGTGGCAAGCCACAGGTCGGAAATGTCGGTAATTGTCTGCGCATTTTGCGGATTGGTGCCGAGTTTGTATTCTTCGGCGTCCGTCAATCCGTCGCCATCTGAGTCGATGTCTTCGACCGTGACGCGCCAGAACATCTTGTCGCCGGGGGAGGTGATCGGAAAATTGGCTGTCCTTGTGCCGTCGCTGGTGGCGGCGGCTTGCTGGAGGGAGATCCGGCTATTTTCGGTCATATCGGGAGAGTAGTGCAGGGTGTAGAATTTTCCGGCGACGATGGGCCAGGTGATGGTAGCGACCTCTGCATAGAACTCGGGGACACTGTCGTTGTCAAGGTCCAGCAAGACGTCATGGAGGATGACGACCTCAGGACGCAGCATACCATCGGGCGAGTGGGGACTTTCGGGGTCCGTACCGGCGACTGCCTCCTCGGCGTTGGTCCAACCATCGGAGTCATCATCGCCAAGAGGGTCGAAACTTGAGGGGAACAGATCGCCGTTGTAGTGGATGCGTTCCCAGACATCACTCAAACCGTTGTTGTTAGTATCGAGAATGGCCGATGCCGGTCGCGAGCAAAGCACCAATAGGAGTGAGCAAAGGAAGAGGCGCTTCATTTAGCACCTCCTTTTTTCGCTGGGGCCGGGGTGTCGGCGGTCCAGAAGTTGACGACGAGATTCTTTGGTTGTGGCGGGTTGGCCTTGAGATCGGCAGCGCGTTGGAGTCGGGCGGACTCGCGTCCGTCGTAGGCGGTCTTCAAGCGCCAGAATTCCTTGTTGTACAGGTCGTGGAGCGACTGGATGGGGATAAGGACGGATGGATCGGCAGGTGCCGTACCGACTATGCTGAAGGTGTTAGGGCCGTCAGGGAAGATCGGGATATCCGGCGGAAGGTTCGTTCCCTGGGCAGCTTGGGCGGTGCGGGTGGTGTCGATGTTGCCCCAGGCCAGGAAAAGGCTGTAGGTGCGGCCGTCAGTGGCAACGAAGGAATGAATGCCGGCAATCAGAGAGAAATCCGCCGATGACCAAAAGGTGATGGGATCGCCGCCGCGCTCGGGCCAATATTGGACCAGCGTGCGCGGTGGGGTTGCCTGGCTGCGGTAAACGGTAGCTCCCAAGGAGAGTACGGCCGACTGCGGATGAGCAGCGCGGTAATCCGCCAAGCGCTGTTTGAAGGTGCCATTGTCGATTTGGGCGGTTCGTGATTCCGGCCCGGCATTGGGGGCGGGGGCAGCGCGATGGGCTTGATCTCGTGGATGGTGATCGTCCGGCCTCCCTGTTCGTAAACTTTCGAGTCCAGGATGTCCGTTGTGCGGGCGACGAATTGGGGCTTCGGTGCCTGCGCCGGCGGTGGCGTGCCGTCCGGAATGGTTCCGATGATTCGGGCGGTGGCTACCGGGGCCGGGGCTGGAGTTGAGGGCTGACCGACTACGGTGGTGGGTGCGTCTTGGGAATGGACGGCAACCAAGCATGCCAGAGTTGTTAGAGAAACGAGCAGAGGAATTTTTTTCAAGGGGAGATTGGATCTGTGAGATTTCCTTCCAGTTGAACGGAGAATTGAGAGAACCGCTTTATGCGGCGCCTTTCACATTCTCAATCTTCCGTTCAGATTGAGCAGGCTGAACTTGGATTCGTTAGGAATACAAGAAAAATCCTCGGTTTTTTGATTAGAGCTGGCGGCATATTGCATGAAAACGCCATCTGTTATTAGTTGATCAACCTTTAGGATGGTCCTCCCCCGCCTATTCCGGCGGGCGGGATGGCCTTCTGCCCGGCACAATGTGTCGGGCTCTTATGAAAGGTCCCTTCGGGACCCAAACCACGGTTCCGTCTTGCTTCCGGGGGGGCGTTGTCGTTTCCTCG
>Ga0209697_10010290_pt1 | contig 10138 bp, 9 predicted proteins | sample AliMusrvi5mmetaG_FD_184115 | JGI IMG/M metagenome (GOLD analysis project Ga0209697, IMG submission 184115) | Freshwater lake bacterial and archeal communities from Alinen Mustajarvi, Finland, to study Microbial Dark Matter (Phase II) - Alinen... | ecosystem: Environmental > Aquatic > Freshwater... | reverse complement strand
ATGTGATATTGGGTTTTATATACCGCGTGTGCCTCTTTATGGAGTTTCATCCTCTTATTCTACACGAGGATGCCGGGCCTTGCTCTCACCCCCGCCCTACCAGGCGGGGAGCTCTCGCGGGATTAGAACTTATTCTTCAGCATAATGGATTACCACAAACAAAAATAGCGGAACAACCGCTATTTTCGACTCGTCGTCAGCTATAATGCCGAACTGTACCAACTTGAGAAAGACTCAATGGCCACGAGATTTAATTTAATCCTCCAAATGCAAATATTGACCTCTTTTTACAATCCCCGCCAACTCGTTCGCAATAATCTGCATCTCCGCCTCTGTTGTAGCCTTCGACCAGTTATCTAGAGCATCCATGATGGCGATCTGATCCTTTTGGTTGACACCTATACCTCTCATCAAAGTATTTGCTGTGGCAGGACTGACATTCTCAATACCGCCAAGCTTCAGCATGTCTATTATCTGCTTCCTTTGATTCTCTTGTGGATTTATTACGGTCGTATCCAGCGACTCATTATTTGGATTCATGTCGTTTTTATTTTATTACTAATGTACTGCCATATTACCACCTCTTTATGCTAATATAAAGGTCATGAAACCACAGGAAAAAGCCACGAAAGAGCAGCCCAAATACATCCCCACAATCGGCCTCGAAATACACGCGGAGCTGAAAACTGCCTCGAAGATGTTCTGCTCATGCCGCAACAACCCAGACGAGGAGAAGCCAAACGCGAACATTTGCCCTATCTGCATGGGACATCCTGGAACTTTGCCGGTATTGAACAAAAAGGCTATCGAACATGTCCTCAAGATGGGCGTCGCCGTCAGTGGCACACTCGCGGATTTCACCGAATGGGATCGCAAGAATTATTTCTATCCCGACATTCCGAAGGGCTATCAGATCAGCCAATACAAATTCCCTCTGGTTTCCGGTGGTGAACTTGCTGGTGTGGCCATAGAGCGCATTCACCTCGAAGAAGACACCGCGCAGTCAACTCACGATCAGCATGAGAAAAGTTTGGTAAATTTTAATCGCGCCGGCGTACCTCTCATGGAGCTGGTCACCAAGCCGGTTATCCACGACGCGGAAACAGCCGTTCGTTTCGCCAAGGAATTGCAGCTTTTGTTGCGCTATCTCGGCGCTGGCGAAGCCAATATGGAAAAAGGCGAAATGCGCGTCGAAGCCAATATCTCCGTCGCGTCGGCCGAGGCTACGGCTGCCGGTAAGTTTGGCACGAAGACCGAAGTGAAAAATCTGAACTCTTTTCGCACAGTCGAGCGCGCTATCGCGTATGAGATTGCGAGACAAAGCGCGATACTCGAGGACGCTGCAGATGGCCACGCCAGTGCCGAAAAAATCGTCCAGGAAACGCGTGGTTGGGATGAAGGCAAGCAAAAAACTTTCTCACAACGAAGCAAAGAGAGCTCGCACGACTATCGTTACTTCCCTGATCCAGACATTCCCAAGATGAAGATTTCCGAGATACCAGAATTCGCCGAAACCAAGCTTCGCAAAGACATGCCGGAATTGCCATGGACCAAGCGCGACCGCTACAAGAAAGATTATGGCATGACAGATAAGGAGGTGGCGGTTTTCATCGACAATCCGTCTCTGACCAGTTATTTCGATGCGGTGATAAGTCCGTTTAAGGGTGAGGCCAAAAAGATCAAGCTGGCGACGAACTATATCTTGAGCGATTATTTGCCAGCATTTGATCAGAATAATGCCGTCCCGCCTGCTTCATTTTCCGAGCTTATATCCATGATCGCCGCCGGCGAAATCTCTTCGCGTGGCGCGAAAGATACTTTGGCACTGCTTATCAAAGGGGCTTCCATGGAAGATGGTGTGAAGCAATCCGTGCGTTCCATTGCCGAGAAAAATGGTCTGTTACAAAAGAGTGATGCTGCCGATATCAGTCCTATAATCGAAAAGATTTTGGCTGATCAGGCCAATGCCAAAGCTATCGCCGAATATCGCGCTGGCAAAGTCGCTTCTCTGCAGTTTTTGATAGGTCAAGCCATGAAGGCCACGAAGGGTGCCGCAAATCCGGAGGTCTTGAAGAAGATGTTGATGGAGAAGTTGGTCATTTAATAGCTATAGAAAATAAAGTTGCTATACTTTCAACATCATGGATTACCAGTATCCTCTGTTGCATAAAGTCTTTGATCACTACAAAAAATACAAATTAGATTTGTCCAATTTTCGTATATATTCTTGTCAGCACCTCCTCGCCCCGCAGTATGAGATGTATAAGATGTTTATAGATTTTGGCTTTAAGTCTGAGAATATATTTGCACTTGGAAAAGCTTACTCCTCAAGCAAAGAAGTGATCAGTGATCTCGAGAGAATTGGAATAAGAGTATTTCAACCAGAATTCTCAGGCACCTCATTCGATTTAGAGCATATCAATAATTGTAAACATTTTGCTAGAAATATATCAGATGATGGTACAAATATTATCCTAGATGATGGAGGGCAATTAATTGTTACAGCTAAAGATAAGCATATATCTTTTGCTGTCGAGCAGACATCCTCCGGTTTTAGGAAATTGGAAGGATCTACTATTCCTTTCCCTGTAATAAATGTTGCACGTTCTAAAACTAAACTGACTCAAGAAAGTCCTCTAATTGCGCGGCTTATCTTTGAGAGGATTAAAACCTATCTTATTGAAAATGATATTATTTCTCCTAAGTTCTTGATAATAGGTCTTGGTCCTATTGGAAATTCAGTATTACAGATCCTCACGGAAGAAGACTGTAGAGTAACAGGTTTTGATGTCGAAACGGCCAAGGAAAATATCATGCAGTATCTTAAGGATGAAAAGCCAGATATTATCGTTGGAGCGACAGGTTCTTCAGTTCTGACCGAGAACGATCTTACTGTTCTTGGAGATGAACATGTTTATCATTTTATAAGTGTATCATCATCAGATAGAGAGTTCCCTGTCGTTTCCTTTAGAGGAGATCAAACAATTCACGAGGATATTAAATATAAGAATTTTATTTTCGTAAACAATGGTTTTCCAATAACTTTTAAAGGTAACAAATATGAATCAACCCCGTTAGAGATTGAAAAAACAATAGCTTTGCTAATGGGTTCAGTCTTACATGGAGCAGCCAAAAAGATTAATGGAAATGGCCTAATAAATGTTCCTCATGAATTAGAGTCCTTAATTAATTCCTAAAAGGCTTTAGTTTGCCACATCCTCTACATTCACTGTCTTCGCCTTCTCCAAAATCTTCACCAGCTCTTCCCCGAGCTTTTTGATAGCAACATCGTCTAGAACGGAAACTTCAAAGATGCGACCACCACGCTTAGAGTCACAATATTTCTCCAGTTTTTTGCGGGCGGAAAGGACGGCTTTCGGTGTGACCATGTCGGTCTTCGAAAGCACGATGATCTCTGGCTTCTCTGCTAAACCTTCACCATATTTCTTGAGCTCTTCGCGCACGGTTTTATAGTCACCGACGATGCGCGCATTTGCGGCGCCGGCATTTTCCAAAGAAACCAAATGTATCAAAACCTTTGTCCTCTTCACGTGTTTCAGAAACTGGATACCGAGACCTTTGCCGTCAGCGGCACCCTCAATAAGTCCTGGAATATCCGCGAGAATATAGCCACCATGCAAAGCACCCAAGTTCGGATCGAGAGTGGTGAAAGCGTAACTGGCGACTTTGGCGTGAGCGTGGGTCAAGGCGTTGAGCAAGCTAGATTTGCCGGCATTTGGTAGACCTATCAGACCAGCGTCAGCAATCAAGTTCAACTCCACGATAAAATCCGCTTCTTCACCTGGATAACCAGTCGTGGATTGTTCTGGCTTGACATTCGTGCTCGCTTTGAAATGCTCATTTCCAAGACCACCGCGGCCACCATGCAAAATCTTCGATTCTTGACCATCCTCGAGAAGTTCTACTACGCGACCTGTCTCCAGATTTTTTATCACAGAACCGATCGGCAATTCTATATACATATCTTCACCGGACTTTCCTTGCATACTCCAATTCATACCGTCTTGGCCTTTCTGCGATTCGAACTTCTTCACGGTTTTGTAGCGCGCCATGATATTGATATCACGGACTGCGCGAACATATATATCGCCACCTTTGCCACCATTGCCACCGGCTGCACCGGCGAACTCTTTTCCCTTCTCGTGCCTCCAACGGACAACACCAATACCACCGTTACCGGCCTTTGCATGGAATTTTATTTCATCGGTGAGTGCCATTGTCTTATATGATTATTTCTCTGCTTTTTTGTTTCCATTCATCTCTTCTATATCATCTCTGACCTCGCGAATAGCTGCATCGAACTTAGCTCTTATACTTGGATCGTCCGTCTTGTGATTGATCTGATTGAAGAGTTCGTCCGGGATAACTTTTCCACCGCCTTTGCGCTCTGGTAACAGTAGGTGTCCGATGATGGTGATCCTGAAAGCTGTGTCGATATCATCTACTGGCTTTTTCGCCAATTCTATCTGATATCCTTCTCTTTTGACCTCAAGAGCTTTTCGTCGAGCGACATCGGTCGGAGCGATTATCGGCGTATTATCTCTTTCGACAGGATTCGTGACTGTATTCGTTATAGGTTCTATATCTTCCATTTATTTCTTATATTTCGCATTGATCTCGCTTTCGATAATGCTCCTTTCTTGGCCATAAGTCAAATACGACAGCTCTTTCAGCTTACCGGCAGCATCGCGATTGCCACGCGGGATATTCGGACATTGGATATTGAAAGGCTTGACCGTCTTGCCTTTCGACAGCATCTTCACATAACAGTTGTAGTTGTCGATATTCAGGATATCTTTTTCGGTAAATACCGGCGCAAACTGCTTGGCCAAGAACTCGCTATCTTCCACACCGACGCGGAATATAGCCATGGAACCGACGTTGCCGAAGACGGCGTTCTTAATCTTGTCGTCGAGCTGTTTTATGAATTGGTGCGCCATGGCCATGGAAAGTTTGTACTTGCGCGCCTCTGACAAAATAGTGGCGATAGAGTCAGTGGTGACATTTTGGAATTCATCGACATATAGATAGAACGGCGGCAGATCCTTGCCGATCGAGTCGACGCGTGACAAAGCAGACATAAGTATTTTGCCGACTAGAATAAGACCGATGAGGTTGGCATTGATATCACCAAGACGACCCTTGGAAAGATTGACCAGCAATATCTTCTTATTATCCATAATGTCGCGGAAATTGAATGTAGACTTCTCCTGCGCTATAACCGGACGCATGATATCGTTCGCCAAGAAGTTATCGAACTTGGAGACGATATAAGGAACGATGTTAGCAAGTGATGCTTCACCACCAGCTTTCTCGGCAACTTCGCGCCAGAACTGCACGACTAGAGGATTTGTACACTTGGCGAGCTTCATCTCACGGAAAGCCTTGTTGGAAAGGACGCGCGAAACATCCACGAGTGTGTTACCGCTTGTCGGATCATCGATCGTCAGCAAGACGGCGTTGCGGAAATATTGTTCGAACATTGGACCGCCGGCGACCTTCATATCGAAGAGTTTATTGAAAATAGAAAGCATCTCATTTACCACGAAAGTTTTCTGTTCAGGAAAACGGACATCGTACTCGAGCATATTGAGCGCCATCGGTCGCGCCGTGTAAGCCGGATCGAAATATATAACATCGCCATATCTCTCCGGTGGAACCAGCGCGAGCACATCCTCCACATCGGAACCGTGCGGATCTATGAAGCAGACACCATCGCCGCGCTGCATATCTTGCAGGATCATGTTCTTGAGCAAAGTGGTTTTACCAGTACCAGTCTGACCGATGACATACATGTGACGCAAACGATCTTCGTCGGTCATATAAATCTTCGTATCACGACCACGATCAGAGTTCACGCCGAGCAAAACTCCTGCTTGCGGCAAACCAAGAGGTGCAGGTGAAGTGCCAGACTTCGTAAGCTTGACCTGTGAAGTAGAGACTTTTCCGGCGACTGGCATGTGCATGATCGTCGCGAGTTCCTTGATAGAAAGTGGACAGTTCTGACCGTCGTCGTAAGAACGATAGGTGAAATTCTCCAGCTCTTTTTCCAGTGCGCCTTTCTTCACATGGACGAAGTCGAGACGATTGCCATTTGTATCTTCGAATTGGTTAAATGCCGCCTCCAAATCCGCCAAAATAGCCTTAGCCTGAGCCTCCGTCTGGGATGAAGCCACAATCCTGATATTCGTGGATAGAACTGGCGACGCCAGTTTTTTCTGGATCTCCTTGGAAGCAATTTCATTTTCTGGACGCATGCCTTTGTCGCCAGATTCTTGACGCTTCTTCTTGTCTTCTTCCTCCTTTTTCTTGGCGTCGGCCTTATCCTTGTCTTTTCCGCCGGAGCTGCCGAGATCACTTATCAGATCAAAAGCTCCTTTGAAACCAGCTTCGAGACCTTTGCCAATACCCTTCAAGACCTTATCACCAGTCGTGTAAGCGATATCGATAGCCTCATTCAGTTTCTCGCCTTTCTGGATCTTCTCGAGCGCCTTGGAGTATTTTTTATTATAAAAATCCTGAACCGGTTTGAAAATTATCTGTATCGAAGCACCTTCGTCTTCTTGTTCGATCTTGGAAAATGAATTTAGGACGGCATTGATCGGGTCATGGTCGAACTCGTCATAAGTCTTGAGCGGAAAGATATGGTTTTTCTTCTGACGAGCATAGGACGCGACGGCCACCCCTTTTGTGCAGAAGATATTGTAGTCGTCTTTCCTTTCATTGACCTTGGCATCTGGAAATATCGACAAGATCTGCTTCTCGAAAAGGTTGCGCTTGTTCTCCGGCACCGCGCAATAGAATATGAAATCCTCGCTGTGATTTGCCACTGCTATTTCAAATGCAAAAATATCTCTAGCATCTCCTCCGGCGTTTTTGTCGTTTATAGAGCACATGCCGGCATAGAATTGTTCCATGGAAGATAACAACTCCTTGAGCGGTTTTGATTGACCGCCTTTTTCTGGCGTATTTACTTCTGGAACCAAGATTTCATAGAGAGTCATCTTCAGAGAATGCCACAGAGGATCTTTGTCTTTGAGCCCACCGATCGTAAATCCCGAACGCAAATACTGCACCAAGAGACGATGGAAGTCATCGTAAATGTGCGGATCGTGCATGTGCTCGACCATTTTCAATGTATTGTGAATACCCTTCTCTTCCAGAAATCCTAGAAGCTCATTCATCTTTTCGTCGTGTTCTTCTGGTGAAAGTTCGAGAACGATGGCTTCCATCTCTTGGGTTGGAACGATGTATTTTTCTTTGAGGACTTCATCCGACTTACGCTCGGCATATCTAACCACTTCCGCGCGCGCCACATGCTCCGTGCTGGCTTCCGGAGTTTCTTCGAGCATAGCACGCTCCCTGCGAGCGATCATTTCCCTCAAATATGTAATCTCTTCCTGCGGATTGGTGAATTTCGCACCAACTTTCGGTGTCGATTCCATGCTGTTATTCATGGGGTTTATTATACCAGAAAAGAGGTGTAGTATTGTAGTATGACAAGTATAGAGACAGATGCATTGGAAGTATCCGAACAAAAACTGGCTAAACCGCTGGATGCAGCGATGTTGAAGAAAAGCAATCTACACCAAATGAGGTTGGCTGAAGAGATGTTCACAAGAAATCATCCCGGAGTACAAATAGATCATGATAAACACAATGAAATAATGACTGATTGGGGTATGTCCGGGTATTCTGAAAAATGGAGAGAAATCATAAATGATCCCGGTTTCAATAAACATCCAAGGATTCGTGGTGATTTCGACAAAGTGACTTTGGACGATCTAGACTATTTCAGACTCAAGGGAGAATTGCCGGAGGAATAGGCGGTCACGCACTATAAGGAAATAGAAAAGCCCCCGTTGGCATACCGGGGGCTTTTTGATCGAGCGCACAGAGTCTTTCTGGACTGGCTGATATTTTCACCAGCGCAAGAAGAAGCTGACGATGTCTGGATTTTTGCTAATCTTGGCGATCTCGCGGACGTGCTCAATCGTCATGCTGCCTGGATTGACGATATTGGCGGTAACCGCAGAGACGGCTTCATCCCAATGCTCCGAAAGGCCGGAGAAGGCATAGATGTTGCCATCCAATGCACGGATACCACCGCCATATTTCTTCACTTTGGGATCCGCATTGCGGGTAATCCAGCAGGAGACGTCGTTGGGATTAGCTGCGAGACGAACAGCCTTTTCTTTGCTGTTGTTCCAGTATTTGGTCTGATCGTCCATGTCTGGCACTACTCCTACTGGGAAGATTACGGGATGTGACTCCCCCTTACCAATCACGGTAAGACAGCCTCCTGTTCTGCCTCGACCATCACAACCAGCAGCGTCCTCGAATACAGACACTATCGTCTCAATGACCTCCATTACTTTATAAGCGATCATGCTGACCTCCAGTTTTTCGCGGCTCATGACCGCGGTTTTGTTCAGGGTTCCATCACATATTAACCATAGGACATAAAGTGTGTCAAGGAAAACAAAAAGGCCGCGTGCCACGATAAAACGTGTGACACGCGGACCTTGTAGAGCAGAGACCTGGCAGACCAGATCAGAACTCGAACTTCACTGACTTGAGACGGCGCATGCCTTCGGCAATTACCGACGCCTCGGTTGGCAACCCACATTCGGGCACCAATGTGATCGTGGTAGCCCACCGCAACCACGAGGTATCGATCTCAACACCACCAGCCTTATACTTCACCACGGCGTGCATGGTCGAGATGCGCAGGTTATCGCGGAGCCATTTGGCACACTGGGCCGAATTCTCCATCTTCTGACCATTGATAGCCTCGGGGGCCTTCATGAACTGACACAAACCTGCATCCGGCATCTTTGCTTCGAAACCGACACTTTGGAGACCTTCCGCAAGTGCACGATGAAGCTGGGCATACTCCGCCATTGTCTTGTTGGCGAATTCTGGATTCTTGATACACCAGAGAGCAGATGCGATGGTTGGACCAAATATCCCGGAGTCCTTCACATCTGTGACCATCCGGAGAGCGGAGATCATGGTCGGATGAGCGACAACCCATCCAAAGCGCTCGCCAGTAGCATTCCATCCTTTGCTGATGCTCTGGAGGACAATGCAACAATCCTCCCATCCCGGCACATCGAGAACACTGCAGGTGGCGCCGAAACGCAGATGTGTATAGGCCTCATCTACAATAAGGATCACATCATTTTTCAGTGCCCACTCGATGGCCCCCACCCATTGTTCGTAACAATAGGCCATGCCAGTTGGGTTATGTGGAATGTTCAAATACATAACCCGACGATTAAAGGAGGTGTAGAGATTATTCAACAGCTTTTTGGTTGTATCATAATCGATATCCCAACTCTTACTGGCTTGATCATAGATCAATGGAACATCGACCGACTTCGCATCGCGTTTGTTCTTCGGATCTTTGATGACGCCGTACCCGGGTGCTGGAAACACCAGGATCGTTCCGGCATCGAACAGTGCCGTGGGGATGAACTCCGACAAAGCTCGTTTGATCGAGCCAGGCAAGTACTGAACCCACTTGTCCGTGAACACAACACCTGAACCGTGATGAGCACCGTTCAGATAATCCGCAAGCTGCTCATGAGTATTTTTGGAAATACCCGCCTCTTCACAGAGGGCCACACCGAAGTTATCGGTGTAACGAGTCGAATGCGGCTGGAGCCGGTAATATGCTTCGCCAGCATCCCAGGCCGCCTGCGGCATTTTCCACGTCGGATCCGCGATTGAGAAGCGGAGCAAGGCGGAAGATGGATCGCCGGGAATATTCGCCTTCGCCAAAGCACGCTCTTCATCGAGCACGGTACTAAATGAATACCCGCCGCCCGGCTTGTCGAATTCCGTGCCGCCCATGCACTCTGTCAGTGTCGAGCGCCAGAACGTATCTAGCTTTTGATTTACTGCCATATGACTAACCTACCTTTCATTATGTTTGGTTTGTTGTTGGTTGATTCAAGCTGATTTATCAATAATTTCCCCACCGCTTTGGTTGGAGATTTACCTTTGAATCCGAACACTTGTATGATTAGAAATTATGAGAAAATTCACACATTTGTGTTCGTACGAACGTCAGAGGATTGAAAGGTATTTGAGGAACGGAAAGTCTCTGCGA
>Ga0209697_10010286_pt1 | contig 10140 bp, 6 predicted proteins | sample AliMusrvi5mmetaG_FD_184115 | JGI IMG/M metagenome (GOLD analysis project Ga0209697, IMG submission 184115) | Freshwater lake bacterial and archeal communities from Alinen Mustajarvi, Finland, to study Microbial Dark Matter (Phase II) - Alinen... | ecosystem: Environmental > Aquatic > Freshwater... | reverse complement strand
CATACCAATAGTTATGATAAGCAAGAGGGGGGGGGTAAATTGAGTAATAAGCAGACTCTTCGCCAGAAGGCTGAGGCTGTTGCAAAGGAGAGGCAATCAAAACTTGATTCAGTACGCACTGAATCTGATGCACTAAGGCTTGTTCATGAGCTTGAGGTGCATCAGATTGAACTGGAAATGCAAAATGACGAGCTCCAGCGTGCAAAAGAACAAGCCGAGCTTGCTATTGCCAAATACGAGGAATTATACGAGTTTGCCCCATCCGGCTATTTCATTCTTTCAAAAGAAGGTAAGATTAAACAGCTCAATATTGCAGGATCTCAGCTATTTGGCAGAGACCGTTCCCAATTAAAAAACCATCCTTTCGCTTTTTATGTTTCCGATGAGTCTAAACAGGTTTTCAATCTGTTTTTAATTCAGGTTTTTAGTAGTAATTCGAAAGAAAGTTGCGACATAGGTCTGTCCACTCCCCAAAGCCTCCCTGTGACAGTCCACATCTCAGGCTTAGTGGAGTTAGATAAAGATGAATGCTTTATCACCATGGTGGATATTACAGAACGAAAACGCAGCGAAAAAGAGATCACTCTTGCCAACGAAGAACTGACCTTTCAGAACAAAGAAAAAGAGAAACGGGCCGCCGAATTAATCCTTGCCAACAAAGAACTGGCCTTTCAAAATGAGGAGAAGGAAAAAAGGGCAGAGGAATTAGTAATAGCTAACAAAGAACTGGCGTTTCAAAATAAAGAGAAGGCAAAGAGAGCTGCTGAATTAGTCATTGCCAACAAAGAACTTAGCTATCAAAATGAAGAGAAGGCGAAGCGTGCTGCGGAATTAGTTATTGCCAACAAAGAACTCGCCTTTCAAAATGAAGAGAAGGCGAAGCGGGCAGCTGAATTAGTCATTGCCAATGAAGAACTCGCCTTTCAAAATAAGGAAAAGGCACTACGTGCTGCGGAATTAGCTATTGCCAATGAAGAACTCGCCTTTCAAAATGAGGAGAAAGCGAAGCGTGCCGCGGAATTAGCCATTGCCAATGAAGAACTGGCCTTTCAAAACGTAGAGAAGGCGAAGAGGGCCACGGAATTAACCATAGCCACCAACAAAGAACTCGCCTTACAGCTCGAAATATTTCAGGCAAACAAGCAGCTCTATTCCAAAAATCAAGCTTTAATTGTGAGTGAAAAACGATACCGTACTTTGGTCGAATGGGCGCCTATGGCAATTATCATTCACCGAAAGGGGATAATCGTATATGCAAATCCTGCAGCAACAAAATTGTTCGGTGCGATCGGGATTGACGATCTTGTAGGGCACCCAATTCTTGACAGGATTCATCCCGACTTTCATCAGGCCTTGCTGGAACGTTTGGAAATGGCAACCAACGAGGGACAAAATGTTCCTATGATGGAAAAGAAATATGTCAAGCTTGATGGAACTCTGATCCATGTAGAAGTTCAAGGTAAATTCATCATTTATGAAGGTGACCAATCCTTCTATATGGCAATCACAGACATCACCAATCACAAACAGATTCAACATGAATTAACCCTCGCCAAGGAACACGCTGAACAAAGCGATCGCTTGAAATCGGCCTTTCTGGCCAATATGAGCCACGAAATCCGAACTCCTATGAACGGAATCCTGGGTTTTGCAGAACTATTAAAATCAGAAGGGCTAAGAAATGATGAGGTCCAGGAATACATAAGCATCATCGAAACCAGTGGTGCCCGAATGCTCAATATTATCAACGATATTGTCGATATTTCCAAAATTGAGTCAGGCCTGATGGAAATTAATCTGATGGAATCCAATATCAACGAACAAGTGGAATACCTTTATACTTTTTTTTAAACTGAGTGTGAAGCTAATGGATTAAGTCTCTCATTTAAAACCGGATTACCGTCAAAAGAATCAGTGATTAAAACCGACCGTGAAAAGGTATTTGCCATTCTTACTAACCTAATCAAAAACGCCATAAAATTCACGAACAAAGGTTTCATTGAATTTGGATATACATTGGTTGAGACGCAGCACGTAGAGACGCAGCATGTAGAGACACAGCATGTAGAGACACAGCATGCTGCGTCTCTACTGCAATTTTTCGTGAAAGACACCGGAATTGGCATTCCAAAAGGGAAACAGAAAGCTATATTTGAGCGTTTTATTCAGGCCGACATAACCAATTCGAGAGCCTATCAGGGAGCAGGATTGGGATTAACAATTTCCGCCACATATGTTGAAATGCTGGGTGGAAAAATATGGGTGGAGAGTCAGGAGGGGAAAGGATCCCAATTTTTTTTCACACTACCTTACAATGATATTCCGGATAACAAGCATAGTGAAGAAATAGCAGGTTCTTCAATCATTCTTGAAAATCATGTTAAAAACCTAAAAATTTTAGTCGTAGAAGACATCATGGAATCTGCACTCTATCTTGAAATTATTGTGCGGTCATTTGCAAAAGAAATCATTAAGGCAGGATCAGGAGTTGAGGCGATTAAAGCTTGCCGAAACAATCCAGACATTGACCTGGTGCTTATGGATATTCAGATGCCGGAAATGAACGGATATGAAGCAGTTCAGGAAATACGAAAGTTTAATCCAAGAGTAGTAATCATCGCGCAAACAGCCTATGCTCTAAAAGGTGACAGGGAAAAGGCAATGAGAGCAGGATGCACCGATTATTTGGCCAAACCAATCAAAAAAGCTGAATTAATAGCGCTAATAAGTAATTATTTCGCTTCAATCTGATCCATCTTCAATTCTAAATACGAATTATGATATTGGTCCAAATCTAATCCCTTTGCTCTTCCACCGATTCAGGAAATAAGGCAGCGATTTCTGAAAGCGCGCATAATTCTTCTTTCCCCGAGAAGTCCAGCCACATTCGGCATAAGCAGCCAAACGAGGATAGACCAATAAATTCATACTTTCTTTAGTGGGAATAAATTCTCCCCACATCTGGCACCCCAGACCCAAAACTTTGGCCTCCATCTCCTTAGGAAGTCCCCTGGGAATTGGATTGAACGAATAGGCTTTTGACAATGGAATAGATTTGTAGTCATAATCGAGATAGGTGTACTCGTGGTATGAGTTTACAATTTCATACCCTTTTTTGACGGTATTCAGAATTAAAGATGAATCGCCTTTCCAGAATTGTACAATTGTCCCTTCGGCCAGTTTCTGTCTCACATCCTTAGTGTCGGCTTCCGATTGATATTCGTGCAATTTATCACCGGTGATATCATTCCACCCCATCATTCGTTTGTTTTTGGCCTGTAACATCCCGGAGATATTGTTGGTGAAAAACACCTGTAATTCGGCCGGGGTCTTAAGACCGTTTTTAGACATGAACGATTTTACGGGAACAGAAGCACTCCACTGGTCATAGCGCACCTCGTCACCACCAATATGGATTACCGGGGAGGGGAAAAGAGAGATAACTTCATCAACTACATCGTTAAAGAAAGCGATTACCCTGGGATCGGTCACATTATAAATGTCGTACTGAACGCCAAATTTACAGGGGACTTTTATTTGCCGGCCGGTGGTTCCCAGCCATGGATAGGCGGCAATCGCAGCGCTGGAATGGCCAGGCATTTCAATTTCAGGGACGATCTGGATATGCCGGTCGGAAGCATAGGCCACAATCTCTTTGATCTCAGCCTGGGTGTAGAAACCGCTATGCGGCTTACCATCATATACATTACTATGAAAATGGTTGATTTCTGTCGAATCACGGTATGAACCAATTTCTGTCAGTTTTGGGTACTTTCTGATCTCAATCCGCCACCCCTGATCTTCCGTTAAGTGCCATTGAAAAACGTTCATCTTCATTAGAGCCATTTCGTCGAGCAGTTGTTTTACCACTTGTTTACCTTTAAAATGACGTCCTTCGTCAAGCATAAATGAGCGCCACGAAAAAGATGGAAAATCGGATATAATACCCTGCTGAACGATAAATTCACCTTCCCTTTTTTGTATGATCTGACGCAAAGATTGTATTCCATTAAAGATTCCGGAACCAGAGTCTGAAACAATAGAAATTTTCGATTTACCAACTTCCAGCTTGTACCCGAGCCTTCTCCATTTTTACTTCAGGATTTAGAAGCAACAGTATATCTGCATCCTTTTGGTTTTCCACGGTCTGAATCTTCATCCCAAAATCTTCAGATAAATATTCTTTCAGCAATACCGCCTCCTTATCAACCTCCTTTGAGAAGGCTATTTTTACTGATTCTGCCAGGGAAAACTGACCGGACGAATAAGTAATTGATTGCAGCTCCGGAATAATCTGATATTCAATCAATGGAGTTTGTTTACAACCCAAAAAGAGACCGGGTAAAAAAATCAAAAGAAGAAATCTTAATTTCATATCTGTGTGAGTTTTAATTTTGACTATTTGATAGAAATGCAATAAAAATACTGAATTGACCTATTTAAAACCTGGAAGAGGTTGTTGTCTTAATTTTTCTGCGTATAAACATAATCCTTTTTTATTCAACCGCAAATTCCAAAGAATAAACCTCCAGTTTTATAACTCTTTTTCGATCTTACTCTGCCGTGTGCTTTTTAACTGAACTACTTCAGCCCGTTGTTTTAGAAACTCCAGCCCATTTTTAACAAACCCGGGTGCATCGGGACAAACATCCTTGAAGATGCCACGGCAATAGCCAAAACCCTGCTTTCCGGTATTGTATGTTTCCATCAGAATTCGCGCATTTGGGCAAACATCTGCTAACGAATGGAATACATCATTCCACGGAACAAGTCCGCCTCCGGGCACTCCCCGGTCGCTTTCACAGGCATGAATTCCCCATAACGCATCTCCGCAGGTTTTTATGGCCTTTGCATAATCGCGCTCTTCGGTAATCATGTGGTACGTGTCGAGGTTGATGTAGAGGTTTGGATGGTTGACCAAAGCGATCAAATCGACGGCATCCTGTGCCGAATGGATAAGATGGGTCCGGAATCGGCTCATCGGCTCGATGACCAGTTTTACGTTTAGACTTTGGGCATAATCAGCCAACTGATACAGGTTTTGGGCTATCCGTTCCAGCTCAGCATGTTCCCTTGGCTGGCGCAGGATATGCCCGGGATGACCATAGGTTGCACCGTTGTAAGCAACTGCTCCAATTTCTGCAGCCTGCTCAATGATCCGGCGGTGCCACACCATGCCAAGACGTTGATTTTCGAACGATTCACAGGATATATCGCATTCCATTGGCCAAACGTTTCCAGGTCCGACTGAGAGTTCAAGTCCAAGCTCCTTTGCCCTTTCCCGGACAGGAATGGGATCAAAAGCGATATCATCTCCAAGTGATATTTCAAAACAATCCACCCCAAGAGCACGGGCTTCGTCCAGGATATGCAGACTGTCATCGCTCCAGTGCTCGATCCACAGAAACTGGTGTGCCCCGTATTTATAGTTTGTCATTTTTTTAATTGGTTTCCTTCTCATGCATAATCAACAACCACCCTTGCTTACCTTTTACCGGAATAGATTCATTCAGGTTAAAAGTTCGGGCTTCCTGAAAATCTTTAATTCCAGGAGCTTCCAGGATAACAGTTGCAGGATTTAAACCTAAAGCTTGCCAATCAAGTGTGAGCAGGATATTTTGATCCTTTTCATTAAAATTGCCGATAGAAATGAGCGTTTGTTTAGCTTTCACATAGGCTGTTGCCTTTACGTCCGGGTGGTTGGTCTGCACAGGACATTCCTTGTCCCAGTAACCGATCATTTTAGCATCGGTAATGCCGAATGATTTCCACAGATTCCAAACCGGTCGTGGTGAAAATTCTCCATACGCATCGCGTGCCGTTTCACCATAAAGCATCCCCAAAAAGCGATTGCCTCCATCCTGAAGCATCTCGGCCATCTGACCGAAAGGGATACCGGAGGCGGTAACAAACCACTCATCGGGTGTCATTTTATTGTAACGGAAACTTTCACCGAACCACAATCTGTCAACATAAGGGAAGAATCCGGTATATTGATTGGCCGGTCCAATAGAATACCCTGTATTGGAATGTAAATCGATTAAAGCCCCTGGACGATATTGCTCCATGATACTGCGCATCCGCTTCATTACAGGCCGGTCGAAAGAGACATCGTCCATATAGATTCCATCAATCTTATAATTTTCGAGCATCCAGCGCAGCCCTTCCAGATAGTAATTGATCCAGCGCGAGTTACCGACCAGTACCAGCGCCGCATCCGAAACCTGACCAGGCAGCTCGGTATACCAGGCCGCTTTGTAATTATCGATCAGGTGTTCGCATTCCCAGGGTAAGCCGTAACCGACGCCAGGTTCAAAAATCTGGTTCTTCAGGCTCATCAGGGCGTAAGATTCAGCACAATGGGTGGTCAGTTCGCGAACCGTATAGTAAAGTTTTACTTTCCGGTTAGCTTTGTGCTGCTCCTCAATGTGCATAATCAGCGAATCGCGAACGATAAACGGATAATTTATAAACGGATTGAGCTTCCCTGCGTGATGAATATTCCCGATATTGGCACCACCCTCTTCTGCCGCTTTTGAGAAATCTTTCGGGTCGGAATGATAATAACGTTCAGAAAAATGTTTGGTAGGATTTGTTGGCCTGACGGGTGTGATTAACAGCTGCCAGCTGTAGTTAACCGGCTGTTTTTGTACGACGTAAGCGCCGGTGGCAGCAACCACCATGGCTTGCTGACCCTTGCTTCCTGTTTCGGTGATTCTTCCCTTTCCCCCGTTTGACCAGTTTTTGGGTGCTCCGGGTTTGTAATCGGCAATAAGCGGGCCATGGTAAACATCGCCAAGAAACTCAACATGCAACCCCGACTTATCACCACCTATCCAGTAACTGTCGTAAGGTCCTTTCCAGTCCCAGGTGTAATTTTCAGGACGTATGCCGCCGCCAAAACCAGCTCCCATAAAATACTCAGCCGACTCGGGGGCATAATCGGTATTCAGACGAACATCCATAACCGCAATATCCTTGCCGGTGGCCGACAACTGAATGTTATACGTTATACAACCGTCGTATTCCATGCTGGCATCGCAGGTAAATGTCAAACCACGTTGTACTGAGGAAGAAGTCCAGACTATTTTCCCGGTTGAAGGCTGCTTTATTTTAAGGTTATCTGCGGCAAATATAATTGTTCCAGTTGCGGTTTGCACCTCAAAGCTTACAGGTTTTGCAAATACCTGGCGGTGATTAATTTCGACAGCTTCAGGCAAACCGTTTTTGTTAATTATGAATGTCTTGCCCGATGCCTCAATACGGTTTCCTGATAACTTCATTTCGCTGTAAGGCTTTACTGGCGAATCATTCAGACCAATGGTAGAGTTTAACCAGCGCAGGCGTGAGTAACGCCAGGTCTCACCATCTCCCTCATCCGCAAGAACCTGATCATTTACATGGATCGTTACTTTTATTTTGCGGGGAGGTGCTCCCTCGGCGGTCAGAGTAGCTATTCCGGTATATTCTCCGGGGTTTACATTTTGAGGGATTTGTATGCCGCACCACAATGCCTGAACATCTCCTTTAGGCACATTCACTGCAAAACGGACAGGATTACCGTCCCAGTTTGTCCCTCCCTGATTAAAACAGGTTACAGAGTCTTTGCTGATGATAGTACTCCCTGATTTGAAATCACCAAATGTTACCCGGACATTTGTAACAGCTGTTTTAGCTGCCCAAACTCCGATTTGCCAGGTGTAGTATTCGTTTCTGGCTGCATACCCATCAAAGGATAAGGCCGGAACTTTTTTTGCCCAGCGGGCAGGAATAATAGATGGCAACCGGATCGGAAATACCCGGTCTTCGGTATAAATCAGAAAATCATCTTTGTGCTTTTCTAAAATACGCTGTATCTCCTCTTTTGTGGCGATGAGTCCCATCGGGGTAAAGGCGTCAAACGTAGAGCGGCTTTCGATGCGTTCAATCTTTGCTTCCGGAAGTATTAATTTATTTTTCTCAACAGATGCTACCCAAAGAGGGTCAGTAGTATAAACAGGAGGAAGATAGTCATTCCAGGGTTTGCCATACCGCGCATCATCCCAAAGTCTGCGGAATTTATACGGAAGATAATAAATGTAATAGTCTGTTTCACCTGCCAGTGGCTGAAAAGCAATTCTCCCTTTTTCAGATGAGAATTCCAGCAGATGCACATTTACCACTTCCATTCCGGATTTAACTCCATAAACAACCACTTTTTTTGTCTCCGGGCGAAGGTCGGAGCGACGCCACGGAATGGTAGCCACGACAGCATTCAAATCTGATTTATCAATCTTCACAACGGCCCGGTGATTACCCTTCATGTCGGGCATAAAGACAGAATCGGCAACGACGAAAGGAATACCGTCAGGTGCATACGGTTCGAAGGGGCTCTGCCCATTGGGAATCTGCCCATTGAGCCTCATTGTTGAACTTTCCAGGACCACAATGAGTCCAACTAATAGCAAATATTTTCTCATGTATATTCGTTTTTAGATTTACCGGATTTGTTATGTTAGGGATTAAGAAAAATATAATGTCTGAAAGTTTAGAACTTAAATCTTTGCTATTCCTTAATCAACCAAAGTTTTTATTAAAGCCATATCAGCAGTAGCTCCTTTTATTGTTAATTCAATAATCACATCATTTTCATTGTTATAATTGACAGGGACAAAGAAAATGAATTTGTTATTCTCTTTTTTGAATGTAATCTTAGTTGAAGTGCCGAATAATTTTGCGGATACAATCTTGTTTTCAAAAGCCGGAAGGGCGATCGATGTCTGTCCGCTTAAAAGGTGCAGGAAGATTTTATTGTTTTTACGGGTACTAACAAAGTCACCTTTGATCGGAAGATAAGGACCTCCTTCGGTTCCATAAACACTTTCGCCATAAATTTTTGTCCAACTGCCAATTTCGGCAAACAGTTTTTTCTGTGGTTCTTCAATGGTGCCGTCAGGGCTTGGCGCCATATCCAGCAGGTAATTTCCATTTCTTCCGGCTATCTTAACCATGGTTTGAATCATTTCCTTTCCGGTTTTATAGTTCAATTTTGAATTGTACGAGTAATTCGGATAAGCCACGCTCGAACAAAATTCCCAGGGGCCCTTGTAATATAAATTTTCCCATTCTTTTCCACCGTGGTCTTCGCGGCTATGGTAATCGCCAACATTTTTCTCAAAATCCCATCCGTCATCCCACATTCCTCCTTCAGGCTTAAACGGCATTTGCAAACGAGACATAATGAGGTTGGCATCCATACTTTTTAAATAATCAGAAAGTTCTTTTCTGTATCTTGGACTGTCGTACCATTCGGAGTGCCAGAAACCGTCGAACCAGAAATTTTTGGTGTGGTATTTTTGAACCAACTCTGCGCATTGCTTTTTAACGAACTCAAAATAGGTATCCATTCCACCTTTTACTTTTGGAATATTCGTATCATCAACACCATACATGTGGGGCCAGTCATTTTCATGAAGGTCTGCGATTGAATAATAGGTACAAAAAATTATCCCATTCTTTTCGCAGGCTGCTGATAACTGTTTACAGATATCCTTACCATAGGGGGTATTCATGATGTTAAAATCGGTAGCTTTGGTATCCCAGAGAGAAAAGCCATCGTGATGTTTTGGAACGAATACAATGTATTTCATTCCGGCATTCTTCGCGATACGGACCCATACGTTGGCATCAAACCTGGCTGGATTCCATTCTTTACACATTTGCATGTATTTCTCTTTTGGAACCTGATTTCCCCATGTCCATCCGATTTCCTGGTCAATTGCCCCCAATGGAGTCCAGTGGATAAACATTCCGAACCTCGCATCAGTAAACCATTTTACCTCTTTCTTCAACGGGTAATTCATCTCCTTTGATTGCGAAAATGCACCTGCAGGATTTGTAAAAAGAATTACAATTACCAGAAGTAATCTCCAGCCTTGAAGATTGAACCTTGAATTTTGCTTTACTTGATCACTCATAACGTATAGGATTAATTAAATTTAAAAAATAACACTCGCAACTACTTGTTATTCAGGTGATAGAAATAATTAAATATCGTAAAGATTGCTTCGTCCCCGATACGCTGCGCTATCGGGGCAGGCTGTACCTCCTACCAATGACAGGGAGCCTGCGGCAAGAAGAGAGATGGGAAGGGATGGCGGC
>Ga0209697_10010285_pt1 | contig 10144 bp, 6 predicted proteins | sample AliMusrvi5mmetaG_FD_184115 | JGI IMG/M metagenome (GOLD analysis project Ga0209697, IMG submission 184115) | Freshwater lake bacterial and archeal communities from Alinen Mustajarvi, Finland, to study Microbial Dark Matter (Phase II) - Alinen... | ecosystem: Environmental > Aquatic > Freshwater... | reverse complement strand
TCGGGATCATGTCGACGCCATGGTCCTTGGCATAGACGACGATCTCGGTCATGTCAGCTTTGGTGAACACCTGAAATCCCGGATCACCCTTGGGTATTGAGTCCAGACACATGGCCGCGGACTGCACCCCTGACATGTGCAGAGTGAGGGTGTTGAGTTTGAGCAGGCGCATCAGACGGATCTCGTCCTTGATGTCCTGCATGGTCCACCCCTGTTTGACTTCGATTTGGTAGCCTCTGATCGGCTTGTCCGGCTTGTCGACGACGGTCATGTTGGCCACCTTGGCGCCAGCGCGCCTGATCGCCTGGAGCAAGGTGGCGGTGCCCGGCCACGCACCTTTCTTGTCCTGCACGGCAATGGTCACTTTGCCATCGACGGTCATTTTGTAACCTTCCGAGCCGGCAATGGGGGAATCAATCTTCAAGAGGATGTCGCCCTTGCCGGCCGCGCCGCCTGGAGCCACGGCCAGATCAAGTCCTTGCATGATATTGATACCAGCCTTCAGGGTTTCCGCAACGTTCTTGAGGGTAGGATGCGCATAGTAGATTTTGCTGTTGTGGGTCAGGGTCGTGTCGCCCGATCCCATGGTCAATGATTTGACCGAAGGGATGAAATCCGGGGTCACGGGCGCCGCGGAAACGGCCTGTGGCGTCTGCACATTGAGCAACAACCCAAGCATGAGCCACTGTTTAGCGGGAACCAGGCGGGTGATGAATGGCCGCCGCGAGGCGGAAGGGTGTGAGTCAAGGGGAGTGGGATTGGTTTTCATGGGAAAGTTCATTGAACGCGAAGACATTCACTCGGACCGCTTTGTCAAGGATTCTCCGGGTAAGCCCCGGGCAGCGGATCTATTTGGGTGTGGGTGCCGGGGTTGGTCCGGTGGCCACCAGCGCGATATTCTTGAATGCCGCACTCCCGCCCCAACTGCACATGGATAATGCAAACCCGCCTGTTGCCTTGGCGGGCCGGGCGATGCTGAATGTGGGTTTTGCCGCATAGTCGACGAATAATTTGAGGGTTGGACCTGACGCCTCGACCCTGAAATGATGGAATTTGCCCAAGCTGACTCCACTGAGTTGCCCGCAAAAGGACAATTGACTGGCAACCAAAGACAGCCCGTAGCCACCGAAATTAACCCCGAAGGCCGGTTCACTGCCTATACCCCCCGACACCTGCCTCATGTCCAGATCCAACGTGAAGTTCTCCGGCACAGTCACATTATCCTTGGTCAATGACGTCCCTTCATTCTTATTGTTAGTACCGATGGCTACCCTGCAGCACTTGCCATCACTGACCCATGACGAGTTTGCGCTGTTGGCGGCCGTCCAGCCTTTGAGGTCCGTGCCGTTGAATTTCTCGCTGATTAAGGTTGATCCGCCCAGCGCCGGCATGGGCGGTGGTGGCGGCCCCTGGGGACACTGCAGCATGATGGAAAATCGATCATAACTGGCATCATACCTGGCCATGAACTCCTTCCAATCGGTAGCCGGATACGGCCATGGTTTCAGATTCCATGCGTGCTCGGCAAATGCCGGTCCCACCGTCAGGAAAGGATCATAATAATACGCGGTGCCCCAATCCCACGAACTCAGCATGCTGCCCTGGACATGTTTCCCCGCGGCCGGCGTGTTAATATAGTCCGGGTTGCCAACCTCGCCTGAAAAATAATGGTGGTTGAAAGTTTCAAAGACCGCTTGCTGCGAATAACTGACCGTGCCGCTCAGCATATACAGCGGCCTCCAGGTGATGTTCACGCAATTCCACCCGTTCTCCACGTAGGGTCTCATGCCGGGATCATGGACGTTGGAGTATGGAACCTGCACAATGTCATCCTTGCACGAGTTAAAGGTGGTGTCGCCCGGATTCATGCCGCCAAAAAACCAAGATTTGGTCGCGGCACAGGCGCTTTTGACATATCCGACCTGCAGCAGCGCTTCCGCCGAATTCATCCCGCCCTCACCGTTGACCGGTCCCAGATGGATGCCCTTGACCTTGCCATCATCATAGCCCTGCTTATATATATCGATTTCGCGTTTGATGATTTCCTTCACAAAGTTATGAAACCTTTTCTCATCATACGCCGGGAACGCGCCGAGCTTGTCTATCTCGTTGATGTACAGGTTTACAGCGGATTGGGTGTCAGGAAACTGCCACTGGAGCCCGCAATTCGGGATCATGTCGACGCCATGGTCCTTGGCATAGACGACGATCTCGGTCATGTCAGCTTTGGTGAACACCTGAAATCCCGGATCACCCTTGGGTATTGAGTCCAGACACATGGCCGCGGACTGCACTCCTGACATGTGCAGCGTCAGGGTGTTGAGTTTGAGCAGGCGCATCAGCCGGATTTCGTCCTTGATATCCTGCATGCTCCACCCCTGTTTGACCTCGATTTGGTAACCTCTTATCGGTTTGTCCGGCTTGTCGATGACGGTCATGTTGGCCACCTTGGCGCCAGCGCGCCTGATCGCCTGGAGCAAGGTGGCGGTGCCCGGCCACGCGCCTTTCTTGTCCTGCACTTCAATGGTCACTTTGCCATCGACGGTCATTTTGTAACCTTCCGTGCCGGCAATGGGGGAATCAATCTTCAAGAGGATGTCGCCCTTGCCGGCCGCGCCGCCCGGCACCACGGCGAGATCAAGTCCTTGCGTGATATTGATATCAGCCTTGAGGGTTTCCGCAACGTTCTTGAGGGTTGGATGCGCATAGTGGATTTTGCTGCTGCCGGTCAGGGTCGTGTCTCCCGCACCCAGGGTCAATGATTTGACGGAAGGGATGAAATCCGGGGTCACGGGCGCCGCGCAAACGGCCATGGGCGTCTGCACATTGAGCAACAAGGCCAGCATGAGCCCCTGTTTGGCGGGAACAAGACGGGTGATGAATGGCCGGCGCGGGGCGCCGGGGTGTGAGTCAAGGGGAGCTGGATTGGTTTTCATGGGAAAGTTTCACAGGCATCCCACAGGATGGCCTAACTTGGTGAGAGAAAACGGGCTGGTGTTGGATTGTAATCCCTGCCGCCCGGCAGGGTGAAATGAACAAAAAACACCAACCCGCGCCAATGTGATTGCTTGTGCGGTTGCCTGGGCGATCAGTTTTCCGTGCCTTCCACCCGGAAGAACTTCCGCGCCACGTTGATGGGGATGGTTGCCTTGTAGCGATCATAATCCGTGGGTGCGCCGGTTTGATCGTCGAGTTCCGGCACGATGGTGCTGGTGCTCCAGTCGCCTGCGGCCATGGTGGTGCTTTCCTTAAGCAGATAGGCGGCGCCGGTCTCACGTTGCAGCCAATGCAGGACAAGATTCCCGCCGGCCGTTTCGCTCGTCACCAACGTGCCATTGCCGGCGATCGGCGAGGTGCCGAAGAGGAACTCCTGGAGGTTGGTGAAGCCATCGCCATCCGGGTCGGCATTCCGGTCGGCGGCTCCACCGCTGAGGCCGTATGTGACAGTAGCCCATGTATCGTAGCCGGCCATGATGACAGGGGCAAAGGCCTGGATTTCATTCAGGTCTTGAGCACCCTGAACCCCAGTAGTGGACGGGGCGTCCATGTGGAACCAGAGGCTCTTGGTGCCGACGGGGGCATTGACGGTTATGTCATAGTAAAACAGCCATGCAGGATCAGTGTTCGCGCCCATGTCCACCCAGCCAGTCGGCAACACCCCGGTGGTGACAGCCAGCGGCAGCGCGTGATCGCCCAGGTCCGTTTCATAGTTGGCGGGGTCAAGTTGGCCCCCGGCGGCCACGTCGGTCGTGGAGGACTTGAAGGAGTATCCGGACATACCGCGTATGTGGCGCCACCACTCTTCACCCGCCACCCGTGGTGCTCCCGGTGTGAAGGGGTCGGACCAAACACGGATCGTGGCGATGGCACTACCAGATAAGCCGGTGATGGCCTGGGCGTTATCGGATTTCCAAGCCGTGTTGCCGCTCCCGAGATGCGAGTAGTCCCCTAAGCCGTTGACGACTTTCCCGATGCCGCCATCTTGAAAGGGGCAGTTAGAGACAATTGGCTTCCCCTGAAGCAAGTTCAAGGGATTGCTGACGTCCAAGAGACCAGCGCTGCTGACGCCGGACAGAGCCGGCAGCGAAATCACCAACACCGATGCGAGCCAGGAAATCCAATTCCTTGGAAACTTCACTGCTCGGAATTCTCTCTTCAGGGTCTGGGCTGAGGTAGTCGCTTTATTCATGGTTGTTTTCTTTCCAGTGTTGACATTCACTCGCCACCCGGCAATCCGACCGGCTTGGTACGGATTACCGGACAGCGGGAATGTCGTGGTTGGTTAATGCCAAACCCATTTCTGAACGGAAAGCACAAAATGGGGCTTCAGAATTGTCTATAAACCGGACAAAATTTCCGCCGCTTCGTTGCCGATGAACAAAAGCGTGGTGGCCGGCGGATGGGCGGCCGCCCCGACCGCCCGGGCGGCCATCAATCCTGCCACCAGCACCGTCGCGGCCTGGAGGACCATCGGTCTTGTCATCATCGTGTTGGCGTTGGTGTTGCTCCCGTGGCCACCAGCGCAATATTATCATATCCCGCACTTCCTCCAAAGCTGCCCATGAACAATTTCACCCCGCCTGCTGGCGGCGTACTGCGGGTGATATTGAAGGTAGGTGTCGTCGCATAGTCAACGAACAATTTAAGGCTTGAGCCTGATGCCTCGACTCTATAATGATGGTATTTCCCTGCACTGGGCGCGGAAGAATCCTGCCCATGAAAGGACAACCGGCCGCCACACACAGCCAGCCCATAGCCTCCGGCATTGATCCCATAAACCGGCGGACTGCTTGGATTCGCCGCTGACATCTGCTTCATATCCAAATCCAGGGTGAAGTCATTTGGCAGCGTGATATTGTCCTTGGTCAATTCCGTCCCTTCATTTTTATCGTTATTGCCTATGGTCACCTTGCAAAACCCTCCATCACTGGTCCATGATGAGTGCGCGCTATTTGTAGCTGTCCATCCTTGAAGGTCCTTGTTGAAGCTTTCACTCATCAATGTTGAACCGCCTAATGCTGGCATTGGCGGTGGCGGTGGTCCTTTGGCAAATCGTTGCATGGTGGACAATCTGTCATAACTGGCGTCATACTTGGTCTTGAATTCCGTCCAATCCGCAGCCGGGTACGGCCATGGTTTCATATTCCATGCGTGCTCGGCGAAGGCCGGTCCCACCGTCAGGAACGGATCATAATAAGAAGCGGTGGGCCAATCCCAGGAACTCAACATGCTGCCCTGGACATGCTTCTCGGCGGCAGGCGTGTTGATGTAATCCGGGGTTCCAACCTCGCCTGAAAAATACTGGTGGTTGAATGTTTCAAAAACCGTTTGTTGTGAATAATTGACCGTACCGCATAACATATACAGCGGTCTCCACGTGATATTCACGCAATTCCAACCATTATCAACGTAGGGTCTCATGCCGGGATCGTACCTATTGGAGTATGGGACCTGAACAATATCGCCCTTGCACGGGCTCAAGGTGGTGTCACCCGGGTTCATACCGCCGTAAAACCATGATTTGGTTGTGGCGCAGGCGCTCTTCACATATCCGACCTGCAGGAGCGCTTCCGCCGAATTCATCCCGCCCTCGCCGTTGAGCGGTCCCAGATGGATGCCCTTGAGCTTGCCGTCATCATACCCCTGGTTGTAGATGTCGATCTCCCGTTTGATGATTTCCTTCACAAAGTTATGGAATCTCGCCTCATCATAGGCTTTGAATTCGCCAAGTTTGTCAACCGCGTTGATGTAACCATGTACGGCTGCTTGAGTCTCGGGAAATTGCCACTGGATTTCACTATGCGGAATCATATCGACACCATGGTCCTTGGCATAGACCACGAGCTCGGTCATGTCAGCTTTGGTGAACACCTGGAATTGCTGGGCGCCAAGCGGTGCGTCCATGCACATGGCAACCGCTTGCACTCCTGACATGTGCATCATCAGGGTGTTGAGCTTCAGCAAGCGCATCAGGCGGATTGAGTCCTTGAGGTCCTGCATGCTCCAGCCCTGCTTGACCTCGATTTGGTAGCCTCTTATCGGCTTGTCCGCCTTGTCCGTGACGGTCATGTTGGCCACCTTGGCACCATCGCGCCCAATGGCCTGGAGCAATGTGGCGGTGCCCGGCCACGCGCCTTTCTTGTCCTGCGCTTCAATGGTCACTTTGCCATCGACGGTCATTTTGTAACCTTCCGTGCCGGCAATGTTGGGATCAATCTTCAAGAGAATGTCCCCCTTGCCGGCGGTGCCGCCGGGAGCCACGGCCAGATCCAGTCCTTGCGTGATATTGATATCAGCCTTCAGGGTGTCCGCGACGTTCTTGAGTGTGGGATGCGCATAGTAGATTTTGCTGCTGCTGGTCAGGGTCGTGTCTCCCGAACCCAGGGTCAATGATTTGACGGAAGGAATGAAATCCGGGGTCGCCGGCGCTGCGACTACCGCCATGGGCGCCAGACCATTCAGCAACAACGCAAGCATGAGCCACTTTTTGCCAGGAATCCGCTTTCCCCGCGACCGGCGTTGCAAGAGCCGGTGGCCGGACCGGAGGGCGGGAACCAGGCGGGTGATGAATGGCCGCCGCGAGGCGTCGGGGTGTGAGTCAAGGGGCGCGGGATGGGTTTTCATGGTAAAGTTGGCAAAGTGCGAGAATAACTATCTGAACCGCCTTGACAAGGGTTCTTTTGATAATTTCCTGGCAGCGGATGGATAGGAGGCAGACGCGGGAGCCGGAAATGAAAGACAATTTGCGCTTGAATTCCGCTTCCCTTGCCCCGACGCTGCTAGCTCACGCGCTCCCATTTCTCACGGGGGGTGCCCGCCATTTTTACAACCATGAAACCACGACTGTTGCCCATCATCGCCGCACTGACCGCATGGAACGTATGCGCCGGGGAAACGCCACCGCCCCAGCCGGCCGCCGCGGCGGTGGCCGTCGCCCCCGACCCCGACGCCGCCGATTTCCCCAAACCGACGCCTAACGACCGGCACACGCAAAAAGTGGCGGCCATCAAAGCCGGGGAGTTTGAGCTGGCCATGGTCGGGGATTCCATCACGCAATGCGTGGGTGAGGGCGGCGCCGGGGAATGGGAGCCGCTGCAGGCCGTGTGGAACAAGTACTACGCGCCCCGTCATGCCATCAATCTGGGATATTCCGGCTATCGCACCGAGAACATCCTGTGGAATCTGCAGAACGGTGAACTCGATTTCGCCAAATCGCCCAAAGTCATCACCCTGCTCATCGGGACTAACAACACGGACGACCAACATTACCCGCGTTTCCACACCGGCGAGCAGGTTTTCGCCGGAACCAAGGCCATCGTGGATCTCATCAAACAACGCCATCCCACCACCAAGATCCTCATCCTGGCGATCCTGCCCAGCGGTGGACCGGATGACCGCACCCCCTATGCCCGCAAATACAACCGCTCGGCCGCCGGCATTGCCGCCAACCGCCGCGCCAATGAGCTGAGCGCCCGCCTGGCCGACGGCAAACAGGTGTTTTGGTTCGATGCGGGGCCTGTGTTCCTGCGTCCTGACGGCTCGATCAACACCGACCTGATGCCGGACATGATTCATCCCAATGCCGCAGGTGCCGAGGCCAGGGCACAGGCGATGGAACCGCTTCTCGCGAAGTTGTTAGGAGAAAAGCCGGTGCCCGCTTCCGCGCCGCCCAAGAGCAGCTCCCCGCCACCCTGACTTGCCCGGCGGCGGGGCCGGGCTAACAAACATTGACCGGCAAGGTGGCTTAAGGGGCCGTGGCTGCCGGGAAGCCCAGACATCCCGAACCCGAAGGAAATGAAAATGAAACTCTATCCGATCATGATTCTGGCCGGCTGGGCGCTGGCCGCAAACGCGGGGCAGGTCTCCGATCCGGGCAATCTGAGCCTGCACTTCGATGCGCCGGCCAAAGACTGGGAGAGCGAGGGCCTGCCCATCGGCAACGGGCAGATGGGCGCGATGCTGCTGGGAATGCCCGGCCTGGTCCGCATCCAGTTCAACGAAGAAAGCCTCTGGCTTGGCGACGAGGATGACACGGGGAAATACCAGAATTTCGGTGATCTGACCTTCCGGTTCGGGGAATCGAAAGATACTCCGCAAGAGTCCGGATATCGGCGTTCGTTGGACCTTGCCAACGCGATCCACCGGGCCTCGTGGACCCAAGAGGGCGTGACCATCACGCAGGAAGCCTTCGCCAGCTTTCCTGCCAAGGTGATCGTCGTCCGCTGGACGGCGGACAAGCCGGGCGCGCTGTCGGGAGTGTTGCAACTCGCCGATGCCCACGGCGCGAAGACCGTGATCGAAGGTGACACGATGACCATTGCCGGCGATTTCCCCGGCTACACCTATGACGGCGGCAAGCAGTGGTTGCCGCTGCACCGGGAGGCACAGGTCAGGGTGCTGCACAGCGGCGGATCGGTGGCTGCCAAGGACGGCAGTTTCATGGTGGACAAGGCCGATGGCGTGACGCTTTTTCTAGCAGCAGGCACCGATTTCAAGCAGGATCGTTCGGCTAACTGGCGCGGCGTGATGCCACACACGGCCATCGCCGCGCGGTTGGAGGCGGCGACGGCAAAGCCCTACGACGAACTGCGCTCCGAGCATATCCGCGACTACCGCCGGTTGTTCGACCGCGTGGCCCTGTCGCTGGGCGGCAACGCCGCTCCCGAAATCCCAACGGCTGCGCGGATCAAGCAATATCGCGGCGACCAGCCCGACCTCGGGCTGGAGGAGTTGCTTTTTCAATACGGCCGCTATCTCCTGATTTCCTCGTCGCGCGAAGGCGGCCTGCCCGCGACGCTCCAAGGCAGGTGGAACGACAAGAACGATCCGCCCTGGCGCTGCGACTATCACACCGATGTCAACGTCGAGATGAACTACTGGATGGCTGACGTCGCCAACCTCGGCGAGTGTTTCCAGCCCTACGCGGCATGGATCCATTCCATCCGCGCGGTCCGCACCGAGGCGACGAGGAAGGCGTTCGACGGCGCGCGCGGCTGGACGATCCGCGGCGAAAGCGGTTTGTTCGGCGGTTCGACCTGGGATTGGGTGCCCGGTTGCAGCGCGTGGCTGCTGCAAAACAGCTACGACCATTACCGGTTCACGATGGACAAAACCTATCTGCGCGATCTTGCCTATCCGGCCATGAAGGAAGTCAGCGAGTTCTGGCTCGACCGGCTCAAGCCCCTGCCCGACGGATCGCTGGTGACACCCACCGGGCTTTCCCCCGAGCACGGCCCCAAGGAAGACGGCATTTCCTTCGACATGCAACTGGCGTGGGATGTTTTCAACAGCACCATCGAGGCGGCGGAAATTCTCGGCGTGGACAAGGAATTCCGGGATCTGTTAGCGACCAAGCGCGACAAGATAGTCAAACCGAAGATCGGCAAGTGGGGCCAGTTGCAAGAGTGGCTTGTGGACCGCGACGACCCCAAGGACGACCACCGCCACACCTCGCACCTCATCGCCGTATTCCCAGGCCGCCAGATTTCCATCAACCAGACGCCGGAGTTGGCGCGGGCCGCGGCGGTTTCGCTCGACGCGCGCGGCGTGACCGGTGACAGCCGCCGCGAATGGGCCTTTGCCTGGCGCATGGCCCTGTGGGCGCGGCTGGCGCAGGGCGACAAGGCGCATTTCATGGCCGGAAACCTCATCCAATACAGCCTGCATCCGAATCTGTTTTGCACGCATCCGCCGTTCCAGATGGACGGTAACTTCGGTTATGTCGCCGGCGTCTGCGAAATGTTATTGCAAAGCCACGCCGGGGAAATCCAGTTGCTGCCCGCGCTGCCAAAGGCGTGGCCTAACGGAAAAGTCACCGGCTTGCGCGCCCGCGGGGGATTCACCGTGGACATCGAGTGGCAAGACGGCAAGGTCACGAAGTATCGGCTCGCGGCCAAGGAAGGTCAACCGGTCAAAGTGCGCATGAACGGCGAGGTGAAAACGATGAGCGCGGAGCTGTTGAAATAATGGCGGATTCAAACTGCTAGCGAATATATAGAGGAGGGCGTTTGGGTATTTCTGTTAGCCCTTACTTTCCGAGCACGCCGATTTCGGCGGCGTTGGCGCAGCCATCGAGGGCGGCGGTGGCGGTGAACTTGAAGAAGCGGGCCCTGACCGGTTTGTCGAACTCCAGTCACTCTTGGGG
>Ga0209697_10010282_pt1 | contig 10145 bp, 6 predicted proteins | sample AliMusrvi5mmetaG_FD_184115 | JGI IMG/M metagenome (GOLD analysis project Ga0209697, IMG submission 184115) | Freshwater lake bacterial and archeal communities from Alinen Mustajarvi, Finland, to study Microbial Dark Matter (Phase II) - Alinen... | ecosystem: Environmental > Aquatic > Freshwater... | reverse complement strand
ATATAGTATTTTCTCAATGTCGGTACTACAAAATGTTGAACTTTTCCACTTTTGATTGAAGCATATATGACTAAAAATGAATAGCATATGTCGGAAATGAAATTTAAAGAGAATAGTTCGCGCTGGCTTTTCATCATATTCCCGGCAATAACCATGATGTTAGGATGGGGCCTGCGTGGATTTATTGGAGGCGGCCCGTTTGGAGCGATGATTCCGGGGGCGATGGTCGCGATCAGTATCTCCATTTTACTCGAACTTCCGCCTGCTGTGGCTTCGGCATTTGTCCTCTTTGGCGTCGTCGGAATTGGTATTGGAGGCGAAATGACCTATGGACAAACAATCGGTTTTCTTCGAAATCCGGAGACCATGTGGTGGGGAGCGCTCGGGTTAACTGTTAAGGGCGGCGTATGGGGTTTTCTGGGCGGAATTATTGTGACAGTTGGTTTGATCTTTAACCGGTTGTTAAAGAAGACAATATTTGTCACTTTGCTGTTGCTGCTTGCCGGAATGCTGGTTGGTTTTAAGCTCATTAACCAGCCGATGGTTATCTACTTCTCTGATCCTGCAAAACCCCGTCCGGAATCGTGGGGTGCATTACTTATTGGTGCTACAACGATATTAATCTATCTCAAAAATAAGGTGGAGACCCCAGAGTTTAAAATCATTTCCCGTTTTGCGCTCCTTGGGATGATTGGCGGAGCCGCAGGTTTCGGACTTGGTGGATTCTGGATGGTAATGGGAAGCCATTTCCCAAAGGAGTTTATTTTTCAAAGCTGGTGGAAGGCGATGGAATTTACCTTTGGATTATTGTTCGGTGCAGCGTTGGGTTATGCCGCGTGGCTGAGCCGGAATGAAATTATCCCTGAGAAAGGTTTCAGGTCGGCTGAATCTAACGTTTCCTACAAACCGGCACTCAAAGAAATTATGCTGGCTTTCTTTTTCGGGCTTTTGATTTTCTGGCTAATCCCAGCGATCCTCTATCCGGTGGTTGAGGCCGGTAAAGGTATCACAGGTTTTACGATGATCGGAATTAGTGATATCGCTAAAATCCTCTCTAATTATGCATTCTATGGACTGATCCTTATTGTTGTAGCAATGCGTTTCCCTTCAGTGGCCTGGCAATTTTCGATCACACTTATGTTCTGTCATACCGTAATGGATCTGATGAAAGGGTTCTTTTCTGAGACAGATTTATCGCTTACCGGATTAACACTGATTCTAATCATGACACTGATCGTAGCGATCCTGACCGCGTGGTTTCAACGACGCAGGAATTTGCTGCATAACCTCTTTCTGCTGCTCATCTGGTCAACTATTACCGTTGCGTTTCTGAGACTATGGATTAAACCTGAATTGCTTAATATCTCCGGATTATCATTTTGCGAAATTGTATGCGGAAGGTTCTTTGTCCACATCGTTTTCACCGTGTCTGCAATTTATATTTCATGGATCTCATTCCGGATCATGAAAAAGAATAATGGCCTGATCGATAATTAAATGAATAATTATACCAACTAAAATAAATCGTTAACAAATGAAGATCAAAAATCTTTTTTCCGTGGTTGTGTTGCTCCTTGCGGTACAAATTTTAATTCAATCCAAGCCGGGTGATCTTGTGCCTCAGTTGGGTAAAGATAAAATTGAAAAAGTGATTGGCGCAATGACACCTGATGAGAAAATCGGGATGTCTGTCGGTGATGGTAAATTCTTGCCAGTTGCGGTATCCAAAACTACAGAACAGGGGACCGGAATTATAATTGCCAACCAAAATTCCAAACAGGTGATTCCGCGACTATCCATATTTTCTTCAGCATTAACCGACGGGCCATCCGGAGTAAACCGTGATCCACATCCTGCCGGAGCAACGGAGTATTCTTATACAACAGCCTTCCCGACCTCGACATGCCTCGCTTCAACCTGGAACACCGAGTTGGTGGAGAAGGTCGGTAAAGCTTATGGAAATGAGGCGCTTGAATACGATTATGATGTGGTACTGATGCCGGCACTCAACCTTCACCGCAATCCAAAATGCGGACGTAATTTCGAATATTATTCCGAAGATCCGATGCTTTCCGGGAAATTGGCCGGAGCAATGGTGAGAGGGGTACAATCCAATGGTGTTGGGGCAACATTAAAACATTTTCTGGCCAATAACCAGGAGACTAACCGGAGGTCCTATAACGCAGTGGTCAGCCAGAGGGCGTTACGCGAGATCTACCTCCGCGGATTTGAGATAGCAGTTAAGGAGGGTCATCCGAAAGCAATAATGACCTCATACAATAAAGTTAATGGTTACTATACCGCAGAAACCCCTGAATTACTGAATGATATTGTTCGCAAAGAGTGGGGATTTAACGGTGTTTTCATGACCGACTTTGACGGTTACGGAAGTGCTGTTGCAAAAGTACGTGCCGGTAATAACATGCTTATGGGGGGCAGTCAGGAGGAGGTGAAAGAACTTACCGCAGCACTCCAAGATAAGACGCTTGACGAAAGTACCCTGGATAAGAACCTGGTTTATAACATGGAGCTTAAACTTAACTCTCCGCGGGCAAAGGGGCATATACCTACTCAAAAGCCTGATTTGGAAGCGCATGCGAAGATTGCCCGAGAAGCCGCATCTGAGGGAATGGTGCTGCTTAAAAACAATAACAAGACTCTTCCGTTTAAGGGGGTGAAGAAAGTGGCCGTGTTTGGTAAAATTTCGTACTACCTGATCGAAGCCGGGACCGGAAGCGGCGGTATCAGAAGCAATAAATATGCGATATCTGTAAATGAAGGGCTTAAAGCAGCCGGATATAAAGTTTTAAAAGAGCTGGAAGATTCATATACCGCGTTTAATGCCAATATTATGGAACAGAACCTGGTACCTGATTACTTCAATAATCCGGTGATGCTGGCTAATAATGGGATAAAGGATGGTAAAGCCCCGGCTCATTTCAAAAAACGGCTGATCCCTTTTCATGATGAAATGGCAATGACTCAGGAGCAGATTAAAAAGCAGGTTGGTATTTCCGATATTGCTGTTATTACACTCGGCCGCAGTGGCGGAGAGGGTTATGATAATGGCTATTTACCAACATCAGATGCAGAATTGAACCTTGTCCGCAATGTGTGCGAAACTTATCATGCTGCCGGTAAAAAGGTGGTCGTGGTACTCAATATCGGGGGTGTGTGCGAAACCGCCAGCTGGAAAAATTACCCCGATGCTATCCTGGTAGCCTGGCAGCCCGGACAGGAAGGTGGATATGCCATTGCCGATGTCTTAAAAGGTGCGGTCAATCCTTCGGGTAAACTTCCTGACTCCTTCCTCATGAAATTTGAAGATGTCCCATCTGCTAAAACATTCCCCGGGGAACCGGCTGAAAACCCCGTAAATTCATTCTACAAAGAGGGGGTTTACGTCGGATACCGCTATTATGAATCATTCAATGTGCCCGTTTCCTTTGAGTTTGGATACGGGTTATCGTATACAACTTTTGGGTATTCAAACCTCAAACTGAGTTCGGTTACCTTCTCCGACAAAATCAATGTCACCATTCAGGTAAAAAACATAGGATCTGTTGCCGGGAAAGAGGTCGCAGAATTATACCTGTCGGCCCCAAATTCGGTAATGGAGAAACCGGCTCAGGAGCTTAAAGGTTTTGCCAAAACGCAATTGCTCAAACCGGGTGAAAGCCAGACCCTCTCCTTCGAACTCGATAAACGCTCCTTAGCTTCTTTCCGCAGCGGGAGCAGCGCATGGGTAGCCGACAAGGGTGATTACAAGGTGCGTATCGGGGCATCATCAAAAGATATTCGTCTTGACGGTTCATTTAATCTGCCTGAAGAACAGATTGTTGAAAGAGTCCATGATGTTATGTACCCAAATTTTGCGATGGAGGAGCTAAGCCAGCATAAAAAATAACCCAATGGCCAAATTGAATGTCCGGTTAAGTGTTCCATTTCTTTTGATGGTGCTGCAGGTACTGTCGGGTAGTTGTGTAAGGCACACCCATATGCAGCATTCAACAGATAAAGTTCATGATCTGATCGCGGCATTGACAATTGATGAAAAAATTGCCCTCACTGTGGGAGTCGGGGATGGGAAAACGCCCCCTCCGGGTGTGCCGGTCTATGATCCCAAATCGGGTATTAGTATCGAGGACAACACTTCCGCCATTAAATCATGCCTGTTCGTGCCGGCGGTGGATGGGCAGGTTTGGGGCATCCCGCGACTGGGAATTAAATCAACGGTAATGGGGGGGATCACCATTGCCTGCACCAATCCGAAAGATTCAACTCAGGAGGTTCGATATACTGCCTTCCCGAGTGAAACGGCCATGGCAGCAACCTGGAATACCCCTTTAATCGAAAAGGTTGGGAAGGCTATCGGGAAGGAAGTACTGGAATCCAATGTCGATATTATGCTTGAGCCTGGTCTGAATATTCAGCGTAATCCGATGTGCGGTCGTAATTTCGAATATTTCTCGGAGGACCCCCTGTTGTCGGGAGAAATGGCTGCAGCCTATGTGCGCGGAGTTCAGTCGCAGGGTGTGGGAGCTGCCATTAAACACTTTGCGGCAAACAACCAGGAGACCGACCGGAGAAGTTACGATGCGATCATCAGTCAGAGGGCTTTGCGGGAGATCTACCTGCGCGGATTTGAAATTGCTGTTAAGGAGAGCCACCCCTGGTCCATCATGACCTCCTATAATAAATTCAACGGATACTATACTTCTGAAAATCCCGAATTGCTCAGAACCGTTGTTCGGGAGGAGTGGGGTTTCGACGGAGCCTTCATGACCGACTGGGACGGACTTGGAAATGCAGTCGCCAAACTCCGGGGAGGAAGTAACCTGATGATGAGCGGCAGTGGCACCGAAAGAGCCGAACTCAAAGCCGCGCTGAAATCCAAAACAATTGATGAAAGTGACTTGGATAAGAGTCTGGAATATGTCCTGAAATTTAAAATGAAAACTCCACGTGGCAGAGGTTACAAACCTTCAATTAAATTTAACCGGATTGCCCATGACTCGCTCTCAAGAACTTCGGCTGCAGAGGCAATCGTCTTATTAAAAAATAGCGGAGGGACGCTTCCATTCAATTCCAGTATTAAAAAGGTAGCACTCTTCAGCAAAGGCTCCTATTTCTTTGTGGCAAGCGGATCGGGAAGCGGCGAATCAAAACCAATACATTCCGTAACAGTCAATGAAGGGATTAAAAACGCAGGTTACCAAACCATTAAGTTTCTTGACGAGACCTATTCCCACTTTGTGGATACTATACTTATCAATAACCGGAAGGTTGGGGACTATTTCTACCGTCGAATTATTCCCTTTCATTCTGAACTGAATCTTTCAAAAGCCACCATTTCAAAGCAGGTGGGCGAATCCGATATCGCAGTAATCACCCTGATACGATCAGGTGGAGAAGGTCATGACAACGGTTATATTCCGCCCGACCAAACAGAACTGAATTTAATAAAAGATGTCTGTGAGAGTTACCATACTGCCGGAAAGCGGGTTGTTGTAATACTAAATGTCGGGGGGTTCTTTGAAACTGCCGGATGGAGCGAGCTTCCGGATGCTGTTCTTCATGTCTGGCAGACCGGACAGGAAGGGGGTAATGCAGTTGCTGATGTGCTCAAAGGGGTTGTCAACCCATCGGGTAAATTGCCGGTTTCATTTCCTGTGAAATATTCAGATTTTCCTTCATCCGGCGAATATAAAGGGGAAGAGGGACCTAAAACAGCTGAAGTACTCCCGTTACTTTACAATGAAGGAATTTATGTGGGTTACCGTTACTTTGACTCCTTCAAAATACCGACGGCTTACGAGTTTGGTTATGGACTCTCCTATACTTCGTTTGAATTTACCAATTTACAACTAAGCAGTCAGGTTTTCAAGAATCAGATCGTAGTAACCGTTACCGTGAAAAACAGCGGGATGGTGCCGGGTAAAGAGGTCGCTCAGCTCTATTTGTCCGCACCGACCACAGGTATTGAGAAACCATTTCAGGAGCTTAGGGGATTTGCCAAAACTAAACTGCTTAAACCGGGGGAGACTCAGCAACTCTCTTTTGTGCTCGATGGCCGTTCTATTGCCTCCTTCTGGACCGGCAAGTCGGCGTGGGTGGCAGATCCGGGGGTTTATGAGGTACGGATTGGTGCCTCTTCCAAAGATATCCGGCTCAAATCCACATTTAGGTTGCCTAATGAACTTATGGTAGAGAAGGTCCATAATGCGCTCTACCCATTTTCGTTATTAAACTCACGGTTAGATGAGATAAGCGTTAACCGTAAAAAATAAATTTCATGAAAATATTCACTGGCTTCTTACTGATCCTTTTAATCGGTCTTTTCACGACCGGAAGAACTATTGCCCAGAGTATGCAAAAACACAAAGAGGGTGGGCTTCCCGATCCTCAGTTGAGTCAGAAGGATAATCATTACCTTGACCGGCAGGCAACCGTGTTCCTTGATTCTGTGAAGGCTATTCTGGCTGTTTATCCTCCGGTTATCCATGAAGGGCGCGAAAGGGGGTTCGCCAAACTTTTAATGGACGCTGTCTATCATGAAAAATTTGCAGCATTCCGGAAACCGGGCATAGAATTCTTCCACACACAGGCAGATCACCTGATTAAAGAGCTGGTGAAAACCAAAGCAGATCAGGGTGCCATAATCTGGAAACTTTACAATATGGGTTTTATCGTTCGTACCAAATCGGTCACCCTGGCCTTTGACCTTGTAAGTGGAGCTTCATCCGATTCACCGGATTTTGCCTTGCCGGCAGAAGCGATGGAACAGCTTGTTAAACAATGTGATGTCTTGTTTATTAGTCATAAACATCATGATCACGCGGACAAAGCGATGGCGGAAAAATTTCTGGAACAGGGAAAGCCGGTAATCGCACCCGAAGAGGTATGGAAAGATGACCCGATATTCACGAAGATCACTCACCTTGAGCGGACTGCAGATAAAACCCAGAAACTAAAACTTGCTAATAACCGTACTCTGTATCTCATCATTTATCCCGGACACCAGCTGACCTCTGCGATTAATAATGTGTCACTTGTAACAACCCCGGAAGGGATAACCGTTGCACATACGGGTGATCAGATTAATGAGGGAGAGATGATGGGCGATTTTGAATGGATTGATCAGGTCTTTAAAAATCATAAAGTGGACATCTTGATGCCAATTGCCTGGACCACTGATATATTTCGTATTGTCAGAGGGTTTAATCCTGCACTGGTGTTGCCAGGTCATGAACTTGAACTGGGACATACTGTCTGGGACAGGCTCCCATACTGGGGCGATGACAAATACCTGGAACTGAACTATGCCGAATTAAAAAAATCAAAGTACCCGGTGGTTGCATTAATTTGGGGAGAGTCGTACCACTATAACCCATGACAAAAGAAGGTAAACTGCAAAATTCAATACTAAAATTCCTAAAGTATAATTGGTATGAAATTTTTACAAAAAGAGCTAAAAGTCCCGACCCTAATAATTGTGTTAATTGTTATGGTGTCCATTCTTTTTCATTACACCATTCATATTGAAAATGCGCTGTCATTACAACCGGTCTCTGAATTCGGGATCCGAATCTCAACCTGGCGGATATTGTTTGAGCCGGTTCTGGGTCTTTTGTTGTTTTTTAACCGGTCATATTATGCATTAACCGAATTGAGGTACCTTCTGTTTTGGGTTTTGGCAGTTTATGTGGCATACAGCCTCACCAGATCAGTTTTGATTAAAGAGAGGCAGTCAGGAAGGAAATTCATAATTGGTCAGTTAGTTAATATCCCAATTATAATTGGTTTGTGGTTTGCCGTTTTTGTAGTCATCATCTTTATCCCTTTGCCAAATAATACCATTGTAAATCATTCATCCGATAAAATCCTGGTGACCACCCATTCACATACCGATTTTAGTCATGACGGTCTGATCTCGGAGGAGAATTTGTGGAAATGGCACCAGCGCAATGGCTTTGATGCCTTTTTTATCACAGATCATAATAATCACAGTCGTACCCTTGATTTTGTTCAGGCCCAGCGGGACCATAAATTCCCGGGCGAGCCACTTGTGATGTGCGGCGAGGAGTTTTCGGGAAGCAACCACTTAAGTCTGCTTGGACTCAGGGAAAGGTTCAACACCAAAGGATCCTCAGATTCAACCGTTATTCAGCTGGCGCATGCCGGCAACGGGGCCGTAATCGTAAATCACTGGTTCGACGGAGAGCATAAATCTCTGGAATACTATAAGAATCTGGGTGTTGATGGGTACGAAATTGAGAACAGCGCAACAGATCTCTCGTATGACCGGAAGGTCTACCACCGGATGAAGGATTTTTGTGAACAAAATAACCTGGTAATGAATGGCGGCCTGGACTTTCATGGATACGGGAATGCCTGTTCGTTATGGAATGCCTTTGAAATACCGGGATGGCATCAATTAGACCCGGCTTCAAAAGAGGAGGCTATTTTAAAGATTATCAAAACCCGCGATCAAAGCAAACTCCAGGTTTTACTCTATAAGGACCGCCCTTACTACACGAAGAAATACCTTTATCTAAGTCCGCTTTTCACCTTTCTAAATTATTTCAGGACATTGAATTTTTACCAGGTAATTTTCTGGATTTTCTGGATTGTGGTTGTAGCCGGGATTAGAATCCGACTCTCAGGATCAAATAAAAAAGCTAAAAACATCACGGGAAACCGGTTGGTTCCTTTTTTAGGGATTTTAAGTGCCCTATTTATCCTTTCCCTCGGCCTGTATTATTTCACGGGTATAAAAGATCTAACCAATTATACCAATATGTATCACGAATACAGCAATCTGCTGTTTACTACCGGGGCTGTTTTACTTGTTTATTCAGGTCTGGTCGCTTTTTTTAGGAATCTTTCAGCATTAAAAAGATAATATCAATTTTATACCAATTATGGGAACAACAATAAAATCAACTGTAAAAGAGCGGCTTAGCTCACTCGATACGCTGCGTGGATTTGATATGCTCTGGATTGTCGGCGGAGGGGAATTGCTCAGGGCCCTTTCTAAATCTACGGGTTGGGATTGGGTTATTGCACTTGCAAATCAGACCCATCATGTACAATGGGAGGGCTTTCATCTTGAAGATTTGATATTCCCCCTATTTATGTTCATCTCGGGAGCAGCAATCCCCTTTGCGCTAACGAGCAAAATTGAAAAAGGAACTCCCAAAAAAGAATTGTATAAAAAAGTTTTTCAACGGATGATTTTGCTTGTGGTTTTCGGGATGGTCTATAATGGAGCCTTGGAGAAAGGTTTCTCGAATATGCGGTATCTCAGCGTTTTGTCTCAGATCGGAATCGGGTACTTTTTTGCCTCGCTGATCGTTATAAATACAAACACTTTAAAAGCAAGGATCTTTTGGCTAACCGGAATACTGGCGGGAATTGCAATCTTACAGAACCTCGTACCGGTACCTGGTTTTGGGGCTGGTATATTTACTCCTGAAGGGACTGTAAATGCCTGGCTCGACCAGCACCTGCTACCGGGAAGATTAATCTATAACACGTATGATCCTGAAGGTGTTTTATGCATCGTATCGGCTATATCTGTCACCTTAATGGGATCACTGGCAGGATTCATCCTGCGTAGTGACAACAATTCTTCCAACAGAAAAACGGCCATTCTGTTGATCTCTGGCGCATCTCTTGTGCTGATCGCCCTTTTTCTCTCCCCTTTTTACCCTATTATAAAGAAAATATGGACCGTTCCGTTTGACCTGCTGACCGCCGGAGTGAGTTTTCTCCTGCTCGCAACGTTCTATTTTATCATTGATGTGAAATTGTGGAACAAATGGATCTTCTTTTTCAAGGTCATCGGGTTGAATTCAATAACTATTTACCTAGGTGGCCAGTTGATTGACTTTGAACTGCCGTCTAAATTTCTTTTGGGATCGATTGCGATTCCATGTGGCAATTTTGGAGAGGTAATCATTGTCACCGGAATGATTGCCGCTGAGTGGCTATTCCTGTACTATTTGTACAAAAACAAAATATTTCTGAGGGTGTAAGTTGAAGAACCATAATTGAAAATAAATAGTTGCAGAAACTGATTCAAAATCTAACCGCAGAGAACCGCAAAGTGTTAAATTATAAAATAAAAACTCTGCGTGCCT
>Ga0209697_10010281_pt1 | contig 10146 bp, 9 predicted proteins | sample AliMusrvi5mmetaG_FD_184115 | JGI IMG/M metagenome (GOLD analysis project Ga0209697, IMG submission 184115) | Freshwater lake bacterial and archeal communities from Alinen Mustajarvi, Finland, to study Microbial Dark Matter (Phase II) - Alinen... | ecosystem: Environmental > Aquatic > Freshwater... | reverse complement strand
AAAGTGTCCTTTTGCTAGGGACTATTGTTTTGGGACCAAAGATGTCGGTTGGACAGGATAAAGTAATTGACCAGATTTTGGCCGTGGTGGGAAGTAATCCGATTCTTAAATCGGATATTGAAACTACCGCGATTAATAACCAGGCACAAGGAATCAGTGTTGCCGGTGATTCCAAATGTGTAATTCTGGAACAGCTTCTGGAGCAGAAACTTCTTCTTGCCGAGGCAGAACTCGATACCCTGATCGTTGTTAGTGATAACCAGATCAATCAGCAAATGGACCGACGGATGAATTATTTTATTGAACATATTGGCTCGGAAAAAGAGGTTGAGAAATATTTCAGTAAACCGATCGTTCAACTTAAGGCTGAAATGAGCGAAACCATCAAAGAGCAGCTGAAAACTGAACAGATGCAGGCTAAAATTATCAGTAAAGTGACCGTTACCCCTTCGGAGGTTAGGCAGTATTTCAGACAATTATCCTCCAAAGAGATCCCTGAAATTGGTTCAGAGCTTGAGTATGCCCAGATTACCATGTTGCCTGCAATAACTGAGAAACAAGATCTTGAGGTAAAAGCCAAATTGCGTGATTTTAAAAAGCGAATTGATAACGGGGATAATTTTGCGACCCTTGCTATAATGTATTCTGAGGATCCCGGATCGGCTAAATATGGTGGAGAAATGGATTATGTAGGGAGGGCAATGCTCGATCCAACCTTTGCAACTGAGGCATTTAACCTCAAACCAAACCAGATTTCAAAGGTGGTAAGGAGTGAATTTGGGTATCATATTATCCAATTAATTGACAGAAAAGGGGAAAAGATAAAATGCCGCCATATCTTGCTCCGCCCCAAAATTGATCCCAAGGAACTTGAAATTGCAAAAAACCGGATCGATAGTATCGCCGATTTTGTACGCAAAGGAAAAATTGCCTGGGAACAAGCCTCATACCTTTATTCATCGGATAAAAACACGCGGAATAATGGCGGTTTGGTGACCTCACAACGTACCGGCTCCTCAAAGTTTGAGTTACCTGACCTTGATCCGGATGTGAGTAAGGAGATTGTTAAGATGAATATCGGTGAGACCTCCCGTCCTTTCCTGACTCTTGATGACAAACAACGTGAGGTTTATAAGGTTATCAAACTGAATAATAAAACCAAATCTCATAAAGCCAACCTTCAGGAAGATTATCAAAAAATCAGCGAGATGTTTCTCGCCAAGAAGAAGGAGGATATTTACCGTAAATGGATTGCCAAACAACAGGCAAAAACCTATATCCATGTCGATGATTCATACGCCAACTGTAATTTCAAGCTGAAATCGTGGAAAAAGTAGCTCGTTGAGTTCGAATAAACTTTTATCATGAGATAATATGAGTCAATCCCGGAAATCTGCCTTTTTCCAGTTAATCTTTTTGGTGGCCCTGGTTTCAGTATTTATTCAGGCGATTCAACCCCAGCAAGAGGGGAAAAAGAAAAGGGTCGAAATTGAGAATGCCGATTTGTATACTTACGACGCTGCAATTAAGGCCAATGCCCAGCGGCTTATCGGAAATGTGAGGTTCAGGCATAATCAGGCCTTAATGTTTTGTGACAGCGCTTACTCCTATACTGACAGTAACCGGTTTGATGCCTTTGGTAATGTGCATATTATACAGGGTGACACCTTGCACCTTTATGGCGATAAAATGTTCTACGATGGGAATACAAGGTTGGCCAGGTTTGTTAGCCACGTGAAAATGGTGGATAAATCTATTACGCTAACCACCGAAGCGATGGATTTTGATCTCAGTACAAATATTGGATATTACAACAACCATGGAAAGATTGTAGATACAACCAATGTCTTAACAAGCATTATTGGCAGGTATTATTCCAATGATAACCTCCTTTTCTTTAAAGATTCAGTGGTATTGGTCAACAAAGACTTTATTTTGCGTGCCGATACCTTGAAATATAATAGTCAGACAGAACGTGCATTTATCGTTGGCCCAACAACGATCAGGGGTACTAAAAAGGATGGAGTACTTTATTCTGAGAATGGGTGGTACGACACCCGGAAAAATCTCGCCGAGCTTTACAAGAAATCAAAAATTACCACAAAAGCGCAGATCCTTGAAGGAGATACCCTGTTTTACGACAGAGCCACCGGAAATGGACGGGGGCGTCATCGGGTAACGCTCACTGATACTACCAACAAAGTGGTTATAAAAGGAAAGTTTGGCATCTATAACGAAACAACAAAAATGGCGTTTGTCACCGATTCTGCGATGTTTATACAATATGGCAAGAAGGATACGATGTATATGCATGCCGATACCCTGAGAACAAAACCAGATACTTCAGATGTCAAACATAAAGATGGGAAATTCTTTATGGCTTACCGGAACGTGAGGTTTCACAAACCCGATCTTCAGGGTAAATGCGATTCATTGGGTTACCGGATGGTAGACTCAACCATGCTGATGTTCTACGATCCATTAGTCTGGTCTGGTAAAAATCAGATGTCTGCCGAGAAAATTCAGTTTGTTTCAAAAACTCCCGATCCTAGTCTGGCCCACCTTGAAACCAATGCCTTCATTGTAATGTCGGAGGACAGTATCCGGTTTAACCAGATTTCCGGAAAGGTTATCATCGGGCAGATCTTTAATAATAAACTTCGGATTGCGGATGTAAATGGGAATGCCCAGACGCTTTACTATTTAAAGGATAAGGAGAAATATTCAGGAATGAACCGCTTGCTGAGCAGTAAAATAAAATTGCATCTTACCGATAATCATATCGATAGTATCAGGTTTTATCCAAAACCTGAAGGGAAGACAATTCCAATTAAAGAGTTGACGGAGGAAGATAAACAATTAGACGGGTTTGTGTGGCGCGAAAAGGAGCGGCCTTTGAATGCAAAGGATCTTTATCCTATTGAAGATAAGCGCAAAAAAAATGCAGGATCTGTTAGGAAACCTGCATCAAAAAATTAATTTAGACGCTTTAATATTCGTCTTCATTAAAAAAGAAATCGTCTTTACTGGGGTAATCAGGCCAGATATCTTCGATTGATTCATAGATTTCGCCCTCATCTTCCATCTCCTGTAAGTTTTCGATAACTTCCAATGGCGCGCCCGATCGAATGGCAAAATCGATCAACTCATCTTTGGTTGCAGGCCAGGGCGCATCTTCCAGTTTCGAAGCCAATTCTAATGTCCAATACATATGATTTGTTTAAAATTAAGTATGCTTTTCTCAGAGCGCGATTTTAATACTATTTTTTTAAAAATAAAAGCACAAACTATTATTTTTTATGATTTCCATGGTATTTCTTCGATGCCTGTATCCCGGGCCACTTTTCGGGAGAGGACGTAGAGATAATCCGAGAGGCGATTTATATACCTGAGTACATCGGAAGGGACTGAAATTTCGGCAGATAGCTGGTAAGTTCTTCGCTCGGCCCGTCTGCAAACTGTCCTTGCAATATGGCAGTACGAAACCGCATTATTGCCCCCGGGAAGGAGGAAATTGGTTAACGGTGGGAGAGTATCAAGTATTTGATCCATTTTCTTCTCCAGAAATGAGATATTATCTTCGCAACATTCCCATTTGGTTCCATTTTCAACCTTCGCAGTATCGGTGGCAAGTTGTGCTCCGATAATAAAAAGATTTTTTTGAATCTCTATCAAATCTGAAATATCCTCCTGACTGATCTCCTGGGAACGGACAAGTCCAATCCACGAATTTAATTCATCTATTGTACCGTAAGCTTCGAGACGCAGATCAAATTTCTTAACGCGTGTACCACCAATTAGTCCGGTAGTGCCATCATCGCCTGTGCGGGTGTAAACACGCATTGTTTATTATTTAAAAGTTAATAAATGGGGTTGTCATTTTTATGATCTGTCTCTACCTGTCCATCCTTAAGCTTGATAATCCGATGGGCATGCAGAGCGATATCTTCTTCATGAGTAACCAGTATAATTGTATTTCCTGCTGCATGAATAGCAGCAAAAAGTTTCATAATCTCCTCTGATGTTTTGGAATCGAGATTTCCTGTTGGCTCATCAGCTAAAAGTATGGAAGGGGTATTTACAAGTGCCCTTGCAACGGCAACCCGCTGACGCTGACCTCCTGAGAGTTCGTTGGGACGATGCTCCATTCTGTCGCTTAGCCCTACACTGTTTAGTTTTTCAGTAGCCAGTTCAATCCGTTTCTCCTTGATAACTCCGGCATAAATAAGCGGAAGCATCACGTTTTCGAGAGCCGAATAGCGGGGCAAAAGGTTGAATGTCTGAAATACAAATCCAATCTCTGTATTCCTTATTTCAGCAAGCCGGTCATCATCCAGTTTGCTTACATCTTTCTCATTGAGGGTGTAGTTTCCAGATGTGGGGGTGTCAAGACAACCAATAATATTCATCAGCGTTGATTTGCCTGAACCAGAGGCCCCCATAATTGCCACATATTCACCCTTGAAAATATCAAGCGACACCGAACGCAATGCCAATACAGCCTGTGTTCCTACCTGGTAGTTTTTGACGATGTTCCGTAACTTGATTAATTTTTCCATTTTCTCTTTTTTGCCTTGACAAATTTACATAAAATGATTCTGATAAACACCTCGTTAATCGGCAAATGAAAAGTGCCTAAATTTTCTGTTTCTCCGGTTCCGAAGTTAAAATCCGATCCTTCTCCCTAAGTCCACTCTTAATGATGATTACCTTATCATTTTTCTCCCCTGTAACCACTCTTTTTTTTGTGATTTTCCCAGATTCACTGAGGTAAACAAACTGGCTGCCGGTTTCTGTAAAGAGGCATTGCAGGGGAATTACCAGTACATTAGCCTTTCTTCCAAGTATAATCTCATTACTTGTTGTCATTGAAGGCTTCAGCTTGCTGATATCACCCGCTAAACGGATATATAATTTAAACACATTAGAGTCATAACCAGTCATATCCTGCCCAATGTTCGAAATCTTCGCCACTGAACCAAGGATTTCTTTATTCTTCAAGGCATCTATTCGGACTCTGACACTGTCGCCAACATGGATCTTTGAAATGTAAATTTCTTCAGCATAAGTTTCCGATACTAAACTTTTCAGATCAGGTAACGTGGCTATGGCAGGGTCCCAAAGATTGACATAATCATCAATCTTTGTTTTTCTTCCACCCCACTTACGGGCATAAATGACCATCCCATCACTGGGTGCGGTGATTCGTATAGCAACTAAAGACTGCTGATATTTTTCGTCCATTGCTTTGTATTCAAGGTATTGCCGCTCTTTTCTTGAACATCTGATCCTAAATTCATTTTGCTGCATCCTGTAACTGCGCCTTTTCGAATCCAACAACCGGGCAGTCCGATCATACGAGATTTGTGTCATCCGCAGATTTGCCGGAGAATCGTAAACTGATTGCTCGACATCTATCTTCTTATATTTCAGATCAAATTCAAGTTGCTCCAGATCATCCCGACTGGTGCTTAAAGTAACCGCTGAGTCAAGTTTTGAATCATTAAAGGCAGCGGTTGCCTTCTGTAACGCCTCGGTATTTTGTTGGGTGAGCTGTTTTATTCTCCCCTCATCCAATAGTGCCACATATTCCCCTTTTTTAACGATGGTACCTTCAGGCACAAGATCTTTGATTTGCAATTGATAAATACTTAGATTCCTGTCGCCAAGAATATCAGGAAAATTGATCAAAACGGCTCGCTCACTCTGCATCTCCCCCTTGCAGGTGATAACAGATTCGAAATAATCCCTTTTGACTACATAAATATTGGAAGAGCGTTGCAATTTTAAAAAGGCCACAATGGCAATAACCAGAATCAGCGTACATCCTAATATAACCAGCCTCGATTTTTCCTTTAAATATTTAATCAATTTCATTCTGTAGGAATTTTGTCAAAATCAAAAAGAGTTAACTGTCTTATCGTAAAATAGTTATTCCAGTATTTTCGGAGTGAGGCGATATAAGCCCGGCGTGCAGTCTCTACATCGTTTCTAGCCAGATTCAGCTTGGTAACATCTAATTTGCCAATTTTAAAGCGTCGCATGGTGACATTGTATCCCATTCTGGCAATGGTATCGGCTCTGGCCGAATTCAATACCTGATCGGATTGTAAATTGAATTCCATCACATTCATCAAAACAGATTGCTGAAAATCAATAAGTTCCTGTTTAATGCTGCTTCTTACAACCTCCCTGTTTGACTTCGCCATAAGGATTGCTCCCTTCCTTCTTCCCCAATCAAGAATTGGAATCGATAATCCTATTATACCTAAATTCTGGAATTTATTGGGGTTCTGGTATGCACTCGAAAGTACAGTTGCTTTCTGGTTTATTCCGGCAGAAGCACTGATATCTACACTTAGACCATTCTGTGCCCTTGTCTGGGCCACTTTGTTATCTTCGTCCAGTAGTCGCTGCTTCTCTGAAAGCATGTTCGGGTTATTCTCAAGCGCCTTTTGAATAGCTTCATCAACATTGACCTGAAGGGTTGAAACTGTCGACGGCAGAACACATTCAACGACCGTACCCTTGTCAAGAGCAAGATATGAATTGAGATCGGCTCTCGACCTGACTAACCCCTGGTTTGCACGGGTTACCGCAAGTTTAGCATTCATCTGGGTCAGTTCAAGATTCAGTAATTCATCCTGAGTAACCGTTCCCACCTGGTACCGCCCCTTGCCCAGTTGAAATAGGGTATCGGCATTTGCTAAATTGGTGAGTGAAATATTTATCTCAATTTGTGCATCTATCATGGCAAAAAATTTATTCGTAGCTGTCAGGGCAATGTTTTCCATCGACTGAATCAGATTCTTTTTGGCCATCTCAAATTTCACAGGCTCTATTTTGGAGGCCCAACGCATGCTGTTATACCCGTTAACCCTTTGGGTATATCCAACACTTAAGGCATTTGCAGAATAAAGGGTTGACTGATCACCGATAAAATTCCGGGCCATCCCGAGATCAGAACTGACATTGAAACTTCCGCCTGTTAAGCCGACAAGCTGAGCCATTCTTAATGAAGCGCTCGAAGTTAGATTATTTTGCTGTGAATAAATCCAGGTGTGGGCCACATAATCATAATCCTGTCTGATTGAATTGCTGAAAGATAGCGGATTGGAACCAATTGACAGGGATGGAAGCTTATTGGCCTTGTAGTACTTAAACGCCCAGTAACTCGAGAAGTACATATTCTTTTGTTTGAAGGCATCTATTGAATTTTGGGACGCAAGGTTAATAACCTGATCGAGGGTTAACTTAACGACCTTCTCCTGGGCTTTTAGTGTCAAGCTTAAAATACAAAACGTTAATAGTATTAAATGGCGAAACATAGGTGTTATTTTATTGACGTAATGATTCAACAGGATCCTTCTCCGCTGCGCGCTTTGCCGGAACATAGCCAAAGACGATCCCTATAAATACTGAAACTCCAAATGAGATTATTATCGAAAAAATTGAAATGATCGTTTTTATATCAAACATGGTTTCAATTATTTTGGTCAGGATAACCCCAAGGACAATTCCGATTAATCCTCCTGAAATACTGATCAGAGTGGACTCTGAAAGAAACTGGAAAACGATATCTTTTCTGGAGGCTCCGATTGCCTGACGGGTGCCGATTTCTCTGATCCGCTCCATAACCGAAGCAAGCATGATATTCATAATTCCGATTCCCCCTACAATAAGTGAGATTCCGGCGATAGCTCCGAGGACAATATTGAAAATGTTCTTAGTCTTTTGCTGTTGTTTCAATAACAGTTCCGGGATGCTCACATCAAAATCCTGAACGTTATTGTGTTTTCGTAAAAGCATTTTTCCTGCGATTTTTGCTGTTGAAGTAAGGGTGGAAGTTTCAGCGACCTGAATAATTACAAGGTCGAGTTGATTGGTATCTTCAATCGTGGGATTTTGATTTCCCCCCTTTCCGGATGCTTCTACCTGGTCTGCCCTGATCAACGCCTTATTCCTGTATCTCAATAACATGGTTTTTACAGGAATGATAATTTTATTATCCGTGCTGCTGATGGCCATGGTACCTCCTCCCGTGCCGACAAAGCTCCTTTTTTCGATTACACCAATGATTTTCAACCAGATTTGCCCGCATTTTATAAACTTTCCTACCGGATTCTCCTGGTTGAAAAAGACATTTTTAACATTGTTGCCGATGATACAAACAGGGTAGCCATTAACCAGATGCTGCATGCTGAATAAGGTTCCCGATTCAAGCCTGATATCAAACAAACTGAAATAGGTATTGGTGGTCCCTTCCAGTTTTATCGGACTACTCTTGTCGTTGAGAATTGCCGAATAATTAAAATTGATTACAGGACAAACATCTTTGACAGTCGGAATAATCTCTTTAATCGATTCTGCATCCAGGAGGGTTAACCCTTTCGAGAATTTTGTTTTACCTGTTGCCTGTGACTGATTCGCATCAGCGGAGGCAGCACTTTTTTGGTCATTGGCTGTTGCCTGATTGGATGGTAGAATAGGTGTCACAATAATATTGTTAACCCCAACCATTTTAATCTGTTCGAGGATCTCCTGCTCTGCACCGTTTCCGATGGCTAGCATGCTTATAACTGCCGCGACACCGAAAATAATCCCAAGTGCCGTTAATAATGATTTTACCTTATTGGCAAATATTGCTTCAACGGCAATTAATACATTGTATGAATATCGTTGGTAATATGCTCTTAGCTTCATCAGTTCAGAATTATTCGGTTATTTTGCTGGTAAGACACTCTGACCTGCTTCTTCGACCATAGCATTGGATACTAAAGGCTCTTTTTTTGAGGACTCCAACAATTTTCGCTTTTCCTCTTCGATCTTTAGCTTCTGCTCCTTATAAATCTCCCAACCGACCGTTTGGACCTCTTCAGGCTTTTCAGGTTCGTTATAAATCACCTCGTCCCCTTCGGTCAAACCCTTATTTACAATAATGAAATTTTCGTTCTCACTTCCAAGGTCAACAATCTGCCGCACAACCAGCTTTTTCTTAACATAAACGTATTTGATTGTATCATTGGCGTAAACAGCATCCGAAGGAATAATCAGTTTTTCCGTATAGTTGCCTGTAACAATTGTATTGCTGGTGGTCATGGCTGGTTTAAGTAGCGGATCGAATCCAAAGACTCTGATCTTTACCTCAAAAACTTTCGCATCACTCTTGGGCATTGGCTGTCCAATATTTGCAACCGCAAATACCTCTCCCTTGAGTTCTTTTTCTGGAAAAGCATCAATGCTTAATTTAACTTTCTGCCCATTTTTTATTTTTGAAATATCAATTTCATTCACATAGGTTTTTGAGATCATCCTTGTCATATCAGGAAGGGTGGCAATAATCGGATTCCAGGTACTAACACTCGATCCTACCTGAATTTTCGTTCCCATCCTGTCTTTTGCGTAGATTACCATCCCCTGTTTGGGAGCTTTAATTGTTAGGGCATCCGATAGTTTGAGTAACTCGTCAATTTTCTGATTTTTTTGCTGCAAATCTAACGCTGCTCTGTCTACCTTCGATTTTGCCTGCCGCTCTTTGAGTTCAAATCCCTTTTTATCCTGTTCCAATTTTCTTCGGACCTTCTCAAGATCCATTTCAGCCTTCTTGATTACGGAGGGTGATTCATAGGCTGATTCTGCAACAATGATCTTCTTCTCTTCTACATCTGAGGTGGAGTTAATTAATTGATCCCTAAAGTTGCTTAAGGTAAGATTCGAATCCATTTTGGCATCCTGAAGGGCCACCAGGGAGAGTTCCATATCTTCCTTCGCCTTGGTCAATACCTCCTCTATCACTTTATGGTCAAGTGTTGCAATGAACTGACCCGAATCGACGACACTTCCTTCTTCCAGTAAATCGGATATCTTAATCTCATAAATGCCGACATTTCTCCCCGACAACTCATCAGGAACAACTATGTTTACAGACTTTTCAGCTTCAAGCTGCCCTGAGGTATGAACCTTAATATCTATGGGACCCTTTACAACCTTACAAGTAATTACCTCAATATCTGAACTTTTATTCCAATTCAAATAAACAGTTAATAACAGGACAATTAGGACACCTGAACTAATCAATACTCTTTTTCTATTCATAATGACCGGATTAAAATCTGATTCTCAAATGTAATATATTTTAAATGGTTG
>Ga0209697_10010266_pt1 | contig 10157 bp, 10 predicted proteins | sample AliMusrvi5mmetaG_FD_184115 | JGI IMG/M metagenome (GOLD analysis project Ga0209697, IMG submission 184115) | Freshwater lake bacterial and archeal communities from Alinen Mustajarvi, Finland, to study Microbial Dark Matter (Phase II) - Alinen... | ecosystem: Environmental > Aquatic > Freshwater... | reverse complement strand
GCATCAAACATCGACCTTGTGATGACCCGGAAAAGCACGGCTGCCAGGATGATCGAATGGGCTGGCGGAACCATGGCCGTAGATGATGAAAAAGGGATGAAGCAGCTTTCTCCCGAGATCGTTGCCGCCGCAAACCCCGATGTGATCCTGCTTACCGATTTTGGCTATGACCGTCTCGGCGGTTCTCCCGAAAAGATCAGGGAACTCCCCGGCGTGGCCTCCACCAGGGCTTTCAGGGATCACCGGATCTTCCGCATCGAGGAACATGATGTGGTATACCCGGGTCCCCGTACCGGTGCAAACGTTCTGCTCATTCAAAAACTAATTCACCAGGATGGCCAATCCAGGTAAACGGTTTGTCGGGACCTTTCCTGTCCTGCTGTTACTGCTCCTCGCTGTGACCTTGCTGTCGATGTGTTTTGGAGCGGTGCATATCACCCCCGGGGAGATCTTCTCATCATTTGCAAAATGGATTCATCATGATGATAATATGACCCTGAATGAACGCATTTTTATGGAGATCAGGCTCCCCAGGTCACTGTTGTGCCTTTTTGTCGGCGCTTCACTGGCCGTTGGGGGCGTTCTTCTGCAAGCGCTGTTCAGGAATCCCATCGTGGAACCAGGATTGGTGGGAACATCCAGCGGTGCCGCCTTTGGAGCTGCGCTTTATTTCGTTCTTGGTGCAGTGTTTAAGGTCAATGCCGGGGAATGGACCCTGCCAATTGCCGCTTTTGCAGGGGGTATGCTATCCACTGCATTGGTGTTCTTGCTTTCGCAATCCAGGCAAACAGGTAAAAGTTCCATCGTTGGACTGTTGCTTACCGGTATCGCCATCAATGCCCTCTTTATGAGTGGTGTCGGGTTTCTTTCCTATATCGCCCGCGATCCGCAGGCGCGTTCCATCACCTTCTGGAACCTCGGGACCTTGTCGGGGGCAAACTGGCATTCGGTACTCATCATCGGCACAGCCACCATTGTCTGCATCACCATTGCCGGCCGGTATGCCCGTCATCTGAATGCACTGATGATCGGGGAGGAGGAGGCCCGTTACCTGGGAGTCAATGTAAAACGCCTCAGGCTGGTAATCCTCCTTGTGAACGTGGCAATGATCGCCATCGCCACGGCTTTCGTTGGTGTCATCAGTTTTATCGGACTCATTGTACCACACCTGTTGCGCATGGTCGATGGTTCCGACAACCGCTTCCTCATTCGCAACGGAGCCCTGGCTGGCGCCATCCTGCTCAGCATAGCCGACCTGTCAGCCCGTCTTTTACTTAGGCCTGCTGAATTGCCCATCGGCATTGTGACCTCCATCATCGGGGTCCCGGTTTTTATCATTTTGTTGCGCAGGAAAAACTATTTCTTCTGATATGCTGACAGCCAAACATATAAACTACACGATCGAAGGCAAAGTATTGCTTGATGATGTTTCCGTTGCCTTTGAAGCCGGGAGGCTCAATCTGGTCATCGGCCCCAACGGGGCAGGGAAATCAACCCTGATCAGGATCCTGTGCAGCCAGATCCAACACGACAAAGGAGGGGATGTATTTTACGGGGATAAAAATGCAAAAACAGCTTCTCTTTCTGAAATGGCGAGGATCAGGTCGGTCCTGTCCCAGAACATTGACCTCGCATTTCCGCTAACGGTGGCTGAAGTGGTGATGATGGGCCGCTACCCTCATTTTACCGGGAAGCCGGCTGCAAGGGATGTAAGCGCATGCGAAGAGGCGATGCACTTTTTTGATCTTCAGGAACTGGCGGGTCGGAATTATCTGACCCTGAGCGGCGGCGAAAAACAACGTGTCCATTTTGCACGGGTTCTCTCACAGGTATGGTACCCCGTACCAGGAAGATGCCGGTACCTGGTCCTGGATGAACCACTAACCTTTCTGGATGTGCATTATCAGTTTGATTTCATGCACAAACTCACGGCGCTGCTGAAGAATAAGGACCTGGTCGTGGTTGGCGTGGTTCATGACCTGAACCTGGCTGCCAGGTTTGCAGATAAAATTGTGTTGCTCCACCAGGGAAGGGTTCTTGCCGACGGGGATAAAGAAGAGGTTTTGACGAAGGAGAACATCAAAGCAGCCTACCGGCTGGAGCCGGTGATCCGGTATGAAAATAACGGGATGTTCCTCTATTTCGGTTAAGGCTTTGCCATTAGCTTTACAAAGGTGATCATTTTGTTTCGGAGGCCCGGTTATCCTTTTCCTTCATCAGCCGGCCATGGATCCCAAGAACCTGTGGGATGACAAGTTCTGAACCGTCATTTCGGATCACGAAATCCGACATGCCTGCTTTTTCAGCATCCTCCATCTGGAATTGCATGCGGCGGACAACCGAGTGGGCGTCAATCCCGTCGCGCTTCATCACCCGGCTGATGGCAATATCTTTCGGACAGGAGGTGTGGATGATATAATCGAATTCACTGCGGAACCCGCTTTCGAAGATAATGGCAGCTTCCTGCATCACGTAATCTTTGCCGGACTGAAGTCCCGCCCAGTTCCTGAAATCAACCATGACCCTCGGGTGCAGGATGGAATTCAATACCTGTAAGGCAAACGGATCGGTAAAAACGATGGAGGCCAGCGACCTGCGGTTGATCTCCTGGTTGTTGGTCAGAACACCGTACCCGAACTGTTTCAGAATCTCGTTTTTAACCACAGGATCATCCAGGAACTTTTTCGATTCTTCATCTGCATGATAAACCGGTATTCCGAGCACTGTGAAAATCCCCGCTACCATGGTTTTACCGCTACCGATATTTCCGGTGAGGCCAATCTTAAGCATCTTTCAGTGTTTTCGGATGTGATTGTTAAGGGCATTGGGTCGCAGCAGGCTGTCGCTGCGATGCAGCAGGCTATCCCTGCGGTCGGTCGGGGATTTGATATAGGCCGGCACGGTCCTTGCCGGAACTTTCTTAATGTTATCCTTTTCAAACTCAAAGAAGAGGGTGTCGGGTGAGACAAAATAGACATCGCTGGGAAAATTCGCCTGGGAAATGATTTCTTTCCCGAGCCGGTTTGTCAGCAGGTATCCCCATACATGGTCCCCGTTGTAACGCAACCGCACGTTGCGCAGGCTCACGTCGTACTCCCTCGACTGCTTCAGCAGGAACTGCTCTGAAAAGAATTCAAAGCCCTGGACCTTGATCTTCAGGTTGAGGGTGGAATCAGAACTGCTTGTCAGCCGGAGGTTCCCGGGAACCTGGGAATAAACCAGCGAGTATTCGATGGAATAATAATAGTCCTTGGAAAGCCTGACGAGCGCCCAGATAAATACCGAAAGAACCAGGCAGACAATGAAGATATACAGTTGATTCCTGAATTTCTCACTTCGTCGCTGCCGGGCATTTCCGATGAATTCAAGAAAATCGGATTTCATCGGTTGAAAAGTTAACAGTGGTTATTTTGCTTCGATCGTCTGGGTGTTGTCCATGGCAACGGCCGTTTTTTCAATTCGCAGGCGCACGCTGTTTTCAACCTCGATGGTAACCGTAGTTTCCTGGATTTCAACGATACGACCGTGGATGCCGCCGATGGTGATGATCTTCTGGCCTTTCTGCAAACTTTCCTTGAACTTCTTCTGGTCCTTCGACCGTTTCATCTGGGGCCGGATAAAGAAAAAATAGAAGACAACAATGATCAGCAATAATGGAAGAAAAGAGTACCAGCCGTTTTGCTGGCCACCCTGGCCCTGGGGAGTCATTAATAGAATGCTAAGAAGGTTTGTCATGACTTGATAATTAAAAATTAAAAAAATTAAAAATTACGTTTAAAAATTTCGCTATTTTGCTATTTCGCTATTTCGCTACCTCGCTACCTCGCTACCTATTTTTCAGTTCCCGGGTTCACCACCTGCGCCTTGATCCGGATGACGGTGGTGTTGGGCTGGGTATTGGACACGACCAGGATGTTTTTAGTCTGGTAACCCCGCTTCCCATTGCTGTTGAAGGCGATCTTGATTGCACCGGAATCGCCCGCCCGGATGGGGGTTTTGGGGTAGGAGGGAACTGTACAACCGCAGGAGGTGCTGACCTCGGCGATCAACAGGTCGGATTTTCCCGAATTTTTGAAGTTAAAGGTGAACGAAACAGTTTCACCTTCGATGATTCTTCCGAAATCATGTTCGGTGACATCAAATTTAATGGCCGGCAGGGTGCTCTTGTCATTGTTGCCGGTGGCCGAATTCGGGTTGTTAACCACATCGGCCGGAATGGTCTCGCGCCCGTTCAAACCGCCGTGCCTGCACCCTGTAACCAGGAGGATGACCAGGAGTAAAATGGTTGAGGTGAGTTTTATAATGTTCATGGTGACCGTGGCTGTTAAAGCGGAGCAAAGGTACGAAAATAATTCATAATTTTACTGCCATGCGTATCTATCTGATCGGTTACATGGCCTCCGGCAAATCGAACCTGGGGAAAATTCTGGCTGAAAAAATGGATTTTTCTTTTATCGATCTCGACTATCTTTTCGAGGAGCGTTTCAGGATCAGTGTCTTTGATTTTTTTGAAAAATATGATGAGGAGGGCTTCAGGAAAATTGAACAATCGCTCCTGGTTGAAACTTTCTGCATGGACCATGTGGTGGTTTCCACCGGTGGCGGCACACCCTGTTTTTTTGACAACATGCGCCAGATCAGGGAATCGGGCATTTCAGTTTACCTGCACTGGAACCTCCCGGCACTGGTTCAGCGGCTCAGGCATGTGAAACGCAAACGCCCGCTGTTAAAGGATATCGGGGGGCAGGAATTGGAAGCAATGGTTGAGGAGCACCTGCGTGAGAGGGAACTCTTTTACAACCAGGCCGATTTTATTGTCGACGCGGAGCACCTTGACCTCGACAAACTCGTAACCACCATCCGTGAGAAAATGGACACCCGTTAAACCCGGGCTTCGAGCAACGCGACATTTTCAACATGGTGCGTGTGGGGAAACATATCGACCGGCTGGCATTTCACGAGATGGTAGACCTCGCTCATCAGTGCAATGTCCCTGGCCTGGGTGGCCGGATTGCAACTGACATATACAACCTTTGACGGCCTGACCTCCAGGATGGACTTAATCACCTTTTCATGCATCCCGTTTCTCGGGGGATCGGTAATGATGACATCCGGATGACCCTGCTGGTCAATGAACTCCCGGGTCAGTATTTTTTCGGCTTCACCTGCGAAAAACGATGTATTTCCGATTGCATTCACTTGCGAATTGATCCTGGCATCCGCTATGGCCGCCTCAACCGATTCGATCCCGGTCACCTTTTGCACATAGGGAGCGATGTAATTCGCGATGGTCCCGGTGCCGGTATAAAGATCGTAAACATGTTCATTACCCGAAAACCCGGCAAATTCGGAGGCAACCCTGTAGAGGTTCATGGCCTGCAGGGAGTTGGTCTGAAAAAAGGAGGCCGGACCGATCCTGAATATGATTTCCTTCCCGCCTTCCCTGAAGGGGGGCATTTTTTCGGTGATAAAGGCTTCCCCTTTATAAAGGTTGAATTCAAGGTCGTAAATGGTGTCGTTTTTTTTCGGGTTGATCACGTAATAGAGGCTGGTGATCTGCGGGAAGCCTGAATAGAGGTGATCGAGCATGCGAAAAATGGCTTCATCCTGGTTTCGCACCACCATGATGATCATCAATCCCCCGGCATGGGTGTTCCTGATGATCAGGTTCCGCAGGAATCCCTGCCAGGTGCGGACATCATAAAACGTCAGGTTTTCAGTGATGGCAAACTGCCTGGCCGCATTGCGGATGGCGTTTGCAGGGTCTTTCATGTGAAAGCACTCGAGAATGTCGACTACCTTGTCGAAAAACTGGGGAATATGAAACCCGAGTGCATTGGTAGCACGGTCAATATTTTCGTCACCCTTGTCGCTTTCAGTCAGCCATCGGTGGTTGGAAAAGGTGAAATCGAGTTTGTTGCGGTAATACCTGGTCTCCGCCGATGGAAGAATGGGTAAAACCAAGGGGTTTTCAACCTTGCCAATCCGGGTAAGACTGTCGAAAACCTGTTTTTGCTTATAAAACAGCTGGTCCTCATAGTTCATTCCCTGCCACCTGCAACCACCGCAAAGCCCGAAATGGGAACAATGCGGCTCCACACGTTTTGCGGAATACTGGTGAAAATGAATGGCTTTACCTTCAAGGTATCTCTTTTTTTCCTGACAATCTGCACATCCACAACATCGCCGGGGACCACAAAAGGCACAAAAACAACCTTTTCCCCGATTTTCCCGATCGCCATCCCTTCAGCCCCGGCATCGGTGATCTCAATTTTTTCGTATATCATCTCAGGCGTTCTCTGTGTTTTCGTTGAGGAGGTATTTTCCAAGGATGATGAACAGGTCATCCTTACGGAAGGGCTTTGACAAATAATCATCCATCCCTGCATCCATGCATTTTTCACGGTCGCCCGGCATGGCGATGGCCGTAAGTGCAATAATCGGGATGCGGTTCCCGGCTGTTTCCAGTTTTCGGATTTCCCTTGTAGCCTGGAACCCATCCTTTTCAGGCATGTGGATATCCATGAAAATCAAGTCGATCTTGTTTTCCCTGAACTGAACGATTGCCTCGTCGCCGTTCGAAGCGGAAATAACCTGCACACCGGTTTTCAGCAACATCACAGAAAGCAGTTTCATGTTGATGGTATTGTCTTCCGCGATCAGGATGGTTTTCCCCGGATCTATGGTCAGGCTGATATCGCTGGCCGGAACTTTCTGCCCGGATTTTTCCCCGCTCCGCGCTTTTCCTTCATGCAGGAGTTTAAAGAAGTCCTTCATTTTTACCGGTTTTGTGAGATACTGTTGGATTCCCAGGTTTCTGCATTGTTCAAGGATATCGTCTTTTTCAACCGAGGAATACATGAAAATGATAGGCTTCATGTTCCTGGTCTGGTGTTTCCTGATCTCCTCCGCCACAGCAATGCCATCCATTTCCGGCATGTGCATGTCCAGGATGACGAGATCAAAACCGCTTTCTGCTTCATTTGCATCCTGCAACGCTCTCAGCGCCTCCTTTCCGCCTGTACAGATCATGGATTCAATCTCCCAGTAGGTGAGCATGTCTTTCATGATCTTCAGGTTCGTGATATTGTCATCGACAACAAGCACCTTCCTGATGTCCGGTTTCTCGGGTGCTTTATCCGGGGAGTGATCGGTTGCAACCGTCAGCGGCAATTCAAAGCTGAAGGTGCTCCCGACCCCGGGTTCGCTTTCGACGAAAAGGGAGCCGTTCATGATTTTCGTCAGCATCTTCGAGATGGAAAGCCCAAGCCCGGTCCCGCCGTATTTCCTGGTCGTCGAACTGTCGGCCTGGGTGAACTGGTCGAAAATATTATGTAATTTGTCCTGTTCGATTCCGATGCCAGTGTCCTTGACACTGAACAACACCTTTATTTCATTGTCGTTTCCGGTCGTTCCGGGCTGCCTTTTGGCTGAGATGAAAATTTCACCCCGATCAGTAAACTTGATGGCGTTGCTGATGAAATTTACAAGGATCTGCCTGATGCGCAGAGGATCGCCATAAAAGTACTCGGGTAAACCAGGTTCTATCTCGCAAAGTAATTCGAGGTTCTTGTCGAAAGCCTTTACAGTAAGGATATCGACGCTTTTTTCAAGAACCTCATATATGTTGAATTCCACATGCTCGATTTCAAGCTTCCCCGCTTCTATCTTTGAAAAATCGAGGATGTCGTTGATGGTATTGAGCAACAGGTATGCCGAGGTCTGGATCGATTCAAGGTAATCGCGCTGGCTCAGGCTGAGAGTGGTCGTGAGGGCGAGTTCCGTCATTCCGATTACCCCGTTCATCGGGGTTCTGATCTCGTGGCTCATGGTCGCAAGAAACTCCGATTTGGCCTGGTTGGCCCGTTCCGCCTCCTCCTTCGCCTTCTTTAGGTCCGTCTCGATCTGTTTCCGTTCCGTAATATCGATCAGGATGGCGATCACGGCCGGTTCATCATCGAATATGATGTTGCCTCCACGGATGATGGTATCCTTGATCTCCCCATGTTTTGTAACAGCCCTGATCTCGTAATCGCCCACATGTTCGGTTCCCGCGATCCGCTTCTGCATGTTTGTCATGACGAGTGCCTTCGATTCGTCGGCAATGTAATCCAGGATGTTTCCCCCCACGAGTTCTTCGGGCGAAGTGCCGATCACGCTGAGCGCGGCATCGTTGGCGAACAGGATCTCACCGTTCCGGTGAATCAGGATCAGGTCGGGCAATTTGTGAACCAGCGTGGAATAACGCTGGTTGCTGTTATAAAGGTCGCGTTCCACCTCCTTGCGCTCCGTGATGTCTTCAAAACTCTCAATCCCGCCAATGACATTCCCGGCCGGATCTTTTAGAGTGTCGACATTCTTCGATATGATCAGTTTGTTGCCCGATTTGTGGCTGATTGTACATTCACGGCCGTGTACCGGTTTTACGACGTTCAAGTCGAAGAGTCCGCAGCGGTCGTTGCAGGGGGTGCCTGCAAACGTGAAGCAGGAATTTCCGATCATCTCCTGCTTCGAATAACCGGTAATTGCCTCCGCCTGTGCATTCCAGCTGGTGATCCGCTGGTTCATGTCGACAGTAAACAGGGCGCTCGGGATCACCTTGTAGAGCAATTCCGCGAAATCTTTGGCTTCGGTAAGGGCTCTTTCGGTTTCCTTGCGCTCGGTTATATCCTCCTTGATGGCGATGAAACTGGTGATCTGCCCCTCCGCGTTTTTGATCGGGGCGATGCTCATCGACTCCCAGAAAAACTCCCCGTTCTTTTTTCGGTTGTTTATCTCCCCCTTCCATTCGTTTCCCGCAAGGATGGTATGCCAGAGTACCCGGTAAAAGTCCTCGTCCTGTACCCCCGACTTCAGGATATTCGTGTTTTTCCCGATGGCCTCTTCGGCCGCGTAACCGGTAACCTCGGTAAAGCTCCGGTTTACATATTCAATCCTGCCTTCAAGGTTCGTGATGATGATCGTATTTGCACTCTGCTCAACGGCCGTCGATAATTGTTTGATCTGTTCATCTGCCTGCTCCTTTTCGAAAATCTTCTTTATCAGCGTACCCTGCTGCGTGTTGAATTTCCGCATGAGCCGGGCGATGTCGCCAAATTCGTCTTGTTTTTCCAGTAAATCCTTGACCGAACCGATGTTACCGCTCGACAAACTCCTTGTGATCTGTTTTAGGGGGAGCGAAATCCACCGGTTGATGGCAAACAGGAATATAACAAACACCAGGATCAGTACCACGACACCGGCCAGGGCAAACCAGCCAAGCTTGTCAAGTCTCCTGGCATTAGGGTCGCTGCGATGAAACCACAGGTAAGGCTGTCCGCTGCCTTTAATGCATTCGGGAGTGTAAATAAATTCCTCAGCCACATTTTTATTCCGGATGGATCCACCTGGTTTTTGCTGAAGAATATCAAGTTTGAAGGAAGTGGCTTTCTTAATCTCTTCGCAATAGGGCTTGTCCCAGATCATGGCGGCAACCAGGTAGGCATTCGCTTTTGAATGATGTGTAATGTCGGCCGTTGGTACTACCGTGGATCCGAACACCTGTATGACGAGCCCGTTGTGAATGGTGAATTTGTTCCAGGTACTATTATTCTGAAATAATAATTTGATCTGCCCGGGCGAAAGGGAAAACCCTTTCATTTCAGGATTGCCTGCCGAGTAAACCGGGTTGCCCGCAAGGTCGAAAGCCCCCAGGTAATCAATATTAAAAGTAGACAGTACCGGGTTGAAATTGTGTCTGGCCCACACCGTATCCCTGGTTTTGGAGAACTGGTACATCGCATCCCAGGCAGCATTGTCGTTGACTGCTTTCATAACCCCTTCGGTTTTAAAGCTCAATACCGTCCTGATAACCAGCGTATCGCCTTGTTTTTGAATGTCAAGGTACATGGCCTCTTCCCTGGTGCGCATGTGATAATACCCAGCAGCAAAAAGCAGGAAGAAACCCAGCAGGGAAATAAACAACAAAATGATCTTGGTGTTGGTTTTCATGTTTGTTCCTTTGGAGAACAATATTAATGAAAATTATGTTGTGTTAGGTTGTTTGTAACTATTCACCCCCTACAAATGTAGGGCATTAATTTGGGAGAGAGAATGCAAAGGATTCAGATTATTTTTAATCGCAGTATCAATTATCGATCGCAGGATTGCAAAAGATT
>Ga0209697_10010264_pt1 | contig 10160 bp, 6 predicted proteins | sample AliMusrvi5mmetaG_FD_184115 | JGI IMG/M metagenome (GOLD analysis project Ga0209697, IMG submission 184115) | Freshwater lake bacterial and archeal communities from Alinen Mustajarvi, Finland, to study Microbial Dark Matter (Phase II) - Alinen... | ecosystem: Environmental > Aquatic > Freshwater... | reverse complement strand
ACCGGAAGAAGAGATACGATTGCCGAAACGGCCCGACAATCCGAAAACAGCACCAGTCGTTCCGGCGGTTGTGCCCGAGCACGTTGAGCAGTTTGAAGCCGCCCCTGCAGTCGTGCCCGTCCCGGAGCCTGAAGTCACGACAGTGGTCGAGCTTGTCGAAGCCAGTGAGCCGGTCGCCGCGCCTGAAGCACACATCGAAGCCGCGGCCTCAATGCCGGAGCTAGAGCGAGACGGCGCGCCCGTCCCCGAGCCCGTTGCCGAACCCATGGCCGTTCTGCCGCCCGAGCCTGCTGAGACCGTTTCGCCGGATGCCGCCGAACCTGAACCCAATGTTGAGCCAGAGGCGCCCTCAGCGCCCGAGCCCGAAGAACATCCCTCCGTCTTGGAACCTGAAGAGACTCCATCCGAATTCGAGCCAGCCTTGAACGATTCAGGCTCTGCGGCCGAGCAGGACATCAGTCCTGTCGCAGAAACCTCGATCACAGCAGAAGATTCAGCCCCCGTGGAGCAGATCATCGAGCCCGAACCTGCGGGCCCCGTAACAGAACACGAATCCACTCCGATCGCAGAGATTCCGATTACGGCAGATGACTCAGTTCCCGAAGAGGAAGCCGTCGAGCCGGAACCCACTGGCACTGAGACAAAACCTGACTTCGGTCCTCTCGACGAAGCCCCAGTAACGGCGGCCGAATCGACCCCAGAGGAACCGATCGTCGAGCCGCAACCCACGGGCTCCATTCCAGAAGACGAATTCCCCCCCATCGCGGAGACCCCGGTAATGGCCGACGCTTCAGCCCCCGAAGAGAAGGCAGTCGAACCAGAACCCGCAGGCTCTGTGGCAGGGAACGTCGTCAGTCGGGCAGAAGACACGCCAATCATCGCAGAGGCCTTGGTCCCCGAGGTACAGCTCGATGAGCCGGAATCCACAAACCCCGTGACAGAAAACGACTTCGCTCCTGTCCCAGAGTCCCCGGCAGCGGCAGACGATTCAACCGTTGCGGGGCCGATCGCCGAGCCCGAACCCACAGCCTCAGTTCCAGAACACGATGGCGCCTCTGTCGCCGAGATCCAAATAACGACTGGCGCGTTAGCCTCTGAAGAGAAGGCCATCGAATCGGAACCACCCGGCCCTGTAAAAGGGCATGACTTCAGTCGTGCTGAAGACACGCCGATAACGGTAGGGGCTATAGCCCCTGAACAGGTCACGGAGATTGTGCCCGAACCGGTCGCAGAAGCCGCCGCCGAGCCATCCGCCCAGGAAACAACGCCAATAGAGCCGCCCACGGCAGAACTCCAGCAGGCCGTTGAAGAGGCACCAGCCGCGGATTCCGTCTTGGAACCACAAGAGTCTGCGGCCGTCGAGGCGCCTGCGCCAATTGAACCCGTTCCGCCCGTCATCGACGAGAAAGCTGCAGCCCGCCTCGCCGCGCGCCAGAAGAAGCTCTCGGAAGCCGACGAGCAATCGCCCTTCTCCGTCATGGTTGACCAGGTGTATGACGGCCCTCTCGACCTGCTGCTCGATCTCATCCGCAAGCAGGACATCGACATCTACGACATCCCCATCTCGAGAATCACATCGCAGTTCTTGGCCTACGTAAACCAGCTCAGGGCCGGCGATGTCGACGTTGCCGGCGAGTTTATCTACACCGCATCGCTGTTGATCCACATCAAGAGCAAGATGCTGCTTCCCCGCGCACCCGCCGGCCCTGAAGACACCCCCGAAGATCCCCGCCGCGAGCTTGTCGAGCGGCTGCTGGAGCACGAGCGCTTCAAAAACGCCGCCCAGATGCTGCAGCAGAAGCAGATGCTTGAAGCTGCTAGCTGGACCAACCCCGGCGCCCAGGAATTCAAAAACGATGAGGCCGCCGAGCCGGAGATCGCGGCCGATACCGTGGATCTGGTCCGCATCTTCCGCGACATTCTTGAGCGCGCCCGCACCCGCCCCACCATCGACGTCACTGAAGACCAGGTGACCGTGGGCCAGATGATCCAGTTCCTCGCCCGCCGCCTCACCATGGAAGACAAGCCGGTGGCTCTGCGCCGGCTGCTCTCGCACACCCGCTCTGAGCGCTCGCTGATTGCCATGTTCCTGGCCCTGCTTGAGCTCGTCCGCCTGCAAGCCATCCTGCTGCGCCAGGACCGCGCTTTCAGCGAGATCTTCATCAAGAAGCACACCGGCTTCGATTCGGTAATGAACGAAGGCCTCGTGAATGCCCGTGATGACTGGAAGTAGCGCAAAGTCTAACGGTAGTTTGCGGCCTCGTAGATTGACTTTCCGTTTTCGCGAACAAACTTAACTGGGATCTTTGGGTTGTTGATGTCCTTGTTGCCGTCATCTGCCCATTTCTTGGCCCATTTCTCGAAATACGGTTCGATGTCGGCTGGCGTCAAAAGATACATTTCGACAAGTTCGATTCCGTCGTAAATGGCGAAAATCCAATCCACCAGCCTGTACTTCGCGATGATATGCGGGTTCATATGATGGTGGGTGGAGAAGCTTGAGGTGAGATGGATGTTTACAGACTTCAGCTCGTATTCGTGGCCGTTCTCATCAAAGGCGTCGTTTCCTTCACGCCCTGGAAGAATCGTTAATCCTGTTAGTAGGAGAATTTGGAGGATCTTTCCGCCATTGTCTTGAAAGATGTCGTCAATCCCATGTTTAGAAGCCAGCTTCTGAAGCTTCCGTATCCCAGGCATCAGAGCTCGAAGTTTTGCTTGATCGGAATGGGCTTTCATGACCGCTCTCGAGCGAGCAGGTCTATGACATCAACTCCGAGGACATCTGCAAGCCGCTCCATACTGTCAATTGATATGTTTTTTTCGTTTCGTTCTACACTCCCGATATAGTTCCGATGTAGGCTGGCACGAGCTGCAAGTTCCTCTTGTGATAATCCCAGGGCCAATCGTGCGCATCTCAGGTTGACCGCAAACCTGGCGCGGGCGGTAATCTTAGGTTTTGAGGGCGTCATCTCCTTTCATGCTCGCCCCGTGCTAAGCTGAAATCTACAGTCTATAGACTGTATGAGGTAACAATGTCGGCAACCCCCATCTCCGCCGGACCCGCCTATACGACCCAGCTTGGCGCTGCATACGTCGGCGACTCGTTACGTCTGCTCGGCGATCTGCCAGACGGATCTGTCAACCTAGTTGTCACCAGCCCGCCATTCGCCCTTCAGCGTCAAAAGGAGTACGGCAACCACGACCAAGCTGGATATGTGGATTGGCTGATGGATTTTGGGCGGCTAGTTCATCGAAAGCTGTGCGAAGACGGGAGTTTTGTTCTCGACCTCGGAGGAGCGTACCAAAAGGGCGTCCCAGTGCGAAGCCTCTATCAGTTCCGAGTGCTGCTGCGTTTTTGCGACGAATTGGGGTTTCACTTGGCCCAGGAGTTTCTTTGGCACAACCCATCCAAGTTGCCGAGTCCGATTGAGTGGGTAAACAAAAGGAAGATTCGCGCTAAAGATACAGTAAACACTATTTGGTGGTTTTCGCGCTCAGAGTGGCCAAAGGCGAATGTTTCGAATGTTCTGACGGAATACAGTGCGCGAATGAAGAAGTTGCTGGAAGATCCCGCCGCGTTCTACAAGCCAAAGCTAAGGCCTTCCGGACATGAGATTGGCCTTGCGTTCTCAACCGATAACGGCGGGGCGATACCTTCCAATCTTTTGCAAATTTCGAATTCTGAGAGCAACGGTATCTACCTGGGAGCCTGCAAATCACTGGGAATTAAGGGCCATCCAGCACGCTTCCCCGCCAAGTTGCCTGAGTTTTTCGTGCGCATGTTGACTGATCCAGGCGACCTTGTTGTGGACATCTTCGCAGGCTCCAATACCACTGGCATGGTTGCGGAGGCTGAGGGGCGTAAATGGCTGGCCTTTGAGCTTAGCCGCGAGTACGTCGCCGCTTCGGTGCTTCGATTTGTTCCCAAGGGAATGCCGGAATCTCGGATTAGGGAAATCTACGCCCGAATCTTGCGCGATGAGCCTGTTTCGATTGAGGACGAGTTGGGCTTTCAGCGGCAGTTGATTGCGGTTTAAGAAATCCGGGGCGCCATTTCGGAGACGATGGGGATTATGGAAAAAGAGACCGAATCCGGCAAAGATCGCCACAGCCGTCTTTGGACAGAACTCATAAAAAAGGCTAAAGATGACCCCGAATTGGCAGAGCATCTCGAAGTTGCGCAACGCGTCATCGAAAGATACCGGGAAACCTTGAGGCGACTGGCACAATGCTGACCCGCAGCCCTGCCGTCTGTTCCACTTCCTGCCGGAATTCCTCCTGATTTCCACCGCTTCCTTACCCCCCCGGTGTAGAATCTTTGAAGCAGAGCCTTTTTCCTGGGCTCACCGAGCAAACAACTGCGCATATGTGGTTGTTGGGGTTATATGGACGCCTATTTATCTGGCTGTAACACTTCCTGCCGCAGGTCAACTCCTTTCTATTTTCTAAAAGTTCCCGTTGTACAGTCTGCACACTGGAGGCCCAGGCGTCCCCGGAATGATTCCGGCCGCATTGGTGATATCTAATGGCCGACTTGGCGACACTTGTTCAGGAGCTTCCAGCGACTGCAACTCTTCCTGCGCCTGCAACTCACTCCGCAGGCCCAACTCTTCTTGATCGAAAGATGAAAAAGAAGACAAGCCGCAGAGGCGTTGCATTCTTTGTCATCGCGCTGCTCAGCGGCCTTGGCTACATCGGCTTTCATCTTGCCAAAGATCTTGACTCCGTAACCATCACCAGCATCTGGCCATACTTGCTGCTCGGCCTCGCTCTGCTGATCGCTCTAGGCTTTGAATTTGTCAACGGATTCCACGACACAGCCAACGCCGTTGCAACGGTCATCTATACCCATTCGCTCGATCCCAACGTTGCCGTGGTCTGGTCCGGCATCTGCAACCTGGCCGGTGTGCTTGCTTCCACTGGCACCGTCGCTTTTGCCGTCATCACGCTGCTGCCCGTTGAACTCATTATTCAGGTCAGTTCCGGGGCAGGCTTCGCCATGGTCTTTGCGCTGTTGATCGCCGCCATTCTGTGGAATCTCGGCACCTGGTGGTTTGGCTTGCCGGCCTCCAGTTCTCACACCATGGTCGGTTCCATCATCGGCGTCGGCATTGCCAACCAGTTGTTCAATCCGCACATCGGCACTTCAGGCGTGGATTGGGAACAGGCCATCAAGGTTCTCAAGGTCCTGCTGATTTCGCCTATCCTGGGCTTCGGCTTTGCCGGGCTGCTGATCCTTATCTCCAAACGGCTTATCAAGTATCCGGCCCTTTACGAAGCGCCCAAGAACGATCAGCCTCCGCCGTGGCCTATCCGCACCCTGATGGTGCTTACCTGCACGGGCGTAAGTTTCTTTCACGGATCAAACGACGGCCAGAAGGGCATGGGACTGATCATGCTCATTCTCATCGGGACGGTTCCCACGGCTTACGCGCTCAACCACGCCGTGACCGCGCACGATATCCAGGACTTCATCGCCGCCTCAGAGCAGGCAGGCCACATCCTTGATCGCCATGTCGACAAGAGCGGGATTCTCGGGGAGGACGCCCGCGCTGAGGTCACCGACTATATCCGCACCAAGCAACTTCAGCCGGATACAATTCTGGCCCTTCGAGAACTGGTCGAAGACCTGAACCACGAAGTGGCGCTTTACAAGGTCTTCAAGTCCGTTCCCCCGCAGGACCAGACCAACGTTCGCAACGACATGTACGTGGCCAGCGAGGCCATCCGCCTGATGCAAAAGAGCGGCAACCCCTCCTTCACCGCCCAGGAAAACGCCGCCCTCAAAAACTACAAGGTCAAGGTGGACAAGGCCACCAAGTTCATCCCTGACTGGGTCAAGGTTGCTGTTGCGTTGGCATTGGGCTTGGGAACAATGGTCGGATGGAGACGCGTCGTGGTCACCGTGGGCGAAAAGATCGGCAAGGACCACCTCACCTATGCGCAGGGCGCCAGTGCTGGAATTGTGGCCATGGCAACGATTTTCGCGGCCGACAACTTTGGGCTGCCGGTCTCAACGACGCATATTCTCAGTTCCGGCGTGGCTGGAACCATGACAGCCAACGGCAGCGGGCTGCATTTTTCCACTGTCCGCAATATCGCTGCAGGCTGGGTCTTCACCTTGCCCGCAGCCGCGTTACTGTCAGGATTGCTCTTCTGGTTCTTCCGCTCTATTTCCTGATCGAGCTGTCAGGCTGCGGCACACCGGTTCAGGCGCTCAATCCAATCGCCGTCTCGCCATTGCCGCGCGCATCAACGCCTGAGGTCCACTCGCCAGCGGGAGACTTCACTCTCGTAAGCAGCGTCGGCTTGGGGAGCACGATCTCGTTCGCCTTGCTGAGCAGTTCTTGAATCCGCGACTCTGAAAAAGCCCAGGCGGACGGCAGTGCCTCGGTCGCTCCGGATTCTTCACCGGCGGGTGTCCATTCGTATCTCTCGTAGAGTGTCGAAATCCCCAGCCGCTCCACCGTCTCCCTCAACTTCTGGGCGACTTCCTGCGGCGATGCAAGATAGATGCGGGGTAGTTCATCAATCGACACGTCCTGGAACTGAACCAGGCAGCAGATAGCCCGCGAGCCCAGGTGGTCTTGCCACTGGGCGATCGCCCCCAGAAAATTGGCTCTCCGGCCCAGCAGATCGGTCACGCGCTTCAGGTAAGGCTGAGTCAGGGCCCAACTGCCGTCGTCGCTGCCCTTGACCGACACCTTAAGCAGGTTGCCGGATTTGGCCACAACGAGGTCGTAGGTTGGCTTGTCGCGGCCCGATTGCACCGACACGTCAAACCCGCACCGTGCAAATTGCGCGGCGGCAATTCCTTCAGCTCCAACGGTGACACGCCACGGCAGTGGCTTGCTTGAAACCTGGGCCAGAACACTCATTGCTTCTCCTTCTAAATCATCCGCGTTTGTTGCCGCACCGTACTCCGGCAGTTCATCGAACGCAAAACAAATTCACCGGGTTACGGATTCTTCTCTCACCAAAAAACGCTGGAAAAGCAAGGCCAAAGAACCAGGCCAACGTGCAAAGGCCGTAGGGTTGCAGGAATCCAAATAGAGTGGGCTGAATGTCTCGCCCGCATTCCCACAATATAGGTATACCGCGCCCGGAACGATGTGAGATAAATCACATCGCACGGCTGTCTCGCGCCTTTCATCCCACGCAAGATCCCGCTAATGCCTGAGATATACTTTTGAATCTCAGTGTGCTTAAAGTGCTTAACGGCCTTGTGTGTGATTTCGCTCACTTCTGCCTCAAAAAAGCTCTCGCGGCGGCCGGGCCGTTGCGCAAGTGGCCACCGCGAGAGAAAGTGGAGGAGACAGGACCTGATCGGTCCCTGAAGCTATGCCGACATGGGAATTGGGAGCCCAGGCAGACCCTCTGGCCGTGAGGGCTTTGCCTGGCGGATCCGGATGGTTCCCCGCGCCGCAGGTTCCGCGCCCGCACTCTCTGCCTCGTCCGCCTTGCCGTTCAGCGTGTTCACGCCGCCCTTGAACCAGGCCCCATCCTCAATGCTGAGCCGGGACGCTGTTACATTACCCGTCACTACACCCTGGGCGCGAATCTCAAGCCGATTCGTTGCAACCACATCGCCGCACACGGTGCCCAGAACCACAATGTCCCCGGCGGTGATGGCTGCCATTATCTCGGCGTTGCGGCCAATCGTCACAAGCTCTCCCGGGAGGCTGATGCTGCCCTCGACCCGGCAATCGATAAACAATGGATCCGAACCGCAGATATCGCCTTTGATCACCCAGCCTTTACTTAACGAGGACTGGTTGCGGACTGCACTTTCAATGCTGGAGATAGGTTGAACAGGTTCCCGGCTCGTTGCTGCCTGTTCTGGCGGGGTATTCGGTGCTTCTGAGGGTCTGATATTCCACATGGCGTCGGGGTGACTCCTTTTCCGTCCTCGAGGACTATGATTCCAAAACTTGCCAGACTCTTCGGCCTGAAAATGAAAGCCTAAAGCTGGACCTGAACCAAGGGTCTACGACCAATCAACGCTCAAATACCCTGGGGTGAATCGTTGGGCATGCGTGCCGCCGCCATGCCCCAAGGTGAATACCGCAGTTGATAAGTGACTACTGCGGTATTCACTTGACACTCCCCCGGCAAAATGTAACTCGCGCATTCTGCAGCTTATCCGTCATTTTCTGGCTGCCTGCCGTTAGAGATTGCAAACCGGGGACCAAACTCACGCCGGATTATTAAAGGCTCCTCATCGAAGAATCGCCGATTGAACATCCCCGCCCGCGGATTTTCATCTCCTTTTCATCTGCCTCCTATATCCATTGCTGTGTCCAGCTTTTGCTTCCCCAGTGCGGCCGGACGTCCCAACCAACTCACTCTCTGGAGCCTCTACATGGCAGATCGTGCAATCGCCCTGGAAGCGCGCCCGCCCGCCGCAGCCCTGCTCGACAAGAAAATGAAGAAATCGCACGCCATGATCAGCGGCGGCATCGTGATGGCCGCCCTGGCTATCGGCGTCGGCTACATTGGCGTCAACATTTTCAAGGACTTTGCCGGGGTGACCATTCCCAGCCTCTGGCCCTACCTGCTGCTCGTTGTTGCCCTGTTGATCGCGCTCGGCTTCGAATTCGTCAACGGCTTCCACGACACCGCGAATGCCGTGGCCACGGTCATCTATACCCACTCGCTCGATCCAAACATTGCCGTGGTCTGGTCCGGCCTCTGCAACCTTTGCGGCGTTCTCGTTTCTTCCGGAGCGGTGGCCTTCGCCATCATCACGCTGCTGCCGGTCGAATTGATTCTCCAGGTCAGCGCCGGCGCTGGTTTCGCCATGGTTTTCGCCCTGCTCATCGCCGCCATTATCTGGAACCTCAGCACATGGTGGTTCGGCCTCCCGGCTTCCAGTTCTCACACCATGGTCGGGTCCATCATCGGCGTGGGCCTGGCAAACCAGCTCATGAGCGTTCACACCGGCACTTCCGGCGTTGACTGGGAGCAGGCCACTAAGGTCTTCAGGGTTCTGCTCATCTCGCCTCTGATCGGCTTCGGCGCGGCGGCCCTGCTGCTGCTGCTCTCCAAAGTCGTCATCCTGACCAGATGGGCGAAGGGATTCGCCGTTGCCTATCAACAGAACTACAAAAAGCTCCTGGTTGCCGTTCCCACAATCGCGATTACCGGCGTAATTGGAGCCTGGCTGCTCAACCTTGTTGCGCCCCTGGTGCTCGGCCTCTTTGGCCCTCTGGTGCAGATCTGGGCGCCCATCAAGCAATTCGAGTCCAATCTCTGGGGAACGGTTCTCGTCGCGGCCCTGGTGGGCATCGCCGGACTTTACTCCATTGCCTTGTTCGCCAGGATTGTGATTGACGATGGCGATGTGCTCTTTACTGCGCCCAAAGGCGACACTCCTCCGCCGTGGCCCATTCGCGGATTGCTCATCTTCACCTGCTCGGGCGTCAGTTTTGCGCACGGCTCAAACGACGGCCAGAAGGGCATGGGACTGATCATGCTCATCCTCATCGGCACGGTGCCCACGGCTTACGCGCTCAACCACGCGGTAACCGGGCAAGACATCAAAGCCTTCATTGCCGCCTCTGAACAGGCGGGGCACGTCCTCGACCAGCACATCGACAAGAGCGGCATCCTGGGCGAAGATGCCCGCGGCCAGGTCACCAACTATATTCGCACCAAGCAGATCGAGCCCGACACGCTGCTGGCTCTGAGAGAACTGGTCAAGGATCTTGAAGGCGACGTGGCCGTCTACAAGCAGTACAAGTCAGTTCCGGCCAACAAGCAGGCCAACGTCCGCAACGATATGTACGTGGCCAGCGAAGCCATCCGCCTGATGCAGAAGAACGATGCCGCGCTGCTGAAGAAGGGACAGCAGCCTGTCTTCAGTGCCGATGACAACAAGTCCCTGGGCACTTACAAAGCCACAGTGGACAAGGCAACCAAGTTCATTCCACCGTGGGTAAAAGTTGCGGTGGCCCTGGCGCTGGGCATGGGTACCATGGTGGGCTGGAAGCGCATTGTTGTAACCGTTGGCGAGAAGATCGGCAAGGAGCATCTGACCTACGCCCAGGGAGCCTGCGCCGAACTGGTAGCCATGTGCACCATCTCGGCCGCGGACAACTTCGGTTTGCCGGTCTCAACCACCCACGTGCTCAGTTCCGGCGTGGCTGGAACCATGGCTG
>Ga0209697_10010262_pt1 | contig 10161 bp, 5 predicted proteins | sample AliMusrvi5mmetaG_FD_184115 | JGI IMG/M metagenome (GOLD analysis project Ga0209697, IMG submission 184115) | Freshwater lake bacterial and archeal communities from Alinen Mustajarvi, Finland, to study Microbial Dark Matter (Phase II) - Alinen... | ecosystem: Environmental > Aquatic > Freshwater... | reverse complement strand
AAGCACCCCCGCCCTGCGGCGTCGCCCCCATTCGCCCGCCTACGCTACGCTCCGGCGGGCGAATGGGGGCGCTTTGTGCGTGTCCAAGTTTGATCGCGCACTGTCCAGGTTTGATCGCGCCGCGACAGCACGCCCTGAGCTTGCCCCCACATCCCGCTGGCTTGACCCGGCAGGACCTGCTTTGATTTCGCCCCTATGACGGACTGGAAATCGACCACACTCACGCTCGGCCATTCACCGGACCCGGACGATGCCTTTATGTTCTATGCCATGGCCGCCGGAAAAATCGACCTCAGGGGATACCGGTTCGAGCATATCCTCCAAGACATCCAGACGCTAAACGAGCGGGCTGCCCGGGGAGAACTCCACATCACGGCGGTCTCGATCCACGCGCTCGCCTACATTCTCGACCGCTACGCCCCGCTGCCGAGCGGAGCGAGCATGGGGGACGGATACGGGCCGATGTTCATCGCTCTGGACCGGAGTGCCGCAGGCTTGGCGGATGAAGAGGCGCGGCGCGGCTGGCTCCGCGACAGAACGGTGGCGGTGCCCGGAAAAATGACGAGCGCATTTCTTGCCGCCCAGCTTTACCTGGGGGCGGATTTCCGTCATGTGGTCGTGCCCTTCGACGAGATTTTTGAAGCCGTGAGAAGCGGGGCCGTTGATGTGGGGTTGATCATTCACGAGGGGCAACTCACCTACGCACGGGACGGGTTTCATCTGGTGCGCGACCTCGGGGCTTGGTGGAAAGGCAGGACCGGGCTCCCGCTCCCGCTGGGGGGGAATGTCGTTCGCAAGGACATTCCCCCGGAGGTTCGCGCGGAGCTGTCCGACATCCTTCGGGAGAGCATCCGCTACGGCTTGGAACACCGGAAGTCTGCGGTCGAGCACAGCATGGCGCATGCCCGGGGGATGGATGTCCCGCTCGCGGACGAGTTCATCGGGATGTATGTCAACGACTACACCCTGGACTACGGCGACAAGGGACGCGAGGCGATCACGAAGTTCCTGGGAGAAGCCGCAGCAAAAGGACTCATCCCCCCGGTCGGGCAAATCGAGTTCGTCCAGTAACCCGGACCGGGGACAAGGATTTAGGCGGAGAACTCTTTTTGGATGCTGGCAATTTTGTCTATCACCTCAAAGAAGGCGTTCACGACGCGCGGGGAAAAATGGTGTCCGGACTCCCTCCGGAGAAATCCGCAGGCCTCCTCCAAGCCCAGGGGTTTCTTGTAACACCTGGCCGAAGACAGGGCATCAAAGACATCCGCAACCGCACAGATCTGTCCGGAAACCGGTATTTCATCACCCTTGAGGCCGCGAGGATAGCCTGATCCATCCCATTTTTCGTGGTGGGAGAGAGCGATTTCCGCCGCGAGATGGATCGTTGGATTTTCGCTCCCTGCGAGAAGGTCGGCACCCAGTTCCGCGTGATGCTTCATTTCGGCGTACTCCTCGTCCGTGAGTTTGCCCGGCTTGAGGAGGAGGCGGTCAGGGATGGCCAGTTTGCCGATGTCGTGAAGCGTGCTGGCCAGCAGGATTTGGGATACAGAGGCGGGAGGGAGATCCATGGCCTCGGCGATCGCGGCCGCATACCGGCTCACCCGTTCGATGTGCTGGCCGGTATCGTGATCCCGAAACTCCGCCGCCCTCGCCAAACGGTGGATTGCCTCGGAGTAGGCGAGTTGGAGCTCGCTGGTGAGCCTGGCGTTGTTCAGGGCTACGGCCGCCTGCGAGGCGAGGCAGAGAACGAGCTCCTCGTTCTCTTTGGGAAAAGTTGTGCCGCCACCCGTGCCCGGACGCCTGGCATTGATGAGCTGGATGACGCCGGTGATGTGGCCGTCCGGAGTTTTCATCGGCACGGCGAGCATCGAGCGGGAGCAATAGCCGGTTTTCAGATCGAAGCTGCTGTCAAAGTGGAAGCCGCAACTCGCGGGAAGGGTATGGACATCGGGGATATTGACGGTCGAGCCGGTCCCGGCCACCAGCCCCGCGATGCTGGTCGGGGAGATCTCGATGGTGATCGGTTGCGATCCGTTTCCGACCAGGACTTCCGAGTGCCCCAGATTGTCGTTCTGCACCACGCTGAACTGGAGTTTTCCATCCGGTGTCACCAAGTAGAGCGTGCCCGCCTCGGCGCCGGTAAATCTTCTCGCCTCAAAAAGGATGCGGCCCAGAAGCACCGAAACATTGCGCTCGGACGTCAACGCCAACCCGACCTCGACCAGCCTGCGGAATTTCTCGGAGAGATCGGAGTCGGGGGAGGCGGCACCGGTATTGCCAGACATGCCGCAATAAGAAACAGGAATCCCGCCCAAGGGCAATGCTGTTCACTTAAGAAAGGAGCGTGGGCGTCCCGCCCGCTTGTTTCGGTTGCGGGCGGGACGCCCACGCTCCTTTCTTAAGTGAACAGCATTGGGGCTAAGGGGAAGACACTTTCTCCGGCGAGCCCGGCTTCTGCGCGACCTTGGCCGAGCGGGCCTCGAGCTTTGCGGCAATCGATTTGTTTCCGGCATCGAGCTGGAGGGCCTTCTGCCAATACGCGGCTGCCTCGGCGGTTTTGCCGATTTTTTCACAGGCATCGCCGATGTGATCAAAAACCGTCGCGTCATCCGCTTTCAGCAATTCCGCCGCATGGAGCAACTCCTTGAGAGACTGCAAGTGGAGGCCTTTCTTGAAATGCACCCAGCCCAGGCTGTCCAGATAGGCCCCGTTCTCCGGTTCCGCCTCCACGGCCCTGCGGACGAGCGCCTCGGCTTCCTCGAGGTTTTCATTCCGGTCCGCCCACATGTATCCGAGGTAATTGCAGGCCCGCGCGGCATTCGCCGGATCCATCTCGATGGATTTTTTGAGCGCCTCGGCGGCCTTCGCGAACCGCCCCGCCTGCTCGGCGGAAACCCCGTAGCTGAAATAGAAATCGCTGTTCAGAATCTCGGGCCGGAAGGTGCCCGCTTCCACGAGGACCAGCTCAAAGGCCTTGATCGCCTCATCGTGCCGCCGCGCCTCGCTCAGCGCGATGGCTTTGAAAAACGTGAACTCGACCAGCTTCGGGAATCGTTTTTCCGCATCCTCCGCAAAGGTGATCGCAGCCCCGGCGTCACCGGAATGCAGGCAGAGCTGGATGAGATTGCTGTATCGCCTGGGATCGGGTGGGGCGACCAGGATGGCCTGCTTGAGGCTGGCAAGGGCCTTGGATTGTTCGTTGGCCCGGAGATACAAATCCGCCAGCTGATCGTAGGCGAGGAAATCCAAGGGGTTTTCCTTCACGATTTCTTCGATCAATTTGATGGCTTCAGCCGTTTCCCCCGCCTGGAGAAGCAGCACCGCCAGCTTGTCGCGCACTCCCTCCATCTTCGGACGGAGGGCGAGCGCGAGCTGGTAAAGCGGGATCGCCCGGTCGAACTGGTTGCAAAGGACGAAGGCATTCCCCACCCGCACCAATGTCTCCGCGTTGTCTCCCGCAAATTTCTGCGCGCGGTCCAGCATCTCGGCCGCTTTGGAAAAATCTTTGCCGCGCCCTTCTTGGTCCCTCAGGCGCAGTTCCACGAGATCGAGCCAGAAATCGGCGCTCGGCGGGTTCCTTTTGAAAGCGCGGCCGAACAGCCCCTCGATCTTCTGGGGCTGGGAAGTGGATTTGTAGATCTCGAAAAGGATCTGGTAGGGAGCCGGCTCGTCGGGAGCGGTCGACAGGGCTTGGTTCCCATATTTCTCGGCCAGGTCCGGCTTCTGGAGCTGGCGAAGATAAATTCCCGCGAGCGCCACGAGCGGGTCGGACTTTTTTGCCGAGGCTTTCGCGGTGTCCTTGAGCACGGAAATGGCCTCCGAGGTTTCCCCGATGCGCAGGTATTGGCGGGCGACTTCCATCGCGAGTCCGGTGAACCCCGGATCCAGCGCCAGAACCTTCCGTTTGGCATCCAGCGCCCGGTCGGGCCCTTCCGTCTCCTCTTCGAAAAGCGCCTCCAAATACCTGGCGGCCCCTTCGGCGCGCTCCTCGTGATCGGCCGTGAGCCGGAGCGGCTCAGGCGAAGAGAATTCTTCCGGAATCAGGAGATCCGCCTCCTGGGCAACGAGAGGTGTCCCCAGCAGGCATGCGAGCGCGCAGAACTGCCCCAAACCGGGGAAAAAGAATCTGCAAAAGGCGGCCATCACATTTCCGGCCGTTCCACGTCCCGCGCTCATACCGGCATATCCTCGCGCGAACCGCCCCGCCGCGCAAGCGATTCCGCCATGTTCAGCTTGCGGGGGGCCCGTCCCAGAGGAAGTTTTCGAGGCGGATTTTGTTGATGCGGGATGCGGCCTCCTCGCTGCGCGGCCCGCCGGCGGCGGCGATCATTTCATAGACCTTGATCGCCTGGTCCCAGCGCTTCGAGGCTTCGAGCAGGCGGGCGGCGGCGAACCCGGCCTTGTAAAACCAGAAGAACGCGCGCGGGGCGAGTTTGCCGTCCTTGATGACGTCGTAGTAGGCGGCCACCGCGGCTTCCTGCTCGCCGAGGTTTTCGTAGGCGGAGCCGATCCGGGCGAGGGCCTGGCTGCGCCATGCCGCCGACGAAGCGGGATCGTTGGCGACCAGCCTCCAAACACCGATGGCGTCGCGATAGGATTGCGGGGTCGTGCTGCCGAGCCCGTAGAGGGTCTTCCCTTTTTCGATCAGCGCGGCGGATTTGAGTTCAGGAGAGCTGTTCGAGGCGATGATTTTATCGAGGATCACGATGGCCTCGACCGGCTTGCCGAGAACGTTTTGCAGGACCGCCTGCTCGAATCTCGCGCGCAGGGCGAGCGGGCTGGTCGAGGAAGCCACCTCCTCGAACAGGAGCATCGCATCGTTCATCGCGGAAGAAGTCTGGAGGTGGGATGCGGACTGGGCGGCAAGGAACAGCGCGGGAAATTCCAAGGCGGTTCCGGGATACTTTTTTGCGAGGGATTCCAGCTGGACCCGCGCCCCCGCGAAGTCTCCTTTCCGGTAGAGAAGCTCGCCGAGTTTCATCATGACTTCCGGCTCGGCGGCTGTCCCCGCATTCGCGGAGAGGAATCTGGTCGCGGCGGAAATGGCGGCATCATCCGAGCTCCCGTCGTCGGCAAGAAATACCCAAAGCGCATCCGCCTGGGGATCATTTGGCCCGCTGTTGGAGGCCGACACGCGCTGGAGATGGCCCAGGGCCCCGGCGCGGTCGTTGTTTTCGTATTCCCACTCGGCGAGGGCGAGGTTTGCGGCCGCCGCCAGATTCCCGTCGCCGGCCTTGGAAAGGTTTTCAAAGATCTCGAACGCGCCGCGGTCGTTCTGTCTTGCCAGCTCGTAGCCTTTCCTGAGCCGCAGCCCCCCGAGCTTGGGGCTTGCGGGAAACCGATCCTTCAAAAGGTTGAAGCCCCGGGACTTTGCGCCACCCGCGAAGAGGTCGCAGACAGCGGCATTGTAAAGTGCCGCTTCGGCCAGGGATTCGTCGGAAGCCGCCGAGATAAAAAGTTCGGAGGATTTGACGGGATCATTCAACGCGGCCAGGGCAAGCCCCCTGAGGAAATCCGCCTTGGCGGAAGTTCCCTTGGGAGGAAGGAGTTGCAAGGCATCTCTCGGGCGGCCCTGTCTCAGACGGAAATTGGCCAACTCCAAAAACGCCGGGCCGAGAGCGGGGTTGTCGGCGGCGCCGGCGACAACTTTTTCCAAAAGCTTTTCCGCGCGATCCTCCCTGCCCAGGCGGGCTTCGAAGCGCGCGAGGTAATAGCCGGCGAGTTTCTTCCTCAAGGAGGCTTCCGCATCCTCGGCCCAGCGTTTCAACTCGCTCGGAGAGGCCGCCGGCTGCGCGGCATAAATCGAATCCAGCAGGGAAAAGGCGTCGTCCAAACCGGGCAGGTCGGAATTTTTCGAGATGAAATCTTCGAGAAGATTTTCCGCGTTCGGAGACCCGCCGGTCCGGACAAGGGACCTGGCCTGCCCGGTCACAACGCCCACCGCCATGTCCGGGTCCAATGGTTTGACCGCATCAAAAAACATCAGGGCCGCGGCATCGTCCCCGGAAAGGGCAAGGGATCTTGCCATCAAATAGTCGCGGCGGACTTTTTCGCGCCGGTCGCATGGCGAGACCGTGTCCAGCACGAGTTTTGCATCCTGCGGGCGCTTCAGGTCCAAGAACAGCTCCGCGCGCCCGAAGTCGGCCAATTGTCGGAGAGGGCTTTCGGGCCACCCCTTTGCCGGATCGAGTTCGTCGAGCGCCTCGCGGCTCTTTCCGAGATTTCGCAGCATGCGCGACTGCCCGAGAACCGACTCTCTCGACACCGAGGGCTCGTTGCGGCACGCCCTGTACATTTCCAGAGCGTCCCCCCAGCGCCCCAACGCGGCGTAGGCCTGGGCCAACCAGAAATCCCCGACCGCTCCGGCGGGATGAGACTTCAGCAACTCGATCGCCTTGGCGGGTTTTTTATCGTCCAGATAGGCGCGCGCCAAGACCAAGACCGCATCTTTCGCCGGGCGCGGGGAGCCTTCCAGTTTGTTGATGGCCACCGCGGGGAGCCCGTCCTCGAGGGCGGATTTCGCGGCGGTGAGGTTGTCCGCGCCCGAGGCGAACAGGAGCAGGGCGAGTGAGCAGATCATGGTGAGAAATATCGGGCAAGATAACGTCCGGTGTGGCTCGCCGTCGAGCGTGCAACCTGCTCGGGGGTGCCTTCGGCGACGATCTGTCCGCCCCCGGCTCCGCCCTCCGGCCCGAGGTCGATGATCCAGTCGGCGCACTTGATGACTTCGAGGTTGTGCTCGATGACGATCACGGTATTCCGGGCATCGCGCAACTTCATCAGCACTTCGAGCAGTTTGTGGATGTCGGCGAAATGCAGCCCTGTGGTGGGCTCGTCCAAAATGTAAACCGTCCGCCCGGTCGCCCGTTTCGAGAGTTCGGCCGAAAGCTTGATCCGCTGGGCTTCGCCGCCCGAGAGCGTCGTCGCCGATTGCCCGAGCCTCAGGTAGCCGAGGCCGACGTCCTGCATGGTTTCCAGCTTGTTGCAGAGGGCGGGGACATTGCGGAAAAACCGGGCGGCATCATCGACGGTCATGTCGAGCACGTCGGCGATATTCTTGCCCTTGTAGGTGACCTCGAGGGTCTCGCGGTTGTAGCGCCTGCCGCGGCAGACCTCGCACTCGACATAGACGTCGGCCAAGAAATGCATTTCGATTTTGATGAACCCGTCGCCCTGGCAGTGCTCGCAGCGCCCGCCTTTCGCGTTGAACGAGAACCGGCTCGCCTCGTAGCCCCGCACGCGCGAGGACGGCAGCTCGCTGAAGAGATCGCGGATCGGCCCGAGGGCTCCGGTATAGGTGGCCGGGTTCGAGCGGGGCGTCCTGCCGACCGGGCTCTGGTCGATGACGACGACCTTGTCGAATTGCTCGATCCCGGAAATGCCGGAATGTTTTCCCGGGCGCGACTTCGCGCGGTTCAGGTCGCGTTCGAGCGCGTTGCGGAGGATGTCGTTCACCAGCGTGGATTTCCCGCTCCCGGAAACTCCCGTGACACACGTCAGGCAACCGGCGGGAAATGACGCGTCGATTTTTTTCAGGTTGTTTTCCTCAGCCCCCAGGACCCTCAGCCAGCCGTCCCCGACATCGCCGGCTTTGGCGCCGGTCATCCTCGGGGCCGTGCGCGCGCGCGGGACCGGGATCCGGATCGATCCCTTGAGGTATTGGGCGGTGAGGGATTCTTCGCTGAGCAGGATTTCTTCGAGCGTGCCTTCGGCGACGAGGCGGCCGCCGCGAGGCCCGGCCCCCGGACCGAGATCGAGGATGTGGTCCGCCGAGCGGATGGTGTCCTCATCGTGCTCGACGACGATCACCGAGTTGCCGAGGTCCCTCAAGTCGCGCAGCGTCTGGATCAGCCGGTCGTTGTCGCGCTGGTGCAGCCCGATGCTCGGCTCGTCGAGGACATACATCACGCCCGAGAGCCCGGAGCCGATCTGCGTGGCGAGCCGGATTCTCTGGGCTTCCCCGCCGGAAAGCGTCCCGCTCTCCCGGTTGAGCTGGAGGTAGCCGAGGCCGACTTCATTCAGGAATTTCAGCCTCTGCCGGACTTCGCGCAGGACGTCTTTGACGATTTCCTCCTGCGAGGGCGAAAGGGCGAGCCTGCCGAGAACCGCGCCCGCTTCTTCGATGCTCAGCGAGCAAAGCGTCTCGATCCCGAATTCGCGGCCGCCGGGACCGGCGATCGTGACCGCCAGAATTTCCGGAATCAGGCGAGCCCCGCGGCATGTTCCGCACACCCTCCGACCTTGGAACGCGCGCAGCCGCTTTTTTGAGAACTCGCTCTTGCTCGTCTCGTAGAGGCGTTGGGCCTGGGCCACCACGCCCTCGAACGCCTTTGTCACGACACGTCCGGCCCCGGTCGAAATCGCGATGCCCCGGTCGCGCGAGCCGAACAGCACCAGTTCCCGAAAGCTTTCCGGCAACTCGCTCCACGGCTTGTTCAACGGGACCGGCGTGTCGGCCAGCAGGCCTTGCAGCAGGGCCGCGTAGTAGGCGCGCATGCGCTTGTTGGCGGATTTCCACGGCCTCACGGCTCCCTGCGCCAGAGTCTTTTCAACATCCACCATGAGGTCGGGATCAAAATAGGGCTCGGTCCCGATCCCATGGCAGACCGGGCAGGCCCCCAAGTGGCTGTTGAAAGAGAAGTGCTTCGGAGTGAGCTGCGGCATGGTGAACCCGGTCTCCGGATTGCAGTAGTCGGTCGAAAATTTCTCCTCGACCCAGCCGGTGCCGTCGGGTTTCTGGCGGCTTGTGGAAAGCCTTCCTCCTCCCCAGCGAAGCGCCGTCTCGATCGAGTCCGCCAGCCGCTGGGCCAGCCCCTCCCGGATGCTGAGCCGGTCAATGACCGCCTCGATCGTGTGCCTCGACGCCTTGTCGAGCTTGATGCCATCCGGCTTGGTGAGTTCGACGACCTCGCCGTCCACGCGGACCCTCACGAACCCCTCGCGGCGGGCTTTTTCGACCACGTCGCGAAACTCGCCGATCTGCCCGCTGATGAGCGGGGCCAGCAGGAGAAATTTTGTGCCCTCGGGCCAGCGGAGGATCGCGTCCGCAATTTCCTGCGGCGTCTGCCGCGAAACCTTTTGGCCGGTCGCCGGGTCGTGCGGAACCCCGACCGCCGAGTAGAGCAGCCGGAGGTAATCGTAGATCTCCGTGGTCGTCGCGATCGTCGAACGCGGGTTCGCTCCCGACGACCGCTGCTCGATCGCGATCGCCGGAGAAAGCCCCTCGATGTAATCCACATCCGGCTTCTGCATCTGGTCCAAAAACTGCCGCGCATACGCGGACAGGCTCTCGACGTATTTCCGCTGGCCCTCGGCGAACAGCGTGTCGAACGCGAGCGAGGATTTTCCCGAGCCGCTCAGCCCGGTCACCACGACCAGCTTGTGCCGCGGGATCCGGACATCCAGGTTTTTCAGGTTGTGCTGCCGGGCCCCCTTGATCCGGATGAATTTTTGCTTGTCGGATGGCATGCGCGCGAAGGGTCTGGTAACAATTATTTCCGCTCTGCATTCACCAGTCGTCGAGCCACTGTGAAGTTCTTTGGAGTTGTTTCCCCCGACCGTTGAATTGTTAACACAACTATTGTGTTTTGTTGCCCACGCAAGAGGGCTCGAATCTGATGAACGTCTAACGTGGAAACGTCTTTCGTGTCGATATGGGTGATGATGTCGCCCTCTTTGAGCCCGGCAGCCGAAGCGCTGGATCCACCAAAAAGCTCTGTGATCACACAATTCCCGTTCTGCTTGTTCACCGCGGCACCGATATCGCAAAACTTGGGGATGCGCTCCTCGGGAATCACAACTTCGACGACCTCAATCTCTGCCGGTTCAACGAGAGCCCCGGAGGGCAGGCCGGGCAAATCATCCTTCGTTATCGTCATTTTGCCGGCCTTGGTGGTGGGCAACTCGAACCACCATTCCTTTTTGTGGAATAATTTGCCGTCCTTCTCCCATGTCGTCTCGCCACGGGGGAGCCATTGCTTGGAGTCAAGAGGCATCGTCTCTTTTTGCTCGCTGGGGAGAGTGGAAGGTGTGGAGTATTGTTGCCGGTAGATGACTGTGATTGGCGTGCCGACGATGACTTTTCTGGGAAAAACTCGAACCTCCTGCCTTTCTTCATCGGGCGGCCAGCCATCAGTAACCTCGACCGTCACCGAATTGGAT
>Ga0209697_10010258_pt1 | contig 10164 bp, 8 predicted proteins | sample AliMusrvi5mmetaG_FD_184115 | JGI IMG/M metagenome (GOLD analysis project Ga0209697, IMG submission 184115) | Freshwater lake bacterial and archeal communities from Alinen Mustajarvi, Finland, to study Microbial Dark Matter (Phase II) - Alinen... | ecosystem: Environmental > Aquatic > Freshwater... | reverse complement strand
GTACACTTAGTCATGAACGTCCCCTAGAATTGAGATAAGAAACGAGATTCCGTGAAAGTGAGCAACCTGCCTCTTTTTTTCGTGCTTTACAATGCACTGGGAGGATTATTGTGTAAACGGTAAAACTATGTGTTTTGTGGTTTCAATATAGGATGTCCCCAATTTTTGCGCCAAAACTATTGCCATTCGGCGCTTAGGGTTTCGGCTTGTTCGAGAACGAGCTTTATGGCTTCTTCCTGTTTTGCGGGGGGGTATTTGTATTTGCGGAGGATGCGTTTTACCATGAGTCGGAGCTTGGCACGGACGCTGTCGCGGACTGACCAGTCGACGCTGATATTCTGGCGGAGGCTTTCGGCCAGTTCGTGGGCTATTTTTTTCAGGATGTCGTCACCCATCTCCCTGCTGGCCTCTTCGTTGTTGGCGAGAGCATCGTAAAAGGCAAGTTCGTCGGGGTTGAGGCCGAGCTCTTCACCCCTACCGATAGCTTCCTGGAATTTCTTGGCCATGGCTATCAGCTCTTCAATCACCTGCGCGGTTTCGATAGCGCGGTTCTGATAACGATGGACGACGTTGGAGAGCAGGTCTGAAAACTTCTTTTGCTGCACGACGTTTGTGGCAAAGCGGGTTCTGATTTCACCACCAAGGAGGCGTTCCAGAAGTTCAACCGCCAGATTGCGTTCCGGCAGGTTCCTTATCTCACTCAGGAAGGTATCGTCAAGAATACCGATGTTTGGTTTGTCGAGCCCTACCGCTTCGAAGATGTCCACTACCTCATCGGAGACAAGGGCTGAACCGATAATCTGGCGGATTGCCAGCTCGCGCTCTTCATTGGTTCGTTTTTTGCCGCTGATCTCTTTTTTGGTTAACAGTACCTTTATTGCCTGAAAAAAGGCGACCTCTTCACGCACGGCTTTTGCTTCATCGAGCGTGCAGCATAGGCTGAAAGCTTTGGACATGGCGAGTGCACTGTCGCAAAACCGCTTTTTGCCATCCTTTATACCGAGCACATGGTTTGCGGCTTTAGCCAGCATACGGTGGCCGCCGGTGAGGAAGGCGCTGTAATCGAATTCGAAGAGCATCCCGCGAAGTACATCAAGCTTCTCCTCCAGTACGGCATATACTTCGTAAGCATCAACGGTAGGGCGGCCACGGCCCTTGCTTGCCGTGTACTCCTTGAGGGCCTGCTTGAGGTCGTTGGCAATACCGATATAGTCAACCACCAGGCCGCCCTGCTTGTCGCGGAAGACGCGGTTGACCCTTGCAATCGCCTGCATAAGGTTGTGCCCCTTCATCGGCTTGTCGACGTAAATGGTATGGACGCACGGAGCATCAAAGCCGGTGAGCCACATATCCCTGACAATGACGAGCTGCATCGGATCGTCAGGGTCTTTGAAGCGTTTTTCGAGGCGCTTTTTGACCTTGCCTGAATAGATATGCGGACGCAAAAGAGGCTTGTCGCTGGCTGAACCTGTCATCACCACTTTTATCACTCCTTTTTCGGGATCAAGGTCGTGCCACTCCGGGCGCAGATCAACAATAGCGTTATAGAGGTGGACACAGATTTCGCGGCTCATGGCGACAATCATTGCCTTGCCTTTTTGAGCCTTGTTGCGTTCTTCAAAGTGTGCGACCAGGTCAGCTGCTACCTGCCTGATGCGAGGTTCCGCCCCGACAATCTTTTCGAGCGCGGCCCATTTGCTTTTGAGCCTGGCCTGCTGGTACTCCTCTTCGTCTTCGGCAAGCTGGTCCACTTCCGCATCGATATCCGGCAGCACAACACTATTCAACCCAAGCTTGGCTAGACGCGATTCAAAATAGATGGCAACCGTTGCCCCGTCATCGCGGGACTGCTGCATATCGTAAATACTGATATAGTCGCCAAAGACGGCACGGGTGTCGCGGTCTTCGCTTGATACGGGGGTGCCGGTAAATGCCACAAAGGTTGCATTAGGCAGCGCATCACGGAGATGTTGGGCATAACCCGCCTGATAGCCTCGCTCATCACCTTTGAATTTAGATTCAAACCCATACTGGGTGCGGTGGGCCTCATCGGCAATCACCACAATATTGTGCCGGTCAGAAAGGACAGGGAAGTTGTCTTCATCCTCACCCGGCATGAACTTCTGTATGGTGGCAAACACAATGCCGCCTGATGGCCGGTTGGAGAGCTTGGCCCTTAGATCCTGCCTTGTTTCACCCTGTACCGGCTGCTCGCGCAGAAGATCCTGAGAGAGGGAGAAGACGCCGAAGAGTTGACCGTCCAGATCGTTACGGTCGGTAATCACAACAATGGTTGGATTCTCCATGGCAGCTTCGCGCATGACACGCGCGGCAAAGCAGACCATCGTGATGCTCTTGCCCGACCCCTGGGTATGCCAGACAACCCCGCCCTTATGGTTGCCATTGCTCGCTGAAGCCACAATGACGCGCTCAATAGCCGAACGCACTGCATGGAACTGGTGGTATCCGGCAATCTTTTTTATAAGGGCGCCGTCATCTTCAAACAGGACAAAGTAGCGCAGAAAATCGAGCAGGTAAGTTGGTGACAGGACACCACGAATCAAGGTTTCAAGTTCACTGAACTGGCCGAGTGGGTCGAGGGTGAGGCCATCAATGGTTCGCCAGGCCATAAAGCGTTCAACATTGGCAGAGAGTGAACCCATAAGGGCCTCGGTGCCGTCTGAAATCACCAGAATTTCGTTGTACTGAAAAACATCCGGAATCTGTTCTTTATAGGTCTCTATCTGGTCGAATGCCTTCCAGATGTCCGCTTTTTCGTCAGCCGGATTCTTCAACTCCAGCAACACAATCGGCAGGCCATTGACAAAGAGCACAATGTCAGGGCGGCGAGTCTGCTTTAGCCCCTTAATCGAGTACTGGTTTACCGCCAGCCACTCATTTGTATCCCCATTTCCATCCCCAAAATCGATCAATCGAACAAAGTCGCCACGAGTTTCACCATCTTTTTGATACTCGACCGGCACACCATTAACCAGCAACTGATGAAACCGCCTGTTGGCCGCAAGCAGCACCGGTGTATCAAGATTCAGCACCTGATGCAAAGCTTCCTCGCAAGCGACGAAAGGGACCAAAGGGTTAAGGCGGTTTATCGCTTCACGCAGGCAATCAACCAGTACAACCTCCGTATACCTGTTCCGCTCCGGTGTAGGCCCGTCAGGCGCAATATCAAGCCCAGAGCGGTGAATGTACCCCACGTCACCAAGCCAGCCCAAAGCCTCCCGTTCAAGTTGATCTTCAGTCATTTCAGAACCTCCCAATGGCCGCCTTTTGCTGCACCGATTCGACGTAACCGGCCATCCTTTTGCAGCTTTTGCAGATTGCGTTCAATTGAACGGGTTGAAATGCCAATCATGTGAGCGAGTTCCGGAATAGTCATAAAGCAGTTTTTATTGAGTGCATCAATAATTTTCCCCGACGTTTTCACCGACGTTTTCACCGACGTTTTTATGAGAACTTCCGTCATGGCATCATGCAATGCCTGCAGCATAAATTCAATAAACGGGGTGGCACTTGCTATCCTGTCCGCCTCAGCGAGTGCCTCGTAATAGGCCGTTTGCCGCATCCTGATAACCGTTTCAACCGGCAGATAAGCCAGTATCGGCTCCCACTTGCTCAGGATGAGCGTTTGCCACAACCGACCCATGCGGCCGTTGCCATCCGCAAAAGGGTGTATGAATTCAAACTCGTAATGGAAGACAGAGCTTGCAATCAAAGGATGCACCGGAGCCGATGCAAGCCAGTCAACCAAATCCGCCATAAGCCCGGATAGCCTCTTGGCAGGCGGAGCCATGTGCACCAATCCCTTGTCGCTATAAATGCCTACACCACCCTTACGATAATGTCCGGCATCATCAACAAGCCCATCCATAAGCAAGCCATGCGCAGCCAAAAGATCACTCTGTGAGCGAGGCTGCCATTTCGATACCTGTTCATAAGCAGTAAAAGCGTTGCGAACCTCCTGAATTTCACGAGGCAACCCGACAACCGCTTTGCCATCAAGAACATCAGTCACCTGCTCAATGCTCAAAGTGTTATTTTCAATAGCAAGGGAGGCCTGAATAGTACGGATGCGATTATTGCGTCTCAACTGAGGTGTCAGAGCACTGTCATCCGAATAGCTCCAACGGGTTACAAGTTCAACGATATCAGCCACCTGCTGCACAATCTGCGGTGTGATAGTATAGGGTGGCTGATAACTCATGCAGCAGTCTCCTCAATGAGCGCCTCAGCTTCCGGTATGCGCAACTGACCAGAGATCAAGCGGGGGAGCAGTGTGTCGCGGATAGAGGTAATGGTTCGAAGTTGATGGACATTCGATTCCATTTTAAGATGGTATATGCTGACAATATTTGCATAAGCCTCACAGATTTGAGGAGTTGGTATAACAATGTCTTTAACAATCAATTCCATCCAATGTCTCCTGTACTCTTGAAAAGCCTGTTTATCTTTAACTGCATAGTATACCCATAGAGTCGCTCGGTCTTTACCTTTTAAGGGGATGACATTTTGCGAAATATCAAATGGCTCACATGATAAATGAGTTACGCATGTATGATCACCGAAAATAAATGCTGGATTTCTTTCATCAGCAAGGAATTGGGCTGGTCCGTTATGATAACCAAGCAAAATCCCCGCACCTTGTTCATAAATTGGAATAACTCCATCAGTTATAATCTGATCTTTTGTATATCGAACTTTAGCTGATAATCTTGATAAAATATTATCAACTTTTCCAATCTTCCATCCTTTCGGTACCAACCCCAGTTCCGACTCCTCAAAGCTGTCAGGGAAAAGCGCAGCGGTATCAGCATCCATACCTTCCGGTTCACGGCCTTCCTGTTTGGCGCGCACGGGGTCGAAGTCCACAAACCATGATTTGAACAGCGCCTGAGCTATGGCTTCAAGGGTGGTGTTTGTTTCGCGCAGCAATGCGATGCGGTCGTCAAGTGCACGCAGTGTAGCACCAATTTCTCGTTGCTCATCAATATGTAACATTGGAGTTGCAAATTTTGAAACGACATCCCATTTTGCTCGAGGCATACGAGTACCTTCTGATGTATCAGTAGAGCGATTAATAAACTCTTCTGATGCCATCCAATAAAAAAGAAAGTTACGGTCAATACCCCCTTTAGGGCGCACCACCCAAATATCTGTAGAACACAAACCGTCAAACGGCGCAATAACGACTTTACGGAAATATGGGCGTAATTTGCCAAACAAAATATCTCCTTTTGAGAATTTTGTTTTCTGGCTATCAGCATCCCTTCCGTATGCATAACCATTTAAGTTTAGAGTTGCTTGATTGATATGCTCAAGTGCTATATATGGACTATCAGGGTATAAAGATGGCAATGTTGAGGAGCGCACTAAATTGGCGCACTCACCAAAAAGCATAGTCTCAGAACTCATAACCCAGCCCTCCAAGCTTCAGCCGAATCAGCGCATCCAGCTCAACCCCTTTAGCCATCTGTTCCCCGAGCGTCTCCGTAAGCTTCAGCATCTTCTCACCAAAAGCTTCATCGTCATCCTCAACCGCCTCAGCTCCAACATAGCGCCCCGGTGTCAGTACATGCCCATGTTCAGCAATTTCCGCCAGTGTAACACTCCGGCAGAACCCTGCCACATCAGCATACTCAACACTCGCTTCACCATCTTCCCGCCAGTCATGCACGGTATCAGCGATTCTCTGGATATCAGCATCGGTAAACTCAATCTGCACCCGGCTGATCATGGTGCCGAGCTTGCGTGCATCGATAAAGAGCACTTCGCCCTTGCGCTTGCTCTTTTGCTTGACCAGAAACCAGAGACAGGCGGGAATCTGGGTATTGAAAAAGAGTTGCCCCGGCATGGCAACCATGATTTCAACCTTGTCGGCCTCAACCATAGCCCGCCGTATATCGCCCTCCGAGTTCTGGCTGGACGACATGGAGCCATTGGCCAGCACGATACCTGCACGGCCATTAGGCTTCAGGTGGTAGAGCATGTGCTGCAGCCAGGCGTAGTTGGCATTGCCTTGCGGCGGGGTGCCGTAGACCCAGCGTGGATCGCCTTCAAGGCTGCCGTGCCACCAGTCGGAGATGTTGAAGGGTGGATTGGCCAGCACAAAGTCGGCACGCATATCGGGGTGCTGGTCGCGCAGAAAGGTGTCGGCAGGCTCCTTGCCAAGGTTGAAGTCGATGCCCCGAATGGCAAGGTTCATGGCAGCGAGCCTCCAGGTGGTAGGGTTTGACTCCTGACCGTAGATAGAGACATCGCCGATTGTGCCACCGTGCGCTTCGATGAATTTTTCAGACTGCACAAACATGCCGCCGGAGCCGCAGCAGGGATCATAGACCTGACCCTGATGGGGAGCAAGCACTGCAACAAGGGTTTTAACAATACTGGCTGGCGTGTAGAACTGGCCGCCTCGCTTGCCTTCGGCACTGGCGAACTGGCCGAGAAAATATTCATACACCTGGCCGAGCAGGTCGCGTGCACTCTGGCCGGTTGTGCCAAAGCCGATGGTTGAGACCATATCCACCAGTTCGCCAAGCTTACCGTCGGGGAGCTGGACGCGGGCGTAGCGTTTGTCGAGAATGCCTTTGAGCTTTGGGTTTTCAGCCTCTATCAGGGTAAGGGCATCGTCGATGCGCTTGCCGATGTCGGGCTGCTTTGCCTGCGCACGAAGGGTTTCCCAGCGTGCCGGTTCAGGTACCCAGAAGACGTTTGCCTCTTTGTAGTAGTCGCGATCTTCGAGCTCTTCGGTGAGCAGCGAAGGAAGTGCATCGGGGATGTAGTAGTCGTCACTCTGATCAGTAAAGCGTTCTTGCAGCTCCTGACGGTGGGTCTGGAAGGAATCGGAGATATACTTTACAAAAATGAGGCCGAGTACAATATGCTTGTATTCGGCAGCGTCCATGTTGGCACGGAGTTTATCGGCAGTGGCCCAGAGCGTCTTTTTAATGTCGTCGATCATGAATTGGTGAGCGTCATAAGGTTAACCGGGGTGCCCGGCGGCTCTGGATTCTCAGTTTTGTCACTGCTGTAAGATATTATTTACAAAATAATTGCTTTAGATGAAAGAGGGTTGCTAGGGTGATAGTGTCAATCGTATGGTGAATAGATGCCCACAAGTTTCAAAAATCCCGCACATTTGTGTATCTTCGCTCGAACTTTTTTCTTAAGAAACGAAAATGCACACACCACAATGGAAAGAACGCTTACCATCCTGAAACCCGATTGCGTCCGCAAACAACTCATCGGCGCAGTCATCGACAAAATTGAACGCGCAGGCTTCCGTGTTGTCGCCATGAAAAAAATCAAACTCACCAAAGAAACAGCCGGCGAATTCTATGCCGTACACCGCGAACGCCCCTTCTACGGCGAACTCGTAGACTTCATGTCATCAGGCCCATGCGTACCCATCATCCTTGAAAAAGCAAATGCCGTTGCCGACTTCCGCACCCTGATCGGCGCAACCGATCCAGCACAGGCCGACGAAGGCACCGTCCGCAAACTCTATGCAGACAGCAAAGGCGAAAACATCGTCCATGGATCCGACTCAGAAGAGAACGCAGCCATTGAGGCCGGATTTTTCTTTTCAGCCGAAGAGGTTGTCCGCAGCAACTGATTCCTGATAAAGTATAGCACAATAAAAAAGCGGCCTTTCGGTCGCTTTTTTATTGTATCCTCTCAATATCCTGCTTGCTATTAAAGAGATAAACCAAATTGACCACATCATCAGCTATCTCATAAAAAATGGTAGTCTGCCTGCTCAATACAGCTTTTCGTAATCTTGGATTATATGCTGAAACTGGAAATATTTTCGGATTTTGCTCTATCAACTCAATTTTCTTACCTAACTTTTTTTTGAAATTGTCTGTCTCGCGCTGTGTCCAGATATGATCAAGGTAATCCAAAATAGATTCAAGATTATCAATTGCTTCATCTGTCCAAACAACCTTAAAATCAGAGTCCATACTTCATGATTATATCATTGTGTGAATGAACTCTTCCTTCATCTACATCCTTAAGGCCACGGGCTATACCGGACTTTTGTTCATCCGTCAAATCATGCCACCAGTCTTTTTGCGTATCATTTGAATCCTTTACCACTTTGAGATAATCAATGGTTTCATCGTCATCAAGATTAGCCAACCATTGAATCAATTCAAGCTTGATTGATTCCTGTCCCATAGTATCGCTTTTTATCAGAATTATAAACCCACCATATTTTAGAAATATACACTTTCACTTGATTTTTTCGGCGGAAAAAAGCTAACCTCTCAAGATAGATTGACATCGACCAAAGAGGGCGACCACAAGGGTCGCCCCTACGGCGACGTTCTACTCGGGGGTTTCCTTTTTGATTTCTGAAAGAAATGAACTGAAGGTTTCGCCGTACATCTCCCATACCGTCATAAAGAGCGCTGCAACAATAGGGCCGATAATAAACCCGAATATGCCGAACAGGCCTATTCCGCCAAGCGTTCCAAAAAAGATAAGCAGTTCATGCATCTGGGTATCCCGCCCAACCAGAATGGGCCGGACAATATTGTCGATCTGACCGACAACAAGCGTACAGAACAAAAGAACCCCAATGGCTTGAGGATAATGCCCTGTCGCGGCAAGGTAGACGACTGCCGGAAACCAGACAAGTCCGGATCCGATAATCGGCAGCACCGAAAGCACCGACATAATGGTACCCCAGAAGATTGCACTCTCAATACCGGCAAAATGCAAAGCAAGCCCTGCAAGAACACCCTGCATAACCCCAATAACCATACTCCCCTTTATCGTCGCCCTTGTCACCGAAAGAAACTTGTCGAGCAGCCGATGCTGATCACTCTCAGTGAGGGGAAAATATGAGAGCACTTTTGCAAGAATCAACCTTCCATCCTTTAAAAAAAAGAACATCGTATAGAGGAAAACAAAGAGCAGAAAAATATCATTAACCGCCGAATAGGTAAATGATGAGACACCCTCGAAAAGCATTGATCCTGATTTATTCAGAAGCTCACCGGCTTTTTGAAGAATAGTCGCACGATAGTGCTCAAGCTCGGCATAATACGGCAGGGTACGAAGCTGATCGTTGAATGCGGCAGGCTCCTTAAACTGCTGCTGTATCCATGGCACTGCGACACTTGCGATCCTGCCTGCCTGATCAGCAACAATACCGAGAAGAACTGCCAGAGGAATAATGACAATTAGCAGCAACGTCACCATGGTCATTGCGGCACTCATGCTTTTACGCCCCCTGAACCAGCGATCGAACTGATTGAACACGGGCATGGCAAGAGCTGAAAAAATAGCCGCCAGAACAATAACCATGAGAAAATACCGGATCATGGCAAAGAAAATGGCGGAGATTAACAGGACAATCAGCAGAAGGATTACCTGGTTTGCTTTTAGGCTGTTCATAGTCTTTTCTATTATGTTCTTCCTTGTATAACAATCGCCAGGCCTAAAACCACTCACGAGCCTTCACACTAAGAAGCTGAGAGCGAACAAAAGCGACTGCAAAAATGCCGGCCGTTTCAGCCCGGAGAATTGTTTTTCCAAAAGAGATTTCCAGAAACCCCGCTTTCCGGGCATCCCCGACCTCTTTTTCTGTAAAACCGCCTTCCCCTCCAATCAGAAAAAGCGTGTTTTTTCCAGCACATTGCACCTCGGGAGCTTCGTCTGAAATCTCGTAAGGAATCAATTTCAAATCGTACCCCTCGAGAGCAGTAACCTGCTTGAAAGAGAGTGGCTCGGCAATGTGAGGCAGGTAATATCGTTTTGACTGCCGGGCAGCTGAAAGGACGATTGTCCTCCACCGGTTAAGCCTGCCCTGTACTCTTTCACTCGTAGGCTGACTGACAGTGCGCGCCGTCATCATGGGAATAATGGCTGATACCCCGAGTTCTGTGGCTTTTTCAAGAAAAAGCTCAAACCGCTGCGGCGCTTTCAGGAGAGAGATGGCAACAGTAACGCTGGTATTCGGTCTTTCAACCACTGAGTGATCGAGAATTTCACCTTCAAGTGACTTTTTACCGATATCCACTATCCTGACATGACAACGCGAACCATTACCGTCAGTGACAAGAATGTTGTCGCCTGTTTTTTTTCTCAGAACCCTCGCAAGATGATGAAATTCATCACCATCAATGACAAGGCGGGCTG
>Ga0209697_10010249_pt1 | contig 10169 bp, 12 predicted proteins | sample AliMusrvi5mmetaG_FD_184115 | JGI IMG/M metagenome (GOLD analysis project Ga0209697, IMG submission 184115) | Freshwater lake bacterial and archeal communities from Alinen Mustajarvi, Finland, to study Microbial Dark Matter (Phase II) - Alinen... | ecosystem: Environmental > Aquatic > Freshwater... | reverse complement strand
GGGTGTTGTCCGCGATGCGCCCGTCGGCAGCCACATATCTCTTGTTGAACGCCGCCTTGATTTCCTGGAAGAGCGCTTCGTATTTCGCCGCTTCCTCGTGCTTGCCTAGAACCTTGCAGGCCTTGGCAACCAGGCGCGTCGAATACGCGAAATAGGCCGTGCCGATCACATCCTTGGGCGTGTCGGTGCCTTGCGACAACCAATCGGCATAGTCACCGCCACGGTCCTTGTCACGAATCAGGTTGGTGCTGTGCACGCGGCACCATTCTATCCATTTAATCATGGATGGCAGATGCTTCTCCAACAGCCGCCTGTCGCCATAGGCGAGGTAGATGGTCCACGGACAAATGACCCCCGCATCAGCCCATGCGGGTGTGCCATGGTTGCCGGTCGTCGCGGGTGACACGTCGAAGTACGCGCCGTCGGACGACTGCCCGTCGTTCACGTCCACCAGCCACTTGGTGAAGAAGGCCGCCACGTCGGCATTGCAGGTCGCCGTTCTAACAAACACCTGGGCGTCGCCCATTCAGCCAAGCCGCTCGTCGCGTTGCGGACAGTCGGTGGGCACACTCAGGTAATTGCCGCGCTGGCCGTTGAGACGCAACTCATAGAGACCCAGCGCCGTGGCATAGATGCGGGCGGATTTGATCGGTTTGGTTAGAGCGAAGGTCTTGCGCAGGGCGGAGCACGGCACGGGCGCCGCGTCGGAGTTGAGGAACTTGCCCCACGGCGCGCTCCCATACTTCCCGATCTCCTTGGTCGCCAGGCGTCTTTCTGCCCGCTGCTCTTGGGCACTTCCTTGCCGTTCACGAACAGCACGAAGGCATCATCCGCGGTTACAATGAATTGCGCCCGCTTGATGGTCTTGCCAACCGGCACCGACACGGGATGACGAAAGAACCGTTCGCCCGCTGCCGCACGCTCGGCCGGATTGCCCTCGGCAAACCAGATCCACTGTGCATCGGCAAAGTCGCCGGCCTTGTTGTGAGTCGCGGGCGTGAATTCGATCCATTTCGCCCGCCAGTCATCGGGCTTGAGCAAGCCCATCTCCCAGCACGCCGCCGCACTGAAGGGCAACGCCTTGCCATCCCGGTCCCAGACACGCACTTTCCAGTGGCAGCGTGTGCGTGATTCCAGCGGCTTGCCGGCATACTCCACCTGGATGCTCTCGTCCGACGCCACCTTGCCGCTGTCCCACAAGTCGCCCTGGTCCTTGGCTAACAGTTCCGGCGTCGAGACCACCAACACCTGATAGGCAACCTGCTTCCGGCCTCTGACCTCTGATCTCTGACCTCTGATCTCTGATCTCTGACCTCTGACTTCTGTCCACTGGTTTCGGATTTCGGATTTGGGACTTCGGATTTCACATCCTCCATCACCCAGCTCAGCCGCGGCTTGGTGACATCAATGCCCAATGGGTTGTCGCGATATTCGCAACGCTGACTGTCAACCCCCAGTTCGGCGGCAGCGATAACCGGGATGCAGGCCAGCATCGCGGCGGCGGCACGGAAAAGTGTTCGGCAGGATTGCTGCAAAGAGTGTTTGGCAGGATTGCTGCAAAGAGTGTTTGGCAGGATCGCTGCAAAGAGTGTTTGGCAGGATGTCAAATAAGACCCTTTTGGAATAAGGTAAAATAAGGGATTTCCCTTAATTTGTGCTTGCTTGTGGTTGCTAACAGTGTACACTTTCGTTGTCACCAACTAACAAAACGAACCAATGGCAACCATCTACAAGACCAGCCGCAGCAAGTTCTATTTCGCCAGATTCAGCGACGGCAGCGGCAGCTGCAAGCGCATCAGCAAATCCACCAAGACAGAATCCAAGCGTGAAGCCAAGGTCATTGCCGGCCGATTTGAGGCCGACGCACGCCGGGAGGTGGCCAAGACCAAGGCCGATTCAGAAATACCAGCGATGATTCGTAGGACCGTAGAACTGGCCGCGTTGGAATTGCAACAAGACCGCTTAACCCTGCAACGTGCCGAGGAACTCATCAGGTTGATGCACGCTGCCGCCAGTCCCCAGGACACCGGCACCAGCTTCAGGCGCTTCGCTCGCGCATGGTTGGACGTTAAGGAGAAGTCCACTGCACCAATGACATGGTGGGGCTACAATCGGGCCGTGAAGATCACCTGCAGCGTCCTAGGCCCGAAGGCAGAGGGGGCTATGCGTCACCTCACCATTTGCGACTTGGAGCAGGTTCAAGCCGCGTTGTCTGAGGGACGCAGGGGCAAGACGGCCAACTTGTACTTCGGTGAAATCAGGCGGATTCTCGAAAGTGCGGTTGCTAAGGAGATTATCACCCGAAACCCGGCAAGCTTCGTGAAAGCGCTATCCACCGCCGACAGCAAGAAGCGAGTTGAATTTACCATTGACGAGGTCCGACGCATTATTGCCGCCGCGCCGGATACAGAGTGGCGCGAGCTGATCAAGTTGGCCGCGCTGACTGGCTTACGGCAAGGTGACCTACTGTCGCTCACGGGTGACAACATTGTCAGCGGTAGGATCCAGCGATTGCCTAGCAAGACCAGCAATAGTTCAAGCGAGGTGTTGAATATCCCGTTGGTTCCAGAAACGCTGGAATGGCTCGAAGGCCGCGCCGGTTACCTCTTCCCGAAAATTCGCGCACTGGAACAACCCCGCCGGGACAAACCATTTAAGGAAATCATGCAAGCTGCAGGAGTGGCCGACAAGGTAGTCTTGGCGGCAGGTGACCCGCCCGTTGTCGGTGTTCGTTCATTCCACTCGCTGAGACACTGCGCCGGGACGTGGATGGCCGAAGCGGGCGTCCCTGAAGATGTTCGCATGAAGATTTTAGGCCACAAGTCAGGCAAGGTGCACGGTGGCTACGTTCATCACGACGAAGCACTTGTGCGTGCCATTGCCGCGCTGCCGAAACTCTAACGCCATCACCACATGAAAAAAATCCCACCCTCAGACACACCCGAGGAGCGGAAAAACGCCGCAGGCCGTGAGCTTTTCGCACAAGCTCGCGATATGGAATTTTCCGAAAACATGACTTGTGAAGAATGGCAATTGATACCGCCGCCCGTCAAAATCACGGCAATCATTCAAGCGCTGTATCTTGTGAGAAATGCGGCATTCAAGGCTGAAAACCCGCCATCTCTGAAAGCTGCTAGATGCCTCGCGCTTGCGGTTAGATTTGAAGATTTTCAACTGATAGCAGACGCGGTATTGTCGCAGATTGGGCCGGATACCAAAGAAGATTTAGTGGTTCACGCCTTGGTTCTCGCCAACGACATTCATCAGAACCCAAGCCGCCACGGCTTTTCAAACACACCCGCGAAAGCCGATATTTTGCGGCACCTTGAAGAAATCTATCCGAAAGAATTTGCAACCATACCGACCAGCCCGCGCGGTAAAAGTGACTGGTGGAAAAAAGTTAGTCTAACGGTTGCGCAGGCTCGCGGCTACTGAGGCAAACAGGTAGCAATTTATTTTGCGCCCTGACTGTTTTGCTCAAGGGTGAAAACAAGTATCTTTAGTTGTTCGTGCAAACAAACACGAACACAAACACAACGGCGCGTTGGGCCACCATCCCCGGCGCAAATAAGTACAGCGGACTAGGCGTCCGTGTCATCGAGAACGCAGCGGCAAGCGGTGTTCTTAGAAGCTCACTCGTTAGATCATTCCCCGGCGCAAAGCGAGGCCGCCGTTTGATCGACCTCCGCAGTCTCGACGAATGGATCGAGGCTGGCGTCGGTGGCAAGGCCGAGCTGCCGTTTTTGGTTCGCACTGATCGCAAGGGAGGGTCCGCACAATGAACTCTCTCCGCGCTTTTCTAACGGCCCAACCGCCGAAACTTGGCACGATGCTGTTAGAGCCGTTCGCGCCGTGGATTTTTCGTGATTTGTCTTCCATGGCAAAATAATGAGTGGCGCATTGGATTCGGTGGCCCGGCACCTACGTCATACCGGGCATTTTCTAACAGCCGTTCAATCTTCCTATGTCTAACCAACTTCCGCAATTTATCAAGGACCTGATAGCGTGCCCGCCTGCACATGGAAGCGGCGTGCATCAATGGTTGTTCAAGCTGGCCCGACAGCTACACGCGCACCGTTCGCCCGAAGATATACTATATCTTCTAACGGCGGCCGTGGATGGTTGCGGCCGCCAAGTCCCTCAGCTCGAAATTCAAGCCGCAATCGACGATGCAGAAAAATGCGCTTGGCAACCTAACGGCAACGCCGGGCCTATCACGTCACGTCACGTTCCCAAGTGGCCACAGGTGAACGCCGAAGCACGAAAAACCGTCATTGAATCAACTGGCATGACCGCAATCGGTTTGTGGGATGTGTCACCAATGCGTTGCGAGGATCCAGAGTATTTTATTGATGAACTATTTCCCGGAAATCCGCTTCTTTGCGTCGGCCTCGACATGGCACGCTTCACCACTGCACCGCGAGAATCATTTCGTGGCAAGATGTCGGAACAATCCCTCATTGCGCCGTCGCCTATGTCTGCGCTCACCGGCCGCCGGAAGAGCGACGGCGAGGAATCCGCACACACGTTAGAAAACACCGGGCCGAGGCAGTATCTAATCACAGAGTTTGATTCAGGTACGCCCGACGAACAAACCGCTATCATCTGGCATTTGAGGGGTTTTGCACCGCTGACAATGATTGTATCAAGTGGCGGGAAAAGCCTTCACGCGTGGTGGCGGTGTGAGGGCGAAGATGAAAGCCGTGTGCGTAGGTTCATGCGCTATGCGGTTTCGCTAGGCGCTGATCCTGCAACGTGGACACGAAGTCAGTTCGTTAGACTTCCGCAGGGGTGGCGAGCCGACAAAGAGCGAAGGCAGGCAGTTTACTATTTCAACCCGCAAAACGGAAAGGCTCATTACCAATGATCGCCAGTACAGATTGGAAAAATCCGCCGGATGATTGGCAAGACCAGCAGGCCGAGGCCAGCGAGCAACGCGGGCCGACGTCCGAGGCAGAGGCACCTACCCGTTCAATGATAGTTCGCGGTGTGAATTCTTATCCAACCACGGTCCCGCCGGAAACTGTTATTCTTGGAAATGGCTGGCTTCGTCGTGGTGACATTGCAAACTTCATCAGCACCGCAGGCGCGGGAAAATCCGTTGCCATGTTTCAAATGGCGATGGCTTGGGGGCTTGGCCTGCCCTACATGGGAATCAAACCGCCCCGCCCGCTGCGCATTCTGATATTCAGCGGTGAGGACGACGGGGTGACAATCGGGCAATGCCGTGAGGGTTTTCTTGAACACTCGCTGGCCATCACCGGGCGGCAGCTAACGGCGGCCGACTTGGATCCGCTTGACGAAAACCTTAGAACTGAATTCAGCCGTGAGCATGTCGGCCTGTCATTCCACAGCCATCTGATAGCCCTACTTGATGAATCACCGGCGGACCTTGTTCTAGTCAATCCGCTTCTTTCATACATTGGCGGCGAAATTGTTTCGAGTGTGTCAGAATGGATGCGCGGAGGAATTATGCCAATCCTGCAGCGCCATGAATGCGCCGCCATTTTTGCCCACCACACGCCGAAAATGTCGGCGGATGGGTGGGACAACACCGACGACGTTTATTCAGCAATTGGAGGCGGGGAAGTTGCAAACATCCCCCGTTCTATCCTGACACTTCGCCCCACCCCGGCCGAGGGGCTATCTGTGGTGAAAGTTGGGAAACGTCAAACTACAGGGTGGCAGGATGAAAATGGAGATTTTACCGCTTCCTACTTTGTGAAGCGCTCAGGCAACCCAGAGCGGCCCGCGTGGCTCCCGGTGGGGCATGGTGAGGCTCTCGACCTAATCAGCGACAGCAAGGCCGCAGGGACGGCAGGCAAGGGCGGAAAAAAGGCAACGCCTGCGCATGTTGTCGAAGCGCTCGCAACCGGAGCGATGCAGCGGCAGGCGCTCATTCAAAGCATCATGGGCACCTGTAAATGCAGCGACAAGCCAGCGAGGGACGCAATCAGCGAAGCCGAGGCGCAAGAACTCATTTCATCATTCACCGAACCGAACCCGAGGGGCGGCAGTTCAATCAAATGGCTATGCTTGCCGGAACAAAAAAACCAGTGGGTAGCATGAGCCTACCCCGTGAGTTACCCCGTGCTACCCCGTGCCAAGTCACAGTGGGTAGGGTAGGCCCCATTATCTATAATATGGGGCTACCCTACCCCGTGGGGCTACCTACCCGACCGAAAGCCAAACCATGAATAATCCAGACGTTAGAACGCCGCAGGCAAGACACGTTGAACCAGCCTCGCCGATACTTTCGCCCGGCCCGCTATCGATGCCCGGTGTTGTCAGAATTCTCCTATCCGAAGCCGCAGGCAATGCACTGGCCTCCGTCGGCGATGCGTTCGTCGTTGTCGGCCAAGGTCGATACCCAGACAGCAACGGCAGGTGGGTGATTTATTGCCAACCCGCACAGCTCGCCGTGGTAAATGCAGCGTGTGACGTTATCACCGGCAAGGCGCGTGCCGTTAGAATCAAACCCGCAAAACTTGCAGCGCCTGCTACCATAAGCCATGACTACCTCACCCGTTAGACAGGCAAAGACGAGGAAAGATTCCGGCGAGCTAACCCGCGACCAGAAGCGCCAGAGGGAGCGAGACGCCAATAGACCCGGCGAGGTGATGGAACCGGGCCAATGGGTTAAGCGCGGCCCGCAACCGGCAGTCGAACCGTCCAAGCCAAGCGGGTTTTCCGCGCTCATGCGACTCGCCGCAGAGATCCGCGAGGAGAGCAACCCGGCAGTTAGGGCGAAGTTAGAAGCTCGCTACCGCACCGAAGCTGCCGCGCTTGCTGATCTTTCGTTAGACGTGGACGAACGCAAGATGAAGGGGGTTCATGCCGAGATCACCAGCACGTTCGGGCAGATTGCCACGCAACCGTTGGACGTGGCAGGTCTGACTCGGGGCGACTGGCAGGAGCTGCACCACGCCTTGCTGGTTTGCCGCAGGAGGTCTTGCCATTGGCTTACCGTATCCCGTCGGTTCGGTTGCGAGCGGTGGGGCGAGAGCTTCGTGACCAGTGCCGAAGCCAAGCCAACCAAAGCCGCGCCATGAAGCCAACCCGCCAATGCCCCGCCAATGCGCACAGGAGCCACGTAGCGCCGTCGCGACGCTTGACGCCTGCCATGGTGCCACACGCGCCCCTGCCCCCAGGCATGCCCCCGGTAAGGAATCTCTTTGGGGGAGCATCTAACGGCGGGCACGCGCTCCAAAGGCTTTCCGCGTGCAACATTCAAAACCTTTGACTTCTTACTTATGACCAAAACACCACCACCACCAAAACGCCGGGCACCCGGCACTGTAAAACGACTCGCCGAAGGGCTAGGAATCACGCGTAGGGCCGTTGCGACTGCCCTTGCTGCCGGTATGCCGGAAACACTGCCCGAGGCCCTGCAGTGGCGTCTGAATCGCACCACGGGTGACGATTCAGCACAAGCGTTGCGGCGTGAGAGGATAGCACTTGTCCGCGAGCAAAAAACAAAGTTCCGTCTCGACAACGAGCTTAGGCTCAAAACCCTGATTCCTGAAGGTGAGGTAAAAGAAGGAATCGTCCGAAGCTTCGGAGCGCTCAAAAACGCGCTGTATAAACTAACAAACGATGTTCCCCCGAGACTGACCGGATTGGATGAATCTGACATTCAAGAAATCCTCCGCGTTGAAATCGACCGCATGTTGACGGCACTATCAGATGCTAGCCACAAACTTTTCTAACGGCTCGTCAAGGTTGCTGCCAAATTTTTGACAACCGCCACCAATCGCGCACCATCCCGCCATGAGCAAAACGCCACGCACCGCCGCACCGACCCGGCCACCGGCTTATGACTTTATGGGTGACATCGCCCGCGAAGTGTTCGCGCCGGAACCGCCAGCCCTAACGCTCCACGCCATCGCGCAAGCCTATCAAATCCATAGTCGTCAACGTGCATTTCAGCTTATCGAAAAGTTCGGTATTGAAACCATGAGCAACCCCGACAAGCTGCTTGCCGTGTTGTTAGACAAAGGTGTTTCGTCGGTACTGCGCACGAAGCTTTGCGACCCGGGCAAGATCACCGAGATCAAGCGCAAGCTCGAAGTTCTAACGCTCATCGCCAAGCACGAGGCCGCAATTGCCACGTACCGCAAAACCCTCTGAAAGCCATGAATCTATCGACCTTCATCGAAACCGGGAAAATTCCCGCAAGCGCTCGTGACCGGGCATGTCTGCTTGATGCTGCCCGCTCCGAAATTCTCACTAACAAAACTATGAATCTATCCGAAATCCTGAATAACTGCTCGCCTGACGATTTTCTAACTGAGTCCGCGCGATGCAAGCGAGGCGGAAGCAAATCGCCTCACCTTGACGCGTTGGTGAAACTTGCCGGGCGGGAAGATGCGAAGGCACCCACCACCCGCAAGCCAACCGCTTCCGCCCCACTTACTAAGGCCGTAGTAGTTCAACCGCCTCCGCCCGCTCACCAAGGCGAAACCGCGATGGGCCGCAAGCTCCGCCTGAGTCGCGAGAGTTGCGCCGCCCAAGGACAAGCCGAGGCCGTCAAGCACCAGCCGTCACCGGGCAAGGTCCTAACAAAATCAGCTTTCGATTTACTAACAGCTAGCGCCAAAATGGAATTTTTCCGTGACGGCGGCAAGCTGGCCTAACGCATAACTCTCCTAACAAACTAACAAAAGTACATATATGCAAACTACCACCGCCCCATCCGTCTATCCTAGCAAGCCGTTGCCCGAACTGGTTCCGTCGGCTCAAACTCCGGTTGAACCCGTCACGCCTAACGAAATCGCGTTGCACGCCGTTGCGCAAAAGATCGTAAATTGCCCGCAGGGGGCACTGCACTTGTTCAACGCATATCACGCCGTTAGGTCCATCCGTCAGAAGTTCGCCGCCGATGCCGCTCAGACGTTTATCTGGCAGGCCGCGAACGACGTTTCAAAGTTGACGCCGCACCCAGCCCAAGGGAAAATTGATGCACAGTTTCACAACGGGCACCACGCGGAGCTTGCTAAATTTGCCGCAATCGACAGCGGCTTGCGAGCGCTCGAAGCTGAACCCGGCCTCGCCGATGCCCTCGCGTTGCTAAACCCACTTCATGCTGAGCGTGAGCGGTTGCAGGTTCTCGTTTTGGAAGAGCGTCAACAGAAGGCCGAGGCCCATCAGCACGTCCTTGATATGGAAAAAGCCGCCATCGAAAAGGCTCATGCAGCTGCCCTCAACGACCCTGAGCTTGCTGCCGCGCGTGCCAAGCTCGCATCGTTTGATGCACCTGCAGCGACACCGCCCCCGGCACTGGTGCGCGGCAAAATCAAGCTGGCCACCGATCCGCTCGGAGGCGACATGCACTAAAAACTTTCCGCGACTAGTCATCGCGGCATATCGGCAGCAAGTCTGGTTCACTTGCCGCGTTAGTTGACCGTCCCTTGGGAAACTGAGGGGCGGTTTCTCACGTACAGGTTCGACGTGGACGTCTCACCGGGCACCGGGCGGAGTATCCCCCCGCCGACCTCTACCAACGGACCCCCCGGTTCACGCGCAGGAGGTGGGACGTTTGGGTATCGGGGGGCAATTCTTGCATCCCGACCCCCGGTTCACGCACGCGCAGGAGGTGGTGGTAACATTGAGGACGTTAGTTTGCCTAATGTCCATCCCCCGGTTCACGCACGCGCAGGAGGTGGTGGCGTTACTGCATCGTTACTGGGCGTTACTTTGACGCCCCCGGTTCACGCACGCGCAGGAGGTGGTGGGGCAAATTACCCGCGTGCTGGTAATTTGAAGCGAGGCCCGAGCGGCCGCCGGACGGCGGACCCAGCACCAGCAAGATCGAGGTGACCAGCACCCGGCGCTCAGCATCAGGAGATCGAGGGGGACGGCTTGACCCGGCACCCACAAGCATGTTCGGGAAATTGGCTTCGGGAGCATCAGGGGGGGAGGGGTTGGCGATTCCTGTTAGGAAAATTGTGTGTACACCAAAACGTGACACCATCAGCAAAGCCATATGGAATAAGGAAAAAGATTCGGCAGGATGCCAAACCCAGCCGGCAGGATGCCGGCGCTCCGTGCGTTGATGAAACCATGAAACCAACCAGTGAAAGTCTGAGTCCGTCAGTGACGTGGAACCGACGGGTAGCCGAGTGCTACTGCGGCGCAGCGATGCGTCGTGGGGAGCTGCACAAGGCGAA
>Ga0209697_10010246_pt1 | contig 10175 bp, 9 predicted proteins | sample AliMusrvi5mmetaG_FD_184115 | JGI IMG/M metagenome (GOLD analysis project Ga0209697, IMG submission 184115) | Freshwater lake bacterial and archeal communities from Alinen Mustajarvi, Finland, to study Microbial Dark Matter (Phase II) - Alinen... | ecosystem: Environmental > Aquatic > Freshwater... | reverse complement strand
AGGCATTGATCCATCGTCATCAGGAAAGTGAGCTGGACATACAGGTCATCTTGTTCCTTGGAACCAATCACATCGGATGGAACCCAGGTTATCGGATCTTCAAAAGTTTTGCACTGCGCCTTAAATTCTACCGGTGCACCAAAGGTCACACCCAGCATCTTGCCGGCCCAGCCTCCTGAGATCTTATCTTTGAGCACTTCCACAGATATGGTGCGGGTGTTCGTGACCGATGTTTGGGTTTTTCCGGTCAAGGAAACGAACACCAGAAAAAGTATCAGCGTTACTAGCTTCATTTTTTGAAATATAAATCCTTTCTGTATACCCTCACCCGGCCCGGAATCAGTAACTTCCAGATCTCGTTCCATTGCATCAATTGCTTGCTGACCAGCCTGGATCCGTCAATCAAGGTCCGGTATGGGATCGCATAAATCAGCAATAAAAATACAAACCAATTTGGGTGAACAGTTCTTGAAACCAGGAGCAGTAAGGGAAGAGAAAGGATAATTGCGATATAATAGACAATAATATTTTTCATCAGGAGATTAGATTTAGCTACCTATATTTTGGATGAAACTTAGATAATCTCTGTCCTGTAAGGAGCCGAGGATTGGGCGCCCATCCGGGTTACCGAGATTGACGCAGCCTTACAGGCAAATTCCACGGCTTTTTCGAGGTCTGTTCCTTCAGAAATTGCCACTGCAATAGCCCCGTTGAATACGTCACCCGCGGCTGTGGTATCGATTGCTTCAACTTTAGGTGAGGGAATCAGGAGAGCTTTGTCTTTGGTAAATAGAAATGCTCCTTTACTTCCCAGTGTGATAACGACCACTTTTACCCCCCGATCATAAAGGTTTTGAGCGGCAAGACGGGCAGACTCCATATCCACGACAGGAATCCCGGAAATGAGTTCTGCCTCGGTTTCGTTTGGGGTGATCATATAGAGTCCGGACAAGAGCTCATCCGGTATTTTCGCTGCAGGGGCAGGATTGAGGATCACTTTAATCCCTGCATCAAATGCGATATTGGCCGCATAGCTGACCGTTTCAATAGGGATTTCGAGCTGCATCAGGATAAGCTCTGATCGGAGTATCTCCTCACGGGCCTGATCGATATCGTTTTTGCCCAGGTTCCCGTTTGAGCCGGGAGCGACAACGATACAGTTTTCACCATGAGCATCGACTGCAATAAGTGCCACACCTGATGGATGATCCGGATCGGTAACTAAAAAGTTGCAATTAATACGATCGCTTTCAAAATTCTGTCGTGCCTGTCTGCCGAAAACATCATCCCCGGTCTTGGCAATCAGGCTTACTTTTCCTCCCAGTCGGGCAGCTGCAACAGCCTGATTGGCCCCTTTCCCGCCCGGATTCATGAAAAAATCACCTCCCAGAATTGTTTCGCTAGGTGCCGGTAATTTGGTAGTCTTAATAACCATATCGGTGTTACTGCTACCGATCACGGCAATGCGCTTCAAATTCATGGCAGGTTAATTATTTTTTCGTTTTTGTAGTCTGTTTTTTGGTTTCCTTTTTTGGGGTTTCTTTAATGGGTTCAATTTTTGCAGGAGCGGCAATTTTATTTTGAGTAAGCTTAGCTGCGGTCATCTCCTTTTTAACTTTTTTCAGTTCTGTTTCAGCAAGGTCGAGTTTTTTCGATTTGGAAGACACCAGTTCCTTGAGGTTGGTGATTTCCTGGTCTTTAGCGCTTTCCGGAACCAGTGCATTGAGCCTGATTTTAAAATCACTGAGGATATTCATGTAATTGATAAACGCCTCATAAGGAGTGCTATAAGGGTTAAAATATTTATGAACCTCGCCATCCGAAAAGAATTTAGTGCACATGTAATAAAAGTGATCGATGGTCTGAAGGTAATCCCAATCCTTGAGTAAAGTAGCGTCATGGCAGAGGTTCATCCGCCCCTTAAGCTGATAGAGTTTATCAAAAGCCTCTTTCTGGAGTTCGTTCCCTAACCAGGCAGAGAGATCGCGCTCTTCGTCAGCCCAGGAAATCGGGTATAGAACGTGTACTGCAGAAACTGGTTGAAGGGTGGCAACGACTTCGGATGGAGTTGCAAATTGAAGTTGTCCTGTTTTTAGGATGGCACCCGGGAGGTTTTTCAGGAAATCAAAAATTCCTGTCCCTTTGAGCTGAAGCTGACCAAATGTTTCGTAATTAATAAAAACATTAACGACTTCTTCCTCTTTGGGCAGGAGAGCCATCCAACCGGCATATTTCTCTGCAGTGAGAGGATACTCATTCCAGGCTTTATTGCCAAACCTGAAGGACAAGTCGTCACTGAAACGGAAATTGCGCATCAGGACTTTCAATCTTGGATTCAATCCGTTGCAATATAAATAATTTGGACTTTTCCATCCAAGAACATGTTTGGCTCCTTCGGTAATCATCGCCTCGAAGCCCATTTTCTGAACAATATCCCCTAACTCGTCGGAGTAGATTAATTCAGTGTTTCTGAATACTTTAGGTCGTCGTCCAAAGAGCTCCTCAATCAGGTCGTCATGTGCTTTCACCTGGGATTCGAATAAGTCTTTATCGTTCAGGGAAACCATTGAATTGGCGTAAGTTTCCGACAGAAATTCAACACATCCGGTTGCAGCGAGTTTGGCAAATGATTCGATTACTTCAGGGGCATAGAGTTTAAACTGATCAATCACAACGCCTGATAATGAATATGTTACCTTGAATTTCCCCTTGTACTTCAGGATTTGCTCAAGAATTATTTTATTGGCCGGCAGATAGGATTGATCAGCAACCTTTCGCATGAAAGTTTCATTTGCAAAATCATCATAATAATAGGCATCATTGCCAATGTCAAAAAAACGATATTTCCGGTAACGGAACGGTTGATGTATTTGAAAGTTAAGGCAAACTGATTTCATATCTTTTATATTTTATGAGTAGATTTAGATAACGCTGCTAAATAGACCTGATGGACATGTTCTGCTGATTGCTTCCACTGCAAACTGTCAACCTCTTCTCTCCCGTATTTTCTAAACATCGATGAAAGAGCCGGATATTTAAGTATTCCATAAATGGCGTCAGCCATGGCATTAATATCCCAGAAATCAACTTTTATAGCGTGAGTAAGAATTTCGGCAACTCCTGATTGTTTTGAAATAATCGTTGGAACATCGGACATCATTGCTTCAAGTGGTGAAATGCCAAAAGGTTCTGAAACTGATGGCATCACATAAACATCACTCATGCGGAACATATCGAAAACATCATCTCCGTGAAGGAATCCGGTGAAGTGGAACCGGTCGGCAATACCCAAACGGGCTGCACGGCGGATCATCTTCTCCATCATATCACCGCTCCCTGCCATAACAAAATGGACATTATCGGTGCGCCTTAAAACCTGATAGGCTGCTTCAACAAAATATTCAGGTCCTTTCTGCATCGTTATCCGACCAAGGAAGGTGACAATTTTTTCATTAATTCCCTTTTTATAACTTGAATTCTCGGGTTTTTCGACCGGCTCAACTGCATTATAAACCGTGGTAACCTTGGCAGGATCTATCCCGTATTTTTCAATGACAATGTTCCGGGTGAGGTTGCTCACGGTAATAATCTGGTCAGCGATCTCCATCCCTTCGCGTTCCAGCGAGTAAACCTTAGGATTAACGCTACCGCCACTGCGGTCAAAATCGGTTGCGTGAACATGAATGACCAGGGGTTTGCCACTTACCCTTTTCGCTGCAATTCCGGCCGGATAGGCCAGCCAATCGTGAGCATGGATTACATCAAAATCGTATTCTCTGCCGATATATTCTGCAACAATGGCATAATTGGCAATCTCTTCGAGCAGGTTAGCTCCGTATTTCCCGGTGAAAGGGAGCTTCCCTTCAGAATCTGTCTGGATAAAGCGTGTTTGGGAGGTGACCCGCTGCTCAGTCAGCTTCCAAAACTCTTCAGGGGTAGAATAGGGTAAAAGGTTTGATTCAACTTCGAGTGAAGTAAACTGGTGTTCGCTATTATTAAAAATGATTTTTTTCTGGGAGATTGAAACATCGCTCGCCCCGATTATCTTCTTTACTGCTGAATTATCTTCGTCGCCATATGCCTTTGGGACGACAAAAAGCACCTCAACATCATCTAGTTGCGCTAGTCCTTTGGTTAATCCGTAACTGGCCGTACCGAGACCACCGCTAATGTGCGGGGGAAACTCCCATCCAAACATTAAAACTTTCATTCGAATTCTTTTAGATTAACTTACTCATATTGAGATTACTGACTCGAGTCCAGCCCTTCCTGACCATTTTGCCTTGCAGATTTCTGCATTGCTTTGTCCTTTTAAACCGTAGTTGAAAAGGGTTTTATAGTTATAAACTTGAGCCGTAAAAATTATTTTCTATTCCAATTTGTTTCTGCATTTGTTCGTCCTGGTCTGCAATTTTGACAATTACAAACCGATTTTTAAAATAATTAAGATGTTTCTCCAAATTTTTCGAGAGCAGTTAAAGCACATAGTACACCTCCGACATTCCAGGCCTGGGAAATTGCGCCACGGGCAGTGTAAGGTGGATTTCCTTCATAAACTTCTGAAAGTGTCCCCACACAATGTTCCGACATCTCCTCTTCGAAACCTGCCATGATCTGTTTGACAAAGGACAACCCGCCTGCCTTATGGACTTCAAGATATGTTTTAACAAAAGGATAAATCAGGAAAGGGTAAACACTCCCCATGTGAACTGCAGCAGATCTCTGATCAGGGTTTCCTACGCAAGATCCTTTATATTGTAGATCGCTGGGTGCCAGCGATCTGAGTCCGCGTGGTGTAAGCAGCTCATTTCTAACCTTACTGAGAATTATTTTTTTCTGTTCCCGGGATAACGGTGAATATGAAAAACCAGCAGCAAAGATCATATTTGGTCTCACAGACCAGTCCTTATAATTTCCATCCACATAATCGGCCAGGTAACCATGGTTATCATCCCAGAATGCTTCAAGAAATGATGTGGCTATCAGTTCAGGAAAAGCGGACCATTCATTTATAAATGCTTTATCTTTAGCTGATTCAGCGAGTTCCAGGGCCCAGCAGACGGCGTTATACCAGGCCGAATTTATCTCTACGGCAAAACCTCCCCTTTGTGTCACCGGTTTTCCGTCAATATAAGCATCCATCCAGGTTAGCGCTACTCCATCCTGTTTGGCATGGATCAGCCCATTTGGTTCCATGTGAATATTGAAACGGGTGCCCTTCTTATAACTGGAGAGAATTTCCTTCATAGCGGGGCCATAACTCTTCCAAAGTTCTTTTTTCTCTTTGAATGGTGTCAGCGCCTGAATGGTCTGAAAAGCAAAGAGTGGTGCATCAGCGGCATCATAGTCGGAAGGCAATCCGGCATATTTGGGAAGTAAACCATCCTTGAGACGCCCGAGATTGGTCTTCAGGATAGCCTCGTAAACGGCAAACTCGGATTGGCTTAACAAAATACCGGGTAAGGCAAGAAGCGTCTGTCGCGGAATCGATTCATACCAGGGAAATCCGGCAATCAGATCCTTTCCATCCTTCCTGTCACACAGGAATTGCTGCGCAGCATTAAGAAGGCAATTGACGAAACTGTCGCGTGGGAGACGCCGCTCCTTTTCAATTTTATATTGTTTTTTAAGGCTTCCCGGATCACAAACCTCGGTCGAAGCGGAGAAGAATACCGATTCCCCTTTTTTGATCGATAGTTCAAAATAGCCGGGAACAAAAAGATCCTCCTGATATTCGTAACCTCTGGAGCGCTCTTTCATATATTCAATATTCCGTGACCAATCGGGAACAGGGACAAAATCTGGATCCTTGGAAAATTGCATATACAAATCAGGATATCCCTCATATAGACACATTTTAATCCCATTCTTCACCCTGGTGAATTTGCCGTTGGCAACCATATTTGCCCTTGTAAGTTGATGAACATTGCGAAATGCAAGAAATGGTTTGAATCTCAAGGTAGTAGGACTATTGGCATCTTCCAGGGTATATTTCACAATGACGTGATTTTCATGCTCAACCAACATCCGGGTTTTTGTGAGAATCACGCCACCAACCCGATAGGTTACCTTGGGTATCGTATCAATTTCAAAATTCCGGATATACTTATGACCCTTTGGTTCATAAAATTCACCCGGGTATTTATGAATTCCCAGATTGAACTGAGTATCATGTTGTATCACTGTTTCATCGAGTGAAGATAGCAGCACATGCTTCCCTCCGTCCAGCTCATCCAGTTGCACTATCAGCAACCCATGATATTTACGGGTATTACATCCTGCAAGGGTTGAGGAAGAATAGGCGCCTGATCGGTTAGTACGCAGAAATTCGTGTTGTAATGAATATTCCAGATTAACCAGTTCCTCTTTATCGAAATTTAGGTAGCTCATACGAACTTGATTTTAATTTTACTCTATTTTTAGCGGGACACCATTCTTACGATGGTGTATGGTGTCCGCTAAAAATAAGCAAAGGTTTTGTTAACTGAAAATTTAATCTATTATTTTTTCATCAAACTTTCTCGTTAGAGGATTAAAATCGACAAACGGGTAATTAATTCTAAGCTGATCCAACTTCCCGAGCTGAGCTTCGATGAACGAAAAATATCCTTTTTCAAGGCGATTGAATGGTTTGTGTTTAAGTGCCTGAATCAATTTATCTACTTCAATAATAATAGATTGAGCCTCTTGATCAAAAATTGTCTCTGCAAATTTTTCCCTGATATAATCGATGGCCAACTCACTCAGGTGAGCCATATCGGTTGCGTAAAACCGGTAATCCCGGAGTTCATCAAGTACAAGCTCATACGATGGAAAATAGGAGATCAGCTCATCGCAGTAATTGGAAATCAACGTTTCGATAGCCAGAAGCAAGGTTGCTTTGCTGAGTTGATTCTCATGTGCACCGTCTTTCAGATGCCTGATGGGACTTACTGTAAAAACCAGATGGAGGTTTGGGTTGATTACCCTTAGTTGTCTGATGAGAGGAACCCATATTTCCGTGATCCGATCAACAGACAGCCGATTATGGTTGAATATTGCTGCAGGTAGCTTATGACAATTTGAAACAACTTTCCCGCTTTGCTTGTGCTGAAATACCCAGGAAGTTCCAAATGTGATAAAAAGATGGGTGGCGTTTTTCAGATAAGTATATGCTTCAGCGGCACCTGAGTTGATCTTAATGAGCACCTTTGCAGGATCGGGACCTGAAAACCTGCTATGATGTGAGAAACTATTATACAGACCATTTGAAAAAAAAAGATCATTTTCCGTGAAATTTTTCCGGTTCATCAACTGTTCAAGGCTATTTGCAATTGACAGCGGATTGTATTGAATACCAAACGGATTTACCATCACAGGGAGGCAACGTTCCTGAAGATAGTTTCCGATATTTTCTGCAAAGCATGAGCCGATCATCAGCGATTGATGACGATACCCCAATTTTTTTTTGAATTTGGGCAATTCAACCTCCGTTTTCAAAATTATCATAATCCATATTTAATGATTAAAGATAACTATTTTTCCGGAGATTATTTTGCAAAAATCCCGGAAGGTGCAAAGAATTTAGAGGAATAGGGGAACAACTGAATGAATAATCCCGATTCTTGGAACTTATCACTTCAGGTAACCAATATTGCGCATTATCCGGGGGTATCCGGCCCGCTCCAAGGCCGACATTCTGAACATTTTATTGTAAGTAGGGCGATCAAGTTCATCCCATCCTTTTTTATCCATTTCCAGTAATCCTTCAGTGGGTTTAAAGTGCATATTTTGATGGGGTGTTATTACCCTGTTCCAGGGGCAGACATCCTGGCAGATGTCACAACCAAAGATATGGTTTTCTAATTTCTCACGGATCTGAATTGGAACTTCCTCTTTATTTTCAATGGTATGGTACGAAATGCACTTTCTGGCATCCACGATGCGGTCAGCAATAATGGCCTGTGTGGGACAGGCATCGATACACCGGGTGCAGGTACCGCAATGATCACTTGTAAATGGGAGATCGTAAGCCAGTTCTAAATCAATAATCAGCTCGCCAATAAACACATATGAACCATGATATTTATTGATCAGGAGTGAATGTTTTCCGATCCATCCGAGGCCTGCCGCTTTAGCCAGGGAGCGTTCCAAAATTGGGGCAGAGTCGACAAATGCCCTTCCCCGGCATATGGAAATCTCTGTCCGGATGAAAACCAAAAGTTCGTTAAGCTTTTCTTTTACCACAAAATGGTAGTCTCTGCCGTAGGCATATTTCGAAATTTCGGGTGCTGACGGGTCGGTTTGTTTTTGGGATGGAAAGTAGTTGATCAGCACGGAGATAACAGATTTGGCCCCCTCTTCGAGCTTCCCGGGATCAAGTCGCTTTTCGAAATGATTGGCCATATATCCCATATTGCCGTTCATATTTTCGGCAAGCCATTTCTGAAGCGGTTCACGCTCCTCCTCAAGAGCTCTTACCTCCGATATCCCGCATTCCGAAAAACCGAGCTCCAATGCTTTTTGTCTGATCAGAAGACTATGATTTTCGGCAGAACTGTCCATTGATCGGTAAGGTATTGGGATATAAGTTGAAATAAATGGAAATAAGATTGTTTTGCATTTTGCATTTTTTATACTGCACTTTGCATTTTTCTTTTCCTGCCGGTAATTGATTCATGTCGAATCGATCAGTATCGTGCACTAAACACACCCCCGGTTTTGGATGATGGATTTTTACATAAACCCGAGTTCCAGTCGTGCTTCCTCCGACATCATCGATTTGTCCCAGGCCGGATCAAAGGTGATCTCCACCTGGCACGATTCAACTCCTTCCACTTTCTTGGACATATATTCCACATCGGCAAGAATCATATCTGCGGCAGGGCATCCCGGAGCGGTAAGAGTCATCAGGATTTTGGCTTCATCACCCTCCATATCAACACTATATATCAGTCCAAGGTCGTAAACATTGACCGGAATTTCCGGGTCAAACACCTCTTTTAGGTTTTCTATGATTAAATCTATACGTGGATCCATTGTATTAATTATCAATTAGTAATGTTAAATTTCCAAAGCTTTAATTTCCCTTGGCTGAAATTTTCTCGTATGCCAATGCATAAAGTTTCATCTGTTTAACCATAGCCAATAAACCATTCGATCGGGTAGGTGAGAGATGTTGCCTTAAACCGATCTCATCGATAAAGCGGGGTTCAGAAGTCAGAATCTCGTGAGGTGTACGATTTGAATAGATTTTCAGTAGCAGCGCAACTAATCCTTTAACAATCAGTGCATCACTTTCGGCTTCAAAGGTGATTTTCCCATCTGCAAATTCCTGGTGCAGCCAAACCCTTGACTGGCATCCCCGGATCTGGTTACTCTCAACCTTGTATTTGGGATCGATTGGGGCAAGTTCATTGCCCAATTCGATGAGGAGACTATATTTGTCCATCCAATCTTCAAAGGCTGAAAAATCTTCGATGATCCCCTGTTGTATTTCGTCTATGGTCATTTAAATAATTGTCAAATTATAATGTTCTCCGTCATCTGACGGATCAATGGGTTTTCTTCCTGATTATCTGTGTTTCGTTAAAACATCGCTTTTAAGCGGATCAATGCAATATATAATGCTTCGATCTCCTCGACCGTATTATAAAAAGCAAATGAGGCACGAACCATATTTTCAACACCAAAATGATCCATTACCGGATCGGCACATAACCGCCCTGTTCTTACAGCAATTCCCATCTGGTCGAGCAATGTACCCAGATCAAATGGATGTATTCCATCGATATTAAAACTGACGACACCGGCTTTTTCAGGAGCTTCCCCGTAAATTTTCAGTCCGTCAATCTGTTTTAGTTTAAGAGTTGACTCCAAAAGCAACTCACGTTCATAACGCTCAATCATGGGCTTATCTTGCCTGTTCAGGTAATCAATAGCTGCTCCCAAGCCGATAGCCCCTAAATAGTCGGGAGTTCCTGCCTCGAATTTGTATGGAATCTCATTGTAGGTTGTTTTTGAAAACGTAACTCTGTCAATCATTTCACCTCCACCCAGAAAGGGGGGCATTAGGTCGAGCCATTTCCTTTTGCCATACAGAACTCCAATACCGGTAGGTCCATACATTTTGTGTCCTGAAAAGGCGTAGAAATCGCAGTCAAGAGCTTGAACATCAATCGAAAAATGAGGAGCAG
>Ga0209697_10010236_pt1 | contig 10181 bp, 6 predicted proteins | sample AliMusrvi5mmetaG_FD_184115 | JGI IMG/M metagenome (GOLD analysis project Ga0209697, IMG submission 184115) | Freshwater lake bacterial and archeal communities from Alinen Mustajarvi, Finland, to study Microbial Dark Matter (Phase II) - Alinen... | ecosystem: Environmental > Aquatic > Freshwater... | reverse complement strand
CGATTGAGCGGGCTGCGATTGACGAGCACCTATGAAGTGGGGCAACTCGTGCAGGCATGTGAGCAATTGGGGTTTGCCGAGGAAGCTCGCGCCGCTGCAAAATGTCCGCTGCAACCGTCGATTCGCGAGGCGCTGCAATACGAACCAAGGCTGGTTTCGCCCACCACGGCATCGGCGCTCTACCAGAATGCAAGGGAAACGAGCCTGTCGGATAACACCACCATTGCCACGCAACAACTGCTGCGCTCGCTTCGCATCGCCTCGTCAACCCGACCCTCCATGGACTCGCGGCTGATCCAACAGGCAAAGGACCGCAAGTTAACGGATGCTGTGCTGGCCGCAATCATGCCCCCCAAGGATGCCACCGCACGGGAGCATGTGCAGGCTGGACGGATCTTCGAGCTGTTGAACGAGAAGGATCGCGCGGTGACTCAGTACGAGGAAGCAGCAAACCTGCGATCTGCAGACCGTGAAGCCCATGCTCGGCTGGTGAAGGCATATCTTCCGGATCACCCTGACTTGGCTTTCCAGCACTTGCAGGCCATGGACACCGTCATAGCTGCGATGCTGTTTGACCAGATGCTGGAGGTGCCTCTGCCGGTACGCACCGATCTGGCCGCACAGTGGTTGGACCACCTCACCGAATCGGCGGTGAAGTTGCCAGACGGCATGGTTGCCATTCAGAGGCTGATTGCGGAGAACCCGACATCACCCAAGCACCCCGCACTCTGGGCGGCGGCCGTCAAGCATCCCGTCCTGGTGGAGCGCGCCATCCCGGCGATGGCTGATGATGCGCTGAGAAGGAATCAACCCCTCGCTGACATTGCAAAGCGCGCACTTGCCTACCTTGACTCGAAAGACAATATCGGCTCGACTTATGGGATCCAATACCATTCAGAGGCACGCCCACGCGAGGGCATTGTGACGATGCCCAAACCCTTGCTGATCGTCATCTGGGATGCCTGGCAGCGACAAGCACCGAACGAACTCGATGACATCAGCGCTTTGCACGACAAGGACGCGCGTCTCGGTGCAGACCTGTTCTTTGGTCGCTCCGAGCGCTTTATCGAAACCGCCCGGGCGTTTCTTCGCAGTGATCCGACGCGCACGTCGACCACTGGCAGCGCGTTCACGGATGTGTTCTTCAAAGGCGGCACACTCGACTTCATTTCACTGGTGTGGCGTCTACGGAAGCTCAAGGTGCCGCTCGAGGACTTGTTCCTCGATGAACTGTGTCGTCCTGAGGCCAATGACACGTCCGCCGAAGCACTCGCGACCTACCTTGATCTTGAGGTCCCGTCGCATGGCACTATCGAACCGCTGCTGAGAAAACTTCGCGACCAGTGGGTCAGCCCCGATCCCGTGCGTCGCAGGACGCTGCTTCACGCCACTGTCGAGCGCAACTACTACGAACCGCGTGACACCAAGTGGAGGCGCACGCTGGCCATACCTCCGCAAGTGAAGCACTACAACTCGCTGCTTCGCCATCTGCTGCAGCGCCCCAACGCTTGTCGCGCCGCACTGGTTCTTGCCGAGGAGGATGGGCTGATGAGCAACAGGGCGTTGCTCGGCAATGCGGACGGACTGTTCTCCCTCCATGTGGACACCAAGCCTGCGGATCTCCTAGCCTTGATGGATGGCTACTCCCTCCTCGGTGAAGCGGCTGACTTCCGCACCTGGGGCAACGAGGCTGATCCGTCGAGTTCGATTTTCTATCACGCGGTGAACACCCTGTTCCGATCTGAGGAGGTGTGCAAAGCAGCCCTCGAAATGCTGAAGGCACGCAAGCCCGGATTCGGTAGGGACTTGGCGCTGGCATGGCATGATTACCGGGAGGCATCCGATGAGGCTCGTCGCTTTGCTGTCATGGAACGGTTTCTCACCGGGCACGGTAAAGCGCTCGCACAGATCCCAACCCAGCGGTGGCCGGAGATGGCTCCGTTGTTTTCAGGCATGACGACTCATAGGCGCGATGCCTTCGGGCAATGGATCACCTGGCAGCGCCCGTGGACCGTGCGTTCCCCCGAGCACGCGACACTCGCCCCGCTGGCTGAAATGGAGACCCGCCACCTCATCCACGTCGCCGAGCAAGTCCTCCCGCTCCAGCACTGGGAAGACCTCGGCAAATCCGGCTATCAGTTCTGCGAACAGACCTCCAACAGTTTCATTGTGCTTGCTAGCAAGGATCCAGCGAAGGCCTTGAAACTCGCCGACCATGTCCTGTCGCTGCTAGCCAATCCCTCCAAGCTCCCCGGCCCAAGAGACGTCAATACCCCGACCGATCTCCATCTGGAATGGATCGCCCGCTCAGCCCAGTCGACCATCGAAGCTATCGACATCCTGACCGCAGCAATGAAGGTGTCAACCGCAGTCGCCAAGGACTCGCCGGATCACCGTGGTCGGCTTGAAAAGGTAGTGAGCGAAGCAAGGCGGGCGAATTGCGCTTTACATGAGCCGGATGGTCGCTAGAGTCTTGATTGCATGGCAACGGCATCTGTCCAGCAGGATGAGTTTTCGGTCATCAATCTCGATGAACCGGTGGGCAAGTGGGTCGGGCGCAAGCACGGGAGACCACCGCAGGAGGAGTATGCGCGTTTGTTGCGTCTGGGACGGCCGATTTCAGGGGGGCGCACGCCGTTTCCACGGGGGGTTGTCCGTTTCGAGAGCCATGAACAGGCCAACGCATGGATTCAATATCACATCCTGAAGGGCACGAAAAGTCCGTAACCCGCGAGCCGGAATTCTCCGATGTCGCAGCGATTTGCCGGTGGCTCAACGAAGTTGGGGCGAAGTATGTTCTCGTCGGTGGGTTTGCGATCATCCTGCAAGGTTACTGCTCCGCTCACCCGCCGTTGCCGGTTTTCAGCGCCAGGCAATCATAGACGGTGCGGTCGGGTTGGTATTTGGCGTAGGATCGCAGCAGAAGCTGCACGCCCCGGTGCTCGGCCCGCCCGTGGGCCTCCAGACCTGCGGCGATGTGCTCCTCACCTTCGACCAATCTAACCAATTCCCGGTCCTGGCCAAGGGCCAGCATTCTCTGGCCGGGCACCACGATCAACAACATCGGCACCAATTGCGAGGCGATTCCCAACGGCAGCAACTCGGCCCGATCATCCACCGCCGCCTGCTTCACCTCCAACTGGATCATGCGTGCCCGCGCGTCCGGTGCCATCGACTCGAGCGCCGCATTGATCGCATCGAGCAGGCGGTGGCGCACTTCGGACAAGTCCGTCAGGGACGGCAATGCCCGCATCGAGGGCATGGTCTGGATCGCCTTGGCCAGCGACGAGATCTCTTTCAGATAGGAATTCTTCTGGCCGTCGGGCACGAAGTACATCACGACGAGGTGGACCGGCTTGCCATCCGGCGATCCGTAGTCGATGCCCTCCGGGCTCCAACCGATGGAACATAACAGCTCCGCGTCGGTATCCGAGCGGGCGTGGGGGCAGGCCCAGCCTTTGCCGATGCCGGTATTGTGGAGGCGTTCGCGTTCGAGCACGCTTTCGGTGATGCCGCTTTCGCCGCCGATGTCGGGAATGGCCTCGATGATGGTCGCGAGGTATTCGAGCGATACCTCCTTGTCATTGTCGGGCAACTCGATCAAGCGGCCCTCCTGAAGCGCTGTGAGCAGGCTTTTCATGTCAATCTATGCCGTATTTGTTGTGGAACCAGACCTTCACATGATGGGTCATGACGGAATAACAAAGCAGGAAGCCGCCGATCCAATACCAATAATGGACGGGCAGCGGCACGAAACCGAAATAAGCCGCGAACGGCGAATACGGCAACCACGCCCCCGCCGCCATCACCACCAGCGTGGTGACTAACAGGAATGGGCTCGCGATGCTCTGGAAAAACGGGATCCTGCGGGTGCGGATGATGTGCACGATGAGCGTCTGGGTGAGGATCGACTCCACGAACCAGCCGGTGTGGAACAGGTTTTCATAGTACGTCTTGTCCGCCGCGCCGGTGCCGGGATCACTGAAGAGATGGCATTTGAAAACATAGAGCATCAGGAAAAACGTGGCATAATCGAACAGCGAACTCATCGGACCGATGAACATCATGAAACGCCGGATGTTGGCGAGGTTCCACTTGCGCGGCGTGGTGAGGTATTCCTCGTCCACCTTGTCGGACGGGATGCCCACCTGCGACGCGTCATAGAGCAGGTTGTTGAGCAGCACCTGGATCGGGGCCATCGGCAGGAACGGCAGGAACCAACTGCCGCCGATCACGCTGAACATGTTGCCGAAGTTCGAGCTGGCGCCCATGCGGATGTATTTGATGATATTGCCGAACACCTTGCGCCCCTCGATGATGCCTTCCTCCAGCACTACCAGGCTCTTTTCCAGCAGGATCACGTCGGCGGATTCCTTGGCCACGTCCACCGCGGTGTCCACCGAGATGCCGACATCGGCCACGCGCATCGAGGGCGCGTCGTTGATGCCGTCGCCCATGTAACCGATGACATGGCCGCGTTTTTGCAGTGCGATGATGATGGATTCCTTCTGGCTCGGCGAGAGCCGGGCGAACACGCTGTGTTTTTCCGCCAGCTCGCCGAGTTGCTCCTCGCTCAAACCCGGCAATTGGTCGCCGGTGATCACCTCGTCAACGATGAGTCCCACCTCATGGCAGATCTTGCGGGTGACCAGCGCGTTGTCGCCGGTCAGGATCTTGGTGGCCACCCCGACCTGTCTGAGCAGCGAGATCGCTTTGGCGGCCGAGCCTTTAGGCGGATCGAGGAACGCGATGTATCCTAACAGAATGAGATCGCTCTCGTCCGCCACCGAAAACACCTGCTGGGATTGCGGGAACTCGCGGTAGGCGATCGCCAGCACCCGGTAACCGTCGCTGCTCAGCGTCTCGTACTCCTCTAACAAATCGTTCTTGATCAGGTCGATGATGATATGGATTTCGTCATCCACCTGATAGTGGGTGCAGACGTCGAAGATGTCCTCGACGGCGCCCTTGCAGATCAGCACGTGGTCGCCCTCGTAATCGACCACCACGGACATGCGCTTGCGCTGGAAGTCGAAGGGGATCTCATCGACCTTGCGGCAGCCGCGCTCCACCTCGAACTCGGTGTGCTGGAGGATCGAGCGGTCCAGCAGGTTGTGCAAACCCGTCTGGTAATAGCTGTTCATGTAGGCATAGCGCAACACGTCCTCGCTGTCGCGGCTGGTGACATCCACATGTTTTTCGAGAATCACGCGGTCCTGGGTGAGGGTTCCGGTCTTGTCGGTGCAGAGGATATCGATGGCGCCGAAGTTTTGGATCGCGCTGAGGCGCTTGACGATGACCTTCTTGCGGGACATCGCGATGGCGCCTTTGGACAGGTTGACCGTGACGATCATCGGCAGCATCTCGGGAGTCAGGCCGACGGCCACGGATAGCCCGAAGAGCAGGGCCTCCGCCCAGTTGTGGGAATGCAGGCCGACGATGAGGAAGACCACCGCCACCATCACCACCATGAAGCGGATCATCAGCCAGGTGAAGCCGGCGATGCCCCGGTCGAAACTCGTCTGCACCCGCTGGCCGGAAAGTTTTTCCGAGATGGATCCGAACTGGGTTTTGCGGCCGGTGTTGACGACTACGCCGCGGGCCGTGCCGCTCAGGACGTTGCTGCCTTGAAAACAGGCATTGGGCAACTCGATGACGCCGCGCCCCGTCGCGGTGGCAGCGTCGGCATGTTTTTCCACCGGCATCGACTCGCCGGTGAGCGACGACTGGCTGACGAAAAAGTCCTTGGCGCTGATGAGGCGCAGGTCCGCCGGAATGAGCGACCCGGCCTGCAACACCACGATGTCGCCCGGCACCACCTGGGAAATCGGCAGGTCGGTTTCCTTGCCCTCGCGCACGACGATGCAGTTGGCGCTGACCATCGCCTGGAGGCGTTCCACGGCCCGGCTGGACCGATGCTCCTGGACGTAGGCGAGCACCACGCTCAGGACAATCATGGCCCCCACCACCACCGCCGAACGCACGTCGCCCATCACCAGGGAAACCGCGCAGATCACCAGCAATTGGATGACCAGCGGATTGCGGCAGCGCTCAGCGAGTTCCACCAACAACCCGACGCGTTTTTTGGCACCCAGATCGTTGCGGCCGTATAAGTCGCGGGCGGTTTCCGCCTGCTCCTCGTTCAGGCCGGCCTCGGTGACCTCCATGCGTCTGAGCGCCTCCTCGGCGGACAAGCCGCAGATATCGACGAGCGTTTGCTGATGCTCGGAAATTTTGGAAAGTTCGGTCTGGGCGGCCTTGAGGAAGACCGCCGGATGAATCTTTTCCAGAGCCGTGCGAAACATGAAGTGATCCGTGCAAAAGGTTAGCTGTCTGAAAAGAACCTCCCCGCCCTAAAACGGGAGCGATCCACTGATACGCAGGGAAATCCCAAGCGCCGCGGGATTCCACCCGATCCCCGGCCACCGGGCAACCCATTTTCTGAAAATCGTGCAATGTCGCCGGTTGTCGGCAACCGGTAGGGCGGCACGGCCCCGGGCCGCCTACTTGTCCGCCGTGAGGCGGTGTTGATGCGCGGGACATGGACCGCGCAGGGCCTGAAAACGGAGGTCGGGTGAGACGGGAACAGAGGCAGCGCTGCGGTCCTTAGGACTTGCGCGAGGCGACGCTTCCGACGTGCGGGTATTGCAGGATCCTCGAGTCGGAGGTGAGCACCTTGAGGCCGTGCACACGAGCGGTGGCGACCACGATTTGATCGCCCGGATCCTTGTGGTCCCATGCGGGAAGGCGTGTGGCGTCGATGGCGATTTCGGGAGAGATCTCCAAAATCCGCACCCAGTGGGTTGGAAGCGCAAACTCGAACCACTTGGCGAGGGGCCTATCAAAAATCAACTCGCCTTTGGCTTCCTTCCTGGCGATTTCGAGCAAGCTGATGGCAGAGACGTGAACGATGCGCTCCCCGGCCAGGAGTTTGCGCACGGCGGGTCTCAGCAACTCCGGGGCCGCAAAGGCGTCCAGCCAGGCGCAGGTGTCGAGCAAAAAGGTTGCGGACATGGTGAAATCGGCGCTTGGCTCAGCCTTTCCAGTCTTTGGAATCCCAAGCCGGTGCCGCAGGATCGTAATTCGGGTCGTAGGTGACGCTGCCCTTGCCGCTGCCAATCCAACTCGCCAAATCGGGTGGCGATTTGGCGGCGGTGGCCGTTTGCACCACCGCAACCTTCTTCCCATGGCGTGTCAGTTCGATGATGACACCGCCTTTTTCCAAGGCGCGAATCTCCTCGGTGCAATGCGTCTTGAACTCGGAAATGCTGAGTTGTTTGGTGGTCACTTGGACAAGCTAATCCGACCAGAAATTTAGTCAATTCAATTCCTGCGGGTGGCTGCAAAGAAGAACCTGTCCCTCAAGCGATTCAGAAAAGCTTATGCGAAAATGCCGGCACGGTCCCCCCAAAAAAACGGCGACCCCGGTGGGGACCGCCGTTAGGGATGGTTCGTTAGATCCGCGATTGCCTGGGTTCAGATGCCCTTTTTGACGACGTCGGTGAGGAGGTCGATCACGCGGTTGGAATAGCCCCACTCGTTGTCGTACCAACTGATGAGCTTGAAGAACGTCGAGTTGAGTTCGATGGACGAGCCGGCATCGAAGACGGAGGAGGCCTTTTCGTGGATGAAGTCGGAGGAAACCACTTCGTCATCGGTGTAACCGAGGATGCCCTTGAGGTAGGTGTCGGAGGCTTTCTTGAGGGCGGCCTTGATTTCGGCCAGCGAGGTTTCCTTGACGGTTTTCACGGTGAGGTCCACGGCGGAGACCGTCGGAGTGGGCACGCGGAAGGCCATGCCGGTGAGCTTGCCCTTCACTTCCGGGCAAACCAGCGCGACGGCCTTGGCGGCGCCGGTAGTGGACGGGATGATGTTGATGGCGGCGGTGCGGCCACCCTTCCAATCCTTCTTGGACGGGCCGTCCACTGTCTTCTGCGTGGCGGTGTACGAATGGATGGTGGTCATCAGGCCCTCGGCGATGCCGAATCCTTCCTTGAGCAGCACGTGCACGATGGGTGCCAGGCAGTTGGTGGTGCAGCTCGCGTTGGAAATGATGTGGTGCTTGGCCGGATCGTAGAGGTTGTCATTGACGCCCACGACGAAGGTGGCGTCCTCGCCCTTGGCGGGAGCCGAAATGATGACTTTCTTGGCTCCGGCCGTGAGGTGGCCCTTGGCTTTTTCCGCGTCGGTGAACAACCCGGTGGACTCGATCACGACTTCCACGCCGAGTTCCTTCCACGGCAGCCCGTCCGGCGTGCGCGCGCTCACCACCTTGATCTCATGGCCGTTGACGACGATGATGTCGTCTTCCGTCAGTTCCGGCGAGGATTTCTTCGAGGAAACCGTGCCCGCGAAGCGGCCTTGGGTGGAGTCGTATTTCAGGAGGTAAGCGAGGTTGTCCGCAGGAACGATGTCGCCGACGGCGACGACGTTGAAGGTGGTTCCAAGGTGACCCTGTTCGACGAGGGCGCGGAAAACAAGGCGGCCGATGCGGCCGAATCCGTTGATGGCGATGGTGGTCATAGCTGTGTTTGGGTAAGCCGTGGCGACTCTTTGCACCCGGCGGGCGGAAATGGTGCACGCCAATCCCAACCCGTCAAGCCTCGTTCGCCAAACCGCAGAATATGCGCGGTTTTCAGCAATCACAACCGCCTGGCTGCCATGAATCCGTTTTCGGAGTGGAATCACCCAGACACTCCGTGGCAGGATGTTCCCCGTAACATTCCGGTCGAGGAATTCCGCTGGATACTTCGTCAACTTGACGCGCATGTCCCACCGGGTTTTCCTTTTCAAACGCGGCGGCGGCGGCCACAGTCCGCGTCCTTCACACCACCATGTCCGATACCCGCAAGCCATTCCCGTTCCGTGATTTCGAACCCAAATGGCAAGCCCGCTGGGAAACGGAGAAAACCTTCCGCACTCCCGGCCCGGGCGATGTGGGATTCGATCCCGCCAAGCCGAAATTCTATGTGCTCGACATGTTTCCCTATCCGAGCGGCTCGGGTCTGCACGTCGGCCACCCGGAAGGTTACACCGCCACCGACATCATCGGCCGCTACAAACGCATGACCGGCCACAACGTGCTCCATCCGATGGGCTACGATTCGTTCGGCCTGCCCGCCGAACAATACGCGATCAAGACCGGCCAACACCCTGCGCTCACCACCGCCACCAATATCGCGACGTTCCGCCGCCAACTCAAATCGTTGGGGTTTGCCTACGATTGGGACCGCGAGATCGCCACCACCGATGCCGACTACGTCCGCTGGACCCAGTGGATCTTCCTCCAGCTCTATCATGCGTATTTCTGCGAGGAAAAAAACATCGCCCGACCCGTCAGCGAACTGGAAGCCAAGGGATGGACCCGCGAACAAATCGACGACGTCCGGCTCGCCTACGTCGCCAACACCCCGGTCTGGTGGTCGCCCGACCTCGGCACCGTGCTCGCCAACGAGGAAGTCGAGGAGTGGAAAGCCAAGGGCCATACCGTGGAACGCCGCCCGCTGCGCCAGTGGATGCTGCGCATCACCAAGTACGCCCAACGCCTGATCGACGAACTCGAGTCCCTCGATTGGCCGGAGGGCATCAAGCTGTTGCAAAAAAACTGGATCGGCCGGAGCGAGGGGGCGTCCGTCCTATTTGAAATATCGGATAACAAATATCAAATCGAGGTTTTCACGACCCGGCCGGACACGTTGTTTGGAGCGACCTACATGGTGCTCGCGCCCGAGCATCCGTTCGTGCCGGAAATCACCACCCCGGTGTGCAAGGATGCCGTCGAGGCCTATCAGAAAGCCTGCTCCTCCAAGTCCGACATGGACCGCGGCGATCTCAACAAGGACAAGTCCGGGGTCTTCACCGGCTCCTATGCCATCAACCCGGCCAATCACGAGCGCATTCCCGTCTGGATCGCCGACTATGTCATGATGGGCTACGGCACCGGCGCCATCATGGCCGTGCCCGCTCATGATGAACGCGATTTCGAGTTCGCGACCAGGTTCAATCTTCCCATCGTCGAGGTGGTCTCAAGGAGCGTGGGCGTCCCGCCCACATCGCCAGGAGAAGCCAATGTCCCGCCCCCCTCAAGGAGTGTGGGCGTCCCGCCCACATCGCCAGGAGACGCCAATGTCCCGCCCCCCTCAAGGAGTGTGGGCGTCCCGCCCACATCGCCAGGCGACGCC
>Ga0209697_10010232_pt1 | contig 10183 bp, 5 predicted proteins | sample AliMusrvi5mmetaG_FD_184115 | JGI IMG/M metagenome (GOLD analysis project Ga0209697, IMG submission 184115) | Freshwater lake bacterial and archeal communities from Alinen Mustajarvi, Finland, to study Microbial Dark Matter (Phase II) - Alinen... | ecosystem: Environmental > Aquatic > Freshwater... | reverse complement strand
GTCCACCTGCCCGGCAATTTCGACGAGGTCGAGGCCCATGGCCATGGCTCTGGCCATGGCATCACGGGAGCTCATTACGCCGAGTTGCTCCCCGGTGGCGAGGATGACACGGACTTTGGGGGCGCGGATTCGGTCGTTGATCCGCGTCATGTCGCGGAAACGACCCCTGTTTTGGTCTCTTTGTGGCTTAGCTATGGCGATGTCCTCCAGTGGGTGAATGCGACGCAGCGGGGTGCAAGCGAACAAAGCCGCCACACGATACCAGTGCGAAGAGGGCTGCGAAACGATGAGCCAAACGCCGGGTCATGGATGGGTACCGACGAGCGCTAACCGCTTATTGCAAGCGGTCGCGGCAGTTTTTAATAAGGATCGTTTCTGAAAAATCATGAGGTGGCTGGATGCCGGGGCTGGCTCACAAATGATGGACGACGCCTGTTCGTCCGCCACTCATAGGCTGCCTGAAGACGAGGAATACGGCAAAACCGCAGCCGGGGCAAGCTCGAATTTGCAAGGTCACCCATTTTGCGGATTTTCGGATTAGAGAGCACTAAAATAAGGAAAGGAGGTGTGAGCCTTGGTGGCGGCGGGAGTATTGCGTGGTTTCCTGCTTGAATCTTGCTCGCAATGCCGGAATACTGCTGGCCACATGACCCACGCAGTTCAGCATACGCTCGCAGGCACGGCTGCCCTTGAAGGCACCTCACTCCACACGGGAGAGAGGGTTTCGCTATCCCTCAGCCCGGCACCAGAGGGCCACGGCTTGAAGTTTCGTCGCGTCGATCTGCCCGACCAGCCATTCATCAGCGCGGATGTGGAAAAGGTCCAAACCGTTGAGCGTGCCACTACCCTGGCCGAGGGCTCCGTCAAGGTCCACACCGTCGAACACGTGATCTCCGCGCTCTGCGGCATGGGTATCGACAATGCCCTCATCGAAATGAATGCCAACGAACCGCCCATCGGCGATGGCTCGTCGCGGCCGTTTGTCGAACTTATCAAACAGGCGGGAATCTCGGCCCAAAGCGCGCCCCGCAAGGTTTGGGAAATCCGCGAGCCAATGCATTTGGAAACCGGCGACGGCACCCTCATCACGATCGTTCCGAGCAAGTCATTCCGGGTATCGGTCACCAACGTCGGCCCAGAGGGTCGTTTCACCCAGTATTTTTCCACTGAGGTGACTCCGGCCACTTATGAAAAGGAGATCTGCGGGGCGCGCACATTCGTGTACTACGAGGATGTCAAACCATTGCTAGACAAGGGACTGATCAAAGGAGGCTCGCTGGAGAGTGCGATTGTGATTCGTGGCAACGAAGTCATGTCCAAGGAGGCGCTGCGCTTCACCAATGAGTTTGCGCGTCACAAGGCGCTTGACCTCATCGGCGACCTGATGCTCTCCGGGATCCGCATTCTGGGGCACGTCATGGCGATCAAACCAGGCCATGGGCCCAACACCAAGATGGCGGCCAAGCTCAAGGCGGAGTATTCCCGGATGCGTTCGATGGTGCCCGCCCCCATCACCATTCCCAGCGGCGAAAGTGTGATGGACATCAACGAAGTGCTCAAAATCCTCCCGCACCGCTACCCATTCCTCATGGTCGATCGCATCGTCGGTTTCGAGGGCGATAGCAAATGCACCGGGGTCAAAAACGTCACCATCAACGAACCCTACTTTGTCGGCCACTTCCCCGGTCACCCGATCATGCCGGGAGTTCTCCAACTCGAAGCCATGGCCCAAGTGTCCTCGGTGCTGATGCTGCGGAAACCGGAAAACATCGGTAAGATCGGCTACTTCATGAGCGCCGACAACGTCAAGTGGCGGCGTCCCGTGCTCCCTGGAGACACCCTCATCATCGAGGGGGAAATTATCAAGATGCGTGGATCTATCGGCCAGACCCGCTGCCGCTGCATGGTCAACGGCGATACGGTCTCGGAAGCAGACCTTAAATTTGGCCTCATCGACCGCTGATCGGTTGGCTCGAAAGAACCAGCGGCACTGCGGCGTAGTGGCTCTCACATGAGCCACGCCCGTCTTCTGATGCAAAATTGCCTGCGTTGTGGGCTATCACTGATGTTGTTGGCCGGCCACACTCTGGCGGGAGGCCCCGGTGATATCGACCAAATCCCGCCCCAGCCCGATTTGCTAACCCAGCGCGATGGCGTGAATCTCAGCGAAACCTGGAATCTGGGCGCGACGGGAATGCGCGGCTGGATTTTCACCCGTCCTGCATCCAATCTCGATAGCCAGCAAGGACGCATCACTGCTGCAAGCCGCCAAATCCTCGTCACCGATGTCGGACCAAAAACTCCGGCCGATGGCCTGATGAAAGTCGATGATATCATTCTCGGGATCGGCAGCAAGCCGTTCAGCGATGATGCCCGCAAGACGCTGGCCAAGGCTATCACCGAAGCGGAAAAGACCGCCAGCCAAGGTCGCCTCGATCTAACTGTCTGGCGTGAGGGCAAGACTCGCGAGGTCCGGCTTAAGTTGAAGGTTTTGGGAAGTTACAGCGACACAGCCCCCTACAACTGCCCGAAGAGTCAGTTGATTCTCGCCGAGGCCTGCAAGGTGCTTGAGAAGGAACCCCTAAGCAAAAGCCGCTTCGGTTCGATCAACGCGCTGGCGTTGTTGGCCACCGGCAATCCGCAATACCTGCCGAAGGTGCGCGACTATGCCCGCTCGACAGCCCTCGCAGATCTCCATCTGAAGGGATGTAGCTCGTGGATGTGGGGCTACGATAGCCTACTGCTCTGCGAGTATTATCTTCTAACGAACGATAAGCAGGTGCTTCCTGCCATTCAGCAATACACCATCGCCCTCGCCAAGGGCCAGGGGATGTACGGCACCTTCGGCCACGGTGGTGCCGAACCGACGCCCGATGGCCAACTACACGGCTCGATTCCGCCCTATGGCCCGGTCAACGCCGCAGGACTCATCGCCAACATTGCCATCGTGATGGGCAAGAAGTGTGGCGTGAGCGATCCGGAGATTGACCCGGCTATCGAACGCGGCGCCAAGTTCTTCGGCTACTTTGTCGATAAGGGGTCGGTTCCCTATGGCGAGCACATGCCGTGGGCCAGTCACGATAATAATGGCAAGAATGCGATGGCGGCCGTGATGTATGGCGTCCAGGGCAACCGCGTCGCGCAAACGCAATTTTTTGCCAAGATGGTCACCGCATCTTTTCAGAGTCGCGAATACGGGCACACGGGTCAAGGGTTCAGCTATCTGTGGGGTGCCTTGGGTGCTAACATGGGAGGCCCGGCCGCCGCCGCCGCCTTCGTCAGGGAAGCATCCTGGCACCTCGACCTGATGCGGCGCAGCGATGGCTCGTTCACCTATGATGGTGGCGAACAGCACGGGCCCGGCCAGAAAAAGCCCGATGAGAACACCTATTTCGCCCATCCCAGTTACTATGGCATCAGTCCCACCGCTACCTATGTTCTAACGTATTCGCTGCCCCTTAAGAAACTTTGCATCACCGGCAGGGACGAGAATCCGGCAAATTGGCTGAGCCAACAAGACGTCGCGCAAGCCGTCGTGTCCGGCAAGTTCGATGTTGCACGGGCTAACAAAAGTCCGCAGGAACTGGTGGCGGCGTTCGCCGACTGGTCGCCCATCGCTCGCGGTTGGGCAGCCGAGGAACTCGCCAAGCGGCCCGAGGCCCAATCGATGGTTCCCGCATTGATAGCCATGGCCGAGGGCGCGGATGCGCACCAGCGGCAAGGTGCTTGTGAGGCGCTGGGTTGCATCAAGGACCCGGCGGCGCTGCCCGTGTTAGTCCGCTTGCTAACCCATCAGGACCGTTGGCTGCGGGTCAAGGCCGCCAACGCTTTGAAAAAAATGGGGGATGCCGCCAAGCCGGTGTTGCCCGGGATGTTACAGGCCGTGGTGGCCACCGCCGAGCCTTTGCAACCGATTGTATGGGACGACCCGATCCAGCTCACGCACGGAGAACTGGCAGCCACACTGTTTGGCAATGTAATGAAGAATTCCATCGAGGGTGTGGATCGCAAGTGCCTCTATCCGGCGATTCAGGCCGTGGCTCTCAATGCCGACGGCATGGCGCGTGCCACCCTGCGAAAGACGTTTGAGAAGTTGCTGACATTGGAAGACGTTGAGGCTCTTGGGTCGGATTTGGTCGCTGCCGTTAGAACGCCGAGCCCCGCAGACAAGATGTTTGCCAACGAGATCCGCATGGGCGCCTACAAGGCACTCGCTAAGTATCACTACAAGGAGGGCATCGCCGCCGCCGTCATCTTTGCCAAAACCCAGGGCGGGCACGGCAGCCAGAAACGCACCGGTGAGATCATGAAGGAGTTGATCCCCTACGGCACGGCCGCCCGCGAAGTATTGCCAGGACTTAAGGAACTGATCGTGCAATTCAATACCGAATGCGCTGAAGGTAGATTTCCCAAAGGGGCGATCAACCAGGTGCGCATCGACTCGGTTGAAGAAGCCATCAAGGCCATTGAAGCTGCCACCACTCAACCGGAATTGCGAAGCATCACAACGAAGTAAGAATTGCATATGAAACTAACCACTATCTCAATCACCTCATTCTACCTGCTAGCCGGTGTGCTTGCGACGGCCGCGGACGTGTCCGCCCCGGCACGGCCCAAACTGCAAATCATCAACGGCAGCAACGAGACTGTCGATGTTTTCTGGCTCAAGTCAGCCACTGAACGCATATCTAACGGATCGATCGCGCCGGGGCAGGAAACGATCCTAACTACCACCTTGGGTCATTGTTTTGAGGTGGTGGGGCGCGATGACAAAGCAGTGGCCAAGGTTACCAGCGAGGTGCCGGTGCAGGGGTTCCGCTTCGATCCGTTGGGCAAGGACGGAGTGCCGGCGTTCTACACGCAATCCGTGAGCGCCAATGGTTTTCCCATCGTCGGATCCGCCAAGGTCAACCCCTACGCACTCAAGGAGGCAGCCTATCTGGTGAACCAAATGCTAGCCAAACGGCCCGACGTGCGCGATGCCATGATCAAGAGCGGGGCGCGGCTGTGCGTCATGGCATATAACGAATACACCACGGATTTGCCGGAGTTTTCGCGGATGTGCGACGAGAAGGAGCCGGGGTTTGAGGATCTGCCCGCCAAGGACTATTGGGATGCGAGAGCCCGTGGCCTCGGTGGCAGCGATACCGACCCGTTTTGCGTTTGTGCCGAGGAGAATGTCCTTTGCTACCCGGGCGACCCGTATGCCAAGGAGAGTATTCTCATCCACGAGTTTGCCCATAACATCCATCTGCGCGGCATGATCAACGTGGACCCGACGTTCGACGCACGTCTGCAAGCCACCTACGCTGCGGCGATGAAGGCCGGCCTGTGGAAGGGTAAGTATGCTGCGGTGAACCATTGCGAGTACTTTGCCGTCGGCGTGGCTGGTTGGTATGGGCACGATCGGGTGAATGATCACGATCACAATCATGTGCATACCCGTGAAACATTGCTGGAATACGATCCGGCCCTCGCCGCACTCTGTCGCGAGGTGTTTGGCGACACGGTGGTGCAACACACCAAGCCGGCGACCCGCCTCAGCGGCCATCTGGCTGGCTACGATCCGGCAGGCGCGCCGACCTTCGAGTGGCCGCAGCGCCTGCGCCAGGCCCAAGCGCAGATTCATGCCAAGGCGGTGGCGAGGGAACAAGCGGCAAACCCCGATAGCCACCACGAAATCAGGAACATCCAAGGCTGGAACGTCCACCTCAGCCGCGAATTGCTGGCCACCGAGGCCAAGGCCACAGCACGCGCCCTTGAGCTGCTAGAAGCGCAGCTAGCGGAAATCGTGCGGGTGGTGCCGGCCCCTGCTGTTGCCGAGTTACGCAAAGTTTCGCTTTGGATTTCGCCGGAGTATCCTCAGATTCCACCGCGTGCCGAGTATCATTCTCAAGGCCCTTGGTTAAGCGAGAACGGACGCAATCCGGCCATGGCCCGGGGCGTCGAGTTCACCAACGTGCGCATCTTCGAGGCCGAAACCCGCCGCATGCCTAACTTCGTCTTGCATGAACTCGCCCACGCCTATCACGACCGCGTGCTCGGTGGCCAACCCGCCATCGGCGAAATCGCCGCCGCCTACCAAAAAGCCAAGGCCAGCGGCAAGTATGACCGCGTCGAGCGTCAGGATTCCGAGGGCCGCAAGCGCATGGACCGCGCTTATGCGCTAGCCAATCCGTTTGAGTACTTCGCGGAATCCACTGAGGCGTATTTCGGCCACAACGATTTTTTCCCGTACACCCGCGCCGAATTGCAACAGCACGACCCCGAGATGTGCGCATTGCTGGGCAAATTATGGGGGGTGGAACTCAGTAAGTAAACGACTGCTGGCTTTGTCGTTGCCCCCCCCGCAATAGATGCGTCGTCACCGATGAGGATTGGAAACAAAGCCAACCGCTACCCACTCTCCTTCTATCACGGCGAAGAGGTCGCAACAAGCGCTGGGGGAGTATTCCACAAGAAAGGATGTCACCTGAACTTCAGTTATCTCACTTATGAAAAGATGGGGACGACGCTGGACCGACCATGGGTGGCAAAGTGCCTTGAATCCTTCAGAAGGAGTGAACCGTGGCGGCATCGATTGGCCAGTTGACCTCATCCAATTCTCAACGGCCACCCGGCCCGCCTGAGGAATTCTGGCATCGGCGATGGTCGGTGCCAAGTAAAACGGTCGCCAGCACCAAGCGGCGTAACCGATGCAGCCCGCTAAGAGAGAGCCGAACAAAATAAGTGCAGATCGCTTCTTCATAAATGAATATTTGCAGAACGCTCATATCCACCGATGACCGGCGATTGAGCTGTCGTTGAAGTTGCGGTTGTGGAGCTTGGCGGACATTCGGTGCGATGTCTTGTTCTGCATTCCAACTATTCAGGGTAGCAGGCTGAAAAATACCATTTCCCACAGTCCTGGAAGACGCCAAAATCATATCTTACTTTTACACCATCCGTTCCGGAATACCGATAGACAATTATCGTCTCGGGAGGCCTGCTCCATTTGGGTGTCCCAAATGCTCTTGCCATCTGCTCCGACATGTCATCGTGATATTTGAAGTCTTTTGGGTCGATAATCTCGACTTTGTCAAGTTTAAGGTGTTTTGGAACCCCATGCCAACTTTGGAGTACCTCTTCGACATTCTTTAGCTTGTCACTGGGCATCCCTGATATGTCTGTGTGACTAATTAGGGAAGTTGTGTCTCCTCGGGTTAGCATGTCTTCGGTGACGAGGATAACTGCAGGCCAGTCGGCCAAGCCGACAGGTTCTGGACGCTTCGAGCACCCGAAACTTGCCAGCACTGTAACAAATAGGACTGAGGCAATGCGATATACTTTGCATTTGGGTTGGTCATTTTCGGCGTTTGATTTCACGATTGGCTGCTTTCTGCAGAACGTGCGGGCCTGCCACCCGGCTACCGGGGGGGCATCCTTCGGGGGCGTTCAGAATTCCGTTAATCTGCTAGAAGCCCGCAGGGCTGGCTAACGGGGAGACACTTAGTTCTTTGCACGCTTGTTGGCAAGGATTTTTCTTCGGGCGGCGGAGCCGGGCTGCGCGACACGGGTTGCCGGGCCGCCCCGCTGCGACATGTCACCATGTGGAACCTCTCCGAAGTTGGCTTCATAGGTCTGCCGACTGAACTTGTCCGAGTCGCTGGAAAACACGCATTTCGCACCTATTCGCTCGAATGCGAGTCGGAATCCACCGATGCCGCAGAACAGGTCAATAAAGCGAATTGGATCGTGCAACGATTTTCCGTTGACACGATAAGATTGCGGATGATCCTCTCTGACAGCTTTTAAGCTGCCTTTCGGGGCGGTCGCTCGTCGGACTTGTGGAATTTTTGGCATTTCTTCGATTCGTAAAGGCGCTTTGCAAAAGCAGATCAGCCCGCAGCGCCGTTCGGCGTTTCACGGTGTGCCCTCTTCTTCTGCTGGAAGGGATGTGGCCTTATCCCATTAGAGTCGGAGCGCAGGCGGTCCATGTCTTTTTTCAGAAAGAATATCTCGCGCAAAGCCGCCAAGGCGCAAAGGAAGATAAGCGCCTTGAATCCGGCCAAGTCTGCCCGGCCGGTAGCGAAGGATACTTCCGGTTTGACGCCCACGGCTTGGCGAACTACCTTGCCCGTAGAAGGCTTATCTTCCGGTGATCCACTCCGCATATTGTTAGCGTCAGATGCCTTACTGGTTGGTTCGCCTTCCGCTTTATCGACAATCTCGTGATCGTAGAAGAGTTTGCCTTCGTTTTCCCTAACGACTATTGAAACCGTGTTTGAGGGAAACCTCCTTTGCGCCCTTTGCGCGAGGTCTCTTCTCTTCTCTTGCGTTCTTCTCTCCTGTCTTGAAGTCTTCTGTCTTCTTCATGGTACGGCCTCGCATTCGGTGACTTTCGCGTTGTAGAAGGCGTCGGTGAGAAGGCCGTCTTCGTAGAGGAGCTTGAGCTGGCGAAGGCGACCGGCGATCTGCTGTTTGGTGAACTTGGGCTTGCCTGCGGGTAGAGGATTGGTACCCGGGGCAGCGGTTGCCGGTGGTGGTGTGGCGGCGGTAGCGGGCGCATCAGCCGGTGGTGGACGGACGGGAGCAACGCGCTTCGGCTGTGGCTGTAACTTCGGGTCGTAAACGAGGACCGGCAGATCGGTGGCAGGAACCAGATGCCGCCACAAAAACGCCTGCATCCGATCTTCCGCAGGCACGGCTTCGCGCTCGGCTTGTTGCGTGCCTAACATGGCGGTGCCTGCTACGACGAGTTGGACAGGCACGCTCGTTGGCGTTGGTCCACACTTGAAGGTGAACTTTGCGAGTGTCTGGTTTTCCGCGATGACCACTGGCGCGGCCGTGAACTCCGGCGGCGGATTCTTTAAAAACAGTTTGATCGGACCGGTGAAGCCGTCCTTGCGCACAGCATAGACACTCAGCGTCGCGGTGGATTTGAGCGCCAGACCCACGCTGGAAGGCACCACGCGCAGTTCGAAATCGGGTTGCGGGGCGCTGATTCGCAGGCGGTAGCCGTAGTCCTCGCCCGAGTGCTGCGCGGTGTCTCCGATGTGGACAAAATAACTGCCGTCGGCTGGTAGATTCGTCATCAGCCGCGAGTCCGCGTGATGGGTATTGATGCCGGATGTTAGATCCTCGCAGTCGTCGTTGCAGGCCAGTACCTTGCCGTCCGCATCCGTGAGCTTGATCACGGAATCGAGTGGGGAATCGAGCCGGCGGGCCTGGACATCGACGACGAGTGGGTCATTCGCGTGGCCGGTGAATTGAAATACGTCCCAGTCGTCCGGCCGCTCGATGCGGCCGTTGATGATGACCGGGAGTGTGACTTTCTGGGCGGTTGCTGTGGTGTCGTTAGGCTCGGTGTCGAGCAGCTCCGGCAGTGTGTCTAACATGAATGGCAGGCGATTGGAGGTGAAGCCCGTATTGCTGGTGGCGAGCATGACAATCCCGGGGCGGGTGGTGGCGGGCGTCGGGTCGAGTTTGGCCCCGGCCAAGCCCCACCCGCTCAGGGCCGGGGACGGTGCTGCACCGACTGGGCCGCCGAGCGGGAAGATGCTCGTCACAAACGGCAACTCACCGGCGCTGATGCGATAGACGAAATCCTCCCGCCCCCGATATAGGCCGTCGCGAATGGCAAACACGTATTCGCCGTCTGCTGGCACTTGATAGAGAAGCACCGGGTCGGGGTGGAATCGGTAGTCGTCGGCGTAGGCCAGCTCTTTGCCGTCGCTGTCGTAGAGTGCGAGCACGGGTTGAAACCAGCCGGGCACGGCGTCGGCCAGATAGGGGATCAACTGCCGCGCCTGGGTGGCAATCACCAGTCGCTGGCCCTTTCCCGCGTGGAACCGGTAGGAATTGAGTTCGCCGGAGGCCATCTGACCATTGACCGTGCAAGGCAGGGTGATGCGCACCTCAGCCTCGTCGGGGGGCCGCTTGCGCAGCGCTGCGGCTTCTTTGCCGAGCACTTGGAGGCTGGCGGCAATCATCGGCTTGCGGGAGCTTTCGGGCAGTTGGCCGACGTGAAACTGCAACGGGTTCGACACGCCTCGTGCCGTGACTAGGCGCAATTCACGCGGCCCCGGCGAGGCATCGGGGGCGATGGTCACCTCGATCAGGACCAGATTGGAGATGGAGGCACAGGCGGGCGATTGCACGGCTTCTAGCACGTGCCGTCCGATATGGTCGATCAGCGATTGGG
>Ga0209697_10010226_pt1 | contig 10186 bp, 10 predicted proteins | sample AliMusrvi5mmetaG_FD_184115 | JGI IMG/M metagenome (GOLD analysis project Ga0209697, IMG submission 184115) | Freshwater lake bacterial and archeal communities from Alinen Mustajarvi, Finland, to study Microbial Dark Matter (Phase II) - Alinen... | ecosystem: Environmental > Aquatic > Freshwater... | reverse complement strand
CAGTTCCATTCCCTCTTGAAGTTGATGTTTTTCACCAAGCTGATTCTCACCGCTTTTTCCACTGGTTTCTGGAATTTCCAGAGGTGTTTGCGGAGCAGTCTAAGGATGATGGGTTTGCAAATACAGGCTTTGATGTGATTCTTGGGAATCCGCCGTTTCTTGGTAATCGAAAGTTGAGCGGTACCTATGGTAACGCTTACCTTGAATACCTGAAACATGCCTACGCCCCTATAGGTGCGGTTGATCTGGTGACCTATTTCTTTCGTCGCGTTTTTACGCTCATCAGGAATAAGGGGTTTCAATCATTGATCTCAACCAACACTATTGCACAGGGAGATGCACGTGAAGGTGGCCTTGATGTTATTGTCAGGCTGGGAGGTACTATCAACCATGCTGTTCGCTGCATGAAATGGCCAGGAATTGCTGCCGTGGAAGTTGCTCTTGTTACCATCACAAAGCAGCCATGGGCAGGGAAGTTTATCCTTGCGGGGAAAGAGGTTTCTGCCATCACGCCTTATCTTGATGATTCAGCAACTACTGGCGGCAATCCATCCCCATTAAAACAGAATGAAGGCATGAGCTTTCAAGGAAGCATTGTTCTTGGTAAGGGCTTTGTGCTTGAACCTCAAGAGGCTGAAGTACTGATCAGAAAAAATGCGAAGAACAAGGATGTACTCTTTCCATATCTCAATGGTGATGATCTCAACACTAATCCCGATCAAACACCAAACCGCTGGGTGATTAATTTCTTTGACTTACCTGAAGATCAATGTCGGAATGAATATCCCGACTGTTATTCCATTCTCGAACGGTTTGTAAAACCTGAACGTCAGCGCTGGAAAAAAGATGATGCAGGTAATGATATTGTTGGCGAATTAGCGTTACGAAAACCTTTGCCACAAAAATGGTGGATCTATGCAGATAAAAGGCCAGCACTTTATCGAGCCATTGCTAATATGGATCGGGTGTTAGTGATACCAAGGGTGACGAAATATGTGAGTTTTGTTTATGTCCCTGGAAATATGGTGTTTATGGATAAAGTTGTAGTGAAAGCTCATCAGGAAATACAGTTTTTCCTTTTTTTGCAAAGCTCAATGTATGACCATTGGGCATGGAAATATAGCTCCACATTGGGAGGAGGGACAATTAACTATAGTCCTAGTGATTGTTTTGACACATTCCCATTTCCTCAAAGCCTTTCTCAATCACAGGAACAGCAACTCGAACATATCGGTGAGTGCTATCACGAACATCGCAGGCAATTGATGCTTGCCATACAGCTCGGCCTCACCAAAACCTACAACCTCTTCCATGCCCAACTGCTGCGCCCGATAGTACCAGAAGAAGAACAACTTGACGACAAAGCCCTTCAAAAATTTCTCGGAAAAGATGCCGCACAACTACGAAAGCATCTTGCAAAAACATCAGAGACCATCCCCTTCAACGAAGCTGTTTCCGGTATTCTGAAACTCCGTGACCTCCACATCCTGATGGACAACGCAGTTCTCAAAGCCTACGGATGGTCAGATATCAACCTCCGCCACGACTTCTACGAAGTAGAATACCTCCCTGAAAATGACCGCATCCGCTATACCATCCACCCCGATGCCCGTCGCGAAATACTCAAGCGGTTGCTTGAGTTGAATCATGAGGTTCATGAACGGGAGGTTTCTGAAGGTTTGTGGGGTAAGAAAATAAAAGACTTAAAAAAAGAAAAGCCAGCAAATAAAGCAGATCCCACTCAGATTGGGTTGGGGATATAGCTGGTGTATCTGTTATGATGTAACACCCTGAATTGCTAATAAATAACATAAACAGTGTAGAGCTGGAGAATGTATTAATATTTTCAATAGTGCACTAAAATGTTTTACGCAATGGATAAAATATTTGAGGAAATAGCGGATTTGCCTGGGATTAAGGCGCTTTTAAAGCTGACAGGAATTGATGAGAATTATATTTCTTTATTATCTCTGATTGTCGTAGTTACCGTCAGTTGGGCTATTGGTATTGTTATAAAAAAAGTTCTTGAATGGCATGGTGTTATAAAAAAAGCAAGAGATCTGAAGCCTGAGTTTGAAAAAGATTATATCAAGGAGTTAAGTAAAATATTTATCAGAACCATTGCAGCAGAGAAGTCTCCAAACCGGTATGATAATCCGGGTGAAGCGTATAAGCATACTGGTAAAACATACGATCTTATCGATTTCATGTTAAAGAAATCGTTTAATGAAAATGTAGAAAGCAACAAGTATTATCTTGTGCTGGCAGATTCCGGCATGGGGAAGACATCGTTTATGCTTAATTTATATTTGCAAAATTATTCGTATTTTAATTTCTTTGGGAAAAGATATACTATCAAACTTCTTCGATTTCAAAGCCAGGATGCTGATAAGCCAGATGATATTCTAGAAAGAATAACAAATATGAAATGTGATGATATTCCAAATACAATTCTATTGCTTGACGGTCTTGATGAAGACCCGTTTATTTTTTTAAAAGATAAATCCCTCTCAGACGAAGATGTATTCAAAAGGCGGGTAAATGACATTATTCATGCTACCTGCAAGTATAAGGAGGTTGTTATTACTTGTCGAACCCAGTATTTCCCTCAGCAAGAAGATGATCTCTATGAGCTAAGTATAAGAAAAAGTGGGGGTGGATTTCATACATTCCAAAAATATTATATTTATCCATTTTCCGATTCTGATGTGGAGAATTATCTGAATAAAAAATATTTCTTTAAACAAAAAGAAAAAGAGATTGCCTTGCAGGTCGTTAAAAAAAGCAAAAATCTCATGCTTCGTCCCATGTTGATGAGTTATATAGATTTATTGATTGAAGACGATAGAGTTTATACCAGCAGTGTGCAGATTTATGATGCACTTATTGAAAAGTGGCTGATGCGGGAAGGTCAGAAATGGAAAGAAAAAGAGATCGAAAGAAAAAACTTTGTCATTGCGTTGAAAAAATTTTCAGTATTGGTTGCAATTGAAATCTATAACAATTGGCTGAATAATCGAACATTTCATATTACAAAGGAAAAGGCAATCGAGATTGCCGAAAAGTCTCAATATCCAATAGATCGCCATGAAGCGACAGGAAAATCATTGTTAACCTGTGATGCAAAATTAAACTGGAAATTTTCCCATAAATCAATTCTGGAGTTTCTTATTGCAAAAGAAGCCTCTGAAAATATTGATTTTGCCTGTAATGTTGATTTTTCCGGTATGGATATGGCAAGATCGTTCTGCTTTGAATTTGGTATAAGCTCTTTTGTGCTATCAAATTATATCAAAATTAAAGGCGATGAATTTTTGATGGGAAGTCCAGAAGATGAAGCTAGAAGGCAAAAAAACGAAACACAGCACCTTGTGAAAATTACTGATTATTCTCTATGTAAATTTGCTGTTTGTTTAGGGGATTTTAAAAAATTCATTGATGATTCAGGGTATTCGACTGATGCAGAAAAAGCAAACAGCAGTATAGCTTTTGACGGGAAATCATGGAAGATTAAAGAAGGTATTAATTGGCATCATGATGTATCCGGTAATGTTCGGGAGTCTTCAGAATATAATCATCCTGTATTGCATGTAAGCTGGAATGATGCGACAGCATATTGCGCATGGTTGAGTAACAAAACCGGAAAAACTTTCCGTCTGCCGACTGAGGCGGAGTGGGAGTATGCCTGTCGTGCAGGGTCAGAAAAACCTTTCAATACGGGAGACAATCTTACGACTGGTCAGGCAAACTATGATGGAAACTATCCGTACAACAAGAACCTTAAAGGTGTTTTCAGAAAAAACACTGTGCCTGTTGACAGCTTTGAACCCAACGCCTATGGGTTGTTCAACATGCACGGCAATGTATGGGAGTGGTGCAGCGATTGGTATGATGATAAATATTACGATGAGTGTAAGGCGAAAGGTATGGTCGAGAACCCTGTTGGCCAGTATACAAGTTCGAACCGTGTGATTCGTGGCGGGAGCTGGTACCACTCTGCCGAGAGCTGTCGGTCGGCTAATCGGCGCAACAACACCCCCGACTACCGGAACTACATTGTTGGCTTCCGCCTGGTTTTCGTCCCGTAGTCAGTTGGCAGCTCATTCCGGCTTTGTTTTTGAGCGAGAGGGCAGAACCAACATTTTGGTGAGCGGCGTTGAGGGACGAAGCGCCGCACGCCAAAATGTTTCGGTAACCACCGACAACAGAAATGGTCGCCGAAGGCGACCCGACGGTTTTTTTGAAAAAATGAGAATTTCTATTGTGGCAGTTCGGTGACATTCAGACAGCGTTGAAAGGGGAAAGCGCAGGCAGTATTCTGCTGTACAATCGCCACAATTCGAAGACAGGTTTTGTATAAGTGACTATTCCATAGATAAATAGGCTCATCATTAGCCGAAAGATAAAAAAAGCTACATGCAAAAATATCAAGTCAACCAGTATACAATCGACAATATTGTCAACTGGGTTAAATGGGGTGAAATTGCTATTCCTGAAATCCAGCGCCCATTCGTCTGGGATAGCACAAAAGTCCGGGACCTTATGGATAGCCTTTATCAGGGTTATCCAGTAGGTTATATCATCTCTTGGAGAAACCCGGATGTTCGACTTAAGGACGGGACGCTCTCAATGGGTAAGAAGGTATTGATTGATAGTCAACAACGCGTCACAGCTATTACAACCACTCTGGTTGGCCAGCCTGTTATAGATGATTCCTACTACAAAGTCATTATCAAAATTGCGTTTCATCCTATTGAAGAACGTTTTGAGGTACTGTATCCCCTATATCTTTCATTTCATGATTAGGATTTACAACCACCGCGTATTCATGCTCTGGGTATTGGAATTCTATGTTGTTTGTTCGTTTATAGATATTTTTGTTGTAAATGAATACGCTTTTGATGCTTGAGAATATTGACGTATCTCAGAGAGGGTAAAAAAACACTTCGCTTTTTAGAAATGACACGAGAAGAAACAAGCATTCTTGGCCCACTACTTCGCCGAGTTCGTATACTTTCACCAGAGTGGTGGGTAGAGTTAAAATATCAGACTCAATATGGCCCAGAGTTTGTAGACTTTCCCTATTACCCAGCTGCAATAGAGTTTAAAGCTTCGGCTTGTAACGCAATAAATCAGTTAGATGTTGATAAAAAGGAAATTCTTATCCAGCAATGGCGATCACGGAATCGAATGATTAAACTTGAGTCTGAACAAGAGATTGTTGATCAATATGGTTCTGTCCTATTGGATTACATTATAGAAACTGCGAAGTGGGCTGCTTCCAGAAGTGATTTCCATAGTTAACAACAGCCTTTGTATGCAAAAAAACAACTTCGAAAAAAGGATACCTTGCTGAACGCGAAGTAAATGCCGATTAAAACCAGTAAAAAAACAAAGAGTGCAAGAGTGAATGAATGATTGACCACATTATTCACTGAGGGATTATGAGCGAATTATTTTTTAGCCAGGAAAATCTTTTTAATATCGATTCAGACCCTTTTAAAGTGCAAAAAGAGACAAAAAACGCTCTCGATCAGCTTTTCAGTCTGACCATACATTACCGTTCGAGCCAAGCTTACTTTGACCTGCTGGTTTTTATCTCGAAGTTCAGATTCTACTCCCCGTTCAATGCCTTTCTGATTCATACCCAAAAAAGGGGGGCTGCTTATGTCGCAACTCCTCAGCGCTGGCTCTATGAATATGGTCGCAGCATCATGCCGAACGCTCAGCCGATAGTGATTTTGCAGCCAATGGGCCCGGTCATGTTTGTGTTTGATGTGAGCGAAACAGAGGAGATACAAAGCGCAAAAAATGTTAAGTCGTTACCAATTGCAATCGAAAATCCTTTCGGGGTTCATGCCGGGAAATTGCAAAACAACCAGCTTGAGCGGGTTATTGAAAATGCAAAACGAGATGGCGTCAGGATCACAATGACCAGTGATGGCTCGCAATCTGCGGGACTTATTCGCTGGGCTCGTATCATTCAACCCGTCGGTTCCCAGAATGTTTTATCTGGCTATCAAAAAAACAGAAAACCGCTATTTGCTCCTGTTACGGTAAAATATGAGATGCTTGTCAACGCAAACGGTCAAAGCCCGGAGGCTCAGTATGCCACAATAGCACATGAACTTGCCCATCTCTATTGCGGACATCTCGGAACTCCAGATATCAAATTATGGCCGGATCGACAGCGTCTCAATCACGTAACAGAAGAGTTTGAAGCTGAATCTGTCTCGTTTATGGTTTGCCAACGTCAGGGTATTCAGACCACATCACCGGAATACCTGTCACAGTTTGTTAAAGATCATGCAGACATTCCCGCCATCAGCATGGAATCAGTGATGAAAGCCGCTGGACTTATTGAAAGCATGAGTTGTCAAAAGATGAAAATTAGAAAGACACAATGAGCATATTTCGGCAGAACGTTTGCCTTTGGATCAAGGCTTGAATGGGGAGGCGCTGGTACGCTCTTTATCGCTTCTTTTGCATTCTTGTTGTTTATATTGACATCTAACCAATAATAGAGCGAAATGAGCAGCACTTTGAACAACATTGAATTCCTTAGCCCCCGGCTCGTTGGTGAACGATTTTCGGGACATGCCATTCCTCTTGAAGTTCTTCGTGATTTGGCTGTACTGGAAGAGATGGTCGTTGAAACTGCCAAATGGGAGTACATGCATGAACACCCCGACAGAAAATAAATGCATCTTGGTTCAGTTGGATGAACTTCGTTCTCTGGAAAATGGCTGGCTTGACGGTGAAGGTATTGCTCCATGTAAAGAAGGCTTGGACTGGCTTGCAGGATATTTTGAAGCTTGTTATCCTGAAGATTTGCCTGTACCATGCATTTATCCAACACCCGAAGGTGGAGTTCAAATTGAATGGGCCTTGAATGCTTATGAAATATCCCTTGCTGTCAATTTAAATAACCACAGGGGAGACTTTCATGCTTTGAATATGAGAAATGATGATGAAATCATAAAATCTTTTGATTTTAACAAACCTGATGATTGTGTCTTGCTTAATCAGGAAATCAATGCTATATCGGAGGCTGAAGTATGAATGATACATATCCTCATCTGAAAAATTAGCTAAAAAGTTACGGCAAAAGCCTGTAGAGCTTGACTGGTTATACGTTTTGTAAAAACCGAGTTGATTCGCAGTAACAAATATGCAATTCAGCGGACATTGGCGGATGAAAAGGATGCCCCGCAAGTACCCCGCAAGTCTTGGCAATACTCCAAGCTTCTGCTTCAGTTTAGAAATCGAGGGAAGAGTTGCAGGCGGTAGCGGCAATCAAGGACCGTGAGCACTTCCGTAAACAATATCTTGAACCACTCCTATCAGCGGGATTACTTGAGCGATCCATTCCTGATAAACCCCAAAGCTCGAAACAGCGATACATAACAACGCCTGCCGGTCTATCTATGATTGAAATATCTGATAAGGAGTCCCTGTCATGATCCCAACAATCAAGAACAATAAAAACGATATGGGCAAATGCGACGCTCCGCACTGAATCCCTCTTTTGATGAAAAACCTATGCCGGACATCAACCCTGGCCCACTGGATGATCGGGTTGCGCCCATGGGTTATTTGCATGGGGGATAGGTGACGTTATTCATAACGTACACTTTCTTCAAACAGCTCTGCGTCAAACACCATCTTTCTAATCTTAAAGACAAATGGGGTGGACTGATAAACTCCTTTTTTTTGGTTATACTTATAAAATATCACTTATCGATGCTAATCTGCTGTGTATAGTTGCGTTAGAGGAATAAAACAATGCATTTGAAAAGGTAACAGCTTGTTGATAATAGTAAAGGTGCATACATGAATGTTGAGACAACGAAAGAAAGGCTGTTGCAGCTTGAAAAAGAGATAAAATCACTTTCTTTGAAAAATGAAATCGAATTTCATCAGCAAAGAGTTGTTAAAAAACATATGGCACTGAAAAGCGCCAATGGAACGCTTTGGATCGTTCCCAATCAAAGCAGTTATGACATCTGCTTATCCGGGCAGTCGCTTGTTGCCGAAATGACTCCATTCATGACGAAACTATGCGGGAGTGACTGTACAAGCTATAAGCAAACAAAACCAAAACCTCACATCCCTTATTGGCGCATTGAAGATTTTCAGATAGTGAAAAAAGCCGTTTATCGGTTTGCTGGTGTGGAACTCAAATAATACCTCATTTACTACCTTAAAATTATTTGAATACCTGAATCATGATTATGAGAAATGAACTGTTGATCACATTAAAAAAGAGATTATAACCGGATGGAGATGAAAAGATGAGCAAGAAAAATGAGGTCTCTGTTGTTCGCTCCTCGGCTGCTGAATATCTGACCTTTGTTGCGGCTGGCGGCAATTCAGAGGCCAGTGTGGAAATGCGCTATGAGGACGAGAATATCTGGCTGACGCAGAAGATGATGGCTACCCTTTATGATGTCTCGGTTTCGGCTGTCAACCAGCACTTGAAACGTATTTTTGCCGATAATGAGCTGGAACCAGGGGCAACTGTTAAGAAATACTTAATAGTTCAAACTGAGGGCGGTCGGGAAGTTCGGCGTGAAGTGGAGCACTATAATCTTCAGGCGATAATCTCCGTCGGCTTCAAAATTGAAAACGAGCGTGCAGTCCAGTTCCGTAAGTGGGCCAACCAGATCGTGAAGGACTATACGATTCAGGGGTGGACCATGGATGTGGAACGCCTCAAACATGGTGGAAGCATCCTGACCGATGAATATTTCGAGCGCCAACTAGAAAAAATCAGGGAAATCCGGCTTTCCGAACGCAAGTTCTACCAGAAAGTCACCGATATCTATTCCACCTCACTGGATTACGACCGATCAGCCACGGCCACAAAGCGCTTTTTCGCAGCCGTTCAGAACAAGATGCACTACTCCATTCATGGCCAGACAACAGCGGAAGTTATCGTGGACCGTGCCGATCATCGAAAAGAAAGCATGGGTCTGACCAGTTGGGAGGGGGCTCCGCAAGGGAATATCCACAAGTATGATGTCACCATTGCAAAGAACTACCTGACCGGGTTTGAGCTTGAGCAGATGCAGCGTATCGTTTCTGCCTATCTGGACATGGCGGAACTGCATGCCATGCGGCGAATTCCAATGACCATGGCAGACTGGGAAGAACGCCTGGGCGGGTTTTTGAAACTTTGGGATCGGGAAATTTTGCAGGATGCAGGCAAGGTGAGCGCAGAAATAGCCAAAGCTCATGCTGAGAGTGAATTTGAGAAATACCGCATTGTACAGGATCGGCTGTTTGAGAGCGATTTTGACAAAGTGGTGAAATGGATTGAGGCCTCGCGGAAAAAAGGAGAGGAACCTGACGAGTCGTAAGTCGGGAGATATCAGTGTCAGGGAGATGATTGAACACAGGGGGGATATCCATCATATTTTTCCACGGCAGTATTTGAAGGGAAATGGTATCAGCCAGAGCCAGTATAATCCGGTAGCGAACTATGTCTATGTCCAGCAGGATATTAACATCAAGGTAGGGAAGCGCTCACCGGCAGACTATATCGACAATATCCGTGAGCAATGTCACAGTGGCAAGCTCGCATTCGGCGGTATAGATAATCTTGCCGACTTCGAAGCAAATCTTGAAGCGAACAGCATCCCCAGTAATATTTATGAGATGACGTTAAAAGATTATGAAGATTTTCTCGTGGCTCGCAGAATGTTAATGGCTCAGAAGATCAAAAAATTTTATCAAGTAATGTAATGAATTTAACACAGCTTGCAGAGACTCTACATGCTATGGATTCGGTTGATAAATCTGACTTTCAGCGAAAAGCTCGTATTCTTCAGTCAATCTGGCGTGAAGAGCAAGGCTTTTCATGCCAGGGGGAAGACCTTGATGCGAAAGGCCAAAAGTACCTTCGAGGCTCACGATTAAAAATGCCCGAAGCCAAGGATTTACTTTCAAATTTTATCACCGATAGGATTCAACAGGTTGTGCGAACGGAAGTCTGCAATCAGACTGCCAGTAAAGGAAAACTCTTTGGTAAACCCCGTATTTTCGAAAATCTGCTATCTAGCAGCCTGTCGGACTAACGATAAAGAAGCTGGGCGCAAAAAATGCCTTGGCTTTCCTTTTTACGTTCCTTTTTGCGATAGACAACCATGTCAATCTCATAGTACACCAAAAAAGTCCCAATTGG
>Ga0209697_10010219_pt1 | contig 10197 bp, 10 predicted proteins | sample AliMusrvi5mmetaG_FD_184115 | JGI IMG/M metagenome (GOLD analysis project Ga0209697, IMG submission 184115) | Freshwater lake bacterial and archeal communities from Alinen Mustajarvi, Finland, to study Microbial Dark Matter (Phase II) - Alinen... | ecosystem: Environmental > Aquatic > Freshwater... | reverse complement strand
GGTGTATGGGTATTTTTTCTGCTGCCATTTCATGGCATGGAGGGTGGGTGGGGTTTGTTGTCTGGTGCAGACGACAGGAGTGATTTTTACGACATGTCGGGATTATTTGAAAGGGACCGGTAAGACAGGAACGTCCTTTCCCCTCGTGTTAAGTTCTTCATCTGTTTCAGGAGGATCCAACTTTTTGCTTGAGTCCAGTTCGCCAATCGTTCCGGTCAGGTCGCCGAGTTCTTTCCGGTCAATCTCCCGACTTCTGACAGAGATGACATTGTCCTGCTTTTCCGATGTCCAGAAGAAGAAACGGTAACGAACTTGCCTTTCCTCCCAGGGAAAATCCACAGTCAAGAGCATCTTAGCCCCTGGACGCAAAGGATAAAGTGAGCTTCCTGTACCGCAAATGAAGGAGGGTATTCGGAGCCACTTGTCTCCACGCAACGCCTCCACATGGTGAACGAGATTTGTGATGGTTGCTCCCGAAACATAAAATGTATCCTTGGTGGTATTGGCGACTTCAAGGATTACTTCCGGCGTCTCCGGAGCCGTGGCATTACGGTCGAACTTCCGAATGAGATAAACATCAACAATCGGCTTGTCCTCTGCCCAAACGGCGGTGGCTGCTAAAATGAGGATGAGGAGCGTTTTCATATTTTCTGTGGAACAGCGACGTTATGTGGCGTTAATCCTTTTCTTGTAGTTTTTCTTCAAGGGCAGTGATGCGCTTTGACAGTTTTTTTAGCACCCCTGCTGTAAATACACCTAACATACCAACCATTAAATAACCTAGTTGCGCTGGCATTGTGGGAAGTTGCTTATTTGGAAACACAAAAACCCCTATTGCATATAACACAGAAAAAATAAGCATCCCATGGAGAAAAACGTTATGTATCGAATAGTCATAATAGATTAATTTTGGTTATTTGGCTTCTACCACATCAAATGCTTTTGAAGCAGTATCTTCTTCAATTGTTGTTACCTGTGTGTTCTCGCTACTGGTAATTTGAACGTCAACTTTCATCCGCGCGAAGTCTTCTACTTCTGATAAGCGCAACTGATGGGTATGGTTTTTTGCTACCTCATTACCCCATGAGGTCATGTCAGGTTTGCACCCCTTAGTAATAGGGACCAAGCCGTTTGGTCCTCGGGTAAAAAATTGGACTTGGATTGCAAGATTTTTGGGGTCGTATTCCTTCTGATCATTAAAGGAAATTACAAGCTCATGCCGTGATCCGCCAAAAGTGGCGCCTTGGATGGCAACCGGTGAATTGGGCTTGGTAGAAGCGGAAGCCGCATCGGGTGCTAGAACAGGAACATGATTCTCGATTCGTTTTTCCTGACTGCGACTGCATGATATCGCTAACGCCCCAGTGAGATAAAAAAGGAGTGTTATGATTGCTTTCATTTGTTTTCTGATTAAACGCCAGAGATTGAACACGTGAAACAGTCTTCCGGTTTCGCGGATATTGTCCACCGCACGCATTCAAAGAACACGACGGAAGACAACTTCCTTTTTATCAGTTAGCCACCCGCCTGACAACGTTATTCTTGCGCACTCATCCCGGGACGTTTGCCAGAATGGTACGGTTTGGGGGTGGGATGCGCGTCACGCTTGGACGCAACCCCCTTGGGGTAGGAAATCATTTTTACCTTTTCCTAGGGTAGGCACTGCGTGCCAACCCCAGGCTATGGGACATATCCCCCTTGGGGAATTTTGGATGAGAAGAATGGGATGGATGGGGAGAGGAAGAAGGGGAATTGGAAATGGTGACCGCGGGGCGCGGGCTTCAGGCTGTTGCAAGATTGGGAGCAGGATGGATGTCGCGTCGAATTTGTGGGCCTATTTCGCTGACGGCTTTGCTCAGACTGTATTCCGCTTGGATTTTTAGGGACTATTTGACGGGAAACTTGGAACTGCCCCACAAGGAACTAGACTGATTGCTAAAGCATGGAAGCGGTGTCGCCGTTCGTGCCTCACTTTGCCACCGCACTCCATGCTTATGCTTCAGTACTCCGGCACGTAAACCCCGAGCTGAACAAGCTCATGAGCAGCCAGTTCAAGAACTTGCGAAACGAGTGTGAACAACTTCTGAACGAGTAGGGAAAGACCCCAGTAGATTATTCAAAAGGCTGGGTTGTCCAGACGCCAGCGGGGTTCATGCCCAAGTTATTCTTCCCGTGGAACAGCCCAGTTTATAGTGAGGAACGGTCCTTTGGGGGACTTATTCACACTATGACGAAGATGATCTTATAGGGTCAAAAAATCACATATTCATCAAGAGATCTGCTAACATCCAGATCGCCTGACCAGGCGGAATTCACAAGATTCGCGTAGTGGCTTAGAGTCCCCAATTCGCTCACAGGAGCATCAAGGACGGCTGTTCGATGAGCTTGCGGAGCTCAGCGAGGAACTGAGCGCCTATGGCTCCATCGACCACCCTGTGGTCACAGGAGAGCCCGAGGTTCATCCGCAGACCTGGGACCACCTGGCCATTTTTCACGACGGGTTTTTCGATGGCCGCGCCGACCGAGAGAATGATGGCCTGGGGAGGATTCACGATGGCATCGAAGGACTCGATGCCCCATGCGCCCAGATTGGAAACCGTGATGGTGCCACCATCGAATTCATCCGGGCGGAGTTTCTTTTCCTTGGCACGGACAGCGAAGTCCTTGACGGATCTGGAAATGGAAAGCAGGGAGCGGGTTTCCGCCTCCTTGATCACCGGTGTGACCAAGCCATCCTCGACAGCGATGGCGACTGAGAGCCCAACGTGTTTGAACCTAACGATGTGATCTCCTGCAAACGATGCATTGACTGCTGAAATGGTCTCCGCCGCACTGACTGCGGCTTTGAGGATGAAATCATTGACCGAGTATTTATTGCCGTGGGTATTTTCCGCCTGCTCGTTGATTTGCTTGCGCAGTGCCAGTAGCGGACCGGCGTCCACCTCGATGTGCAGATAGAAGTGTGGAATGGTGGTCTTGGATAGCAGCAACCTTGAGGCAATGACCTTGCGCATGGTGCTGAGTTGCACGATCTGGTCTTCAGCCTTGGCGACGGGTAAGATGGCTTGTGGCGCAGGTGTGCTAGATGCTGACGGTGCCGAAGGCGCAGATGGAACCGCAGTAGCAGGGGAAGGAGCGGATGTGACCTTGGCTTTGATCGATGCCGTCAGCGCGGCTGCTGCAGTGGCTTGGGAGGATGGGACAGATGGGGTCTTGGCTATGGGTCTAGCAGGTGTGCTGGTTGCGGCTTCCACATCGCTGCGGGTAATGCGTCCTGCTGGGCCGGTGCCTACTACAGTGGACAGATCCACTCCGAGGTCGGCTGCTACCCTGCGTGCCAATGGTGACACCAGGATCCTGTCTCCTGACACTTCGTTGGAAGCTGAGCTAATGACGACAGGTGTGTTAGGCGTTGCGACTTGCGGCTGGGCAACAGGTGCCGTGGCTGCTACGGGCGCTGCAGGAGTCCCACTGGCGCCGCCATCCAGAACCGCCAGAACCCCACCTATGGGAGCCTTCTCTCCTGCCTGGATCCGAATTTCCGTTAGTGTTCCCTCATCGAACGCCTCCATTTCCATTGTGGCCTTGTCGGTTTCGATGTCTGCGATGATGTCGCCGATCTCTACGGAGTCGCCGACTTTTTTGTGCCATTTGATCACGGTGCCCTCGGTCATGGTGTCCGAGAGTTTGGGCATTTCGATATTCACAGACATGGGAGTGGGGCTGGCGGGTGAGGTTGGGATGACGGCGGGAGATATGCCAGTATGGCGCTAAGTGCAAGCCATCCACGAAAAAGCGCGGGGAGAAAGTTTCTCCACCGCGCTTGGGAAATTACACTGACTCAGGGCTCAAGGAGCGATGGTCTTCATCGTGGGGATGAGGCCAATGTTCGGGCTGCCGGAACTGCCTTGGGCACTGGAAATCACCAAGGTGGACGCTGAGGTGGTGCCGCAGTTGTCTTTTCTCGGGCAATAGAAGCGCACGCATTGGTCGCAGGAATTACGGACTTTCTTGGTCACCGTTTTGTAATGGGGCACCTTTTCCTCAACCGTCCGGGTCGTGGCAGCGAGGCCGCTCTTCGCATCACCAGGGGTGACGATTTCACGTTTCACCGTATCATAGCCCCAGGTCTTCACCTGGTAAGTTACCGTATGGTAGCGGGACTCATCCGTGTGAGTGCCGAACATCGAGCAGCAAGAGGTAAAGCCGAGGGAAGCAACGGCCATTGACAGGAACAGGGCGAGTTTTTTCATGATAGGGTGAGTGGATTTAGGTGGGAGAGGGTTAGAACATGCAGCAGCACGAATTCAGGACCAAGGCGATGCCCGTGGCTGTAACGGCGATTAGTAAACGTGTGGTCATGGCCGTAAGCCTAGAAGGGTCATTCCCCTTGGCAATCAAAAAGAAAGCAAAAACTGGTGGGAAATTTCCCCATCGGAAAACCGGTGGTCACGCCATGGATAAGGCCCATCCTGCCCATTCTCCATCATCCTTCGCGCCCTCGCTGACATGCGCGAGACCTTCTTCACCCTTGTCACATCCCTTTTGGGCAATCCCTTTTGGCAACCAGTATAACGTAAGCGGACATCGCAAAGCCATGATTCAATCCTTTGCCGATCACGATACCGAGGATCTTTTCCTCAGGGAAAACAATCGTCGCCATGCAGCTATCGCAAGGGTAGCGCTCCGCAAACTCATTCAAATGAACCGCGCCCGGCTCTTAACGGATCTCGCTGTCCTGCCGGGCAATCGCCTGGAGGCACTCAAAAGCGATCTTGCCGGTTCCTACTCCATCCGCGTCAATGACCAATGGCGCATCGTTTTCGTATGGACTGTAAGCGGGCCTGCCCATGTGACGTGATTATCATTGACACGCCCCTGTAACGTTATACGTTATCCCTATGAACGCTCCGATCACTCCCGGCGAAATCTTGCTCCAAGAATACCTCATCCCCATGGGCATCTCCCAGAATGCCATGGCCCGAGCCATCGGAGTTGCTCCCCGCGCCATCAACGAGATCATCCACGCCCGCCGCTCCATCACTCCAGCCATGTCCATGCGCTTCGGTGCGTTCTTCGGTCAATCCGAGGATTTTTGGCACGGCATTCAGGTGGAATGCGACTTCCGTGCCCTCGCCAAAGACAAGAGAAAACTCACCGCCCACATCCAACCTGCAGCCCTAATCGCCCAGACTTGCTGATCTCTGTCTTCCAGCAGAGAACCCGTCCTATTTTCCATTCACGCTATGGACAACACCTTCTCCACGATTCTCCGCGGATTGGGGAGTTGCTCGTGTTCAATATGGGGTGAGTAGATGGCCGGGGCATCCAAGGAACACACCCGCTGCACCGGGGCATCCAGATAATCAAAAGCCTCTTCTTGGATCAAGGTGGATACCATGGCGGAAACTCCGCCAAACGGCTTGGACTCGTCCACAAGTACCGCCCGGTTGGTTTTCATGACGGATTTCAGGATCGCATCCACATCGAGCGGGCGGATGGAGCGGAGGTCTAAGACATCAGCGCTGATCCCGTGGTCGGCCTGGAGAGTTTCCGCAGCGGCCAGGGCGTGGATGACGGAGCGACCGTGGGCGATGATAGAGATGTCCGAGCCCTCACGTTTGAGGTCGGCCAGGCCGAGAGGGATGACAAAGTCTCCATCGGCGGGGTCCGGGACTTCTCCGGAGTTTCCGTAGAGCAGGGTGTTTTCCATCACGTAGACTGGGTCGTTGTCGCGGATGGCGGACTTGATCAAGCCCTTGACGTCCGCCGGGGTGGCAGGGGCGCAGACCTTGAGACCGGGGAAGGCGGCGAACAAGGCCTCCGGGATGTGCGAGTGGGTGGCTCCCACACCGGTGCCGCCATTGGCGGGGCCGCGGATGACGATGGGGCAATGGCACAGGCCGCCGGACATGTAACGCACGCAGGCGGCATTGCTGACGAGCTGATCGAAGGCCACCGAGTGGAAGGACCAGAACATCAGCTCCATCACCGGACGGACGCCGAGCATGGAAGCGCCTATGCCCATGCCGATGAAGCCGGCTTCTGAGATCGGCGTGTCCACGACCCGTTTGTCGCCCCATTTTTTCCACAGGCCTTCGGTGACCTTGTAGGCACCATTGTATTGGGCGACCTCCTCGCCCATGATGACGACGTTAGGATCGCGGGCGAGTTCCTCATCGAGGCCCTCGCGCAGGGCTTCACGGTAGGTGAGAATGCGGGACATGGGAAAATGTTAGGGGAAAGGGGACTTATGCGCCGAAGAAGTGACGGCCGGTTTTGGAGGCGGGTGTGTTGTTATCGCTCTCCCAATACACATCCGTGCCGATGTCCGCGATGGTGGGGGCGGGCGATTCCTCGGCGAATTTCACCGCGGCGGCGGCCTCATCGGCAGCGGCCTTGTTGATGGTGGCCGCGTGTTCCTCGGAGAGTAGCCCCTCGTTGCCGAGGATGCGCTTGAACACGTTGATGGGATCGTGGTTCTGCTTGTAGTTTTCTATCTCCTCCGGCGTGCGGTACTTCTTGTGGTTGGCATCCGCAATACTATGGCCATAGTAACGATAGGTGTCGATCTCTATCAGGCTGGGCCGGTGTTCCGTGCGGGCGCGCTCCATGGCGATGTGGGTCTTGGCGCGGACCTCGTAGAGATTGGAGCCGTCTATCACATCCCATGCCATGCCGTAGGCTTCCGCGCGCTGGGCCAGGCAGCCGCCGTATGCGGAGGAGCGGCTCTGGGAGGTGCCCATGGAGTAACCGTTGTTTTCGATCACGAAGACCACCGGGATTTCGAACAGGCCGGCCAGATTGAGGGATTCGTGGAAGGCGCCCTGGTTGACTGCGCCGTCCCCGAGGAAACACAGGCAGCAGCCCGGACGCCCCAGATATTTGAGACCGTATGCGAGGCCGAGGCCCAGCGGGGTCTGCCCTGCCACAATGCCGTGACCACCCCAGAAATTTTTGTCCGGCGCGAAGAAGTGCATGGACCCCCCCTTACCCTTTGAGCAACCGGTTTGTTTCCCGAACATCTCGGCCATGCATTCGTTCATGCCCATGCCCACGGCCAGCGCGTGACCGTGGTCGCGGTAGGCAGTGATGAAGTGGTCGTGCTCACCACCCAGCGAGATCGTGCCGACTGCGACTGCTTCCTGGCCGATGTAGAGGTGGAGGAACCCGCCGATTTTTCCCCCTTGGTAGTATTTCAGACCGGCTTGCTCAAAGCGCCTGATGCGGACCATCTGGCTGAACAACTCGATTTTCCGCTCAGGGGAAAGCGCTTGGTTGATGGGAGAGTTGGAAAAATCGAGGGAAGGACTGGCGCTGCTCATGGACGGCTGTGGAGGAAGTCGGGCGGGAATACAGACTTGGTGCGGAGGCTTATGGCTCGCCGCTTTCGGCGCGGTAACGTGGCCGCACTATGGCCTATGCGCAAGGATTTTTCCTATCCTTTCTACCAGTAAGATCTGAAGGATCCATCTGATCGGTCAGATCCGACAGATCAGTCTGATCCTTCCATCTTCTTCAACGTTCCACGTGGAACATTCTGTGCATTTTCCGGGCTTGAGGGTTCCCCCCGGCTGGTTATGTTCGCCGTCCTGAGATGTATCGATTTCCCAAATGTTATGATGTGATTGTGGTGGGCGCTGGCCATGCCGGTGTGGAAGCCGCGATGGCTGCGGCCCGCCTAGGCTGCGAGGTGGCTGTGCTGAGCCAAAACCTGGACACCATCGCGCACATGTCCTGCAACCCCGCCATAGGCGGACTGGCCAAAGGTCACATGGTCCGGGAGATCGATGCCCTGGGTGGGGCGATGGGCCTGAACACCGACGCCACCGCGATCCAGTGGCGCATGTTGAATGCCTCCAAGGGACCATCGGTCCGCGCGCCCCGCGCGCAGTGCGACAAGAAGGCCTACCAGTTCCGGATGAAGCATGAGCTGGAAGCCATGCCGGGAATAGAAATCCACCAGGGGAATGCGGAGGACATTCTAGTGGAGGACGGCAGGGCCTGCGGGGTGGCGACCACCCTGGGGATGATCCTCACCGGCAGGACCGTCATCCTCAGCGCCGGGACCTTCATGGGGGGGCTGATGCACGTCGGCCTGCGCAATCAGAAAGGTGGCAGGATGGGGGATGCCAGTTCCAATGTGTCCGAATCCCTGAAGCGCCTCGGGTTTGAGTTGGAGCGCTTCAAGACCGGCACGCCTTGCCGTTTGAACGGAAGGTCCATTGATTTCACGCACTGCGAGCGCCAGGACGGGGATGTCCCGGTGCCGAAGTTCAGTTTCATGGCCGATACCTTGGTGAGGGACGATAATGACCTGTTCACGCTGAATCCATGGGGCGACCCAACGTTCCACGTGGAACAATTGCCCTGCTGGGTGACCTACACCAACCCGCGCACCCACGAGATCATTGGCTCGAACCTCGACCAATCTCCGCTATACTGCGGGGTGATCGAGGGCATAGGGCCGCGTTATTGCCCGTCCATCGAGGACAAGGTGGTGCGTTTTCCCCAGCGGGAGCGCCACCAGATCTTTCTGGAGCCGGAGGGACGGCACACGCAGGAATACTACGTGAACGGGGTGTCTACGTCTTTGCCCTATGCGGTGCAGTTGGAGTTCCTGCGGTCCATCGTGGGCCTGGAACACTGCGAGATCCTGCGGCCCGGATACGCAGTGGAGTACGACTATTGCCCGCCCACCCAGTTGCGGCAGACCTTGGAGACCAAAAATGTCGAGGGACTCTATTTTGCCGGGCAGATCAACGGGACGTCCGGGTATGAGGAGGCGGCGGGGCAGGGACTCATCGCCGGGGCGAATGCAGCGCTCAAGGTGTTGGGGAAAGCGGAGTTCGTGCTTGGCAGGGATGAGGCCTATCTCGGCGTGATGGTGGATGACCTGGTGACGCGCGGCTGCACCGAGCCCTACCGCATGTTCACCAGCCGTGCGGAATACCGGCTGCTGCTGCGCCAGGACAATGCCGATCTGCGGCTCACCCCCAAGGCGGCCGCCATCGGCCTGGCTTCAGGGGAGCGAGTGCGCCGGGTGGAGGAAAAACAGGCCACCTTGGAAAAAGCCGCCGACTGGGTGCGCCAGACCGCGCATGATGGCATGAAGCTCGACCAATGGTTCCGCCGCAGTGAAAACTCATGGACCTTGCTGCCTGAGGCCCTGCAGCAGGAATATGCCGCGGAAATCTGGGTCTTGATTGAGACCGACTTCAAATACGAGGGCCACTTGGTGCGCCAGCGCACGCAAATCGAGCGTATGTCGCGCCAGGAAAGCAAGCGCCTGCCTGTGCATCTGGACTATGCGACCATCCACGGCCTCAAAAAGGAAGCGCAGACCCGTTTTAGCGAAATCCGGCCCGCCACGCTCGGCCAGGCCGGCCGCATCCCCGGCATCACCCCCGCCGACACCGCGATGCTGGCGGTCTGGCTGGAAAAACTGGAACGCGAAGCGTCCGCAGCACCTGCGGAGGTGGTGGAGTGTAATCTACTAGATCTCTAGTAGAATTTCCGCGGGCCCACGCATCCATCGATAATGACAGGGGGAGTGGCTGCTAGAATATGTTGGAGAAAGAGGGTCTCGCGCAAAGACGCCAAGACGCAAAGTTATTCAGAAAGGCATTATCCTAGAAAGAGAAGAGGAACCACCGATGAACGCGGATAATAAGGGAATTGCTGCTATTGTGGTTCCAATTCTCTTTCTTGGTTGAGCGGTACGACCAATAAACCAAGCTTGACTTTGGGATTCTATGTTAGGAATACTCCCGGCATCAATGAAACGGCTCCTGCTAAGTCTGTGTCTGGTTTGCCTGTGTGGATTTCAGGCATTTGCAGAGGATGCTGCATTATCGGCAAAAGTTGTAGAATATCGAAAAGCAGCTGAGCAAGGAGATGCCAAAGCCCAGTTCATTCTTGGGCTTTGCTTTTCCAATGGCCAAGGCGTACCGAAGGATGATGATGAAGCGTTCAAATGGTGTCGCAAAGCCGCAGAGCAAGGAGATGTGAACGCCCAATTCACCCTCGGGATTTACTACGGCAGTGGCCAAGGCGTGGCAAAGGACCAGTCCGAATCTGTGCTTTGGAACCGCAAGGCCGCAGAGCAAGGAGATAGACTTGCCCAACTAACTCTAGGGTTTGACTACGATCAGGGCAGAGGCGTGCCAAAGGATGTCGTAGAGGCAGTGAAATGGT
>Ga0209697_10010212_pt1 | contig 10199 bp, 11 predicted proteins | sample AliMusrvi5mmetaG_FD_184115 | JGI IMG/M metagenome (GOLD analysis project Ga0209697, IMG submission 184115) | Freshwater lake bacterial and archeal communities from Alinen Mustajarvi, Finland, to study Microbial Dark Matter (Phase II) - Alinen... | ecosystem: Environmental > Aquatic > Freshwater... | reverse complement strand
CCATTGAAAACGGTCATATGACCCCGACTCTCAAAATTAAGCGCAAAGAGATTCTAACCAGATATGCCGCAGAAATCGATAAAGTGTATAATACCATGAATATGGTCTACAATACCGAGTAGTGTTGGCCTCGTTGAATGATTTGACATCCTGGAGGGAAAGTGCTTAACTTTCTTTGATTTTCAGGATAGAGAGAGCACCGGAACTGGTGCTCTTCTGGCGTTCAACCAACCCTTCGGAGATAAGGTCATTGATTATTTTCTCAATATCCCATGGGCATGCTGCATATTTCTCACTGATCTCTTCTAAAAACATTCCATCCGTATTGACGAGTTCCTTGATCAGTTTTCCGCGATACCAGCGCTTTGATCCCTGAAATTTTGACTGTCTGGTGAGAGGGCGGATACCGGTCTTTTTACTGGTCAGCACAAGAGAGCCATAATCCATCAATGCATTGTGCCACTCACGGCTTCTTCCCGGAGGAACCAGCGCTTCGGCCTCCTGCTGAAGTATGCCGGGTGAAATATCTTCAGGAAGCCCTAATTCATGAATCATGATTCTCCTGATATTGGTATCGACAGCAGCAGTATCAAAATTGTCGGCGAACACAGGAATGGATCGGCAGGTATACTCCCCGATACCGGGAAGCGTTTTCAGAACAGCAGGCTCGCCCGGAACAATGCCAGCGAAAGAGTCATTAATGATGGCCGCACAACGCTGCAGCCTTACTGCCCTTGAGTTATAGCCAAGCCCGCTCCAGAGCGAGAGCACAGAACGAAGAGGAGCAGATGCAAGAGATGGAATATCAGGGAATGCCTGAAGCCAGGCTTCAAACTTCGGAACCACCCTTTCAGCCTGGGTCTGCTGGAGCATGATCTCACTGATCATGACCGCATAACGGTCAGTAGTTTTCCTCCATGGAAATGACCTTCCGTTCTTGCTGTAAAACTCAAAAACCTTACCACGAAAAAGCTCAATCGCCTGCTTGTTCAATAGGCTCTTTCCTTTATGAAGGTGAATCGGCATGTCTAAAAGCTATGTAGCGATCAGCCACAATCCCCTTTTCATCACGACGCACAGTTGCAGCTTCGTGGTTAGGATCGTGACCAAAAAAGAGGATCCAGGACTCTTTAACTGCCAGCTCCAGCAGATCGGTTTTTTCATCGAAGACAGTTAAAGGCTCGATATCGTAGCTCATAACCCATGCAAGAGGAATATGCGCTGCAAATGGAATGAGATCCGCACAATGCACAAGAGTAAGGTGATCATCAAAAACCGTCACCAATTGCTGACCCTTTGTATGGCCATTGCTGATTGATAATCTGATGCCTTTAAAAAGCTCTGTGTCGCCATTGAGAAGGTTCAGGTTTTTCTGACGCCCGAATGCTTCCACAAAGCCCCCCAGATACCCGGCCTTTTCTTTTGGATGAGGATGACTCGCATACCGGTAATTCTCTTCCTGCACATGGTGCATTGCATCAGGAAAAAGAGGTTGCAGATGACCATCCTGCAGCTCAAAAGCACCGGCAAGATGATCGTAATGAAGATGGGTGTAGATTACATCAGTTATATCATGCATTTGAAGGCCAAAACGCTGAAGCTCAATGGAGAGCGTAAACGGAGAAAGAGCATAAATGGCAGAAAGCTTTTCAGACCAGGCGCTGCCCATTCCTGTATCAACAAGAATATGACGGCCATTGCCCGAAATCAGAAGAAGCCGGGCCAGAAGCTTAATCCTGTTCATGGAATCTGCCGGAACCACCTTTTCCCAAAGAGTTTTCGGCACAACACCAAACATGGCACCGCCATCAAGATAAAACTCCTGAACAACAAGGGAGGAAAGGGTATAATCGCCAATAACCAAAGGACGAGAATCCAACCGGGACTCAACTCCTTTAGATAAGGGGCTTGAGAGCGCTTCTTCTTTCTTCATATTTCATTACCTGCCTTTTCCTTGCCAAGATACAATTAAAGCCACACGCAGTCAACCCACCACAATCTTTCTTCACTGCCAACTCTTTCCACTTACCCCGAACTCCTTTAATGGGTCTGTCTTCGCCCCCTTGCTTAACCAGATCAAGCACTTGTATTTTGGAAAACAGAAAAGAAGAATAGGGCCTATAGGTCACATGGGACTTATAAAACTTATAAAAGATGGGAAAAGGAATGACTATAGATCCCTGACTACGTTTCGGGATGAAAAAAGAGCGGAGAAGGAGATGTGTACTGAACGGTATTGTAGAGTAGCGTTAGTAAAGTAACCCGGCAGCGCCTAAGCGTGCCGGATTGACTTCTGACTTTATAACGCTCAGGCTTTTTCTACGATCTTGCGTTCTTTGACTTTCAGTGCAGCCTTGCCGGTACGTTTGCGCAGGTAGAACAGTTTTGCTCTTCTTGCCTTACCATGCTTGACTACGGTAACGCTCTCAATGTTTGGCGAGTTGACAGGAATGATCCTTTCAACACCGACACCGTGAGAGATTTTTCTGACTGTGATTGTTTTATTGCCGCCTGCTCCCCTGTCGCTGATAACAATACCTTCGAAGGCCTGAAGTCTTTCCTTTTCGCCTTCAATAACCTTCAACTGAATCTTGACGGTATCACCCGGATTGATTTCCGGAAAATCGGTAACGGCCTGAGTGGCTTCTACTAACTTGATTAACTGATCCATGACAACAACTATTTACGTTATTTTTTCTTTAATTCTTCAAAAACTTTATGATCAAGAAGATCTGGTCTAAGCTGGCGTGTTCTCTGAAGAGCATTTTCACTCCGCCACTGTTCAATTTTACTGTGATGACCGTTCAACAGCACTTCCGGAACCTTCATTCCGCGGAATTCCGAGGGTCGTGTATAATAAACACTATCAAGCAACCCTGTCTGAAAAGAGTCGGTCAACGCTGACTCACTGTCACCAAGCACACCCGGTATAACCCTGACAACAGCATCCATAAGAAGCAGTGCCGGGATCTCACCACCTGAAACGACAACATCACCAATGGAAAGTTCCATGGTAATCAAATTCTGACGGATTCTCTCATCTATGGCTTTGTAATGACCACAGAGAATAATAAGGTTCTGCATCCTCGAAATCCTGTTTGCCATAGACTGCTCAAACAGTTTTCCATCTGGTGTCAGAAAAATCACCTCATCATACTCTCTTTCAGCCTTCAAAGCTTCAATACATGCAAACACCGGTTCGGGACGGATAACCATCCCGGCGCCACCGCCAAATGGTGAATCATCAACCTGTTTGTACTTCCCCAGTCCATAATCATGCAAGTTATGAACATGAATGTCCGCATGGTTTTTCTTTCGGGCTATGCTCAACAATCCGTTGTCAAGCGGCGAATCAAAAAAACCTGGAATGACGGAAATAACATCAATCCTTATTGCGTTCATTGGCTGAGTAAGGGTTTCTGAACAAACTGTTCCGGGTCAACCATTCAGAGAAACTCGCCGAATCTCGGTATCACTATATACTTTTCCCCAAGATTGAACTCCTCTACAAACTCATCTATAGCTGGCACCAAAATCTTTTTTTCACCGACCTTAACCTCATATACCTCATTGGCTGGCATCCTGATAACATTAGTAACCACGCCGACTTCAGTACGATTTCGGTCTATAACCTTCATGCCTATAATCTCGTGAACATAAGCACGGTTTTCCGGCTGAGGCAAAAGCTGATCTTCTGTGACAAACAATTTCCAGCCTGTCAGAGTCTCTGCTTTTTCCATCGTGTCAATTCCTTCAAAGAACAACCATGCAAATCCCGCTCCGAGAGCGGCTTTTTTAACTTTCAACCGCTCAACAGAATCCTCGGACTTTCCTGCGTAATACTCACGGCGTGAAAGAAAAGTTTCAGGAAAGTCGGTAACCAGTTCCACCTTAACTTCACCCTGCAATCCTTTCGGCTTGAGAATGACTCCTGTTATATAGAGTTCCATTCCGACCTCACCGTAAAAGAGTTATCAGGCTTCTGCGCCTGCTGCCTTCGCTTCTGCCGCTTTTTTGGCAGTACGACGATGAGACTTCAATGCAAGGCGCTTCTGACGTCTGACGTTCTGATGCTCCTGCCATTTTTCCATCTCTGCAGTAACTTCAGCCTCACTGCGACCCATGCTCTTGAGCCTGAGTTCGTAGAGCAAACCTGTAGTACGGATAAGGCTGTTAACCGTTGCAGTTGGCTGAGCACCAGTCTGCATCCAATATATGATACGGTCTTTCTTAATGGTCACAGCGTGTGGCTTTGCTGTAGGTTCGTAATGGCCTACAACTTCAAGAAACTTGCCGTCCCGTGGTGAGCGCGCATCGGCAACAACAATCTGGTATACCGGCAATTTTTTTCTTCCTGCTCTTTTCAGTCTGATCTTTACCAAGGCTAATGTATTTTAGTTAATGTTTACTACTGACAGTAAGTGTAATTTATCGTTTTAAAAACTTATCCAAAGCAAGATTCTGCGAGGTAATTTTTCTTCCTGACTGCGACAGCTTTGATACCGAACGCATCATTTTTTTCATCTCTGAGAACTGCTTGAGCAGAAGGTTAACCTCCTGCACTTTGGTTCCGCTGCCTTTTGCAATACGTTGACGGCGGCTTCCATTGATGATATCAGGATTAACTTTCTCCTGTCTGGTCATCGAGTTGATCATGGCCTCAATAGGCTTGAAATCCAGATTCTCAAGATCCTGCTTAGGCACCATCTTGTTAAGACCCGGCACCATCTCGATCAAACCCTGAATAGAACCCATTTTTTTAAGCTGCTGGAGCTGATCGAAAAAGTCGTTGAGATCGAACTCGTTCTTCATCAACCGCTTCTGCATCTCGAGAGATTTCTCAAGATCGAGATTCTCCTGGGCTTTTTCAACAAAACTGACAATATCGCCCATTCCCAGAATCCTCTGGGCCATACGGTCAGGATAGAATATATCCAGATCGTCAACCTTCTCGCCGATGCTGATAAACTTGATCGGCTTTTCAACAACCTGACGTATGGAAAGCGCAGCGCCGCCTCTTGAATCACCATCAAGCTTGGTGAGCACTACACCGTCAAAATCAAGGCGATCGTTGAAGGCCTTTGCTGTATTGACAGCTTCCTGTCCCATCATGGAGTCAACAACAAAGAGAAGCTCGTCAGGCTTGAGTGCATGCTTCAAAGCCTCTGCTTCAGCCATCATCTGCTGATCAATCTGCAGACGTCCGGCAGTATCGATAATGAGAACATCTTTTCCGGTAGAGCGTGCCTCTTCAAGACCCTGAAGGGCTGCCTTCATGGCATCCTGCTGCTCAATAGAAAACACGGGAACATCAACCTGCAGACCAAGGGCTTTAAGCTGGTCAATTGCTGCCGGACGATAGACGTCAGCTGCAACGAGGAGAGGATTTTTTCCGTTCTTTTTGAGCCGCAGAGCAAGTTTTGCGCAAAATGTTGTTTTTCCCGACCCCTGAAGACCGGCAACCATAATTACTGCGGGAAGTTTCTTGGGTGAAAGGTTGAGCGGCTTCTGTTCACCACCCATCAGTTCGGTCAGTTCATCGTAGACGATTTTGACGATCATCTGCGCAGGCGATACGCTTTTGATGACCTGCTCGCCGAGAGACTTTTCCCTTATATCTTCAATTAATTTCTTTGCTACCTTATAGTTAACGTCAGCACCAAGAAGAGCTCTCTTGATATCCCGCATGGCGAGACCAATATTGATCTCATTTATGGTGGCCTGACCTGCGAGCTTTTTAAAGGTGGCCTCTAATTTATCACTTAAACTGTCGAACATTGGTTCCCGCTTTTTTCAGATAAAGCTTAAAAATGCTTAGCTTTAATTATAACAAAAAATAGCAAAAAATAAAATGATACAATCATATCTTCATTGCTTAAACGTTATTTCCTGCTATTTTTTATCTCCTGAGCACTGAAAACATCATGAAACAAGAGGTTATGACTGCAAACTCCATTGACGCCATTCTGGACTCTTTTCGACACAAGCGGATTGCCGTTATCGGCGACATTATGCTTGACAAGTATATTTTTGGTCATGTCTCCCGTATTTCGCCCGAATACCCCGTTCCTGTAGTGGATGTTACCCATGAGGATTACCGGCTTGGAGGAGCTGCAAATGTAGCGCTCAATACGCAGTCGATCGGGGCAAAAACAATATTGATCGGCATTACCGGGGCAGACAACAACCGTGAAATACTTCTGGATCTGTTCCGGAAGCAAGGTCTCGCAACGGAAAGACTTATCAGCGATCCTTCAAGACCGACAACCTGCAAAACCAGAATCCTGTCGCAAAACCATCACATTACAAGGGTGGACTTCGAAAGCAGAAAGGATGTTGACGAAACTATTGAAAATGCTGTTATAGATGCATTTAACTCGGTTATCGAGTCAATAGACGCAGTCGTACTGGAAGATTACAACAAGGGGCTGCTGAGCGCAAAAATCATTGAGCATATCATAACAGTCTCAAAACGGCAGAATACACCGGTACTTGTCGATCCGAAACTCAAGAATTTCTTCGCTTTCACTGGATGCACAGTTTTTAAGCCGAACCTTTCAGAAATGGCATCATCACTCGGGATAGTCCTGCACAACAACGACCCCGAGATTGAAGAGGCCTGCCGGGCGCTTCAGGAAAAGCTGCAAGCTGAAACAATTATCGTTACAAGAAGCGATAAAGGCATGACAATCTATAATGGGTCGTTTACCCATATCCCGGCAACTTCACTGGAGGTATCCGACGTTTCAGGCGCCGGAGACACCGTTATCGGGATGCTTGCACTGGGTGCTGCTGCGGGTGTAGATATGGTAACGAATGCTACAATAGCCAATCTTGCTGCCGGAACAGTCTGTCAGGAAGTTGGTGCCGTGCCGGTAAGAGCCGATAAACTGATCAAAGCTTTTCAGCAGTATCATCAATGATCGTGAGGTGCTGCTTTATATCCTCAGGATATGGAGGATTATAGGAAGCATCCTTCAGAAGGGTTTTCAGATTGTTCATTGAATAGAACGGAACTTCGAACATTCCGGCATTACTCATTGAAGAGGGAACATCCTTGCCTGGATCTATGTGCATGACAAAGGTGATATTCACTCTCCCCTCGGTTGTCGGCTTGAAAGCCCACATACCTGTGGCGTGACGAACCCTGTGATACTCTGGATTGTCTGGCAGATAGTCAGGCTCGGCCTTCATCGTAAGCGCCACGGAATTATCCCCTGCCAAAGTGAGTCCTGTACGCATAATTACCTCCCTGTGCTGAAGCGGCCAGGGGGTTTTAATAATTTGACGGACAACGTACTCCGTAGGAGTAGTTTTGTCAAGAATATGCATGTCCACGAGTTGATGAACCCAGCGATTATAACTGCGCATGTCGTAAAAAAGGCTGATAAGCTTATTTAAGGATACCTCCACCTCAGCCTCTCCCTTAAAGCCCTGGATGTCGGATCCGTCAACCTTGGAGGAATATATTTTTATCCCTTTATGTTCAATGCGAAATTTCCAGTCCCCATGAAGAATTAACCCGATATCCATACTGTTCTTTTAAGGGTATGATATAAAGACTGCAAAAAAACGCTGATAGATCACTCAGTTATAAATTTCTCGTAATTCTGGAAGACATCTTTAGCTGATTTCTTAAAAGGTGCTTCAACTGGAACAAGATATTTTTCCTGTTTGACCATCTCCCTCAGGTTGGTCAACGTATGATACGGGGTATCAATAACAGCAATATTGGCAAGCCAGGATGGAATTTCACCGCCGGGTTCTATATGAAGACGAAAAACAACCCTGCACTGATCAGGAGACAAGGGAATAATGTTCCATGCACCCTCAAGCTGGGGAACACGCACATACTTATCGTTTAAAGGGAGATAATCCGCCATACACTCCAGTTTAATATAAACTTCGGAAGTATCAGGATCAAGATATCCCATTGAACGAGTTATGATTTCTCGATCTGTAACAGGCCATGGAGCGCTGACCAGCTGGTAGACAACTCGGCCTTCATCTCCCGAGAGCTCCTGAAGCACCTTCATTTCCTTCGTCTTCCATACCCACTCAGTAGCTGCGTCAACATCATACAAAAGGCTCAGCACTGCATGTTGAGGAGCATCGATGGTTGCTATTCCGACAAATGACAGAAAATCAGAGGACGGCACAGGGCAGGTAAATATTTTCAGCCAGTCCTTCTGCAGGCGCAACGTACAGGTGGCACTGTTGATTTTTTCAATAATTGACATAAAAGCCTCGGTTAAAACGTTAACAAGGAGAATAAAGATCAGGGAGTCATGACCCCGCACTCAAGGGCGCAGACCAGGCACTGTTTCGGCTATTTTTACAAGTGGATCTGCATTGCGTACAAGAAATTTTATCTGCCCTTCAGCTCCAAAAAGCTGATACGCAATCTTCGACTTCACGGCACGGGCAATGCTTTTTCTGTCTCGAACAAAAGCAGCTTTATCAAAAGCGATTTTTTTAGCCTTGCAGGCCTTTAGGACCAGGGCCTCAAAACCGCTCTCTTCAGAGTAATTGGCAATAAAGCTATCCAATGAGGTGCGATAAGCCTGAACTGAGCTGTTTCGATCATCAAGAAGCTTCAGTGCAATATCGTCAATAGAACCCGTCTGAAAAAGCTTCTGATAAAAATCGGAGTATGCGCTTCCGGTTACCCAGAAATCAGGAATAATACCACCTGCATCCCTGAGTGCAGCAAGTTTGCTGTGACCTTTTGCATCCTTTCCTTTGAGTGATAATACCAATGAAGGGAGTGATGATGTTTTGTAGACGGATACTTCATTGGTTTTCATATAGAGTAAACTGTCGGGATCGGTAAAGAGTTTCTGCGGATGAATATTAACCATAGCATCCTTGTAATACCTTTCACGGCCAGCACCACCCTTACGATAGACTCTCTGTATCAGTCGACCCGAGGGAGTATAGTATCGAGATACTGTAAGGCGGATAGCTGAACCGTCGGCGAACTGGAGCTGACGCTGAACCAGCCCCTTCCCAAAGCTCAATTCACCAACAACAACGGCTCTCTTGTTATCTTGCAGAGCTCCGGCAAGAATTTCAGAGGCAGAAGCACTTCCTTTATCAACCAGCACAACAACCTCCCCGTTTCTGAAACCCTCATCTGCTGATTTGGCTACATATCGTTCATCCTCCGAACCACCGGCGCGGCTTTTGGTATAAACAATCAGCTGGCCTTTAGCAAGAAATTCATCGGCAACGGCAACAGCCTGTTCAAGAAAGCCACCGGGATTGCCTCTGAGATCAAGGATAACTCTTTTCATACCCTGCTTTTTCAAACCGTCAAGCGCACGGCGGAACTCTTCAGCTGTAGTTGCAATAAAACGACTCAACCTTATATAACCGACCTTATTATTAAGCATAAAGGCAGCGTCGATACTCGACGTTGATATCTTACCGCGGGTAACGGTAAAATCAAGAAGTTTGCCATTGAGAGGCCTGAATACTCTCAACCGGACTTTCGTTCCTCGTTTCCCTCTCAGCTTTCTAAGAACATCCTGCTGGGTTATTCCAACAGCCGAGGCAGAATCAATGGCAATAATGCGGTCTCCCGTCGCAATTCCAACAGTAGCACTGGGCCCGCCGGAGAGGGGGGTGACAACAAGAAGAGTATCGCTGACCACATCAAATTCTATCCCTATGCCATCAAAATTCCCATCAAACTCAGCCTGGGAAAAAGAGACCTTTTCAGGCTCAAGATAGACTGTGTGGGGGTCAAGGTATTCCGCCATTCCCTGTATTCCGGCACCTGCTAAACTGTCGCTGTCAACCTTGTCGACATAGAACTCCTTCATCAGGCCGAAGGCCTCAAGCATTTTTTTCTGCTGGGCCACCTGAATATCCCTGCCGCCATTGAGCCTGGTGCCTAAAAAAACGCCAAATACAAGCACGACAAGCATCATTACAATGGTAAGTATTCGGGACATGACGAGTGGTTTGATTACAAAATATGAGAGTACAACCAATTAGGCCTGAAACACAGTTTACCGATCAGTTATCAAAATCACAAAAATTATCATTTCTCCTCCCGCTGAAAGCCCTCGTACTCATAAACTTTATGAGCAAGAAAAACCGAAAAGCAGTGTATGGATAATTGAATTATTTACCAAAACAAGAAGAGGCGAATAAGAGCAACCTAACAACACCTAATCAACGGCATAACATAA
>Ga0209697_10010210_pt1 | contig 10199 bp, 3 predicted proteins | sample AliMusrvi5mmetaG_FD_184115 | JGI IMG/M metagenome (GOLD analysis project Ga0209697, IMG submission 184115) | Freshwater lake bacterial and archeal communities from Alinen Mustajarvi, Finland, to study Microbial Dark Matter (Phase II) - Alinen... | ecosystem: Environmental > Aquatic > Freshwater... | reverse complement strand
CCCAAGCCCAGCGGCCGGTGCCGGCTGCTGGACGGCACGATCATCCTTGCTTCCGGCGAGAAGGACGTGCTGGGCGATCCGATCCAGAAGACACTCAACGTGGACGGCCACGAGGTCGCCTTCGACGCTGTCGGCGTGGCGGCTGTACGGCTCGACAAAGACGGCAAGCTCGAAGCCCTCGCCGCAGGCGCATTGAAATCGTTCCGTGGTGGAGGACGGGCAATCGAACTGCCCGAGCGAGTTGACATGGCAATGTGGCGCGATGCGGACGGCAAGTGGCAGGGCGTACTGCAGGACTACGCGGGAGACGTGCCGAAGGACCTCGCCGCGCTCTGCAAGCACTGGACCCGATTGCAGGTGCCGGAACCTCTGAAGGAGTGAGGTACCCTATATCGCAGGATTACTGGCCAAGCCTTGCAACAACAAGAAGAAGTATCAGCAAGAATCAAGGCAGCAGACGGATGGTGCTGTCAAACAAGACACAAAATGAAAGTAATAGAACGAGAACTGCGTATGAGAACATCGGTTTTGATAGGGATATGTTTGTTGAGTTCGAATTTGCTGGCGGCTGAGACGGGTGATAACGAGACAGCCAAGAATTCGAAGAGCCAGGTGCTCGCAATCGGAAATGCCGAGCTGGCCGTGATGCTGGGAGAAAAGCCGAGCGAGGCGGAGAAGCGTGTAACGGAATTGCTTGCGGAGCGCATCAAGGATCGCGCCGACGTTGCGCTGGCCGCACCGGGTGACAAGGCCGCGTTTCGGCTGGTGATCGGCAAGGTGGCATCGAACGCCAAGATCAAGAAATTTGCCGGTGCGCACAAGGAGGTAGCCTCGCTCGGTTCTGACGGATATGTCATTACCGTCAACATGGGGAATAAGGAAATCCATGTCGCAGGCCAGAGCGACAGCGGGGTTGTGGCTGGTGTGGGGCGCTTGATGCGCGAAATGCGCTATCAGAAGGGAAGGGTTGAAGTGCCTTCCCTTGATATCGCGGAGACTCCGCAGATGCCGAATCGCGGCATGTATCTGTGGGCGCGCAAGGATTTCTTCGGCAAGCCGGACCAGGTGGACCGCTATGTTGAGGAGTTCGCCTTGTGGGGGTGCAACGGCATCGGGCTCTGGTTCGAGATGGGAATGTTCAAGAACTTCGATGATCCCGAGGCGAAGACGTGGCTGGATATCTACCGCAGGCTCTACGCGACCGCCAAACGCATGGGCATGAAAACCGGTCTGCTCATGGTGATGAACGACGCCTACAATACTTCGCCAACAGCAATGCGCATCAAGCCGATCATCGGCTGCCCGGACCACTACCTGTGTCCTAACAAACCGGGGAGTGTGGAGCAGATGATCGCCTGGCAGGAACAAGTTTTCAAGGCGCTGCAGCAGATAGACATCTTCAACTTGTTTCCGGCCGATCCGGGCGGATGCGCGTGTCCGGATTGCACGCCGTGGCCGACCCGCGGTTTCTGGCGCATTGCCAAGCCGCTGGCTGACAGAATTCACGAGATCTCACCCAAGACCGAAATCTGGGTGGACACCTGGCACGTCAACCACCCGACGTTCGGCGGCAAGGACTGGAAGAACCTAGTGGACAGCCTGGATTGGAGCAAGGAGCGTCCGGAGTGGTTTGCTGGGTTTGAGGTTGGGCTCGCGCCGAATCACGGATACGCGCGCATGTCCGCGGAAGACCGGAAAGTATACAACGCGGCCAAGCAACCGCTGATGGTTTTCCCGGACATTTCCATGTGGGGCAACCACCCGGGCATGCTCGTCAACAAGGAATACTGGAAGTCGCTGCAAACAGAGATGAACGATTACTCTCCTGAGTTGATGAAGGGCGGCTGGCCCTACAGCGAACGCTGGAACACCGATATCGCCAGCGTGATGATGTTGTCGTGGTTCTGGAATTCGAAAAAGCCAGCAGAGACGGTGTTGGACGAGTATTCTTCTTTCTATTTCGGGCCAGAGGCGGCGTCCGGCAGGGAACTGGTGGAACTTCTGGATGACTCGAACAATGATCCGCAGCGCAAGGAAAAGATCAGGGAGAAACTTGCTAAGCTGGAGGGTTCGCTGCCCGAGTGGGTGAAGCGTGACTGGCGCTGGGCTGAAATTGTAGAATCCTGCCGATTCAGGACCCGGTGATACCGGTCAAGGTGGGCGGCAAGAGAGGAAATTCTATGCAGAAGACGATGGCTTTGATGATGATAAGTGTCTGGCTTGTGGCGGGCGCAGCCTTCGCGGTTGATGGAGGCTCAAGTGCCGGCACTGTGAAAGCAGGGGAGTCCAATGTAATCAGCCGTTTCGAGGCGAAAGGCAATGAAACGCTTTCCGGCTTTTATGCGCGGCTTTCCAATTGCGTGGGACCGGTCGACGCTCCCACCGTTGTGGGGTTGAGAGTCAACGGCGCGCTGCGTCAGGAGCGCGTCACCATCCCGGTCTATGGCACTCCGCTTAATGAGTACACCCGGCAAAACGGACGCATCTTCCCGCCCCTTGACGTTGCCCAGGAATACCGCATCGCGCTGGCCGAGCCGCTCGCTCTGAAAGCCGGGGACAGGTTGAGCCTGGAAATCATTTCCTCCGGAGCGATGACCGGTGGGGTCACGGCAGGACTGCAATTCGAAGGCACATGGAATCTTGCCGACATGCGGGAGCCATTCCGGCAGACCAAAGCCGCGGGGCCTATTTCCAGGATTGCATGGAGTGATCGAGAGGTCGCGGGTACCGGCACGGAAAAAAAGTTCGATCCAATGTGCGCCGCACAGAACAATTCCACTGTCGTTGGTGATCCCGATGGCACGCTCTGGCAGTTCACCGCCTTTTATTCCGTGGACGAGCAATATGGCGGGGGCAGGGCCGGGTCGTATGCGCGTATTTTCGGATTCAAGAAACCGGTTGGCAAACCATGGGAGCCGGTCGGACTCGTCGTCGATCGTCCTCCCCAAACCACATACGCTGGCGATCCGTTTGCCTTTCTGGACATGGACGGCACACCCTGTCTGGCCTATGGGGTCGCTGATGGCACCAATGGCTTTATCGATTGGCAGAACTCGTGGGGCTACCTCCGCCGCTCGCAAACGAAAAGCTTTGCCGGACCCTGGGTGGACGCTCTGCCGCTCTGGGAAAAATTTCCCCGTAGCGAAGGGCGCATCGTGTGCGTTCGGGTGTATCCGCAGTTGGTCGCCGACACGCTGCAGCAGCGCTTTGGCGCGACGGTGACTCTGGCGAACCTTGGCCGTGCCGGAACCGGGGCAGGGTGGGGTCTGGAAATGGTCACAAAGGTGGCGGCCGAGAAACCCGATCTCGTCATCCTCGCCTTTGGCATGAATCACGGCGAGCCGGTGCCAGCCTTCGAAGCGGTGATGCGCAAACTCCGCGATGCCGTCCAGGCCGCATGTCCCGAAGCGGACATCGTGCTGGTCGCACCCATGACCGGCAATCCGTGCGGGTTCCCCCCCGAACGCTTCACCGGCTACCGCGAGGCATTGCGCAACCTGACAGGTCCTAACGTGGCGCTGGCCGATGTGACATCACCCTGGCTGGAGTTGCTCAAGCGCAAGCCGTTCTCCGACCTGAGCGGTAACAATATCAACCATCCGAACGATTTCGGCCACCGCGTCTATGCCCAAATTATTTGTGAGCTATTTCAGCTCAATTCTGAACCGGTTCAGTCTGCGGCTGTGAAATCAGTACGGCTGGTCCTGCCGTCGCGCCCCGGCCCGGTGGTTGAGCATACAGGCAAGGTTTTTACGCGGCAGGTTATGCAGCGGTGCGAGGCCAAGGTTGTTACTGGCGGCAAGGCGCCGCTGACGGTGGAGTTTGCTGTAGAGAAGGGCATCGGCGCGGAAGGCTACCGCGTCGAGGACCTGAAGGACGGCGGCGTACGGATTGTTGGCAATGACGAGCGGGGTCTTGTCGCCGGTGTCGGAAAGTTCTTGCGGACATCCCGTTATGACAAGGGCGGCTTCACGCCCGGGACATGGCGCGGCACATCGGTGCCGACCCGGCAGGCGCGGGGCATCTACTTCGCAACCCACTTTCACAACTATTACCACGATGCCCCTATCGAGGAGATTGAACGGTATGTGGAAGACCTTGCGCTGTGGGGATTCAATGAGCTGGCTGTGTGGTATGATGCGCATCACTTTGACGGGGTTGATGATCCGAAAGCCGTGGAGTTCCGGAAACGGCTGCATGCCGTCATGGCGGCGGCGAAGCGGATCGGCATGGACGTGTCGCTCACGCTCATCGGCAACGAGGCCTACGGCAACTCGCCTGCGGAGCTGCGGGCTGCGCCTGGAGCCGGACGCGGCGGCTATTACCCGTGCGCTGTCTGCCCGAGCAAGCCGGAGGGGATGAAGTATATCCTGAAACTCCTGAAGGAATGGTTTGACTGTACGGCTGATCTCAAGCCCCGGTCTGTTTGGATCTGGCCATACGACCAGGGCAGTTGCGGCTGCGCGGAGTGCAAGCCGTGGGGCTCGAAAGGATTCATGAAATGCGTGGAGGAGGTTGGCCGTCTCGCCCGCATGAAGATGCCGGGCACGAGGATCGTCCTCGCCACGTGGATGATCGATCAAGGGGAATGGAGCGGGATCAAGGAACAGCTCGCGCGGAACAAGGGCCTGGCAGACGGGATTCTGCTTGAACCTTCCGTCGGCCCGTCTATCGATCCGAAAGAGCTTGGCCTGCCGATCTTCGGCTTCCCCGAGATCAGCATGCACAATACATTCCCGTGGGGCGGGTTCGGCGCAACGCCCCTGACCGCCCATTCGCAGGGCCAATGGAATGCGGCCAAGGGCATTTCAAGCGGCGGGTTCCCGTATTCCGAGGGGATTTACGAGGATCTAACAAAAACAGTCTACAGTCAGTTCTACTGGAACGATCAACCTGCCGCTGAGACGGTGAAGGAATATATCGCCTTCGAGTTCTCGCCTGACGTGGTCGACGAGATTGCGGGCGTTGTCAAGACGCTCGAACAGAACCACCATTGTCGCTGGTGGCCTGGCGAATTGGAAGGTGTGAAGCTTCAAATGAACTGGTTCCCGTCGAGAGGCGCTGCTCCGCAGGCCGATCCCGGTGCGGAAGATGCTTATGCCGCGATGCAGCGGGTTGACGGATTGCTGACACCCCAGGCGAAGAAAGCCTGGCGCTGGCGTCAGCTCTATCTGCGTGCGTTGCTCGACTCCGAGCTCAAGACCAACGGCGGCAAGCCGAATGACCGCTGCAACGAGGCCTTTGCCGAACTGATCAAAATCTATCACGCGGAGAATGCCGATCCGGCCGTCCGGCCTCCGCTTCCGAAAGATTATTGAAAGGAATACACATTATGAAGAAAGTAAACGTCATTGCAGTTGCTTTGCTCTTTGCCGCAGCCGTTACCGCCCTGACCCCGTTGCACGCCGCGACGGCGGAGCCTATTGTGCCTCAACGGACGAACCAGATGCATAACGGTCGAACGACCATCTCCATGAACGGCACTTGGCAAATTACCGAGAGTGTTGCATCAAACGATATCCCAACAGCGTTCGACCACACGGTGGTTGTGCCGGGTCTGGTAAACCGTTCCAAACCCGCCTTCCCGGATGTGGACCTTTTCGCCAGCCGGGAATACCTGCGGCGATTTGGCCGCAGCTATCCGTGGGGCGGTTCGGAAATCCTTAAACATGATGCGCCGTTGCCGGTGATCGGCATCTCACTGCAAAAGCGCAATTACTTCTGGTATCATAAATCCTTCAAGGCACCTGCCAGGAGAGAAGTGGCCCTGCTCAAGATCGGCAAGTCTCAGTTCGGCACAGCAGTCTGGCTTAACGGCAAGCCGGTAGGCGAAAACCTCAGTTGCTGGACGTCGGGCACATTCAACTTGACCGATGCCATTGACTGGTCGGGCGAGAACCAGTTGCTGGTTCGCATAGGTGCTCACCCGGCGGTCCTGCCGGAAAACATCTTCGGTGCCGGTACCTACAGTTCAAAACACAAATGGACGCCTGGAATCTACGACAATGTCAGCCTGATTCTCTGTGACAATCCGGTGATAGAGAGTATCCAAGTGGCACCGCGCATCAATACCTCCGAAGTGATTGTCCAGACAAAGGTCCGGAACTACGGCGCGGCCCGGACTATCGATCTTGGCCATGGGATCAAGGGATGGAAAGAAGGGAAGGAAGTTGCACGGATACAACCGCAAAGCGAACAAATAGGCGCGGGCGAGGAGAAAACCTTTACCCAGACCATCCGTATCCCCGATGCGCGGCTCTGGACTCCGGAAGATCCTTTTCTGTACGTCGTCGCGAGCAGCACGCAAGGCGACAGCGCCCAGACGCGGTTTGGCATGCGGGAATTTAGATTCGACAACACCAAGGGGCAGGGGATATTGAACGGCAAGCCGTATTACCTGCGTGGCGGAAATATCGAAATGTTTCTCCATGTGGAGGATCCGCTCTGCGACGCACAGCCCTGGGATCGGGCCTGGGTCCGGAAACTGGTCGCCGAAATCCCCAAAAGACTGAACTGGAATGCCTTCCGGTTTTGTCTTTCGCCGGTCCCGGAAATGTGGCTGGACATAGCAGATGAGGAGGGAATCCTGGTCCAGTTGGAGCCGATCGTGTGGGAGTATCACAAGGAGTGGGACACTCAGGAACTCATTAAGGAATATGGCCGCTGGATGCGCGACAACTGGAACCACCCCTGCATCTTCATGTGGGATTCCAACAACGAAACCGTTGCCAAGGAGTTGGTGGACATCGTCAACGCGGTAAGGCCGTTGGATTTGTCAGACCGCGCTTGGGACAACAGTTTTAGTCCGCAGGCCGGGCCCAATGACCCGCATGAGATTCATCCATACGTGGTCAGTGGCAATTTTGATTTTCGGAAACTGAACGGGCGGGATTTGAACAAGCCGTATGCTGGCAGTTGCTCAATCATCAATGAATACTGCTGGCTGTGGCTCTATTCGGATGGAGCTCCAATTGACATAACGCGAGAAATCTATGACGTCGCAACTCCCCATGGCACACCGGAAGAACGGATGGAATGCAGATGGTACCTGACCGGCGGCCTGACGGAGTATTGGCGGGCACGCCGATGTGCGATGGCGGTATTATACTACGTGTATCTTGGCTCCTATCTGCCCCGCGCGCAGGGTCCTTATCATTTCGGGGCCTTTGCGGATCTAGAAACATTGCGGCTGCAACCTGGATTCGAGACGTACATGACCGAAGCGTTCAAGCCGCTCGGGGTCTATATCGACTTCTGGGGCGATGGCATACCGGGCAACCGGCTCCTACAGTGGGCACCGACCAAGGGCGGGGCGGATCACTCATTCACGATCTACATGGTCAACGACGACCATGAGCCTGTTGACGGAAAGCTGGTTATCTCGGTTGAAGGCCTGGACGGGAAAGTGCTGGCATCGTGCGAGAAGGTGTTCCAGGTGGCGGGTTGCGGCATGGGCACCTGCGAGCTGTCGCTTCCGATTCCGAACGAATGTGGCAAGTGCCGGTTGAAAGCCGTGGCATATCCGCACGGGGTCCGCCACAAGAGCCCGACGGTATGCCTCCGGAAAATCTCCGTGGAGCCTGTTGTCGATGCCCTGGCGACACCCGCTTCCAAGATCAAGGCCGCAACCGCCTCTTCACAGTTTGCCGACAACTTTGATGCCAGCAAGGCCATTGACGGCATCCTGACGGACGATGTGCAAAACTGCTGGGCCAGCGCCAATCAGCAGGACATCGGCTCCTGGTGGCAGGCGGATATGGGAGCGATCACTCCCATCCCCGCAATACAGATTCAGTTCCGGGTACTCGGCGACTGCTATTATTTTGTCCCTGGAACCATCACGTTTCAGGTGAGCGATGACGGCAATACCTGGCGGACAGTCGTCAGCAAATCAACGAACGTTCCCGCCATCGGGTGTAAACCTAGCGGAAAACCGTATGAATATGCCATCCATGACAAGGGAAGGTATTTGCGGCTTCTCTTTGAGGATGGCACGGATCACCAGGTTGGCGACATCAAGGTGGTGGAGCTTGTGGAAGTGCGGGTCGTCAAAGCGGATGCCTCGGCCGCCGCTGCTGATCCTCCAGCCAAATGAAAGGATAGAAAAATGAAACGCATACTAACAGTCGGATTAATGATATATGGATTGTTCGCTGGCATTGTGCGGGCGGACGTAGAGCTTCCACGGCTCTCGCCAAGGCCGCAACTCGTGGCTGGCGTGAAAGAACCGAATGTTGATCTCGGGGGCACCTGGCGTTTCAGCCCTGCACCGCCTGAGGGGTTCGAAACACGCTCAATGCCACCGGATGGAGCCGGCTGGTCGGACATCCAGGTGCCCGGCGAATGGGTTATGCAGGGCTTTACGGTTGAAGCAGACAAGGCCGCCGGCTATGTGCGTTCCTTCAAGGTTCCACAAGACTGGAAGGGCAAGCGCATCAAACTGCGTTGTGACGGTGTTTACAGTGACGACACCGTCTGGATCAACGGCAGGAAAGCAGGCAAGCATCTCGGCGGGTTTACTCCGTTTGAGCTGGATATCACGGATCTTGTCAAAGAGGGCGAGAACGTTATCGCGATCAGTGTGGTGAACGAATCCGTTGCAGACAAACTTGCCAGTGGCAGCTCATACGCCGGCCACCAACTCGGCGGCATCACCCGCAAAATCAAGCTCTTCGCGCTGCCCTCAACCCATCTGTCGAAATTGCATGTCGCCACCACGTTCGACCCGGCATTCCGCGACGCCACCCTCGAGGTCAATCTGGCCGCCGCCGCGGAAGGTGGCGCGGCTCCGTCGGATGTGCAGGCGTACCTCACACTGCGCGGGCCGGATGGCCGGGGGGTTGCCCTCACGCCCGGGAGCATCGCGCTGAAGGACCTTGCAGGTTCTATCAAAATCCCGGTAACCGGTCCCGCCAAATGGGACAGTGAACACCCGAATCTCTACACGCTCGCCATCCAGTTGAAGGCGGACGGAAAGCTGTTGGAGACCGTCATTCAGCGGGTCGGCTTTCGCCAGGTCGAAGTGCGCGGCAACCAGATGTTCGTCAACAACATGCCGGTCAAACTCCGCGGCATCTGCCGCCATGAGGCCGATCCCCTGCGCGGACGTTCGCTGGCACGGGGCACATGGCGCAAGGACGCGGAACTCTTCCGCGCGGCCAACTGCAATTACATCCGCACTTCCCATTATCCACCGGCCGAGGAGTTCATGGAGGCCTGCGACGAACTGGGGCTCTTCGTCGAGTGCGAGGGGCCTTTCTGCTGGGCGAGTCAGACCAAAATTACGCCTGCGGAGGTGCCTGACCTGATCACGCGCCAGCACCTTGAGATGCTGGAGGCCTATCGCAACCACCCCTCGATCACCCAGTGGTCGCTGGCCAACGAGAGCGGAGCCTTCGGGGAGTATTTCCTGCCTGCGGCCAAGTTGTTGAGGCAATTGGATCCCACCCGCTTGCTCGTTTTCAGTGACATGACCGGTGGCGGCGGCGAGCCCCTGGACATCAGCAACAACCACTATCCGGGCTATTGCGACGCGAAGTATCCCGGCCTCGAAGGCCCGGCCAGATATGCCGATTCCAAGCAGCCGATGATCTTCGACGAGTATTGCCATCTCAATTCCTACAACCGCCTCGAACTGGCCACCGACCCCGGCCTGCGCGATATCTGGGGCCTCGGACTGGCCGCCATGTGGCAGAATATCCTCAAAGCCCAAGGCTGCCTCGGCGGTGCCATCTGGAGCGGCGTGGATGATACGTTTTTCATACCTAACGGAAAAATTGTCGGCTACGGCCCATGGGGGCCCATTGACGGCTGGCGGCGTCCGAAGCCGGAATACTGGAACATGAAGAAAGCGTACTCGCCGCTGGCCGTAATGGAAACCTCCCTGCCGGCCAACCAACCCGTGCGCCTCACCGTCGAGAACCATCAAACATTCACCGACTTGCAGGAAATGCGCTTCGAGTGGAAATGCGGCAAACGCTCCGGCACCGCGCGAACCTCCTCCGTACCGCCCGGCCAAACCGGCACGCTTGACATTGCCGTCTCCGATGCCGCTAAGATGTTAGAAGTGAGCGCCGTCAGCCCCGGCGGCCTCAACATCGACCTCTGGCAAATCGCGCTCGGTCCCGACCCGCGCACCGCGCCACCGGTGCCCGCTGCAAAGCCCGGCCCGGTCACACTGGAAAAGCCGGACGGCAAAA
>Ga0209697_10010204_pt1 | contig 10204 bp, 6 predicted proteins | sample AliMusrvi5mmetaG_FD_184115 | JGI IMG/M metagenome (GOLD analysis project Ga0209697, IMG submission 184115) | Freshwater lake bacterial and archeal communities from Alinen Mustajarvi, Finland, to study Microbial Dark Matter (Phase II) - Alinen... | ecosystem: Environmental > Aquatic > Freshwater... | reverse complement strand
GAGAGGGGATGGATAGGTATCCACGGTCATGCAACTGCATCCCCCCAGCAGGTCCTCCAGCTTTCAGTTTAGTATCACCGAAAATGGTATCCGCACGGGCAGGGGTTCATCGCCGCCACGAGCATGAAGCTGGACGGAAAGGTCAGTGATCCCGCCGCCCGGGATATTGCAACGAGGCGATCCTCAGACGGTTGGTGGCTTTCAGTACTTCGGAAATCTCTATGTCGCGGACTCACGATGCGAGCGTTACAGATCGAGCGCGGGTGGCATCGGGAGCGAAAAGGCTAAGCGCCATGCGGCACTGTGACGCTTTGTCGGGGCCTGGGTGGCTGAGAAAGGAGTGATAAAATGTCGGCGCATCCAGTGACACAATTACAGGTTCGGTTCACCCGGTTGACTTCAAAGCCGCCACGGCCTTCCGGCCCAGATCACCCACGACATCCGTCAGGTAGCTCCAATACGGTTCCGTCCCGATCGTGTCGCGCACGGTGGCAGCGGGAAGGAATCGTTGCATTTCCTTCCTGAAGTCCGCACGCAGTTGCGGCTGTGTTTTGAGGGCTGCGATTTGTTCCTGAACCGATGCGATGAACTCGGCCTCCGTGCGCTGATGATCGCGGATTTTAAACGGGATGATCCGAAGTCGCAAAGACACAGTGCTCCCGGTCCGCGAGTGTGCGGATCACCTGAGTCAGCTGCTTGAGAGGTTGCACGGCTCTGACTCTACAAAACATTGCGAAAAGTGCAATGTTTTGTTTACCCGATCCAAACATTCGTCTTCATTCGTGGCATTCGTGGTGAAAATTCCAAGAGGGAATTCAAGAAAACAATTTCCGGTCTAACGAGCGGTATTGGATGGCTTCCAGGATGTCCTGAGGACGAATGTTAGTCGAGCCCGCCAGATCCGCCAAGGTACGGGCCACCTTGTGGATGCGGTCATGGGCCCTAGCCGAAAAACTCATCTCCTCCATCGCCTGTTCGAGGTAGCCGGTGGCTTCCGCATCGAGCTGGCAATGCTGGCGGACTTGGCGCGAATTCATCGCGGAATTGGTGGAATGCCCACATCGACGGAAGCGCTCGTGCTGGATTTGCCGCGCAGCGACCACCCGTTGGCGGATAACCTCAGACGCCTCGCCGACGTTTGTGTTAGATGATAGTTCGCGGAAGTCCACCAGCGGCACTTCCACGTGGAGGTCGATCCGATCACGGAATTTGCAGTTTTCATGTCGGCGGCCAGCCCTACTACTAAGCCATCCACGTACTAAAATGCCAGTTTCTTCCCTACGCAACCAAATCACAGAAACCCAGAAAATCCGCTCCGATCTGTTAAAGTGGAAACTCGTCTTGGTGTCTGGAATAGGTGCCGTCGGATTGGGTATCCAAGAAGGGGCGGGGCATAACGAGATTCTGCTCGGCCTAATTCCACTTGTCTGCGTGTATGTCGACGCCCTTTGCGCTCATCTCTCACTGAGAATTCGGGCGATCGGGGTCTTCATGGCGATACATCCCACCGACATACCAGACGAGAAATACGCCCAGAGCTACGAAAGATTTATCAGACGCTGGACTCCGGAGAAGCGTCTGGAAATACTTGCCACAGGCGGGAAAGGCGCGTCAGAGACCAAAGAAGAAATAATGCGACAGCGGGCTGAAAGCCGCTTGGAGTCGATAGCGCTTCGCTGGTCAACTGTACTACTTTCGGCTCTGGCCCTTGGTTACGGAATCCTGATGATGTGCCGAGGCACCCACCCTGCGGGCCTTGCCGGGGGCTTGACTCCGTTCGTGCTGATGGCCTCGGGTGTCATTGGCATGATAATCTCGAAATTGATTGGTTGCTTTCACGACGCCCGGGGTTCCGTCATTCGTTATGAGGCCGCCAAACACCTCAAATTACTACGCGGTCGGCAGTCTCATTGCGCACAAGGGGACCGAAATGGAGAGACGGAGACCAGTGATTGAGGCAGCCAAGCCCATCGAAACAATAACCTAACAAACAATCCGCTTATGACAGCCAAACTCGTTTCAACAGCTCTCTTTCTCTGGCCCATGGCCGTCTTTGCCAACACTGCACCCACTCCGGTCGTGGTCTCTGCCACAATGCGGGCGGGCACCACGCTGATGGACGTGGTTTACCGCGTCAATGATCCGGATGATGCCACGGTCAAGGTGCGGGCGCTGGCCTTCATCGGTGGCACTCGCTCGTTTGCCAACGTGATCCGTCCGATGACCTTCAAGGAAGGCACAGCGACCAACGTGGGCGATGCCATCATGTCTAATGCGAACCACACGCTCACTTGGGACGTGGCGGCGGACTGGAACATCGACGTCGGGCAAGTGACGTTTGAAATCCTATGCCGGGATGGCCGCGGGCTGCTTCAGTTCGACTGGGTCACGATTCCCGCCGCCGGAGGCCAGCCTGCGCTTACGATCAGCAAGGATGCCCCTACCAGTGCCAAGGTGCTAGATGCACTGTTCTGGCAATATGCCTCCGGCGATCCCGGTGTGAGCCTCGCCAGCGGCGTGCTCACAGGAACGGCTGCCAGCGGCAATTTTGCGGGTGTACAATTGGCCAACGGTGCCACCCCTCAGACCTACGGCCTGCCGTACCTCTGCAAACAGATGAACCTGGATCCAGCCGCTTCCGAGGACGTAGCTTATGCCAGCGTGATCGCCCGTGCCGGATTGCTGAACACCGATGACTGGCATGTGGTCAATCGGCCTTATGCGGGAACATGTATTATTGTTGGTTGGGGAGACAATGCGGATGGGCAGATCACGATTCCCTCCGGATTAAGTGGGGTTACGGCCATCGCTTCGGGGAGTGGTTTCAGTTTGGCCTTAAAGAGCAACGGCACGGTCGTCGCCTGGGGGAACTACGCAACTCAGATTCCCTCTGGGTTGATAGGAGTGAAGGCAGTAGCTGCAGGAGTTTCCCATTGTTTGGCTTTAAAGACTGACGGAACTGTTGTCGGTTGGGGGTCCAACATTTATGGCGAAACGACGATTCCCACCGGCTTGACCGGAGTGACGGCTATTGTCGCAGGATTTGGTAATAGTTTGGCACTGAAGGCTGACGGAACCGTAGTCGGCTGGGGGTCTAACACTGCCGGTCAAATGACGATTCCCACTGGCTTGACCGGAGTGGCGGCAATTGCTGCAGGATTTAACTATAGTTTAGCTCTGAAGACTAACGGAACAGTTATCGGCTGGGGGGATAATGTATGGGGGCAAATTTCGATTCCCTCCAATTTGACTGGCGTGATTGCCATATCCGCAAGAGGTTATAATAAGTTAGCTCTTAAGAACGACGGAACAGTCGTCACATGGGGAAGCGATTTAAATGTGCCATTGCCATTAATTCCTATCGGGTTAAGTGGGGTTACAGCTATCGCTGCGGGAGGTTCTTTTATTTTTGGTTTACCGCACTGCTTGGCACTAAAAACCACCGGAGCTGTGGTCGAATGGGGCGATAATTCTAGCGGCCAAACAGCGGTTCCCTCTGGGCTAATCGGGGTGGGGTCAATTGCTGCGGGCGAGAACTTCAGCATCGCGCTGAAGCCGAAGGCTCCATGAAGGGTGAATAGTCAAATCCTCAGCCCCATCGCATGATGAAGACGTCAACAATTGAACAGTATTTCCGCGCCAGTTCTGCCCGTGACTATCGCCTGACATGTTATTTGGCGCATTTGTGATACTGAAGCTTTCTTGATCAATGAGATGTACTTCTTTCATGCTGGTTTGTCTCCGTCTGTGCATGCTGGCGCAGGCCGCGCAGGTGCACGTCATCGAGACCGCCGTGAATGATGCGGATGGCTCGACGCTCAGCGCGGTTGCAGTAAACCAGTATGCGGAGATCGGCAGCACCTACACCACGGTCACGGCTCCTGCCATATCGGGTGTCTATCGTTTTACACACTGGACCTACAGCGGTACTCCGGCTACGTCCTATTGCGATGCTTGGGGCCGGTCGCAGAACCCGATCTCGTTTTTATTGTTAGTTGCATCCACGGCTACCGCGCATTACCTGCCGGCCACTCGTGACACAGATGGCGACGGTCTGCCCGACTGGTATGAGATGGAGTATTTTGGAGATCTGACCCGCGCTGCCAGCAACGACAGCGACGGTGATGGGATCACCTTGCTGGCAGAATACACCAATGGCACTTCTCCGCTCTATGCCAATATCACGCAGGAAGGCGGCGTGGTATGGACAGACTCGGGCTTGGTAACCTGCAATCTTGCCGGTTACGCCACCTACACCCTGCGCAGCGTGCCCGCGGACACGGTGAACCAATCCGCCCCAGTGCCACCGGGCACGGTGATCACGGTGCCAGATCTATCCACAAACCCATCCTTCGCATACTGGACGCTGGATGGTGTGCGGCAGAACGACGCATGGGGCCGAGCCTTGTCCACCTTTAGTTTCTCCATGGGATCATCGAACCGCGAAGCAGTGGCCTATCTGCTGACAGGCGACAGCGACGGCGACGGTGTGCCGGACGCTTACGAGCAGAATTACTACGGAACCTTGGCGAACAGCGGCGCGTCTGACACCGATGGTGACGGAATCACTTTGCTGACCGAATACACAAACGGCACTTCCCCGATTTATGCCAACAGCACGCAGGAAGGCGGCGTGGCGTGGGTAGATTCGGGCTTGATCACCTGCAATCTCACCGGCTATGCAACTTATACGTTGCGTAGCGTGCCAGTCGGGGCGGTGAACCAATCCGCCATTGTGGCACCGGGCACGGTTATCACGGTGCCAGATCTATCCACAAACGCGTCCTTTGCTTATTGGACGCTGGATGGCGTGCGGCAGAACGACGCATGGGGCCGTGCCTTGTCCACCTTCAGTTTCACCATGGGATCATCGAACCGCGAAGCGGTGGCCTATCTTCTAACTGGCGACAGTGACGGCGACGGCGTGCCGGACGCTTACGAGCAGAATTACTACGGGACTTTGGCGAACAACGGTTCGTCTGACACCGATGGTGACGGAATCACCCTGCTAGCGGAATACACAAATGGCACCTCACCGATTCAAGCCAACAGCACGCAGGAAGGCGGCGTGGCGTGGGTGGATTCGCCGTTGACGACGGTTGTTCTGCAAGCGAATATCGCGGTCGAGCAACCCACAGGCACCAGCCTTGCCGACGGCGAATCTAGCAGTTTTGGCTATGTTGCGGTGGGGAGCACGGCGAGCCGCACCTTCACCATCCGGAATGTCGGCGGAACGCCTCTCACTGGCTTTGGCATCACTCTGACGGGCACAGATGCTGCCATGTTCTCAGTGATAGCCAGTCCTACGGCACCGCTGTTGCATGACGGCAGCACCAATTTCACGGTTCAGTTCGCCCCGACTTCGACCGGACCTAAGACTGCTGCCCTACATATTGCCAGTAATGACGCCAACGAGAACCCTTTCGATATCATACTAACAGGAAACGACGTTGCCGCCAGCCCCTTCGAGGCTTGGATGAACGCCGCAAACATGCCGGCGGAATCGGCGGGTCCGCTGCAATCGCCGTATGGCGATGGGGCGGTGAACCTACAGAAATTCGCGTTCAACCTCGATCCAACCCGAGCGGACTCGCGGCACCTGCTGGCAGGCGCGGGTGGCACGGCGGGTTTGCCGGGGTTCACCAAGGGTGCGAATGGTCGTCTGCGCCTGGAATTCATCCGGCGCAAAGTGTCAGGCAATCCGGGTATCACCTATAGGGCGGAGTTCTCTACGGATCTTGTCAGCTGGGTCGATCTAACAGGATTAGCGACGGTGACGTCGATCAACGGGACATGGGAACGGTTACTAATCGAAGACGTACCACCTGCGGGTGCCAAATCGCGTTTTGCCCGTGTGATGGTCAAAGAAAATGGGTATGGTTCCGCTGATCGTGGTGGAACAGGCGGGCGGGATCGGAATGATCGACGGCATCAGCAACCTAGACGTTGGCGCGGCAGCAACTGGAGCACAGTTAACGATGACGTTCACCGTCAAGAACATCGGGACGGCTGATCTAACTGGTTTGGACCTGAGCAAGGGCGGAGCGAACGCCGCCGAATTTACCCTCGGCACCCTCGGTGCCACCACCCTGGCAGCAGGCACCAGCACCACCTTCACAGTTATTTTCACGCCCAGCGTCACCGGCCTGCGGACAGCCGCCATTCACGTCGCCAGTAACGACACCGCTAGCGGGCCCTTCGACATTAGTCTCATAGGCACCGGCACGGCCACCGCCTTGCAAGCCTGGCGCCAAACGAACTTCGGCAGCATCGACAACAGGGGTGACGGCGAGGACCTTAACGACTTCGACAAGGACGGAATCCCGAACCTCATCGAATTCGCCTTCGGCCTGAACCCAATTCAAAACAGCGCCGGACTGCTGCCGCTGCCTCAGCGCACAGGCAACAACTTCGTCATCAGCTTCGCCCAACCTGCCGGAGTCAGCGGCATCACCTACGGCGCGGAATGGAGTGAGACGCTTCTATCAGGGAGTTGGATGTCGGTTGCCGATTCCGGAATGGCCCCGCAACACACCTTCAGCGTGCCCATCGGCACCAAAACGAAACTCTACATGCGACTCAAGGTGGCGAGTCCGTAACACCCACCGAACGAGAGTATCATTCATCATTCGCTCCTCTGATATTTCCGGCACTGCCCAGTGGCAAATAGTTATCGCCGGTCACGACGTGTTTGCCGGTCTGTGCTTCGAGGTCCAGGCGCGCGCGCTGGGAGATTTTGCCACCGCTCTTGGCGGCACTTTTATTTTCTGTTAGCCCAGTGGCATTGGTGGTCTCAGCGATCTGGCGGGTGGATAGCTCGGCGAGCGCGGTGAAGATGAGTTCGGCTTCGCTCATGTGGTCGCGCAGGTTTTGGATTTGAAGCCCCTTCAGATCCTTGTGCGCTTTGACGCTGACTCCGCTCCATTCCTGGTGAATGAGGTTGGTGAGGATCGCGTATTCTTCGCCTTTCTTGACCTCGTGGTCGGCCCAGTAATCAGTGAGCTTGTTGCGGGTTTCCTGCCCGGTCATGCGTTGCTGGATCCACTTCTCGCTGCGACCGTGTTTCTGCCAGGTGCTACGGGCGCGTTCGAGGGCAAGCGCGGGATCAGACATTTCCTGCATCCGTTCGTAGCCGACCTTGGCGAGCCAGAGTTTGATCGGCTCGGCCTTGGGGCTGGGAACACTCTGAACGAGTCGCAGCAAAGTCTCGGCATTGGCGACATCGGTGAGGTAGCTCTTGCCGTCAGCGGCGGGCAATTTCAGTTGGTTACAATTTGTAACCAACTGACTTCCTTCCTTGGCAAGACGGTTTTTCAGCACCTTCCAGTAGTTCCGGGCGGCTTTGTAATCCGGTTGCTGGGTGAGGACCTGGACGATGTCCACGACCGAGAAAAACCAGGTTTCGGTCTTCTCATCGTAGAGGCGGCGGATTTCACGCTCCTCGAAGATGGCGGGGATGATTTTCATAGGAAATGGGAGTCAGGAAAAGAGCTTGCGGTCCAGCGAGCGGTACTGAATGGCTTCCAGGATGTCCTGAGGACGGATGTTGATAGATCCTGCCAGATCCGCCAGGGTACGGGCCACCTTGTGGATGCGGTCATGAGCGCGGGCCGAAAAACTCATCTCCTCCATCGCCTGTTCGAGGTAGCCGGTGGCTTCCGCATCGAGCTGGCAATGCTGGCGGACTTGGCGCGAATTCATCGAGGAGTTGGTGGAATGCCCACATCGGCGGAAGCGCTCGTGCTGGATTTGCCGCGCAGCGACCACCCGTTGACGGATAACCTCAGACGCCTCGCCGACATTTGTGTTAGATGATAGTTCGCGGAAGTCCACCAGCGGCACTTCCACGTGGAGGTCGATCCGATCTAACAATGGCCCTGAGATCCGCTGCCGGTAGTTCTCGATCTGGCGGGGCGAGCAGCGGCAACTGCGCTTCGGATCGCCGTAGTATCCGCAAGGACACGGATTCATCGCGGCGACTAACATGAAGCGCGAAGGGAAGGTCAGCGATCCGGCGGCGCGAGATATGGTTACGGATCCGTCTTCCATGGGTTGGCGAAGGACCTCCAACGTCTGGCGGCGGAACTCAGGCAACTCGTCAAGAAACAACACGCCGTTGTGGGCTAACGAAACCTCGCCCGGACCCGGATTGGTGCCTCCGCCTAACAAGCCAGCGTCGGAGATGGTGTGATGCGGCGTGCGAAACGGCCGGGTCGTTAGAAACGCCCGCCGGGGATCCAGCAGTCCGGTGACGGAGTGGATCTTGGTGGTTTCGATGGCATCCTCTTCAGTCATGTCGGGCATGATGGTGGGAATGCGCTTGGCGAGCATCGACTTGCCGGTGCCTGGCGGGCCAACCATGAGCAGGGCGTGATTTCCTGCCGCAGCGACCTCCAAAGCCCGCTTGACATGATGCTGGCCTTTGACCTCATCGAAGTCAGTCTCATACGTCCGATGCGCATTGAAAAATGCGCGCCGATCCAGGGTGAAGGGCGGGATGACTTTTTTGTCAGTTAGAAATTCCCATGCCTCGCGCAGGGAGCGGATGGGAAATACCCGGATGCCATCGACAATCGCGGCTTCAGCAGCGTTTTCATCCGGAACTAACAAACGAGTTCGGCCGCGGCGTTTCGCTTCCAGCGCGATGGACAACACCCCTTTGACCGGGCGCACGGCCCCATCGAGCCCTAGTTCTCCCACGATGCAGCAATCATCCACCGGCAATACCTTGGTGCCGCTGGCCGCAATCATCGCCAAGGCGATGGGCAAATCAAACGACGGCCCTTCTTTTTTCAAATCCGCCGGGGCGAGGTTGACGATTTTGAGGCCATCGCCGAGCACCAGCGCGGACGCCCCGATGGCGGAGGTCACCCGCTGCGACGATTCGCGCACCGCCGCGTCCGGCAGCCCGACAATGATGATGATGGGTTTGTCGGCCCCGTGGGCGTTGACTTCCACCTCCACCTCCTGGGCATCCACGCCGCGCAAGGCCGCTGAAAAGAGTCGGGTAATCATGTGAGTATCACCACTCTGCCCATTTCAACCATTGCGGGCAAGCGGAAAAAACTTCTGATAAGCGCCCCTCGTCGCAACGATCAGGTAAAACTGTTGCGACTGTCAGAATTCGGGAGTCTGGCCCTCAACGGCGAAAACTCGGCTAGAAGACCAAGCTGCCGCTAGCTGTCGTCACACGGGATTTGCCGCAAGTGGAATTTTGATCATTTCTCTGACACACTGTCGTGGGCAATGCACGTGGCACCATCGGCCGGGTGTGCTGCTGGCGCGACGCAACAAACCAGATGGCCCGCTGGATGGGCGTGGCCCTGATGCGGGCTCAGAGTGGCTTTAGGCGGGTACGCGGACATACGCAGCCGGGTCAAGCTCACTGTGACGTTGCATCGGATACTGGTAGGTAAATGACAGGCTATGGGTAGTGAAATTTAATAGGGTTAAATTCAGTGATTAGTTCGGCGTTACGAGCAAGCGGACGAAGCACTTGTCAGGGCCGGTTGGCCGCGTCCAGACGACCGAATCGGAGTTCTTCGTGACCTGGGCGGCATCCTCAGTCACATCAGTCCACTCCACCAGATCCTCCGAGGTCTGCACAGCATAACTGCCGTTGAATGCCGGGCTCTTCGGCCAGGTGACGGTGCCGTCTGGCGAAATTCCCGGATCGGCGGTGAAGTCGTTGCCAGTTTTGCCCATGAAGTATTCGATGCCGTTGGGAACTCCGTCGTGGTCGTGGTCCTGATCCGTGGTTTGGCCTGGGGCGTTGGCGGCGGCCCAGGCGGAAAAGCTCGCAAAGGGGCCGACCTGTATCTTGCCGGAACCGGTGATTAGCCCGCCGGTATGGGTGGCATCGTAGAGGCCATTGGCTTGTTGGACGCCTCCGAGATACAGCGTGCCGACGACATCGGTGCCGGAGTAGTTCAGCGCCAATGAGCCTCCGCTGGTGACTGAGAGCGTGGAAGAATTGGATACACCTTTGGGATTGGTGACTTCAAGGATGTTGAAGTAGCTGCCACCGGGATTTTCAAAAGTGACCGTCTGGGTGGCCGTGCCGCTGAGCTTGACGCGATGGGCTCCCGACGCGCGGAAGCTGCCATCGGAGTAGGAGTAGTTCGTACTGGAGGCAAACTTCTGCATGAAATCCCCTTTGATCTCCAGCATTCCTGCTGTTAGACTCGGGGGAGTACTGCTGTTG
>Ga0209697_10010203_pt1 | contig 10204 bp, 9 predicted proteins | sample AliMusrvi5mmetaG_FD_184115 | JGI IMG/M metagenome (GOLD analysis project Ga0209697, IMG submission 184115) | Freshwater lake bacterial and archeal communities from Alinen Mustajarvi, Finland, to study Microbial Dark Matter (Phase II) - Alinen... | ecosystem: Environmental > Aquatic > Freshwater... | reverse complement strand
TGAGCCTGTCCGCGGCCCAGTCTCCGCCACCGATCACGTTGCCGGCGCGCACCGTCGCGATGCGCGCGGCGCCCGGCTGGGCGCTTCCGCTGTGGAGGTGTCCACGCTGTGAACGGTCACCACCTGAAGGCCGCGCTGGCTGTCGGCCAGGTCGCAGACAATCGTGGTGCCAGGTTGCACCTCAGCGTGCCCCGTCGCCTGCAAGGCGCTGGCGTGACAGAAGGCGTCGCCGCCATTGTCCAGTGTGATGAAACCGTAACCCTTGGTGGCGTTGAACCACTTCACCTTGCCCTTCGCAGAAGCCTGCGAAATGGGCTTAGGCCCGTCATTACCGTATGCCATGAGAACCGACGCACTGCCCCAATGCCGGTTTGATAACCCCAAGCCCCCCTTGCGCCCCGGCTGTGCGAGGGTGACTGCGAAATGATGACTACAGAAAGCCGTACCTCGCAACGGGGTTAATCGCACAAATGTTACGGTCTTGTTTTGTTGCAACGCAACAAAAACGGGTTGACTTCCCGTGCGAACACCCCCATACACCCGCCATCCGTGCGACCGCACAAGGCGCCAATGGTCAGATGACCGCAGCGCTGCCACCGCCGGATCTCAGCTTTGACCTCCGTTCCCTCCAGTGTGCGTGGAAGACGGCAACCAGCCGTAAATCCGTGCCCTTTGGCGCGTTCCCGCGGTTTTTAAGGACTTTTGTGACTGACGTGACTTTCCAGACGCTTGGCGTTGCCGAGCCGATTCTGCGCGCCCTGGCGGCAGAGAATTACACCATCCCCACCCCCATCCAGACCCGCGCCATCCCGGCGCTGCTGGCCGGCCGCGACCTGCTGGGCATCGCCCAGACCGGCACCGGCAAGACCGCCGCTTTCGGCATTCCCCTGCTGCAGAAGCTGTCCATCGGCCATGTCCCGCCCCGGCCCAAGCAGGCCAAGGCGCTGATCCTGGCGCCCACCCGCGAGCTGGCGGTGCAGATCGAGGAATCGCTGCGCACCTATGGCCGCTTCTTGAACCTGAAGATGACCGTGATCCTGGGCGGCGTGAACCAGAACACCCAGATCCGCAACATGTCCAAGGGCGTGGACATCCTGGTGGCGACACCGGGCCGCCTGCTGGATCTGGTGCAGCAGAAGCAGGTTCAGCTCAACGCGGTGACCACCTTCATCGTCGATGAAGCCGACCGCATGCTGGACATGGGCTTCATCCGCGATGTGCGCAAGCTGGTGGCGATGCTGCCGCGCGAGCGCCAGTCGATGCTGTTCTCGGCCACCATGCCGGACGACATCGTCAAGCTGACCCATGACATGCTGCGCTCGCCCGAGCGCATCGAAGTCACGCCCCAGGGCAAGACCGCCGACCGCGTCGAACAGAAGCTGTATTTCGTGCCGGCGCAGCAGAAGCGTCAGCTGCTCAGCGAATTGCTCAAGGACGTTTCGATGAACCGGGTGATCGTGTTCACCCGCACCAAGCACGGCGCCAACAAGGTGGCCGAGCATCTGTCGCGCACCGGCGTGGTGGCGGAAGCGATTCACGGCAACAAGTCCCAGAATGCCCGTCAGCGGGCGCTGGACATGTTCAAGACCGGAAAGGCGCGCGTGCTGGTGGCCACCGACATCGCCGCCCGCGGCATCGACGTGGACAATATCAGCCATGTGGTGAACTTCGAACTGCCCAACGAGCCGGAAAGCTATGTCCATCGCATCGGCCGCACCGCGCGCGCCGGCGGCGAAGGCATCGCCATCAGCTTCTGCGACAGTTCGGAACGCGCTTATCTGAAGGATATCGAGCGCATCATCCGCATGAAGATCGAGCTCGTCGCGCATGACCTGCCGGAGCTGACCGAAGAGCAGCGCCGCCAGCAGGAAGAGCCGCGCCGCGCCCATGGCCATCGCCATGGCAAGCCGAGCGGCCACAAGGGCGGCGGTCACAAGCCGGGCGGCGGACGCGGCGAGGGCTTGCCGCATGGCGATCCCCATGCCCCGGCCAAGCGCAACGGCTCGCGCCCGCATTGGCACCGGAACAACGACAAGAAGCGGACCAGCGCTGCTTGATATCAGTGTTTGTTGACGGCGATGCCTGCCCTGTAAAAGCAGAAGTCGAAAAGGTGGCGGGCCGCCATGGCCTGTCCGTCACCATCGTCAGCAACGGCGGCTTGCGCCCGTCGGCCAATCCGCTCCTGCGCCACGTCACCGTGGCGGAAGGGGCGGATGCCGCCGACGACTGGATCGTGGACAATATCGCCGCCGGCGACATCTGCATCACCGCCGATATTCCGCTGGCCTCGCGCTGCCTGGACAAGGGCGCGCGCGTGCTCGGCCCCAACGGCGAGGCCTTTACCCAGGACGGTATCGGCATGGCGCTCGGGATGCGGGAACTCAGCCGGCATCTGCGCGAACTGACGCCGGGCGGCCAGACCCATCATGCCGGTTTTTCCAAACAGGATCGTTCGCGGTTTTTGAGCGAACTGGAAAATTGCATTGTTAAGGCGCGACGGGCGTAGCCCGGCAAATCGGTCCAGTGGACCGATTTGAGCGCCGTACGCCGCGAGCCAAAGCGAGCGGCAGGCGCTATATAGAGACCATGTCCATGTTCGGCTTGAAACTCGAAAACCATTACGCCCGCCTGCCGGGCGAGTTCTACACCCTGATGCCGGCCGAGAAGGTCGGCGTGCAGCCAAGGTTGCTGCATGCCAATCCGAAAGCCGCATCGCTGATCGGGTTGGATGCGGACGCTTTTTCTGATCCCGCCTTCACCCAGGTTTTTTCCGGCCATGCACAGTTGGGCGACTTCACGCCGCTGGCGATGGTCTATTCTGGTCACCAGTTCGGCGTCTGGGCCGGGCAGCTGGGCGATGGCCGCGCCCTGCTGATCGGGCAGGCGCGCAATGCGCAGGGCGAGCTATGGGACATCCAGTTGAAAGGCGCAGGGCAAACGCCCTATTCGCGTTTCGCCGATGGCCGCGCCGTGATGCGCTCCACCGTCCGCGAATATCTTTGCAGCGAAGCGCTGGCCGCGCTGGGCATCCCCACCACACGCGCTCTCTCGATCATCGCCACCAACGAGCAGGTCTATCGCGAAACGGCGGAGCCCGGCGCGGTGCTGACCCGGCTGGCTCGCAGCCATATCCGCTTCGGCCATTTCGAGCATTTCTTCCACAAGGGCCAGCAGACCCAAGTGCGCCAGCTGGCCGATCACGTCATCGCGGAATATTTCCCGGACATGGTGGGCGATCACGCCGCATGGTTCGGTGAAGTGGTCAGGCGCACCGCCGAACTGATGGCGGGCTGGCAGTCGGTGGGCTTTGCCCATGGCGTGATGAACACCGACAATATGTCCATCCTCGGCCTGACCCTGGACTATGGCCCGTTCGGATTCATGGAAGCCTATGATCCGGGCTTTGTCTGCAATCACACCGACAGCCAAGGCCGCTATGCCTTCGACATGCAGCCGGCCATCGCGCACTGGAATTTGCGCGCCCTGGCTTTTGCCTTGTCCAGCCTGATAGAAAAGGACGCGCTGATCAGCGCGCTGGATACTTATGAAGGCCTGTATCGCAAGCACTACCGCACCCTGATGCGCGCCAAGCTGGGACTGGCGCGCAAGGAACCCGGAGACGATCAGTTGATCGGCGAGCTGCTGAACCTGATGGTCAAGGCGCGGGCTGACTACACATTGAGCTTCCGCAATCTCAGCGGCGAGGATCAGGACTGGCTGGCGCTGTTCGGCGCGGCCAATGTCGATGCCGAAGCCTGGCTGTCGCGCTACCGGGTCCGTACCGAGCGTGAGCACGTGCTGGATCTGGACGAGGTCAATCCCAAATACATCCTGCGCAACTGGGTGGCGGAAACCGCCATCCGCGCCGTGGAAGATAGCGGCGACGTGGCCACCCTGGACCGCATCTTCAAATTGATTCAGTCACCGTTCCAAAGCCATGACGGCGACGAGGCTTTCGCCGCGCCGCCGCCGCCAGAACTTTGCAATCTGGAAGTAAGCTGCTCTTCCTAGAGCGCAACCGGGCGAAGCCCGAAAGTTGCGCGACCAAAAAACTCACCAGTTGGTCGAGACGTACTTGATCTCGCAGAACTCGATCAGGCCATGGTGCGAGCCTTCGCGGCCCAGGCCCGATTGCTTGACGCCGCCGAACGGCGCCGCCGGGTCTGACATCAACCCGCGATTGAGGCCCAGCATGCCGGCTTCCAGCTTTTCGCAGATCTGCATGCCGCGCTTGAGGTCCTGGGTATAGACATAGGCCGCCAGGCCATACTCGGTGTCGTTGGCCTTGCGGATGGCCTCGGCTTCGTCGGTGAAGGATTGCAGCGACACCACGGGTCCGAAGATTTCCTCCTTCATCATGTCGGCATTGTCCGGCACGTCGGACAAAACCGTCGGCGGATAGTAATAGCCGGGCCGGTTCAGGCGCTGGCCGCCCAGCAGCAGCTTGGCGCCCTTGGCCACGGCGTCATCTACCAATTCAGCGATCTTGGCGACGGACTTTTCATTCACCATCGGGCCCAGCGTTGATTCCGGATCGGTGGCTTCACCCAGCTTGATCGCTGACATGCGCGCAACCATGCCGTCGGTGAAAGGCTGGTAGATGTCCTTGTGGACATAGAAGCGGTTGGCTGCGGTGCAGGCCTCGCCGCTGTTGCGCATCTTGGCCAGCATGGCGCCGTCCAGCGCGTCGTTCAGGTTGGCGTCCTTGCAGACGATGAAGGGCGCATTGCCGCCCAGTTCCATGGCACAGGAGATCACCTGGTCGGCCGCTTCATGCAGCAAAGCGCGGCCCACCGGGGTCGAGCCGGTGAAGGAAATCTTGCGCACCCGGGGATCGTGCAGCACCGCCTTGGATAGCGGGCTGGCCTTGGCGGTGGTGACGACGTTCACCACACCGGCCGGCACGCCGCAGTCATGCATGATCTGGGCGACGGCAAAGGCGGTGAGCGGGGTTTCGGTGGCAGGCTTCAGCACCACGGTGCAGCCGGCCGCCAGGGCGGGCGCGATCTTGCGGGTGGCCATCGCCGCCGGGTAATTCCACGGCGTGATCAGCAGCGCGATGCCGATGGGCTGGTACTGCACCAGGATGCGCGCGCCGCTGGCCGGCGCCAGCGCCAACTCGCCCAGCACATGGCAGCATTCCTCGGCATACCAGCGATAGAATTCGGCGGCATACAGGACTTCGGCGCGCGCGTCGGGTAGCGCCTTGCCGTTTTCCAGGCTGATCAGATAGGCCAGCCATTCGATATTCTCGACGATCTTCTCATAGCATTTGCGCAGAATCTCGGCGCGAAAGCGCGGCGTGGTGGCGGCCCAGGCGGCGGCGGCCTTGTCGGCGGCATTTACCGCGGCCAGCGCATCATCGGCGTCGCAGTCCGCGACATCGGTGATCTTCTTGCCGGTCGAAGGGTCGAAGACATCGACGCGCTTTTTGCTGGCGGCTTCCACCCATTTGCCGCCGATCCACAGATCGGTGGGGATGGGGAAAGGCGCGGGGCCGGTCTTGGGTGTGGGCAGGGTCAGGGTATTGGTCATGGCTCTCTCTATTGATGTCAGGAAGCAAGCGTGGCGCGGTCGCCGGAGAAGGCGGCTCGGGTGATTGCCTTCAGGGCGTCTACGTCCAGCTTGCGGGGGTTGTTGTTGATCAGGCGGGCGGCGCCGATGGCGCTTTCTGCCGTCCAGTCCTGCTTGTCTTCGGGCAGACCCAGATCCTTCAAAGTCACCGGGATGCCGATGTCCTTCAGCAGGCTGGCAACTTCATCAATCAGCTTGCGGGACAGTTCTTCGTCACTGCCGGAAAGTCCGATGGCACGGCCGATCTCGGCAAAGCAACTGACGCAGGTGGGGCGATTGAACTCCATCACATAGGGCATGAGCAGCGCCACACCCATGCCGTGCGGGGTGTGGGTCTCGTTGCCCACCGGATACTGGATGGCATGCGCCGCCGCGGTGCCCGCCGCGCCGAAGGCGCAGCCGGCCGCCAGCGAGGCCAGCATCATCTGTTCGCGCGCTTCGATATTCTTGCCGTCCTTCACCGCGGTGCGCAGCGCCTTGAAGATGTTCTTCAGCGCCAGCAGGCCGAAGGTGTCGCTGAGCACATTCTTGCCCACGAACACGTTCTTGACCGTCAGATCGGGCGTCACTTCGCGCGCCGCTGCGGTGAAGCTCTCGATGGCATGGGTCAGGGCGTCGGCGCCGCTCACGGCCGTCAGACCGGGCGGGCAGGTAAGGGTCAGTTCCGGATCGCACACCGCGATCCTCGGAATGAGATACGGGCTGGAAATGCCGACCTTGGTGCCGCGCTCGGTATCGGCGATCACTGCCACGGGCGTGACCTCCGATCCGGTGCCGGCGGTGGTGGGCACCGCGATTACCGGCGCCACGGGCCCCGGAATTTTGTTTTCGCCATAATAGTCGCGCAGTGAGCCGCCATGCTTGAGCAGCACCGCCACGCACTTGGCCATGTCCATGCAGGAACCGCCGCCGATGCCCAGCACCACGTCGGGGTTGAAGTCGGCGCATTCGGTGACGCAGCCGGAAATGCCTTCGATCGGCAGGTCCGCCTCGGTGCGATCATAAACCTTGGTCTTCACGCCATTGGCTTCCAAGTCGGCAACGATGGCCTTGAACTGGGCATCGCCGGCCATGCGCGCATCGGTGCAGATCAAGGCTCTGCTGCCGATCTGCGCCGTCATCATGCCCAGCGCGGCGCGCTGGCCGGAGCCGAAGATCACCGAGGCGGGCAGGCGCAGGGCGCCGAACAATTGGGTCATGACGTTTCCTTTTTTGACTCTTGCGACAGTTTCTGCAGGTCCGCCCACAGCCCGTCGTCGATGAACATGCCGCGCTTTTCCGACTGGGCGCGCACGGCATGGGCGCGGTCGCCGGGCGCCAGCACCGGATGTTCCGGATCGGATGGCGCGGCGGCGCGGATGCTTTCCAGGTACTCGGTCACCAGCGCCTTGGCGCCTTCGGCATGGGGCGGGGCGATGACGATGAAGAGGTCGCCCTTGTTGGAGACATTCACCGAATCCAGGGTGCCCTTCACGCCGGTGCCGATGGCCGATGCGGCGAGGCTCGCGACCAGCACTTCAAAGGCGATGCCCAGCGCGTAACCCTTGGGTCCGCCGAAGGGCGCGATGGCGCCTTTCTTGGCGGCGGATGCGTCGGTGGTGGGATCGCCATTCTCGTCCAGCGCCCAGCCCAGCGGAATCGGCGCGCCGCGATTGGCGTGGTCATGGATCTTGCCCATCGAGACAAGGCCGGTGGCCATGTCCAGCACCATGGGCGCGGGATCGGCCGGCACGCCGATGGCGATGGGGTTGGTGCCGATCATCGCCTTGCGGCCGCCCCAGGGATGCACCAGCGCTTCGGAAATGGTCAGCGCGATGCAGGTGAGACCTTCCCTGGCGACATGCTCGGCATAGTAAGCCAGCGCGCCCAGGTGATTGGTGTTGCGGATGGCGGCGATGGCGATGCCGTCTTCTTTGGCGCGCGGGATGATCGTGTCCAGCGCCGCCATCGCGATCACGGGTCCGAGGCCACGTTCGCCATCCACCGACAGGAAGGAACGGGCGGTCCATTCCTGGTTGCCCCTGGTGGTGGGGTTCGACAGGCCGGCATGGATGCGCTCGATCACCCGGCGCAGGCGAAGCAAGCCATGCGAAGGGATGGCCCGCATCTCCGCTTCGATGAACAGCCCGGCCTGGGTCGTGGCATGGGACGCCGGCACGCCATTGGCGAGCAGGATGCCCTCGGCCAGCTTGCGGACTTCCTCGACGGCGACCTTCACAGATCAAATATCCTATAGGATTTCCGAAACGTATGGGGTATGCTCTGCCCGGTCAATGGCAAAAGCCAGCCTTTCTGTGGGTGAAGTTCCTTGGCGTCAGTGCTGAACGAAACGGCCGATCGCACCATCGCCCGCCCCTCCGGGCTGGCGGAGGAGGTCTATCGCCGCGTCCGGGCCGACATCATGTCCCTGAAAATCCCGCCCGATACCCGTGTGTCGGTGGACAGCCTGGCTCGCGAGCTGGGCGTCTCCCAGACCCCGATCCGCGAAGCCCTGTCCATGCTGGAAGCCAATGGGTTGGTGTCCAAGCGCCACTTCGCCGGCTACGCCACCAGCCCGCGCATGGACCGCGCCCAGCTGGATGAGCTGTTTGAATTTCGCCTGCTGATCGAACCCCATGCCGCGCGCAAGGCGGCCGCGGCGATGGTCGATGCCGACAAGCGCCAACTGGCCAGCGGCGAGACGGCGCCGTCACACGATGCCTTTGCCGACATGGATACCGAGTTTCACCGCCTGATCGCCCAGGGCGCCGGCAATCACCTGATCGCGGATTCCCTGGCGCGGCTGCACATCCATGTCCACATCTTCCGGTCCTGCTTTCGCAGCGAGATCACGGAAGAAGCGGTGCATGAGCATGATGCGATCATCGCCGCCATCCATGCGCGCGACGGCGCCAAGGCGGAAGCCGCCATGCGCCGCCACATCGAGCGGAGCTACGGCCGCTTGCGTGATTACATCAAGGAATGAAGTTCCTCGCCTTTGCCGTTACTGCCCCTCACCCAATGTCCGCTTTGCGCCAATAGCGGACATTCAGTTTGCCTGATGACAATCCTTATACTTGCTACTGACGCAGTGCATCAGCAACTCTTTTGCCTGGTCAATTTCTTCTGGTTTCATCTGACCGATCAGAAAATCGCGATCTAGAGCATAGTCCTTCTGGGAGCCTTCCATCGGCAGAGCGGCTCCCGTCATCTCTGTTGTCACGCCTCGCTGGGCTAAGCCGAGGCTAAGCCACATGTATCCGAGAACGAGGCTCTTCTCCGTGCCAAACCCGCAGGCATATGCTCTGCCCAACCCCCATTGTCCCCACATATTTCCCACCTCAGCCGCCATCCGGAAATATTTGAACGACAACGGCAAGTTTTCTGGAGGATCGACGCGGGCCCAATGTGGAAATACCTTTTTCATAATTGCCGTCACCTTAGGACCGGGATCTGCGTTGTATCTTACCGAAATCCCTGTGGTGCTTAGGTCATACAAGCTTGCGAGGTTGAGTTGCGATCTCACATCGCCTGCGTCTGCCAAAGGCGTCCATAATTGAATCGCTAGCGCATAGTTGTGATCCCAGTTTGCTGCCTGCGCTTGGGCGGCGGGAGTCATCTTGTCGAAAAGCTGTGTTTGCGCGTTCGCATCTCCCCGTCTGACTGCATTTTCCCAATCGGTAACATATGGAAGGTCCCCAACCATATCGCCGCCGTTAGCGCTATTTGCTTGAACTGCCCGATCTATTGCGTGCTTTACGTCATCTGGACCCGGACGATGGTTTGCCAGTTGATGTTGCGTCAAATTCCACATTACCTTTGACACCGCCGTGAAGTGGGCGGCCTCTGATGCCCCATCACAGAAGTTCACAGGCGTATTCAAAACATCGTCGACTTGCTTGCGGAGTTGATCCTCCTGCAAATCTGCGGGAGCAGAACTAACGGCTGCAGAGGCGACGCCTTCGACCAACAGCAGAGCGGCGATGATCAGCCGGGCTAGCATCGAGGCAAAACGGGTGATGCGGTATCTGTTCGTGACAACCTCCGAAGCACGGCGCTGCTACGAAGTGTAACTCAAGAAGACGGGCCGACAGAATGTATCGTCTGTAATGATGACCACTCGAATGTCCGCTTTGGGTCAAAAGCGGTCATTCGAGCACCAGTCGCCTTATAGGTCTTGAGCGGCAGCGAACGACGCGTATGGACGGATGGGGGACGTTGCTGCGGGCTGGCGCGCTATTTCTTATTTTCTTTCCGCCACGCCGCATAGCGCGCCTTGTTCTCATCGTTCGGCGGATAAAGGCCGGGCAGGGGCGTGCCCTTTTCCACTTCGCCCATGATCCAAGATTCCATGGCTTCCTGTTCGGCGGCGGCTTCGGTGACTTCAGCCAGCAGGGCCTGGGGAATGACCACCGCGCCATCGCCGTCGGCGACGATTCCATCGCCGGGGAAAATCGCCACGCCGCCGCAGCCGATCGGCTCCTGCCAGTTGATGAAAGTGAGACCGGCGACAGAAGCCGGCGCTGCCGCGCCCGCGCACCAGACCGGCAATCCCGTCGCCAGCACGCCTTCCATGTCACGCATCACCCCGTCGGTGATCAGGGCGCCGACTTTGCGCTTGGCCATGCGGGCGCAGAGAATGTCGCCAAAG
>Ga0209697_10010199_pt1 | contig 10207 bp, 8 predicted proteins | sample AliMusrvi5mmetaG_FD_184115 | JGI IMG/M metagenome (GOLD analysis project Ga0209697, IMG submission 184115) | Freshwater lake bacterial and archeal communities from Alinen Mustajarvi, Finland, to study Microbial Dark Matter (Phase II) - Alinen... | ecosystem: Environmental > Aquatic > Freshwater... | reverse complement strand
GGTCATCGACGCCGACCAGTTTGAACGCGGGGGCCGGGTCGCCGATGCGGAGTTCCTTGAGGCCGGGCGGGTTCTGGCCACGGGCGCACATGACAAGACCTAACAGGGAAAGAACGATGCCAAAGGTGGGAAGGATACGGTGGTTCATGGGATGCGGTGGTGGTGGGTGGACCATTGTGGACAGGTGTTCCTACGGGCAAGTGTTTCCTGATCTTTCCGCGGTCGAAATCCCGGAAAATCCGCTGGCAAGGTGGCGGCGCATCGGCTATTGTCACCCCATGACAGTCACAACGCTATCCTATGAACGATTGGAGGAAGACGTTCTCCGCCTCCCTCGTGGAGATCGTTCCAAGCTGGCCAACCGGCTTCTGGAAAGTCTGGATGATGATGAATTCCAGTTGAGTCCGGAGTGGCGTGACGAATTACAGCGGCGGATCGGCGAGATTGACGCTGGGAAAGCCAATTTGATCCCCGCCGAAGACCTGTGGAAAGAGGTCAACCAACGTTTTGACACAACGTTCTGAGCCATGCGGGTGATATATGACCGATGCGCCCGGCAGGACGGACTTGAAGCGGCCACATGGTATGATTTGCAGCAGCAGGGTCTAGGAATCCGTTTCCTGCGGCAGTGGAAAGATGCTGAGAACCGCATGATTGCAAACCCGGATATCCATCGTTGTTTCGAGGGAGAATTGCGCAAGTGCCGCTTCGAGGTTTTTCCGTACGCACTTGTCTTCCGCATTCGTGGTGATGAACTCGAGGGCATCGCAGTCATGCACATGAGCCGCAGACCAGGCTATTGGCAAGAACGGGGTTGAGACACGTCTTGACCTATGCTCTGAGTTCCTCATATGGCTGTCGAATCCCGTCCCCTTCAGAAAAGATACAGTCACGGAGATGCCTTCTCGCAACGGCAACCCTGTCCACCAAAATTCAGCCTTTCCATCCGCGCGGGGGGCGCTAAGCTCCGGCCACACCCACTTATGAACACACAACAAATCCTGAAACTGGTGGCATGCGGGATGGCAATGCTCGCGGGCAAGCACGCGTCCGCCGAATCCGGTGCCGACAAACTCGGCTGGCAGATGGCGATTCATTCCTACACGTTCCAGAAGTTTTCCATCTACGACGCGATCGACAAGACCGCCGCCATGGGACTCAAACACATGAGCATCTCCGGCAATGTGAATTTGTTGGAAGCCGGCAAGATCAAGACCAAGCCCACCCCGGGCATTTCCGATGAGGAGTATGCCAGAATCCTAACCAAGATGAAGGAGAAGGGCCTCACCCCGAAATTCGTCAACATGGGCGTGGTCAAACCGACGGCCAACGAGGAGGAGAGCCGCAAGCTGTTTGCCGCGGTGAAACGCGCTTCACCGCTTTGGCAGCAAGCTCCGTCCCGAACCAATAGCCCCTCCGATCTGCCTGCCGCCAGAACCCGGAACTGCGGGGCACGGATGGCAGTCCAATGATGATCTGTAGGCCGCAAATAGCGGCGATGGCTCGCCGCAGTCCAAAGAACCCGGCGGCGGAGTTCGGTGGGCGATGGAAACTGGGCCATGCAAGATCACCCGCCGCTTGACGGTAATTTGCTCCATGGTCAGCCGCATCCTTATTTCATTGTGCTTTTCCATGGCTGTCACCGGTGCCGCCCCGCATCCATCATTGCCAGGTCCGAAGGTGCCTGACGGGCTGGGTGTGAACATCCATTTCACCGATCCAACCGCAGGCGAGATGGAAATGCTGGCCGCCGCCGGATTCCGCTGGGTGCGCATGGATTTTATCTGGCAAAACACCGAACGCAAACGTGCAATATATGATTTTTCCGCCTACGACCGCCTCGTCGGCCACCTGACAAAACATGGCATCAAGGCGCTGTTCATCCTCGATTACGGCAACCCGCTCTATGAGAAGGACAGTTCGGTGCAAACCGAGGTGGGTCGCCGCGCATACGCCCGCTGGGCCGCCGCCGCCGTCAAACACTATCAGAACCGCGGCTTCCTGTGGGAATTCTGGAACGAACCCAACATCGGCTTCTGGAAACCCAAACCGGATGTTGACGCCTACGCCGCCATGGCCCGCACCGCCGCCACTGCCATCCGCGAATCCGCACCCGGCGAGGCGCTCATCGGTCCGGCCACCTCGGGCATCGACATACCATTCATCGAAGCGTGTTTCAAGAACGGCGTCCTAACAGAGTGGGATGCGGTGAGCGTGCATCCCTATGGTCAAAACAATCCGGAGAGTGTTCTATCCGAATATGGAAAACTGCGCCAAAGCATCCGGCGTGCGGCTCCGGCCAGCCGCGAGATCCCCATCATCTCCGGCGAGTGGGGGTATTCCGCCGCCTGGCAAAACCTCGATGAAAACCAGCAGGGCCGCCTGCTGGCCCGCCAGTTCCTGACAAACCTGTCGCAGGGAATCCCGCTTTCAATCTGGTACGACTGGCGCGACGATGGTGCCGACCCCAAGGAACCCGAACACCATTTCGGCACCGTCGGCCTGCCGCAACAGGGAGCGGGCAAGGCGGTCCTGCGCATCAAGCCGGCCTATCAGGCGGCACGCGCGCTCACCAGCACGTTGGCCGGCCATCATTTCATCCGCCGCCTGGCCCTCGGCGCTACGGATGACTGGGTGTTGTTATTCGGCAATGGGCGGGATCTGGTGCTTGCCTGTTGGACGACCGCGGGCAATGCCCGCATGATCCACCTGCCCACCGGCGATGCGAAGTGCCGTGTCCTCAATCATCTCGGCGAGGAATCGCCCGGCCTAACAGCCAATGGTGGCATGATCGACGTTCCCTTGGATGCCGCACCGCGATACCTGTGCTTTGACAACCGGGTCGATGGATTGATGAAGTGCCCGGCACCGCCCGCTTTCACCTGCGCGATTGTCCCGGTGCCTGACGGACAGGCGCTCGTCCTGGTGGATAATCCCGACGGACAGCCATTCTCAGGCGAGTTGTGTCTAACGGAACTAGCCGGGTCGCGGCCGGCCCCGCTTTCCCTGACAACCGGCGAAACCAGCAAACAAATCGCGATCAGGATCCGGAACACGGACACGGGAATCGGTCTTGATGCCAAGGTTGGCGGAGCCCGGATCCAATTGCTGCCGGCCCGGCGCTATCGGTTGGGCGATCCGGGGTTGTTAGACCATTGTGTGGCCGGGGGCGATGGCGATTCCATGGTGGCATCCACCCAGCTGATCGAAGAAGCGGCCAAGGGAGTGCCGCCGTTGCCGGGCTTCAGCGTGCCGGTGTGGAAAATCACCTGCCATTTCGAACCGGGTTGGCGGTTTTCCACCGTCGAACCCCAGGGAGAGCGGGCCATTCCCGGCCGACCGTCGTCTTTCGGGCTGTGGGTGTGCGGCGATGCGAGCGGCGTCGGCCTGCGCCTGCGGGTGCGCGATGCCAACGGGCGTACCTGGCAACCCGACGGCGGCCCCGTCACCTGGCGGGGGTGGCACCACGTCTATCTTCCGCTTGGCCCTAACACCGCGCACTGGGGCGGCCAAGGTGACGAGTCCGCCGTCCGTTATCCGCTGCAATGGGAGGCGCCGGTGCTGATAGACAATCTATCAAGAGGGGCGCTCTCTACGGAATTGTCAGTCACCGCGCCGACGCTGGTGGAATGATGGTATTCGTCACGCTCCACGACTGGCGGATCTCGGCGTTGGTCACGCTGCCGGTGCCGGTGACCCAGTAGGCGGCGTCCTGGAGCCACGGCATGCCCTTGACTCCGAAATGGAGGGTGTCGATGATCAGGTCGTTGTCCAGATGGAAGGTGAGGAAGTCGCCGCGGTCGTTGCCAAAGAATTCGAGTTTGGCAGGGGAGGGGTCATGAAGCACGGCCGATGACAGATCGGCGGGTACCCAGCCGACCCCCTGGGCGAAGAACTCGGCCTTGACGTGTTCCTGATAGTATTTGATCGGGCCGATTTTGTCATCGGGCTTCGCAGACTGCGCCCAGCGTCCTGCCAGGGCGCGGGCGGGAATACCTTGCACCCTGAGCGCCGTGACAAACAACACCGCCATGCCGCCGCAATCCGATTTGCCCGCCACGCAAACACTCGCCGCCGACCGGTCCTGCTCGCCGAGATATTCATAATGGAATCCCTTGGCGATGACCTGGAATACCCGCCGGGCAAAGTCCACCTCGCCTTCGCTGACTCCGCGTTTCAGTCGGTTGGAAACCATCCATTGCCGCACCGCTTCGCTGGTATGATCGAATTGGGGAGTGCACCGCAGGAACAAACGCCGCTCGCGGTCCGCCAGAGCCGGCGCTTGATTGCCCCCGCCACCTGACCGCGCAACCAAACGCCGCGAGAACAAAGTGGCTTGGATCTTCGCCTCCAACGTGATCTCCCTGGCCAGCAGCGGGGTATCGGCGGTCACCCGCCGGCGCATCAGGGGCCGCCCCAAGGGGCTCAGATCCGCAACGACCGAGTTCTCCGGCGTGATGCCGGCCCGCAGGATCTTCTGCCCGGGAAAATCCTGCGGCCGCGGCAAAAACAGCTCCCATTCCTTCGCTGTTAGATCCGGTGCGTTCACCGTGTAGGTATAAACCGCTGAGATCCTTGCCGCCGGTTTGACTTCCAAATCATAACCGCCGTTGAGCCCCGGCGGAACCGCCGGCAGCGCCGCCACGATGCGCTCATCGTCTGCGGAAAGCCCATCCGTCTCCGCCCGTGCCGAAGCGCAAAGCAAAGCGGCAATGGCTGTTAGAACATGGGGAATCCTCTTCATACGAACCATCCGGCACCCGCATTTTCGCAAACGACGACTCTGCCCAACCACCATCTTGAAATGAATCCTATGGACCCTATCGCTAACCGATGACCCATTGCCCAATGACCATTGACCGATCACTTGGCCTTCACCGCCTCCGCCCACTGGCTGCGGAGATAATCGAAGGCCGCCGGAATCGCCTGCATCGGGTCGGTTCCCTTGGCGATGCCGCATTCGAGGCTGCAATAGTCCTGGTAGCCGTTCTGATAGAGCGCGCGGAAACCATCGACGAAACTGCGTTCCGGTTGGTCCGGCTGTTGGAGTTTGTCCTGGCCTGGCAGGTTGCGTACGCGGCTGGCCAGGTGCACATGGTGCAGCCATGGCGCGCCGGCGGTGAAGGCCGCCGAGTCGGATTTCTCCTCCTTGTTCATGTGATAGAAATCGCCCATCAGGCAGATGCCGGGGTTGTCGAGTTTGCGGCAGATTGCGGCCGCCTGTTCGAGGCGGTTCAGATAGAACGTCTCTCCCTTGTTGAGCGGCTCTAATAGAACCCGACTGCCGGCCTTTTTGGCATGGTCGCCGATATCGGGCAGGATATCCGCCAGGATTTTGTCGAGTTCCTCCGGTTTCAGTTCGCTTTGTTTGTTGAAGCAGGGGACGAAGATGACGCCGGTGGATTGCAATTCGCCGGCGGTGTTGAGCACCTTCTTGAGATCGTCGATGCCGGCCTTGCGTTTGGCCGGATCCGTCGAAACCAGGTCGCCATTATGAGCTCCCCAGCACAGGGCGGAGATCCGGATGGAGGATCCCTTGATCGCCTCCTTGGCCTCGGCGATCCGGCCCGACGGGTCGCCGGTGAGTTCCAATCCCTGGCAGCCCCACTTTTCGAGGAGAGCCACTTTTTCCTTGAGGCTGCCGCCTGGCAGGCGGTTTTCCTGGCTGCAAAGTTTCAGCGCTCCGGGTTTTGCCGGGGCGGCATACCCGCGTCCTGCTAGAGCGACGGCACCGGCGGCGGTGAGTGTGTGCTGGAGAAAACGACGGCGTTTCATGATGATGTTAGGTTGGGTGGTGGGGTCGATGGAGAATCACGCCTGATACGAGCCCGCGGCTGGCGGTCTTTCCATCAAGCGGCGAGCGGATTCCAGACTCTCTTGAAGCCCGTGCCTTGGAAATCCTTTACGTTGACCGTGGCGAACTCATCGACTCCGAGGCGCAGCATGGACAACGCGGCCCGCCAATCGTAGGCCCTGCGGCGGGCGAAGTCCTTGGCGCGAAGCCGGGGCCACAGCGTGTCATGAAAGGCACGGCTGTCGGGAGGGAAACCGATGACTTGCCAGCGCGGATGGTGCCGGAATGCTTCGCATACATCGACGGCGACGGTGGATTTGAGCGGTTTGGCGAGAACCGCGGGATTGCGCAGCAGGACATAGAGTTCCAATAAGATGAATTCGGAGATCCTCACGTCGTCGCGATCCTGAAGGGATTCGACAAAGGCGGCGGCTCGCTTGTGATCCGGGTTGCCGGTTTCAATCGCGGGCAGAAGAATGTTGGTGTCCAGCGAGATCATGATTGCGGCAGACTGCGGGTCGATTCGTCATCGGCGGCGATTTCGCGAAGTTTGCTCAACGGCACCTTGATGCCACCACCATCCACCTGCGGAAGCCGCCAACTGTCACAGTGGATTTCGCTTGATGGGAAACCTTCAAGAAACAGTTCAAGTCCCCGGCGCGTCATCTCAGCCAAGGAAATCTCCCGCCGCACCGCGAAAGCCTTGGCCCGCTTGTAAAGCTCGTCGGGAAGTTGAATCTGAGTGCGTGTCATGGGTGCCAATCTTACATCGTAAGAAATAGATGTCAATCTTACATCATGGATTTTTTTTGGAAAAACTGCCATCCCCACCGGAAATTGAAAAACTTGGAGGAATCCCCGGAATCGGCATTCCCAAGCCGCCGCGATTCCTCCATACTCGCGCCATGCCGGATCCTGAACTGACCTCCACCGCGCAAGAGGCCTGCGACGAGGCCCTCAAGCGCATCGCCGAATGCGGCCGCCGCCGGGTCACCACGCTCGACCTGAGCGGCATCGGCCTCGCGTCCCTGCCGCCCAAAATCGTCCAACTCGCCAAACTCACCGAACTGGACCTGTCTAACAATCGCCTGTCCGCGCTGGCGCCGGAAATCGGCCAACTCCCCAATCTGACGCGGCTCGACCTTTCCCACAACCGCCTAACCGCCCTGCCGCCGGAAACCGGCCAACTCGCGAAACTCCAATCGTGCGACCTTTCCAACAACACGCTGGCCTGCCTGCCACCCGAAATCGGCGGCCTCGCCAACCTGACACGGCTCGATCTATCCAACAACCCGCTGGCCGTCCTGCCGCAGGAAATCGGCAGCCTCACCCGCCTGACCCGACTCTACCTTCCCCACAACCGCCTGACCAGCCTGCCGCCCGCGATCGGCCAACTCGCCAAACTCACCCGCCTCTACCTCGCCCACAACCGCTTGGCAACTCTGCCGCCCGAAATCGGCGATCTCGGCAGCCTCACCCGTCTGGACGTTTCCCATAATCTGTTAGAGTCGCTGCCGGCTGAGCTCGGCCATCTCGCCAAGCTCACGGTGCTCGATCTATCCAACAATCACTTGGCGGTGCTGCCGGCGGAACTGGGACAGCTTGCCAAACTCACGGTATTATGGCTGGCTGGCAACCGGCTGACCGTGCTGCCGGAGACGCTCGCGGATTTGGAAACGCTGGAAAGTTTGTGCCTCCATGAGAATCCCGGACTGCATCTGTCGCCCGCAGTACTCGGGGCCGACCCGCGCAAGGTGGCTCCCGGACAACCCGACGCCCCACGCCTCGCCGCCGCGAAATCCGTCATCGAGTTCTATTTCGCACGCCTGGCAGGAAGGACCCGGCCCTTGAACGAGGCTCGGTTGATTCTGTTAGGTCGGGCCGGTGCCGGCAAGACGAGCATCGTGCAAGCCATGCGCGACCTGCCGTTCCACGAACGCGAGGAAAGCACGCCGGGCATCGCGTTGAGCGACATGACGCTGGAACCGGCCGACGCCGCGCCGGTCACGGTCCACGTGTGGGATTTTTCCGGTCAGGAAATCACCCGCCCGCTGCATCCGTGCTTCTTCAGCGGGCGCGCGTTGTATGTGGTGGTTCTATCAGGACGGGAACACCATGAACGGGAAGACGCGCAGTATTGGTTGCGGCTGATCCGTGACTTCGGTGCCGATGACCACGGACAACTGCCGCCGGTCATCGTCGCGATGAACCAGTGGAATGTGCCGGGCTGCCGCCCGGAGGTGGATCGTGTCGCACTGCGGGATCAATATCCATTCATCCGCGGCTTCGTGGAAATGGATTGCAAAATCAAAAAAGGCATCCCCGTCCTCAAGGCCGCCCTCTGCCGCGAACTGGAACGCATGCCCTGGGTCAGGGAACCGTTTCCCGAAGAGTGGGATGCCGTGCGCCACTCGCTCGCCGCCAGCGGCACGCCCTGGACCCATCTAACATCCGATGCCTACCGCGCGCTGTGCGCCGATCACGGCGTGCGCGACGAAGGCCAGCAGGATTACCTCGCGGATTTCCTCCACCACCTCGGCACCGCCCTCAACTTCCGCAACCATCCCCGCCTCCGGGATGACACAACCCTCAACCCGGAGTGGCTGACCAAACTCGCCTATGCCTTGCGCCTCCGCGCCCAGTTGCATGCGGGCACGCTCACCCGGGCCGACGTCGAACTCGCGCTCTATCAGGAATCCGACAGCTCCGCGTGCGAGTGCCTGCTGCGTTTCCTCGAAAATATCGGCATCGCCCGCGAACTGCGCTCTGAAACCGGCGGCTGGCTGGTGCCCGACGCGCTGCCCCAATCCCCGCCCGCACCCTTGGACGACTTCCGCGATGCGGAGGACGCCGTGCGAATACGCTATATCTATCAGTCACTGCCTGATAGTTTGATGGCCCGGCTTATCACGCGGCGTTATGACTTCATCGAGGTCGTGCGGGAACGCCGGCAACTCTGGTGCCACGGTCTGGTCCTGCTCCGCAAGGAGACCCGTGCCCTCATCCGCGCCAACCCGCAAGCCAATGAACTCACCATCACGGTGATCGGCCCTAACAAACTCCGCCGCCAATTCGCCTCCCTCATCCGCACCGAATTGCGCGAGATCCACGCCGAGATCTCCTGCCCCGATCCCGTCGAGGAGTCATTCATCCGCGGGGAGTGGGTCAAACAAATCCATGTGCCTAAGGCGGCGGACGATGGCACGTCCGCCGAGGACCCGGAAAATCCCACCATCTAACCCCATAACTCCCATAACTCCCAAGCGACTCCCGCTCCTGTGGTCATTTCTGTTAGCCGGTGCCGCGACCGCTGCTCTGCCCGACCCCGCTTGGCAGGCGAAAGTCGAAGCGGACTGGCTGTTGCAGGATGCCCGCCGGTTGACAAATCCGGGAGGATCCGCAGTGACCTGCGAAGCGGATGCGGCGGGGGCGGTGGACGGAGTGAAGAACGGCAAGTGGGGGTTCCACACGCAAGTCGTCATCGAACGCGGGCGCAAACTCGCCGCCAGCCTGCGCCGCCTCGGTGTCAATACCGGGCCGGCCGAACAGGAACTCGCCGCGATCGAGCGCCTCAACGCCACCGCGGGCAACGGATCTAACAGCAACCGCGATCTCTATCTCCGCGCCCGCTGGACCGTCCGCGGGCTGGCTCTATCAAATCCGCTGTTGGATTTCGGGTCACTGCTTTTTGTCAAGCGCGCACCCGGCATGTTTCCGCACATGAGCGACCAGCATTACGGTTGGTGGTCGCGCGGCGGCGGCGGCATCTTCGCGCTCGACGGATTCCGCTCCGGAGAACCGCGCCTCCGCTGCCTGACGACCGATATGCCCGAGGGCAGCTTCATGGGACCGGAAATCTCATACGATGGCAAAAAAATCCTGTTCGCCTGGTGCCGTTATCATCCGGAACTCGCCACCGAACCGAACAAGGCCGACAAGGCGCGCGTGCCCGAGGACGCTTTCTATCATCTCTATGAAATGAATGCCGACGGCTCAGGCCGCCACGCCCTCACCCATGGCAAATATGATGACTTCGACGCCCGCTACCTGCCCGGCGGCAAGCTGGTCTTTGTTTCCACCCGCAAGGGCACCGCGATCCAATGCAGCCAGTGGTTTTCCGATTCCACACGCACCGCGGACCATCCTGACAGTTATGTCCGCTGCGGCGGCGACAACTTCCGCCCGGTGCCGATCTTCACCCTGCACGGCATGGATGCCGACGGCTCCCACATCCGCCCGCTGTCCGCCTTCGAGAACTTCGAGTGGACGCCCACCGTCGCCAACGACGGCCGCCTGATCTATACCCGCTGGGATTATATCGACCGCTTCAACGGCCACTTCTTCAGCCTCTGGTCCGCCAACCAGGACGGCTCCAACCCGCAGCTCGTCTATGGCAATTACACCACCAAACCC